>ERZ795053.2572-NODE-2572-length-21772-cov-6.233826_pt1 | contig 21772 bp, 25 predicted proteins | sample MGYA00375137_ERZ795053 | MGnify/ENA primary metagenome ERZ795053 (study PRJEB30182, sample SAMN05720284) | activated sludge metagenome | isolation source: Anaerobic digester | place: Hong Kong | collected 2014-12-17 ...
ATTAGTTTTGTATTTATGGATTCAAATTTTGATTCCATTAATTCTTTTTCTTTAAGTTCTTTTTCTATTTTATCTAATATTTGATTTTCTGCTTTTACTCAAAGTTTATTTTGAACTTCTTGCAAAATTTCTCTTTGTTCTAATATTCTTTCAAGTACTTTTGGTCAAGTATAAGCAGATATTCTTTTGATACCACTAGCTACTGCTTCTTGATTTACTATAACAAATGAACCAATATCTCTAGTATTTTCTACGTGTGTTCATCCACATAATTCTGTAGAAACAATTTCATGGTCGTGCTCTCAGATTGATACTACACGAACCCTGTCTCCATATTTTTCTTCAAAAAATGCTTTAGCTCAAAGTTCTTGGGCTTTAGATAAAGACATTTCTTGATTTAATACTGGTAGCGCTTGTAATATTAAATCGTTAATATTTTTTTCTATTGTAGTCAATTCTTGATTTGTAAGCATCCTTTCTGCTTGAAAATCAAATCTCAGTAAATTATCATCTACTAGAGATCAAGCTTGTTTAGTATTTGGAAAAATATTTGAAAGCTCCGCATGTAAAAGATGTGTCGCTGTGTGAGCTCTCATCTTTGCAAATCTTTGTGCTTTATCTACTTTTAATTTCATTACATGAGTTTATCAAGTTAAAAGTTTGTAAAGTTATCAAGTTTATAATTCAAAATTACTTTGAACTTTAAACTTTTAACTTTCAGCTAGTTTACGCAGACTTCGTTTTCTTCGTATCGTGTTCATCATATCTCAACACATTCTTCTTTTGGTGAAATTATAGTTTCTGCATCTTCAAAACATTGTTGAATTTCTTCATCTCGTACTCATCATACGTTTTCACATTCCATCATCATTTCTTGTATTTGTGCTTGCTTTGGTGTTGATAAATACATTACTGCAGATAGTGCTGTAAATGCCAAAAATCATACCAATACAAGTATAACGATAATTTTAATTACTTTTCTTTTTGTAGGATTTGATGTCATTATTTATTTTTTACTCAATATAAATCAAAAATACAATAAAGTTTCCATATATTTATTCAAGCATTTTACACAACAAAAAAAGAAAAAGACTCATCTTTTAATTTAGATACTTTCTCTTTATACCAAACTTTTATATCTTTTATATAATCACCATTTTTAATATTTTTGATAAGACAGTCTGGTCAAGTTGTCTCTTTTAATTTTAATAAAATATATTCTTTTTTGTCTGGTTTTGTGTCTAATAATTTTTGATTAGATTCTTTATCCCTTCACATTACTGCGAATCATCGATCAAATATTTTGAATTTTCAATACTTGATAATCTCTGCATCTATAGGTAAAATATCTTGAGGAAATTTTTCCAACAAAGATTTTAATTTATCTGCATATCAAGGCTCTGTAAGACGACATCATCCACCTGGAGCCTCATAATCTTTGAGTCAAAATTGTTTTGCTAATTCTATCTGTCTGTATCTTCACTTTCACTGAATATCCAACAATTGTGATCTATCTATTAGTCATTCTTTTTCATATTTTGTCTCTGGGAGTAGTTTTGCAGAAAGAGGTCTAAGTATATCTATTTGGGCTAATTTGATCACTGCATTGAGTGATTGTTTATTTTGACTCATAGTTCTTTGTCCCAAAACTTCTCATGAAGCGACTATATCAAATCATTGTTCTATGGCTATTTTTCCGGCTAAATGAAACATAAGTCCATGACAATCAATACATGGATTTAGATTTTTCCCATATCAATATTTTGGATTTTTTACTATATCAAAATGTATATCTGAGATATCTTTACTCATAAATTTTATTCAAAATTTTTCAGCTTGTTTTTTTGCTTTTTCTTCACCAAAAAATGGTGTAATGAAGGTAAGTGCTGTGCAGTCTATATTTTGTGATTCTAAGATCTTGATTGCAAGTAGACTATCAAGTCCTCAAGAGAACATTACAAGTGCTTTTATCATAAGAATAATTTAATCTAAACTAACGTAAGGAACGCTCGCGAGCGTTCCCTACAAAAATGTATTTATATATCTTAATCTTTTTTTGTTAAGTTTAACTTTATATTAAGTATATCTAATTCTTTATCATCAATAATTCCAGGAGCTCACATCATTATGTCCTCTGCTCTACCAGATTTTGGGAAAGCATAGCATTCACGGATATTATCTTCATCCAACAATATCATCATCACTCTATCAAATCCTATGGCAAAACCTCAATGTGGAGGTGCTCAATATTTGAAAGCATTGTACATAGCTCCAAATTTTTCTTTTATCTCTTTTTCTCACATTCCTGCAGCTTCAAAAACTTTCAACAATACTTCTGGATCATGATTACGTATCGAACCAGATAAACACTCAAATCAATTGATGATAAGATCATATTGAGTAGTTTCTAATTCCATAGTATCTTGTGTATCAAAAGCTTTTGCTCATCATTTTATATTTGAAAATGGATTGTGTGCAAAATCTAGTTCTCATGTTTCTTCGTTTATTTCAAACATTGGGAAATCTTCGATTCGTACAAAACACAAATCATTGTTGTTTACTAGATTATATTTATCTCTTATAGCCAATCTTACTTTGTTTAGAGTTTTTACTGTTGTGCTGTAATTATCAGCAACAAACAAAACACAATCTCACTGTTTTGCTCAAAGTTTATTTTGTATGTTTTTTAGCTCTTCTTCCTTGAAAAACTTTACTATGCTACTTTGCGGTCATTCTGCTGTAAAATTGATATAAGCCAATCATTTAGCTCCAGCTTCTTGAGCTATTTTTGTCAGTTCATCCATTTCTTTTCTAGAAAAATTTTGTCATTCTATTTTCATGGCCTTGATAGATCCTTTGTCTGTATTTGCTACTGTTTTAAATACTCAAAATTCAGAATTTTGAAAATCCTCTGTCATATCTACAAATTCCATAGCAAATCTAAGGTCGGGTCTATCTGTACCATATTTGTCTATAGCATCCATATATTTCATCCTCACAAAATCTGTGGTAATTTTTTTGTGTGGGACTAATTCTTTGACCATTTCTTTCATAAATCATTCTACCACTTGATACACATCTTCTTGCTCTACAAAAGACATCTCACAATCTATTTGATAGAATTCACAACTATGTCTATCTGCTCTAGGATCTTCGTCACGAAAACATGGAGCAATTTGAAAATATTTATCAATTCATCCAACCATAAGCAATTGTTTGTATTGTTGTGGTGCTTGTGGTAAGGCGTAAAATTTTCCTGGATTTACTCTAGATGGTATAAGATAATCTCTTGCTCATTCTGGAGAAGAAACAGTAAAGATTGGAGTCTGTATCTCCAAAAAATTTCTATCTGTAAACCAATCTCTAGTAAATTTTGCCATCTTAGTTTTAAATTCCATATTTTTCAATACTGGATTTCTCCTAAGATCTAGATATCTATGCTTAAATCTATTTTCTTCACTAGTTTTTGGATCATCTGTAATAGTAAAAGGTAAAATATCAGATTTTGATAAAATCTCAATTTTTGTAGGTTCTATCTCTATTTCTCCTGTCTTCATATTTTTATTCTTCATCTCATCTGGCCTAGATGCTACTTTTCCAGTAACTTGCAAAACATATTCAGACCTTATCTCTGAAATATTCGTATCTATTTTTGATGGATCTATATTTATTTGAGTAATACCATAACGATCTCTTAGATCGATAAAGGTCATTCATCACAAATCCCTAGATTTGTTTACCCAACCAGAAATCGTTACTTCTTGTCATATATTTTTGGCTGTTAATTCTCCACATGTGTGCGTTCTTAACATTTTTTATAATTAAATTTTGTAAAATATTATTTTCAATCCATCAATGTTTCATAAAGCAAGGATCACATTTCTTTACTCATTTCAGTATAAGAACATGCATCTTCATAACCTTCCTCTGTTTCTTTTATTTTTAATTTAATTCATGAAATATCAATCTTTCATTTTTTATCTGATCGTTTTTCAAATACTTTACGTATCCTATCTTCACTAAAGTTATATTTCTTTAATTTTTTCTTTATCATAGCTTTTGAATATGTGTTTATAGGATTTTTCATTTTTTATAATAAAATTATAAATTATTTTTAATTTCTTCAGCTACTTTTTGTAAATTTTCCATTGTTTCCTTGGGACCAGAACCTACTCAAGTTTGAAATCACATTCATTCATAAAATGGGTATAGTTTCATATGTGCATGAGGTGCCTCTAATCATTCAATTACCATACCAACTCTATCTACATTCAATCATTTTTTGAGTATATTTGCTACTTTTTTGCTAGCTTTGATATATTTTGCTAGCAGTTCATCATCCATTTTAAATATATCTGAATCATAATGGTCCTTTGGTATCACCAAAGTCATTCATTTACGATTTGGAAATACATCCAATATTGCAATAAAGTCATCATCTTCTCGTATTTTTACGCTAGGAATTTCTCATGCAATGATTTTGCAAAATATACAATTTGGATCTTTCATGTCTTTTATAGATATAAAATGATTTATTATATATAAACTTATAACTTAAAAATTCAAAACTTTTTATACTATTCTTAATTCTATATATAGCAGATTTGTCACCTCGAGTTGTTCTAGTTTGTAGATTTGTCATCTCGAAATGTTCTGTCTTGTGAAGGATCTAATGTTATAAAAACAGATTTCTCGCAAGATATGAAACTCGAAATGACATGAGGATAATACTACTTTCTACCAAAATCAGCTGGGATTTCTCATCGTTCTTTGGTGTTTCGTTTAAGAATTTGTGTATCAAATTTGTTTTTAGACAACCACTGCTCTGCTCTATTTATCAGATCAAAAATCTCTTTGTTTTCTTTTGTTTTTTTGAGATTTGTTTTACATTTTCACTCAGATATTCGCTTCATAGCATGCTTGGAATCTGTGTATATAGTTTTGTCTGATCATTTTTGTTTGAGATAACTCAATCAATGAACTAAAGCCAAAAACTCTCATATATTGTTGGTTCAATCTGACATTTTTTTGTGAAAGATGGTCTCTCATGAGATCAAATCTACTCACTGATACTCTGTCACTCAAGGATTGTGAGAGCATGCAGCATCTACAGCAATACTGTGCTTTTCAAAAGGTAGATCTTTGTGCTTTCGTTGTTCTGTCTTGTTTTGATAATACGGCTTGTATCCATCTTTGAGTGCTTTTTTGGCTTGATCTATAGATTCAAAAGATTTGTATTTTGCTCATTTTACTCATACTACAAAATCTTTACACTCATCTCGTGATTGGAATATTCATTTTTTCTTTCACTCTCGGATTACGTAATATTTCATATTTTTCCACTACTTTAAAACTTATTTTAGAATAAATAAATCTAAACAAGATACAATAAAAAAAAGTTTGAATCTGATTACAGACCCAAACTTTAATAATTCTTATTAAAGCCACTTAAATGACTTTAAGTAGGACCAAAATGTCCTATAATCCATCTCTTTGAAGATTTGTATTTCATTTTCAAATTCCTCTATTTTCTTTTTTTCATTATCAGTTGATTTTTTAAGCTTTCTTGTGATTTTGTCTTGAGAATCACCATAAGGTGCTAACAAAATCCATTCATCAACAAGCAAGTTATTTGTGCTAGCTTTATCATATTTACCGGAATAATCTTTAAAATCTTTTTTAGATTTTTTTAGTTTTTCTGATAAAATTTTTTGACTATCATCTAAATTAAATTTGCTAATGCCTGTTGCTATCAAAAGATAATTTATGGAACAAACTAGGAATACACCAAGAACAATAAAAATGGTTGCAAAAACAGAGTTTACGGTTGTGCCAAAATTTATGAGTACACCAAAATTTAGTGTAAAGTATAGAGCCAAAAGCCCCATATGAGCAAAAAGCCAAAGTATCAACAACATTCTCATTACTGATTTTCTTTTTTCTTCGAAATATTTTTTATCTTTTTCCATAATTAAAAATTTTAGTTTTTGTTTTATATATTTTATAAACAATAAGACCAAAAAGTCAATAAAAAAAACTTGCAGTCTTGCAAGTTGTATAAATTTTTATTAAAGAAAAAGGAAGGAAAACCAAGGTCAAAAATAATATTGGTTATGATCCAGTCTAAGACCAGACCTAAGCCTAAGTTATAGACTAAATAAGACTACAATGTCGTTGCGTAAATATAAGATATAATTTATTAAAGTAATAAAGTATAAATTATATGGTTTTGTTTTTGTTTAAAACACAACAAAGAATTGTAGATAGATAAGATCTTATTCTTGTAACTGCTTCTGCTCCAGGTTAGTTTGGCATGAAATATCTCATAAAGGGCCACGAAAGTCCAAAATAAAATATTGCATATGTCGAGCTAATCCGGGGTAGGAGTAGAAAGAATATCTGTGTGAATTAAAATAAATAATTCAAACAGAACTTTGCCAACATTGTTTTTGTATATGATCTCCTTCCTAAATAGTGTATAAGTCAGTGGATAAAAGATATCCATATCATCATACATCTATATTATATTCAAAAAATGTTTGTTTGTCAAATTTTTGAGGACTTTTTTTGAAAAAAAAATCTGCACCACAATGTACAGATTAATAAAATGTTTTTATAAAAACTTTACTATTTAGGTTTATTCAAAGATTTAAGTTTGCTTATCAGAGCTCTTTTATTCTGATACAATCACTTCTCTTCTAATTTATCTATTATTTCATCATAATTTAATCATTCGAATTTTTCTAGATATTTTATCATATAAGCAATATCAGAACTACTAGAATAATCATCTATTTCTTTTTCTAATAAATTGTCAACAAATTCTTGGTGGTTTAGTCATTCGAATTTTTCTAAATTAGATATAACTATTCATAAATATCATTCTTCTATAAATTTATTTGCTATTTCTTGGTATCCTGATTTTGCAAATTTATCTATATTGTCTACAACGACTTGTGTATTTCGTCATCTAGGACTTATTCCTCTGATATTGTTTTCTATCAAGAAAAATGCAACTTTTTTATCAAGTTTTTTTGTGAGTTTACCACTTAATTTGTTTTTTGCATAGGAGTTTGTCTCTGATGTCTCCAACAAATTAATATATTTTATCATCTTCATAAGATCATGTGATGATATAGATTCGCCATCTGATACAATATTATGAGAATCCAATAAGTTATTGGCTAACTCTTTGGATGACTTTTGAATAAGTGGAATTCTTTTTTTATTTTTCAATTTTCTTAACTTTTCAGATAACATATCGCGATGAGGATCACCATGCATTTTTCCAATACCATTAGATTTGCTCATTTTTTTGTTTTAATTGTAAAACAATATAAATTATAAATAATAAAATAAAAAAGTCAATAAAAAAAACTTGCAGTCTTGCAAGTTGTATAAATTTTTATTAAAGAAAAAGGAAGGAAAACCAAGGTCAAAAATAATATTGGTTATGATCCAGTCTAAGACCAGACCTAAGCCTAAGTTATAGACTAAATAAGACTACAATGTCGTTGCGTAAATATAAGATATAATTTATTAAAGTAATAAAGTATAAATTATATGGTTTTGTTTTTGTTTAAAACACAACAAAGAATTGTAGATAGATAAGATCTTATTCTTGTAACTGCTTCTGCTCCAGGTTAGTTTGGCATGAAATATCTCATAAAGGGCCACGAAAGTCCAAAATAAAATATTGCATATGTCGAGCTAATCCGGGGTAGGAGTAGAAAGAATATCTGTGTGAATTAAAATAAATAATTCAAACAGAACTTTGCCAACATTGTTTTTGTATATGATCTCCTTCCTAAATAGTGTATAAGTCAGTGGATAAAAGATATCCATATCATCATACATCTATATTATATTCAAAAAATGTTTGTTTGTCAAATTTTTGAGGACTTTTTTTATTTATATTTTTTTATTGTTTTCTACTCTGTTTTTTGTACAACAAATAAGGTACTTTAAAAACTTTTAATCCCGCAAAGCGGGATAAACTTTATAACTTTAAACTAAACTATGTGATATTCTTTGGATACTATTGTGGCTTGGGCTAAGAGAAGATGATTTACTTACCCATGATCTGATATATATGGCTGACTTGCTAATGCTTGGGACTTAGGACCTTATGGTGTTGAATTGCAAAAAAACATACAAGACAATCGATGGAACTTTTTTGTGAGATCTAGAACAGATGTAATTGGTTTAGATTCACAAATTTTGATGAATCCAAAAGTATGGGAAGCTAGTGGTCATGTGGGAAATTTCAATGAACCACTGATAGATTGTAAAAAATGTAAAAGTAGATTTAGAGCAGACCATTTAGTAGAAGAATATGTAGAAAAATCAAAAGATAAAGAAATGCCAAAAAACCGATCAGCAGAAGGAACTCCTTTTGAAAACCTAAGTGAATATATTTCAAATAAAAAAATAAAATGTAGTAAATGTGGATCTAATGAATGGGCAGATATCAAAAAATTTAATGGTATGTTTAAAACACAACAATGAGTAGTAGAATGATCATGAAAAGACATATTTCTTAGACCTGAGACAGCTCAATGAATATTTGTAAATTTTAGAAATGTTTTGGATACTACAAGAAGTAGAATACCTTTTGGTATAGCTCAGATATGAAAAGCATTTAGAAATGAAATTACTCCATGAAATTTTATGTTTAGAGTGATGGAATTTTATCAAATGGAGATAGAATTTTTTTGTGAAAACGATGAAAAAGAATGACTGAAACGATTTGAATACTGGAAAAAGGAAAGTAAAAAATGGCGAGAAGAAGAGATTGGAATTACTCCAAAGAAATTAACATTTAGAGATCATGATAAAGATGAACTATCATTTTACAGTAAAGGAACTTGTGATGTAGAATACGAATTTCCTCGAGGTTGGGGTGAATTACAAGGTATAGCTTATAGGACAGATTATGACTTAAATCAACACGTAGAACATAGTGGAAAGGATATGCAATATAGTGATCCAAATACAGGAAAAAGATATATACCTCATGTAATAGAACCAAGCTGGGGTCTTACAAGAGCTGTATTGACTGCTATGATTGATTCTTACGATGAAGAAAAATATACTGATGGAAATGGAAATGAGGCAACTAGGACTGTAGCAAAATTTCACAAAAATATAGCTCCTATTAAATTTGCAATACTTCCATTGATCAAAAAAGATGAAAAACAAGTGGAAATTGCAAATGATATTTTTGCTAAGTTGTCAAAAAAATATATGTGTGAATATGATGACTGATGAGCTATTGGAAAGAGATATAGAAGACAAGATGAGATATGAACTCCTTTTTGTGTGACAGTAGACCAACAAAGTTGTGAAGACAATACGGTAACATTGAGAGATAGAGATACTATGGAGCAGAAAAGAGTGAGAGTAGAAGAGCTAGAGAGTTTTATGAGGTAGAATATTGTCTCCCTTTCGTAAAGGGAGTTGTTCTCCCGCAGACTTGCGGGATTGAGGGATTTAGTAGGTAATATCTGCCAACTGAAAATCCTCCACCCCCGCCTACCGGCAGGCAGGCTTTGGGTTCCCCTCCTTCACAAAGGAGGACAAAAAATACTTTATTTATGATGAAAATCATGCAACAAATATTTATATTATGATCTAGTTCTGTGTCGGGTGTATGAAGCACTTTTGGTGGTCGAGCTGGACTGGTGAAACAAAAAATATCAAAACTTATGTTTGAAAAAAATTGAGTTTGAGAAAAGTGTGAAGTTTTTAATTTGTGATATGCTTGAGCTACCGCTGAATTTGTGAGAGAGAATTGTTTGCCTTTATTGAGAAAATACAAAAGATGAAATTGAAAAACTATTGTTTTGATAAATATATGAGGTAATAATATAAAGGCAAGATGAAAACCAGATGGATATGTTTGTTCTCCAGAAGAATACAAAAAAGAGTTGGAAAGTTTATTAAATAATATACAAAAAGAAGTTGACGATATTATCTTTGTAAGTAGTGGTTATGTTGATGAAGCAAAAACAACTCCAAAATTGAGTCCGTTAGATTGAGAATATTCTTATTTTTATAATGATAGAAAGATATTATTTAATAATATCACTGAAAATCTTTGTAAAGAATTATGAATTGAATATATTGGTGTAGATATGTCTCCAGCGGAATGGGTAAATAAATATTGTTATAAGGATTGATTACATAGTAATGATAAGTGACATAGGTATTTGTTTGATAAAGTGTGGGAAAAATTAAAAAATATGATTGATTTATAATCTAATCACTAAAATGCTAGACCTAAAAGAATTGCAAAAAATAATCTATCAAAACAAAGTAGATAAATGATTTAATGTAGAAAATATACACCAAGAATTTGCACTTACTCATGAAGAGTTGTCTGAAGCTTATGAAGCATATTACAAGAAAAAAGATAATTTGGGTGAAGAAATGGCTGATGTGATTATATATCTACTTGGTATAGCTGAGATACTTTGAATAGATCTAGAAGATGAATTAATCAAAAAAGTAGAAAAAAATAAAAATCGCAAATATGAAATAATTGATTGAGTTTTAACTAGGATAAAAGATTAAAAATGAATTGGAAAGAAATTTTCTGAAAAGGTCATGAATTGGTTTTGTCGACTAGTTCTTTAGATGGTAAACCAAATGCTAATATAGTTATATCACTTGGTTTTTTTGACAATAAATTACTTATTTCTGATGCACAAATGAAACAAACTATTGAGAATCTTAAATCCAATAAACTTATTTGTATTACAGCTATCAATAATTGAAAATATTATAGAATAAAAGGTAGTGTAGAAATATTCAATTCCGGGAAATATTTTGATCTTTGTAATACTGATAAGAAATATCCCGCAAAGAATGCAATACTTGTAAATATAGAAGAGGTATTTGATTTAGATTGAGTTCAGGTTATAAATAAATAATTTATTTTTTTAAAATAATATGAAAATAGCTGTAATTTCAGATATTCATGATAATGCACACAATTTAGTGATGGCGTTGGAGCAAATAAAAAAATATAATGTAGAGGAAATCATTTTTTTGTGAGATTTTTGTGGCGCTGCTATCGCTGGAATGCTTTCTGCTGTACCTGTAAAAGTCAGAGCTATATTTGGAAATAATGATGGAGATAAATCACTGATAACCAAATTTTCTCTGGCTGAATGAAGTAACTTGGAGATTTGATTTGATGTATTTGATACTATAGAAATTGATGGTAGAAAAATATTTTTGTCTCACTATCCTCTACTTGCAAAACCAATGGCTAAATCTTGAGATTTTGACGCTGTATTTTATGGACACAATCATTTGAAAAATAAAAAAATGATTTGAAATTGTTTAGTATTAAATCCTGGTGAAGTTGGTGCATATAAAACTTGAATTGCAACTTTTGCTATATATGATACAGAAACTAATGATGCTGAAATTATTGAAATTCAAAACTCTATTACAGCAAATACTAAAGAGGCTCAAGAAAGATTTAAAGAAATTAATTATGAATTTAACAAACAAAAAGGTCATCAATATTAATTTTAGTTAAAACAATTCATAATGAATATAAAAGAATTATCGATTTTATAGATCGAACATTGGAAAAACAAAATCATGTTGTAAATGTGGACGATTGGAGTTTTAGAGAAAGAGTTTTTTGACATGGTATGAAAATCTCTGAAGAAGTATGAGAATTAAACGAACAAGTATTGTGAAAATTTGGAGGACAAAGACTGGAAAAAATGGATAGAATATCTGATGAAAAATTGGAAAATGAAATGGCTGATGTGATAATATCTACTATTAGATTAGCTAGGATGATGAATTTGGATGTGAATGAAATTTTGAATAATAAAATGGAGATATTGAAAGAAAGATTTGGGAAATAATTTTTATTACAGATGTCTTTTGTAGTGGCGATTAATAATCGCCCTTACGACGATACTCGATAACATTTATTTTAAAATATACATCATGAAAAGATGAGTAGATTATATTTGAGTAGGTTGTGGATATTTGATTGTAAATGATAATCATCAAGTCCTACTAATCAAAAGAACTGATAAGTCTCAATGAGGTGGATGAGGATTCCGGGCACAACCTGGTGGAACCATTGAATTTGGTGACACATTGGAAAATACGGTAAAAAGAGAAATAAAAGAAGAATTAAATGTAGATATAGAATTGATATGACCACAAATATTTGCAGAAGATATTAGGGAAGAAAATGGTATAAAAAAGCATCGATTTACTGGTGGTTGTTTTGCCAAAATAATTTGAGGAGATGTAAAAATTATGGAACCGGAAAAATGTAGCGAAGTTAAGTGGTTTGATTTAGATAATCTTCCTGAGCCGATTATTTGATATACTAGACCTTTTATAGAAAAATATAGAGAACGAATAAAATGAAACTAATATAGCTTGATTTATTAAAAAAAAAGAATACAATGTATGTGTTTTATATGTAAATGTATTACAAATGAGTACACAAACAATCACAGCTAGAGTTGATGCAGATATAGTAAAAATTGCTAAAGAATTAGCAAAAAAAAATTGAATCAGTCTTAGCTCTATAATCAATTTAAAATTAAGAGAATTTGTAGATAATAAAGAATTGAAAATCATTGATGAGGTTGAAGATGATTTAAGTTCATATGATATGTTCAATAGACCGGTTCCTATTGAAGAATTTCTTGATCATTTAAAAAAAACGATATAAATGGAGAGGTGGATTAAATACATAAATTCTTTAAGTAAGAATGAACAAATTCGTATTTTACAAATTGTACAAAAAATCTTTACTAAAGATCTTGATTGATTGGATATTAGATCTATAAAATGAAAAAAATACTTATTTAGGTGCAGAGTTTGAAAATTTAGAATACTTTTTACAAATAAAAACTGAAAAATAAATATTATATCTTGTGACACCAGAGGTGATATTTACAAGAAATTATAGAAATAACTAAAATGAAACTAATATCAAAAAATAAAATAGCATATCGTGATTACCAATTTGACAAAGATTATGAAGTCGGAATAGTTTTGGTGTGACACGAAGTTAAATCTATCAAAATGTGACAAGTAAATATCAAAGATGCTATGGTAAGGATAAAAGATAGAGAGCTTTGGATCAAAAATATGGATATACCTTTGTACAAAAAAACCAATCCAAAATTGGTTCCTGACTACAAGGCAAAGGGAGATAGAAAATTACTTATCAATAAAAGAGAGTTGGCAAAAATCTCTGCAATGACAGATAAGCCATGATATGTGATTATACCACTAGAAATATATTTAAATAAGAGATGATTGATTAAATTGAAAATCGCTATCTGAAAGTTGATGAGAAAAGTAGAAAAGAAACAAGTATTGAAGGAAAAAGATATCAAGAGACAAATGGATAGAGATATTAGAAATTATTAACATGTATTGACAAATTAAATATTTTGATTATAATTTACAATGTTAATTTAACCTATTTATTTATTAAATTATATAAAAACATGCCTAATATTCCTTGAACAGATGTAAATATATCTGCAGAAGAATATGCTAACAGATTTTGAGTAAATTCTCAAGAATGATTGATTCACAGAGAAGAAACAGAAAAAATTCAAGAAAAAAAACTAGAAGATGCAAAATCAGTCGCTATGACAGATATAGTAAAAGATTTTATAGAAAATGAAATGCCTGCTGGTGACAGTAAGGTTGATGATTTTACCAAATGATTAGAAAAAAATCAGTAAAATATAGTTATAAATTATAAAATTACTAAAAACGCCCCAATGGGGCATTTTTTATCTGAAGAATATTTTTTTGTATATCATCTCCATAGCAAGTTTGATGCTATTGGAGTTTTTTTGTCATTTTTCTAGGCTATAATCTGTATAACAAATATTGACTGGAATTTCTTTATAATTCATTTTGTATTTTCTAATCTGTTCGTTTACTTCGTTGGCATAATGCATACCATCTGAAGTAAGCTTAATTTTTTTGAAAGCATCCATAGATATAACTCTATATCAATTGTGTGGATCAGATATGTTTGCTCAGTAAAAAATCTTGGTCACTATCTTGGATATGGCCAATATAATTTTCCTACTGCGTGGCATATTTTTTGCTTTTCATCATTGTACAAACCTTGATCCAAGATAAAGATCGTATTTTCAATTATTTTTCTTTATTTCTGACATAAATTTGGACATATCTTTGATATCCATCTGACCATCCGCATCAAATCACACAAACCATTTTGCATTTAATTCTGTTGAATAATCTTGTATAAATCTGTATCAAGTCTGATTGGCTGCTCCACCTCCTCTATTGATATCATGAGAAATTATAATAAATAAACAATCTTTATATTTTTTCTTTTTTGTATCTAAAACTTCCAATGTATTGTCTTTTGATCCATCATTTACAAAAACAATTTTTTTAAATCATTCTTTGACTATCTGATCTACTACATTTCATATTACCTTTCATTCATTGTAAGCTCTGATGTTGAATATAAATTCATCTTTCTCTGTTTTATTTTTATATTTTTTGATATTATCTTTTTCTAATTCATAGGCCTTATTAATAGACTTTTGAGAAATAAATCTAGTAAGCTCTTGCTTGTCCTTTGTGTGGGAATTCAATAGAGTAATATAAAAATAAGCCAATACTACCAAAGATCAATAAACTATAAGATCGGCTCATCTTGTCAGACCAAAAAAATTTCCAAATTTATTTAACAAAGTATTGTTGATAGCAAAAAGTATTACCGCTGCAGATCAAAATACAAATACCAAAAAATGTAGGATATTCATCTTTTTGCGCTTGTATAAGTCTACTCAAAACAAGAAAAATATTACTGCTATTATTATGATGAAAAATTGCAATAAACTCATCTAATTAAATTAAGAATAAAGTAATTATTAGTTATTTTTCCTTTGAATGAATCTTCGTGCATCTTCTACGGCCTGATATATTGACCTTTTGTATTCTCGCTCCAATACTTGTTTTGCTTTTTGTGGATTGGCTATATAAGTATCTATATCTCAAGGCCTTCTAGCTACTACTTTTGATGGAACTTCTTTTTCTGTAACATTTCTAACTAATTCAACTACCTCCTTCACAGATTTACCATCTCAAGTTCATATGTTAAATATGTCAAAATATCATTTGTTTGATTCTATCTTTTTTTCATTTTGATATTCTTTATATTTTAATATTTGATGGTATACACTCAAATGAGCGTCTGCTACATCCATTATGTGAATATAATCTCTAACTCAAGTACCATCCGGAGTATCATAATCATCTCAATATATTTGTACACAGTCAATTTCTCATTTGGCTACTTTGAGAGTATATGGTAGTAAATTACTTGGTATTCATTTTGGATCTTCTCATATAAGACCAGAATTGTGAGCTCAAACAGGATTAAAATATCTTAGATTTACTACATTAAATCCTTTGTATGTAGCTAGATCTTTGAGCATGTATTCCATTATAAGTTTTGTAGTACCATAAGGATTGTGAGTACCTAAACGATCGTTTTCACTAAATGGCGGAAGCAGTTTTGGAGCATCGTACACAGTTGCACTACTTGAAAAAACTATATTTTTTTTGTCAAATTTGTTCATTACTTTGAGCAAATTTTGAGTTCATATTACATTGTTTTCATAATACAAAAATGGATCCTGACAACTTTCTCAGACTGCTTTTTTGGCAGCAAAATGTATCACAGCATCTATTTCTGGATGTTTTTTAAAAACTTTTGACAAGGCAGATTCTTCTCTAATATCTACATTGTAAAAAGTAGGTTTTTTACCTATAATCTCGGCTATATTGTCCAATGTAGATTCGTGAGAATTAGATAAATTATCAACTATGATAATATCAAATCCAGCTTCTCCAAATACAGTACATGTATGAGAACCTATATATCAAAGTCATCCTGTAACCAATATTGTTTTTGATTGGGACATCAAAAAAAATTAGCAATAAAAAATTTGCTGATTCAGTATAATAAGTTGAAAACAAATTGCAAGTTATTGAATTTTTGTTGTGTATAAAGATATTGATTTTTATTTTAGAATATAGATAGTCTTGTTACAAATCAAATAAAAAAATAAAAAAAATGAAATTATTAAATTTATTGAAAAAAACGGATAATGGAATCCTATTAATAGTAGGCTTTATATTATTCTTATTGGTATTATATGGAACTATATTCTTGTGTGCTACGTAAAGAAATCTTTATAAAAAGCTATCGTTTTCGACAGCTTTTTTTCTTTATTTATTCAGCCTTCTACTACAAAATCTTTCTTTGAGATCAAAGTCTTTTTCTTTTCATGTTTTCATATCTTTGACTCTATATACTCATTTTTTCTTTTCTTGTTCTCCATATATTACTACAAAATTGTATCATTGCTTGTCTGCATATTGCATTGCTTTAGCAAATTTTTGGAATTCTAATCCACAAACTATATTTCTTCACTGTTTTCTAAGTGTGTTAGCTAAGTTTAAAACTTCGTTTTCAAATCATGACTCTAAAATAGGGAAATACATATTTTTAACATCTGTTTTTTGAATAATTTTGTCCAACAATCCTCGAGATTCTAGGAATAATTTCATTGTCTCATCTCCTGGTGCAAATCAAATCGCTGGGATATTTTCTTTGATAAAAATGCTCGATAAACCATTGTATCTTCCACCACCAAATAAAGCTCTATTGTTGTCTGGATGTATGTCAAATATCTCAAAAACTAGTCAATCATAATAATCAAATCCCCTAATGAGACTTGGTTTAAATTCGATATACTCAGAATATCAAAGATCGGATAATGTTTTGATGATAAATGTGGTTTGTTCTACTCATTTAGATTTTTTGATCTGTGGGAACAATTTGATTAGTTCATCCAAAGTTTTCGTATTCATATAATTTACAAGCATTTCAACCTGATTTTTTTTGAGTCATTTTTCTATCAATATTTCTTGTATAGAATCTTTTGGTAGTTTGTCTCGCTTATCCATTGTCCTAACTATTTCTTGCTTATTATCTTCTGAAATACCTATTGAAAGCAAGACTTCATCTATAATAAAACGATTGTTAATATTCAAAATCCAAGATCATTTTGGAGGATTGAATCATAGCATCAATGAGATAGCTAGGTCCAATATTTCCACATCAGCATAAATATTTTCAGAACCAAAAATATCTACATTTAGTTGCCAAAATTCTCTATTTCTACCTCTTTGAGGTCTTTCGTTACGATAAAAATTGGCAATACTAAAATATCTAATTGGTTTTGCTAACTGATTGTAATTTTTGGCTACCATACGAGTAACTGTAGGTGTCATTTCTGGTCTCAAAGCTAGATCTGAAATTTCTCCATCTCTATTTGTTATTTGAGTTAATTCTGTTCAACCCACATCTTCTCCAGATTTTGCTTTTCGTATATCTACAGATTCAACTAAAGGTCCCAAATATTCTTGATAACCAAATTCTGTACAAACCTTTCTCCATGTATCAAAAATATATTTTCTAATTTGAAATTCTTGTGGATATCGATCTTGTGTTCATTTTGGTGGTTTTGTAGAAAGCATTTTTATATTTTTAATTGAAATAAACTTATATAATTTTTATAAAGAATTCTCAACTAGACTTGATAATTTAATTTTCTTTTTTTCTAACTTATTAAGTATTTCTGGACTATTTCAGTGTGCATCAATAAATTCTCTTATAAAATCTAGATTAGCCTTAGATAGTGAACCTTTCTCTCCTCATAATATATATTGATCTACATGACCAGAGCGAAATGTAATATTTATTCAAATACCTCATAATCGAATAGGTATTTTCACTCCTTTTTTAGTTAACAAAATCAAATAATTAAAGTTTTGATTCCAAGAATTTGAATATCAATTATATATTTTTGGATGATTATTTTTAAATAATTTCTTTTCTTCTTCTGAGAGATGTTTATTATTTATTATCTCTAAATACACCACTTTATATACTTTCTTGTTGATAAATTTTTTCAAATTTTCCATCCTATCAAAATCAGTTATATCGATGTCTTCTTTTGTTTTTTTATTTACAAGAATATCAAACAATGATTTAGATTTATTAAAGTCTGTGTAATTAACACGCTCTCAACTTGATATAATTGTCTCTTCAAAAGAAATGTCTTGTGTTTTGCACATCTCATTTTCTCTATTTTTCATCTTGTTTATCTTCATCTAAATTACTCTCTGGTTTCATGATTGGGAACATCACTACATCTCTTAAATTATCTTGTTCTGTAAGTATTGCTAATATTCTCTCAAGTCCCATACCAAATCCAGATTGTGGAGGCATACCATATTCCATTGCTGTTACAAAATCTTTGTCTTCTGCTGTAGCCTCTTCATCTCATTTTGCTGCAGCTTCTTTTTGTTTGTCAAAGTTAGCTTGTTGGAATATTGGATCTACAAGCTCTGAATATGCTTTACAGATTTCTCGACCATTTACGAGTAATTGAAACTGCTCTACTACTCCAGCATCTTCATCTGAAACTCTAGCCAAAGGCTGCATAATTACTGGATAATTATAAATAAACGCAGGTCACAGTATTTTGGGTCTAAGTACTTTTTTGTACAAATAATCAATCAATGTTGTTGTTCACATTTGATCCATTTTTTCAAATTCAATTCATTTTGCCTTGATATCAGCTCTTAGTTTATCTGCATCATCTATTGAATATTTTGTAATATCTATTCAGCTAGCGTCTACTATTCATTTTGTATAATCAACCCTTTCCCATGGTGTGGTAAAATCAACTTCTTTGATATTTCAATCTTTGTCCTTTACGTTTATTTTTTTAGATAATCACATCTTATCGAAAATATAATCAAACATTTTTTCTGCAAATTTCATATTATCTTCATAATTTCGATATACTGCGTAATGTTCTACTTGCGTAAATTCTTGCAAATGTGATGGGTCTGATCCTTCATTTCTAAAATCTTTTCCTATCTCAAATATCTTTTCCATCCTACCTACAGTTGCCTTTTTCAATGCTGTTTCAAATGCAATTCTCAGATAAAATTCAGTATCAAAATCATTGTGATGTGTGATAAATGGTTTTGCAGCTGCACCAGATGCAGCATTACAAAGTATTGGAGTGGTGATTTCTGTAAATCATTCTGCATGATAAAAATCTCTCAAAGTTTTGTAGAATTCTGATTTAAACATAAATCTTTTATATGTCTCTGGATTCATAGTCATATCAAGATATCTTTTTCTATACAATTCTTCTTGATCTGTAAGTCCGTGAAATTTTTCTGGTAATGGTCTAACTGCTTTAGACAAAAATTTAAACTCTGATACAAATATTGTAAGTTCTCATTTGTGAGTAGTAAATACTTCTCATCTAATTCAGATAAAATCTCATACATCTACCATTTTTTCCATAAACTTGTATGCTGTTATTTCATTTCATCCATCTGCTCAAATTCACTCTCCAGTCAGTGTCTCTAAAAGTTTTGGATCATTTTGAGAAGTAGAAATATCTATCTTACAACTTTCTCTGTGAAACATAAGTTGTATCTGATCTGTAGAATCCATAAGTCTTGCAAAAGCTAATTTACCATGAGATCTGTGCAACATTACTCTACCTGCAGTTCTGACCTGTATTTCTGGATTTATGATAATATCGTTAATATCTCTGTGTTGTTTTTCACTGTATTGTGAGATTATATCAGATACTAAATCTTTTTTATCAAAACTTTGTGCGTATGGTTTAATTAACATTTTTTTGATCTTTTCTATTTTTTGGATTCTTACATCCCTTTCAGATAATTGATTGTTTTGTGTCATTTGTTGTTTTAAAATATTTAAATATATTATGTTTCTGGAACCATTCATCCACCATCATCGTATTCGCTACAATCATAATCTCAATCATTTATATTTCGACCTAAATCATCCACTAAATATGTTCTAGCCCCGCTTCAAAGACAATAATCAACTCAATCTGCTCATAAAAATACACCTGTCTGGATTGTAGATCAAGAAAGTGATATTAAAAAACTATCATAATTTGCGGTCGACATTGATGTATCATCAAAAGTTCAGAACATATTAGTAACATTACTCATATCCCAATCAGAAAGATCTTGGTTAAAATTCGTACACTTATTAAACATTCAATTTATTGTAGTAGCTTGATTCATATCCCAATCAGAAAGATCTTGGTTAAAGGTACTGGCTTTTCGAAAGGTAACATAAAAACTAGATATGTTACTTACATCCCAATCAGAAAGATCTTGGTTAAAGCTTGTACATCATTCAAATGTATAGTTTAAGCTTGTAACATTAGATAAATCTGGATTGTCTATAGAACCAGAAAATACACCAAAATTGCTACAATTCTTAAAGGATGAATCCATACCTAGCCAGCATCATCATCGTTTATAGACTCATATTATATTGTTTTTGTTTGAGAAACTTGGTGCTGGGAATAATCAGGTAATTCGTACGTAGTGTGGTCAATTACCTGTATAACTACATGTGCTTGATGAGGTTAATCCACTAAATAGCGACTCATTACAGATTTGTGAACCAGTATCGTAATCACAACATAAATTATAATTGTATGTATAAGATGAATTTATACCTATATTGGCTATAGTACCACTTCGTACTGTCACAAAGTCTGCACTACAGATCTCTTCTCAAGAAAATTCTGGTATCGTAAATCCAGTTTGAGATGCAAAATTGAAGTATGATGACTTGAATCCTAAAGTTGTAGATAGTTCTATCTGTTGATCTTGTATAGCCACGACTGGCTCTATTTTTAAATTGATCTGTACATAAGGATCTATCTGAGCATCTCGATCGTTTTGAGCTAAGTATGGATCTTTGGATGGATATAATTCAAAATTTCGAGATGACACTGTAATATCTGCATCAGTAATATCTACTCGACCATCATCTATATCTGCTGGTAATCTATATTCAATATCATCTCAAGTTAAAACAATATCTCCACTACATACAAATCCAGCTTCTGCATCACAAGCTCGAGTATCTACAAAACAATCATGTACTCACCAATTTCATCAAGTACTAAAATCATGTCATGTACCCGCATCAAATCATTTGAGTTTGAGCATCTGTATAGAATATCTAGCATTGTCTCCTGTATATGACTTTCTCCTAAAAAATATCCTATGGTCTCATTTTTTGTTGATAAGATATAATTCTTGTACTCAAGTATTATTAATTATTGCTACAGGTCATGTACCAAAAAATACATCATCTCAATTATTAAGATTGGAATCCACTATATCTCGAAATTGTCGCTTATATTCTCCAAAATATTGTGATCAAGAAACTGGACAACCTAAAATTGTAGCATCATGTCAATAATAGGCGTATCATGACTGGGATCAATTTCATGTAAGAGAACAATAATAAAAAGAGTCTCAGGTAGCAGTATTTCAATAATCTGTAAACATATCACAAGCTCCAGAATTATTTCGCTGAAATGAATCATCTCAAGTGTTGCATCATACCATACTTCTATTGAAATATTCTTCATAATCTATGGTATAATCAAATGAAAGATTGTTTAACTGATCCAAAAAATCACTAGAATCTTGTATAATCAATTGTTCATTTTTTATATGGACTTGAGACTTTTGCATATTTATATATATAGCAAAAATTACACCAACTATCATAGAAAAGATAATTAGAGCTAGTACTACTTCAAACAATGTAAATGCTCTT
>ERZ795053.2573-NODE-2573-length-21762-cov-7.206846_pt1 | contig 21762 bp, 20 predicted proteins | sample MGYA00375137_ERZ795053 | MGnify/ENA primary metagenome ERZ795053 (study PRJEB30182, sample SAMN05720284) | activated sludge metagenome | isolation source: Anaerobic digester | place: Hong Kong | collected 2014-12-17 ...
GTTAGGGTTGTTGAAGACGGCCTCGTCGCGGTTGGCCGACGCCCACAGCACGATCACCTTCTCCTCAGCCGGGATCTTCACACCGCCGACTTCGACCGGCTTCGTCGTACGCCGCCTGTTGGCGATCAGCGGTGCCCCGAGCCGTTGCAACTCGTCGGTCACTGCATCCAGGTCCCACTCACCGGATCGGATCCGGCGCTGGATGTCTGGGTGTTCGGCCAAGAAGTTCAAGGCGATCCCGACGGCGGCAGCGATAGTTGCCAGCTCGCCAACGGTCCAGTTCCGGATGATGGAGACGATCTCGGCATCGCTGAGTTGAACTCCGTCGACCGACTCGGCCAGCAGGCGGGTGGTCGGATCGTCGGGTGGACCCGGCATCGACCTGCGGGCGTCGAGTTGTTCGCGGATGAAGGAGTCGAACTCATCGGCGACCGCGGCCATCCGGCGGCGATCTCCGCTGCGGTTTGCGGCGTGGTTCTTGTCGACCCACTCGGCCAACGGCGTGCGCATTGACGTGGGCCACCCCATGAAGGCGCACTGCAACCAGGCCGCGAACGGGTCACCAAGGCTCGACATCACTTCGATGTCGCAGTCTCGGGCCAGCCCTGCGATGAGTTCGGCACAGATTGCGCGCGCGACCGGCTCGAAGGCAGCCAGTCGCTCGGCAGTGAAATAGCTCTCGATGATCGTCCGGTATGCAGCGTGCCTTGAGCCGTCGAACCCGTTGGGTACGGCGAGGTGCGCCGAGACTTCGTTTGAGAAGGTCTCCGGATCATCCAGGATGCGCACTGTGTCGCTGTGCCTGAAGACCACCCAGGAGTCGTCTGGGGTGTGGGCCACAGGGCAGCGCGACCTCATGGCGTCGTACGACGCCAACTGATCGGACTGCACTTCAGGGGAACGCAGATCCCATTCGATGCTTGAGGCTTGGCTCATGACGTCCTTGAAACTCGGCTCTGAAGACAACGTTGCCACATCTGTGCTCCTGCGCCCAACTAGGCAAGGGGCCCTTGACCGAGCAGGTCGTCGTTGATCGGTATCGCAGGGAGTAGCCTGTAGATTGTTTTCCACGAATCAGTTGTGGAAAATAGACTATCGACTGCACACCCGAAGGAAGGAATCCCTGTGAGCAACGATCCCAAGCTCGATGTCCGTTCTGAAGTGCCCGCTCGTCGGCATGAGCTCATCCTCGGCACCTACCAAGACCTGGAGGCCGGCGCCGGCTTCGAGTTGGTCAACGACCACGACCCCAAGCCGCTTTGCTATCAGTTCAGCGCGGAGTACCCCGATCAGTTCACCTGGGACTATCTCGAGTCCGGCCCCGACGTGTGGCGCGTCCGCATCGGTCGTCCCTGAGCAAGGAGGCGAGTGATGTCGACGCTGATTGAGGCCCTGGAGGCTGAGCATCATGTCATCGACGAGGGCATTGAGCGCTTCGCGGCAACTGTCGCCGCCGGTACGCCGAACCAAGACGTCCTCGCAGAGACCTTCACGTTGCTTCGTCGACATATCTATGCCGAGGAGGAGTTCTTGTTCCCGCCTCTGCGAGATGCGGGCCTGGTGATGCCGATCTTGGTGATGCTGCGTGAGCACGGCGAGATGTGGCATCTGATGGAGGGTCTGGAGGAGTTGGTCGGCTCCGGTGCCGAAGCCGATGCCGTGACCGAGGCTTGCCAGACTCTCCTCGCTCTGCTGGAGCAGCACAACCTCAAGGAAGAGCCGATCATCTATCCCCAAGCTGATGTGACGCTCGACCCAGCCGTGAGCAATCAGATCGAAGAATTCCTGGCTTCTGGCACCATGCCGGCGGGTTGGGTTTGCCAGACGGCTTGAGCCTCAAGGTGACAGCGCGGGTGTGGTCCTAGATACGATCGCTTTGGCCCATGCTCGGGCCACCCCGCGTCAAGACCATCGAGGAGCCAAGCCGTGTCTGAGATCAACATCGCTGTGACCATCGCCGGATCACGCGAGGAGCAGACGACGACGATCGGCACCAAAGCGTGGGAGCTCTTCAAGGACCAACCCGAGATCATCGCGGCCAGGGTCAGCGGTGAGCTGAAGGACCTTGCCTATGTGCTGACCGATGGCGACGACGTCGAGGGTGTTGAGATCTCCAGCCCTGACGGGCACAACATCTTGCGCCACTCGACCGCCCACGTGTTGGCCCAGGCAGTGCAGCAACTTTGGCCTGAGGCCAAGCTGGGGATCGGCCCGCCGATCGTCGACGGCTTCTACTACGACTTCGACGTCGAGACCCCCTTCGTGCCCGAAGACCTGACCAAGCTCGAGACGGCGATGCGCAAGATCATTAAGGAGGGGCAGCGTTTCGAGCGACGAGTCACCAGCGACGACGACGCCTTGACCGAGCTCGCCCACGAGCCCTACAAAGTCGAGCTGATCGGCCTCAAGGGCGGCAGCGCTGAGGCAGCCGAAGGCGCCAATGTCGAGGTCGGTGCCGGCGAGCTCACCATCTACGACAACGTACGCCGCAATGGTGACGTCGCCTGGTCAGACCTCTGCCGTGGCCCGCACCTGCCCACCACGAAGCGGATCCCGGCCTTCAAGCTCATGCGCAGCGCTGCGGCGTACTGGCGTGGCGATGAAAACAACAAACAACTCCAGCGCATCTATGGCACGGCTTGGGAGTCGAAGGAAGCCCTTGATGAGCACCTGCACCGCATCGCCGAGGCCGAGCGCAGAGATCATCGCAAACTTGGTCGCGACCTCGACTTGTTCAGCTTCCCCGACGAGATCGGCTCTGGCCTGGCGGTCTTCCATCCGAAGGGCGGTGTGATCAAGCGTGAGATGGAGGACTACGTGCGCCTGCGTCACATCGAGGAGGGCTTCTCCTATGTCGGCTCGCCGCACATCACCAAGGAAGGTCTCTTCCACACCTCAGGGCACCTGCCTTATTACGAAGACACGATGTTTCCGCCGATGGAGATGGAGAACAGCCGCTATTTCCTGAAGGCCATGAACTGTCCGATGCACAATCTGATCTATCGCTCCAAGCAGCGGTCGTACCGCGAGTTGCCGCTGCGCCTGTTTGAGTTCGGCACGGTCTATCGCTACGAGAAGTCCGGCGTCGTGCACGGCTTGACCAGGGTGCGCGGGCTGACCCAAGACGACAGCCACTCCTATTGCACACCCGAGCAGGCACCCGAGGAGGTCGAGCACCTGCTCAACTTCGTGCTCGGCCTGCTTCGTGACTTCGGCATCGATGACTTCTACTTGGAGTTGTCGACCCGCGACGACTCCAAGCCCGACAAGTTCATTGGCACCGATGAGGAGTGGGCTCAGGCCACCAAAGTGCTTGAAGACGTCGCGATTGCCTCGGGTCTGGAGCTCGTGGCCGACCCGGGTGGTGCCGCCTTCTACGGACCCAAGATCTCGGTGCAGGCCAAAGACGCGATCGGGCGCACCTGGCAGATGTCCACAATCCAATATGACTTCAACCAGCCAAAGGGTTTCGACCTCAGCTATCAGGCCGCTGACGGCTCCCGGCAGCAGCCGGTGATGATCCATTCGGCCAAGTTCGGCTCTCTGGAGCGCTTCTTCGGGCTCCTCGTGGAGCACTACGCCGGGGCCTTCCCTCCCTGGCTGGCTCCCGTGCAGGTGCAGGCGATCCCGGTCGCCGAGCGACACAGCGACTATCTCTTCGACTTCGCCAAGCTGATGAAGGCCAAGGGGCTGCGCGTCGAGGTCGACGACTCCGATGAGCGGATGCAGAAGAAGATCCGCAATGCCCAGATGCAGAAGGTGCCCTTCATGGTGATCGCGGGCGATCAAGACATCGAGGCAAATGCGGTCTCCTTCCGCTATCGCGACGGGCGCCAAGACAACGGCGTGCCCATCGACGAAGCGATTGCCAGAGTCGCCGACGCGGTCGCCTCGCGCGAGCAGGTCTGATGTACGACGAAGCTCGCCAAGACGGCATCGGGGAGGCCGACTCGATCGAGCGGCTCTGGACGCCCTACCGGATGGCCTACATCTTGGGGGAGAACAAACCCGATGACCCTGGTGAGCATGTCTGCCCCTTCTGCCGGATCCCCAAGATGGACGACGCCGAGGGCTTGGTGATCCACCGCGGTGAGCACACCTACGTCGTACTCAACCTGTATCCCTATGCCCCCGGCCACTTGATGGTCTGCCCCTATCGCCATATCGCGCAATACACCGAGACCAGCGAGGCCGAGATGGTGGAGATGGGCCAACTCACCAAGCGAGCCATGGAGGTGTTGCGCTCGGCGTCGAATGTCGACGGTTTCAATATCGGCATGAATCAAGGCAAGGTCGGGGGAGCCGGCATCGCCGCCCACCTGCACCAGCACGTCGTACCCAGATGGCTCGGCGACCAGAACTTCATGCCGATCATCGGCAAGACCCGCACCTTCCCCCAACTGCTCCACGACACCCGCGAATTGCTCGCACAGGGGTGGTAGGCCTGCCCGGGGTCGCCGACCGGCCAACGACTGGCTAGCCTGTGCGTCGTCATGTTTGAGCACCTGCGCGGCCTGGTCACGGCCATCATCACCCCCCTGGCGAAGCTGTTGCTGCGCCTGAAGGTCAGCCCCGATGCGATCACTGTGGTCGGCACGATCGCCACTTGCACGGCGGCTTTCGTCTTCGTGCCGAGAGGTGAGTTGATCATCGGTGGGCTCCTGGTCACGGCCTTCGCGCTCTTTGACCTCCTTGACGGCACCATGGCTCGGCTGAGCAATCGCACCACCGAGTTCGGCAAATTCCTCGACTCCACGCTCGACCGGATCGCCGACGCTGCGGTCTTCGGCAGCGTGGTCTTCTACTTCGCTGGCCCCGGCGACTCGCTGCTTGGCATGTCGACCGCGTTGTTCTGCCTGATCAGCGGCTTCGGCGTCAGCTACTCCCGCGCCCGAGCCGAGTCGATCGGGATGGATGCGCGAGTCGGACTGATGGAGCGTGCAGATCGGCTCGCGTTCATGGGCCTGATCGCGCTCCCGGCCCAACTCATGGATCGACCGGAGATCCTGGCATGGGGACTGCTCGTGATCGGCACGTTCACGACCATCACCTTCTTGCAACGAGTCCTTGCCGTGCGGCGCCAAGCCTTGGTCGCCGTCACCACCAACTAATCAACTCTAAGTAGAATCGAAATCATGGCTGAAAACCCCGGATCCAAGTCCACCAACGCCCCCGAGCTCGCCACCACCACGGTCAAGCGCGGCATGGCAGAAATGCTCAAGGGCGGTGTGATCATGGATGTGGTCACTGCCGAACAGGCCAAGATCGCCGAAGACGCCGGCGCCGTCGCGGTGATGGCTCTGGAGCGGGTGCCCGCCGACATTCGGGCCCAAGGCGGCGTCTCCCGGATGAGCGACCCCGACATGATTGACGGCATCATCGAGGCGGTGTCGATCCCGGTGATGGCCAAGGCTCGCATCGGTCACTTCGCCGAAGCCCAGGTGCTGGAGAGCCTCGGTGTCGACTACATCGACGAGTCCGAGGTGCTCACCCCCGCCGACTACACCAATCACATCGACAAATGGGCCTTCAAGGTGCCCTTCGTGTGTGGTGCAACCAATCTCGGTGAAGCCCTACGCCGGATCACCGAAGGGGCGGCGATGATCCGTTCCAAGGGTGAGGCCGGCACCGGTGACGTGTCCAACGCAGTCACCCACATGCGCACCATCGGCGGTGAGATCCGGCGCCTGCAGAGTCTTTCCCCTGACGAGCTCTACGTGGCCGCCAAGGAGCTTCAGGCTCCATATGACCTCGTCAAGGAGATCGCGCAGACCGGCAAGCTGCCCGTCGTACTCTTCACCGCCGGAGGCATCGCCACACCTGCAGACGCGGCGATGATGATGCAACTCGGCGCCGAGGGTGTTTTTGTCGGGTCGGGCATCTTCAAGTCCGGCAATCCCGAGCAGCGGGCCAAGGCAATCGTCAAGGCCACCACCTTCTACGACGATCCCGCTGTCGTCGCCCAGGTCTCCCGCGGCCTTGGTGAGGCCATGGTCGGCATCAATGTCGAGGAGATCCCCCAACCACACCGCCTCGCCGAGCGCGGCTGGTGAAGGTCGGTCTCCTCGCCGTACAAGGCTCCTTTCGCGAGCATGGGCAGGCCTTCGCCAGGCTGGGTGTCGAGACTCTTGCCGTCCGTCGTCCAGCAGAGCTGGACGCCTGCGACGCACTCGTGCTTCCCGGTGGGGAGAGTACGACGATCATCAAGCTGCTGCGCATCTTTGAGTTGCTTGATCCGATCCGGGCTCGGATCGCCGCTGGGCTGCCCGTGTTGGGCACTTGCGCGGGAATGATCTTGCTCGCCGACCGCATCTTGGGTGGCACCAGCGATCAGGAGACGATCGGGGGGTTGGATGTGACCGTACGACGCAATGCCTTCGGGCGTCAGGTCGACTCCTTTGAGGAGGACCTTGACTTCCAGGGCCTGTCCGACCCGGTGCATGCGGTGTTCATCCGGGCTCCATGGGTGGAAGAAGCGGGGCCTGGAGTGGAGATCTTGGCTGAGTCCGCGGGTAGGATCGTTGCGGCCCGCCAGGGCAAGTTGATGGCGACGTCATTCCACCCCGAGATGGGTAGTGACGAGCGAGTCCACGACTATTTCCTCAGGCTGATCAAGTCGTGAAAAGAGAGGTGGCGTAATGGCCGGACACTCCAAGTGGGCAACCACGAAGCACAAGAAGGCCGTGATCGACGCTCGGCGCGGCAAGATGTTTGCCAAGTTGATCAAGAATATCGAGGTAGCCGCACGCATGGGCGGGGGAGACCCCACCGGCAACCCGACCCTGTATGACGCCATCCAGAAGGCCAAGAAGTCATCAGTCCCCAATGACAACATCGACCGTGCCGTCAAGCGCGGATCGGGAGCCGAGGCTGGCGGGGCTGAGTATCAGACCATCATGTACGAGGGTTACGGCCCCAGCGGTGTCGCAATGCTGATCGAGTGTTTGACCGACAACAAGAACCGCGCCGCCATGGAAGTCCGCACTGCAATGTCGCGCAATGGCGGCAACCTCGCCGACCCCGGGTCGGTGGCCTATCTGTTCAACCGCAAGGGTGTCGTGATCGTGGCCAAGGCCCAGGAGTCAGGCGAGCTTGGCGAAGACGCCGTACTCGAGGCCACGCTCGACGCAGGTGCCGAAGAGATCAGTGACTTGGGTGAGACCTTCGAGGTGGTCAGTGAGGCCAGCGACCTGGTCGCAGTGCGTACCGCGCTCCAAGACGCCGGCCTCGACTACGAATCCGCCGACGCCTCCTTCCTGCCATCCATGCAGGTGGAGCTTGACAAGGATGGAGCAGCCAAGGTCTTCCGGCTGATCGAGGCGCTGGAAGATCTCGACGACGTGCAAAACGTCTTCGCCAACTTCGATGTCTCAGATGAGGTCATGGCCGAGCTCGAATGAGCGCGTGTCTGCCGTAGTCAAAGCACCTGACGCTCTAGGGTTACGAACACATGTTCGTCAGCGATCGGAGCACGATGCGAGTCTTGGGCATTGACCCCGGCCTCACCAGATGTGGTGTGGGGGTGGTCGAAGGCAGTGTCGGACGTCCGCTCAGTCTGATCGACGTCGGCGTGATCCGCACCGATCCGCACCTTCCTCTGGAGGCTCGCCTGCTGCTCATCGAGCAGGGCTTGGCGCAATGGTGTGATCAGGCTGAGCCTGACGCAGTGAGTGTCGAAAGGGTCTTCAGTCAGCACAATGTCCGCACGGTCATGGGCACCGCACAGGCAAGCGGCATCGCTTTGTTGACTGCCGCGCGCAGGGGTCTTCCGGTAGCGGTGCACACCCCTAGCGAAGTAAAGGCCGCAGTGACCGGCTCTGGACGAGCAGACAAACAGCAGGTCACCAGCATGGTGACCAGGATCTTGCGCCTAGACACTGCGCCCCGCCCCGCAGACGCCGCAGACGCCTTGGCTTTGGCGATCTGTCACATCTGGCGGGGATCGGCGCAAAACCGGATCCAAGAGGCTGTCCAGAAACAGCAGCGCACCCAAGGAGTATTGCGATGATTGCCTTTGTCAGGGGTGAGGTGGCCAATCTCGGCCTGACCTCCGTCGTGGTTGATGTGGGCGGTGTTGGCCTGGAGATGCACTGCACACCCGAGACTCTCTCCCACCTGCGCCTTGGCGTCGTGGCCACCTTGGCGACCTCGATGGTGGTGCGTGAAGACTCGATGTCTTTGTTTGGCTTCGCCGACGAAGACGAGAAGCAGACCTTCGAGCTCCTCCAGACCGCGAGCGGGGTCGGCCCAAAGCTTGCCCAAGCGATGCTGGCGGTGCATTCTCCTGATGCATTGCGTGCCGCGATCGGGAGCGAAGACGTCAAGGCGCTAACCGCCATCCCCGGGATCGGACAAAAAGGTGCCCAACGGATCATCTTGGAGTTGAAGGATCGGATTGGCCCGGTGCTCGGGTCCAACGTGAGCCTCCCTGCCCAGCCAGCAGACGCCCCCTGGCGCAAACAGGTGAGCGAAGGACTGGTCGGTCTGGGCTGGTCAGCCAAGGACGCCGAACGCGCCTGTGCAGCCATTAGTCATCTAGCCGAAGAAGTGCCCACACCGGATGTCGGCGTACTCCTGCGGGCCGCGCTGCAGAGCTTGAGTAGGGCCTGAAGCAATGGACAGCTCCGAGCTGGAAGCCCACGAAGCCGACTATCTGGCCGGTCGGCCACTGATTGATGGCCGTGTCCAAGACGAAGACGTGGTGGTTGAGCAAGCACTGCGGCCAAAGACGCTGGCAGAAGTGATCGGTCAGGAGCGGGTGCGTGAGCAGCTCTCGCTGGTGTTGGAGGCTGCCCGAGCCCGGCGCCGCGCCCCCGATCATGTGTTGCTCTCCGGGCCACCGGGGTTGGGCAAGACCACGTTGGCGATGATCATTGCCGCCGAGATGGGCTCACCATTGCGACTCACCAGCGGTCCGGCGATCACGCATGCCGGCGACCTGGCCGCGATCCTTTCAGGCCTCAACGAAGGTGATGTGCTGTTCGTCGACGAGATCCACAGGATGTCGCGTCCCGCAGAAGAGATGCTCTATGTAGCCATGGAAGACTTCCGAGTCGACGTGGTCATTGGCAAAGGGCCCGGAGCGACGGCAATCCCACTGGAGTTGCCTGCCTTCACCCTCGTCGGAGCCACTACCAGGGCGGGGCTCCTGCCCAGCCCGCTTCGTGACCGGTTCGGGTTCACAGCTCACCTGGAGTTCTACGAGGCTGAAGACCTCGACCACATCGTGCGCCGTTCGGCCAGTCTGCTGGGAGTTGAAGTAGACACGGATGGTTCTTTGGAGATTGCGCGGAGGTCAAGAGGCACTCCCCGCATCGCCAATCGCCTGCTCCGCCGGGTGCGCGACTACGCCCAAGTGCGGGCAGACGGAGTGGTGACCCAGGCTCTCGCACATACCGCTTTGGAGCTCTTCGAAGTGGATGAGATTGGCCTCGACCGGCTGGATCGAGCCGTGCTGAGCGCTCTTTGTGAGCGATTCGCGGGTGGGCCAGTCGGCCTGAGCACGCTGGCTGTTGCAGTGGGGGAGGAGCGCGAAACCGTCGAGGAGGTGGCCGAGCCCTTCTTGGTGCGCAATGGTTTTATGGCTCGCACCCCAAAGGGGCGGATCGCCACGGCCATGGCTTGGCGCCACTTGGGCATCGCCGTTCCACGAGAAAGCAAAGCAAGCGGCTCTCCAGAAGGTAGCCTTCATCCCGACATGGATTTGTTTGACGATTAGCCACCACCTACCCGGTGTTGGTTTGGCCGTTACACTTGCGCGGCGATGTTGCCGACAGTGACATCGACCAGATCAACCCATTGACTCGGAGTCCCGATTGAGCAGCGCGCTGCAGTACCTCGTGATCCTGGTTGCCCTCTTGGGCTTCTGGGCGATCGTGGTCAGGCCCACCCGCAAGCGACAGCGCGAGGCCGAGCAGATGCAATCGGCCTTGGTCGTTGGAGATCGGGTGCTGATGTCGGCTGGAGTCTTCGGCACGCTCAAGGAGATCAATGATGATCGGGTGAAGATCGAGATCGCCCCGGGCACCGTGATCGAGGCGATGCGCCAGGTCGTGATCGAGAAGCAGGACGATGTTGGGCGTGCCGAGCATCCACTAGCCAATGGCGGCGACGCCACGGAAGAAGACTGAGGGAGACACACGCGGTGGCAGCAAAGAACTACCGACCGGGGCGGACTCTGGGCATTTTGGGTGTCGGGATTGTGATCCTCTATGTCTTGGCCTATGTGGCCGGCACGGTTGGTCTACCTGCAGACAACAATCCTTGGAAGCCGCGCCTGGGCCTTGACCTTGAAGGTGGCACCCGGATCACCTTGACCGCTCTTGGTGACAGCAAAGACATCACGCCCGAGAAGTTGCGTCAGGCAGCAGGCATCGTGGAGTCTCGGGCCAATGGCAGCGGCGTTTCTGAGGCCACGGTGGCGACTCAGGGCAACAAGAACATCGTCGTGGAGATCCCGGGGAAGAATGCTCAGAATCTCGTTGATTCGGTGAAGCGCACCGCCCAATTGCGTTTCCGACTGGTCGCTGGCCAGCCACAACCCGGTACGGCGGCTCCGAGCAGTGCTGCAAGTCCATCGGTGCAGCCCGGGTCGGTCGTCACGGTCAACCCTTCCGATGCAGCCAAGCCAAACAAGCCGAGCGCATCCCCGAATCCTCGCCCAGCCCCGGGCTTCGCGATCAACGGAGTCAAGCAGGACGACCCCACGCCAGCTCCAGATGCTCCCGCTCCAGATGATCCCGCTGTGCCCACCGTGCCCGCAACTGGTCAACAGCCTGCGCTCACTCCGGGTGGCGCAGATGTGAAGGACCCTTTGGCTTGGTCGAAAGACCCAGGTACCGAGTGGCTGACCAAGTTTGCTGCTTTCCAGTGCCCCAAGAAGGGCACTACCGAGAAGGTGGAGGACAACCCAGACGAGCCCCTGATCGCCTGCGATGAGAAGGGGCAGAAGTACCTCTTGTCAGTGGCGATCATCGAAGGCACCGACGTCAAGTCGGCCTCCTATGGCACCCCACAAAATGGCACTGGATGGGCGGTCAGCCTGAGTCTTCGCAAGGGAGCGCCCACGAAGGCCTTCGGCAAGTACAGCCAAGCGATGGCCGGGAGCGATGCGCTCTTTGCCCAAGTGCTCGATGGTGTCGTCATCTCAGCAGCCACCTTCATCTCACCAATCATGGACGGCAATGCTCAGATCACCGGCGACTTCAGCGAGGCTGAGGCGCGGTCCTTGGCGAACTCCTTGAAGTTCGGAGCCTTGCCCTTGCAATTCGAAAGCACGGTCGAGGTGGTCGGCGCCACGCTTGCTGGCAATCAGTTGACCGCGGGTCTCTGGGCGGGCGTGATCGGCCTGATCCTCGTGATGGTCTACTGCTTGGTCTATTACCGAGGTCTGGGCATCGTGGTGGTGGCCTCGCTGTTCGTCGCGGGCATCATCACCTATGCGATGGTGCTGATCTTGGCACGCACAGCTGGCTTTACCCTGACCTTGCCCGGCATCGCTGGCCTGATCGTGGCAGTCGGGATCACCGCAGACTCATTCATCGTGTACTTCGAACGCATCCGAGATGAGATGCGGATGGGCAAGTCGATGCGGGTTGCCGTCGAGACCGGATGGGTGAAAGCACGAAACACCTGTCTTGCGGCCGACGCCGTGTCACTCCTTGCCGCAATCGTGCTCTTCATCTTTGCGATCGGTGTGGTCAAGGGCTTTGCCTTCGCGCTCGGGCTGAGCACGATCATCGATGTCGCTGTCTTCTTCTGGTTCACCAAACCAATGGTGAGCCTCTTGGCGAGACGCGAGTTCTTCAACTCAGGGCATCGTCTCTCGGGGCTCTCGGATGAGTCCTTGGGCATAGATCAAGAGCCAGCGCTGGTTGGAGGTAAGGCCTGATGGGTAAGTTCTCGCGACTCGGCAACGACCTGTACGAAGGCAATGTCTCGGTCGATTTCGTTCATCGACCGTGGCGTTGGTATGCCCTCTCCGGCATTTTCATCGTGCTCGCCTTCACCGGCCTGTTCTTCAGGGGACTCAACCTAGGTGTGGAGTTCCAAGGCGGCACCGAGATGAAGATCGACGTGCCCAGCAGCATGGTCAACCAAAAGACCGTCGACGAAGTGCGTACCGCAGTTGCAGGGGCAGGGGTGACTGGAGCGGAGAGCCCAATCGTCAACACCTCTGGCAGCCAAGGGCTCTTGGTGCGTACCGAGCAACTCAGCAACAAAGAAGCCGTCAAGGTCGCAGAGGTGATCGCCGAAGTCACCAATGTGGACCCCAAGACCAAGATTTCGACCAATGACGTCGGGGCGAGTTGGGGCAAGCAGGTCGCCGATCGGGCGATCCAGGGTCTGATCGTCTTCGTGGTCGGCGTGATCTTGTTCATCTGGGCATATTTCCGCGAATGGAAATTCTCTGCCGGGGCCATTGTGGCGCTATTCCACGACATCTTGATCACCGTGGGCATCTATGCGTTGTCCGGCTTTGAAGTCACACCCGCGACCGTCACGGGCTTCTTGACCATCTTGGGTTTCTCGCTCTACGACACCGTCGTGGTCTTCGACAAGGTCCGTGAAAACACCAAGGACATGCGCTCCAGTCGACGTTCGTACGCCGATCTCGCCAACCTCGCGGTCAATCAGACCTTGGTGCGATCGATCAACACCTCGATCGTCGCCCTGCTTCCTGTCGCTGCGATCCTCTATGTGGGTGTGACCACGCTCGGGTCTGGGTCATTGAAGGATCTTGCCTTGGCTTTGTTCATCGGTATGGCGACCGGAGCCTATTCCTCGATCTTCATTGCGCCGTCGGTCCTGGTGCAACTGAAGTCACGGGAGAAAGAAGTCAGCGAGCAGGATCGGCGAGCAAAGGCGCGAGCCAAGCGCGATGCCGATCGCTATGCAAATGTGCCGGCCTTTGCCGAAGGCATGCCCGTGGGTGAGGCTGCGGCAGGGGAGCCAGTCGAAGAAGGCATGGAAGCACGGATTTCCCAGCCACAGTCGCGACCAAGCCAAAGCGGGCGCCCCGTAGCCGGGGCCGGACGTGAAGTGCCTGAGCCCAAGCGGCCGGTTGAGGAGTCGAAGTCGGCCAACCGCAATCAGCCGACCAAGCAGCCGCGCTCGAAACGCAACAAGTAGACAGGGGCTTTGATGTCACGTGCCCAGCTGATCATGTCGCAGATCCGTGACATCGAGGATTTCCCCCAGCCTGGAGTGACCTTCAAAGACATCACGCCGATGTTGGCGGATCCTTCGGGTCTGCGTGCCTGCATCCAAGAGTTGGCGCAGGGAGGCCGGGATCAATCCGGTCAGGCAACTGTCACCAAGGTGATGGGCCTTGAAGCACGTGGCTTCATCCTTGGGGGAGCGGTGGCGGCTGAGCTGGGAGTTGGTTTTGTGCCCGGACGCAAGGCGGGCAAGTTGCCTCATGAGACTCATTCGATCCCCTATGCGCTCGAGTACGGCGAGGAAACCTTGGAGATGCATGTTGACGCGATTCGCCCTGGCGAGCGGATCCTGATCGTTGACGACGTCTTGGCCACTGGAGGCACCGCGAAGGCGGCCGCGGAGTTGATCAGGCAAGCGGGCGGCGTGGTTCACGCAATTTCTGTGGTCCTGGAGTTGGCCTTTCTGGCTGGCAGGTCGGTTGTTCCTGACATCCCCTTGCATGTGATTCACCGAGTTGAGTGATTGCCTCATAGACTGGGCTGATTGAGTCGAGCACCCAGTCGGGATGCAGATCAGCAGATGGGAGGCGACATGACCGAAGACCAGTCGATCGGCCATTCAACGCCGCCTCAATCTGATCCAACCGTCAGCCAGGGCGCGGCGGCAGAGCGATCCCCAACTCTCACCGGTCGAGGGATGCGGGCGCGGCTGGCCCGCATCGGCACCGGCAAGTCGCAGAGCAATCCAGAGTTGGAGCCCCTCTTCCGCGTGGTGCGCGCCAACCATCCCCGGGCAGACTTGGCCTTGCTGGAGCGCGCCTACAACACCGCCGAGAAATATCATCGTGGCCAAAGGCGCAAGAGCGGTGATCCCTACATCACCCATCCTCTTGCCGTCACCACGATCCTGGCTGACATCGGCATGACTGAGCCCACCTTGGTCGCGGCTCTACTGCACGACACTGTCGAAGACACGCCGTACACCCTCGATGAGCTGCGTCGCGATTTCGGTGACGAGGTGGCTCTGCTGGTCGATGGGGTCACCAAGCTCGACAAGGTGAAATACGGCGACTCCGCCCAGGCAGAGACCATCCGCAAGATGGTGGTTGCGATGAGTCGCGATGTGCGAGTCCTGGTGATCAAGTTGGCTGACCGACTCCACAACATGCGCACCCTGCGCTTTGTGCGACAAGAGACCCAAGAGCGCAAGTCGCGCGAGACACTTGAGATCTTTGCGCCACTCGCCCATCGCATGGGCATGAACACCATCAAGTGGGAGCTCGAAGATCTGGCCTTCGCCACCTTGCATCCCAAGGTGTACGACGAGATCGTGCGGCTGGTCGCCGAGCGTGCCCCGATGCGCGAGCAATTCCTCAACGACGTGATCAAACAGGTCGAAGACGATATGCGGCTGGCGAAGGTCAAGGCCACGGTGACCGGTCGGCCCAAACACTATTACTCGATCTACCAGAAGATGATCCATGGTGGTCGTGAGTTCAGTGACATCTACGACCTGGTCGGCATCCGGATCTTGGTCGACTCCGACAAAGACTGCTACGCCGCAATGGGCGTGCTCCACAATCGCTGGAGCCCTCTGCCCGGGCGTTTCAAGGACTATGTCGCGATGCCGAAGTTCAACATGTACCAATCGCTGCACACGACGGTGATCGGGCCTTCAGGCAAACCAGTCGAGATGCAGATCCGCACCTTCGCGATGCATCGACGTGCGGAGTACGGCGTGGCTGCGCACTGGAAATACAAAGAAGACTCCCGCAAGTCCGACGAGCCCAGCGCCAGCAAGCCCGACTATGAGATGCAGTGGATCAAGCAACTCATGGACTGGCAAGAAGACGTCGGCGACTCCGAGGAGTTCTTGGACTCCCTGCGCTTCGAGGTGGGCAGCCCGCAGGTCTATGTGTTCACGCCGCGTGGAGATGTGAAGGGTTTGCCAGTGGGCTCCACGCCCGTCGACTTCGCCTATGCCGTGCACACCGAGGTCGGCCATCACACAATCGGCGCGCGGGTCAATGGGCGACTCGTGCCGCTTGAGTCGGCTCTGGAGCATGGCGATGTCGTGGAGGTGTTCACCTCGAAGTCGCCAAATGCTGGGCCAAGTCGCGACTGGCTGAGTTTTGTGCGCTCCCCACGTGCGCGCAGCAAGATCAGGGCGTGGTTCACCAAAGAACGCCGCGACGAAGCCGTCGAGCTTGGCCGGGATTCCTTGGCCAAGCAGATGCGCAAGGAAGGTGTGGGCATCAAACGGGTGATGACCCATGAGGCCCTCACCCAAGTTGCCCAAGACATGCGTTTGGCCGACATCACCGCGCTCTATGCCGCTGTCGGTGAAGGCAATCTCGCCGCCAAGACCGTGGTGCGCAAGGTGATTGAAGTGTCTGGTGGCGTGCTTGGCACAGCCGAAGACCGTGCCGAAGCTGTCTCGATCACCAGACCCAGACGGGCTTCCGGCAAGTCGAGTGCAGCCAATCCTGGGGTGATCGTCAAGGGGCAGACCGATCTCCTCGTGAAGCTCGCACGCTGCTGCACGCCCGTACCCGGTGATGAGATCTTGGGCTTCATCACCCGAGGAGACGGCGTTTCAATCCACCGTCGCGATTGCACCAATGCCAAGGATCTGGAGACTAAGCCTGATCGTCTGGTCGAGGTGGAATGGGCCGCCACCACCCAGGCGACCTTCTTGGTGCAGATCATGGTCGAGGCCCTTGACCGGTCGCGCTTGCTCTCCGACATCACCATGACGCTGGCAGACCAGCACGTGAACATCCTGTCGGCGTCACTGAGCACCGGGCATGACCGGATCGCGCGCAGCAAGTTCACCTTCGAAATGGGTGACCCCAAGCATCTGGGCGCAGTGCTCAAGGCAGTGCGCCAAGTCGACTCGGTGTACGACGCCTATCGCATCACTCAGTGAAGTCCGAGGCAGCCTTCTGGGCCATCTCCAAGAAGGCCTTGCGGCCTTCGAGATCAGCGGTGAGCTTCTTGACTCGATTTTGATCACCCTTGGCTTGGGCGGCCGCGATGTCCGCCTCGATCTGGGTGATCGCGGCTTGGAGTTGACCGATCATGCTGTCGGCGCGAGCGGACTTTTCTGGGTCGCTGCGCTTCCACTTCTCGTCCTCGAGTGCACGGATAGCCTGTTCGACCTTGCGCATGCGCCCCTCGAGGGTCTTGATCTGATCGCGAGGCACCTTGCCAATGGCCTCCCAGCGATCGGCCACGTCACGGAAGGCCTTCTTGGCGGCCTCCAGATCGGTGATCGGCAAGATCGCCTCTGCCTCTTCGAGCAACTTGACCTTGAGGTCGGCATTTGCTTGATATTCGCGATCGATCTCGGCGTTGGCCGCGTCTCTGGCGCCGAAGAATGCATCCTGGGCAGCGCGGAAACGGGCCCAGAGCTCAGTTTCCTGATCGCGCTGCGCGCCACCAGCAGACTTCCATTCCTGCATCAACGCCCTGAACTTGGCGGCCGTCGGACCCCAGTCAGTGGAGCCCGCGAGAGCTTCGGCCTCCTTGACCAATCGGGCCTTGACCACGCCAGCCGATTCACGCTGTTCATTGAGTTCGGTGAAATGGGTCTTGCGGGCCTTGGTGTACGTCGTACGTGCCGAGGAGAAGCGATGCCACAACTCATCGTCGGCATTGCGCTCAAGACGCGGGAGGGCCTTCCACTCGTCGAGGAGGTCACGCAGGCGGGTGACGCCATTGCGCCAGTCCTTGCCCTTGGCGATGGTCTCCGCCTCGGCCACGATCTCCTGCTTGCGGGTCCGGCTCTCCTCAAGCTTGCGGGCGCGATCCTCACGCCGCTGGTTGCGCTGGAGACCAATGAGGGGCCCCAAGGCATCGAGTCTGGCAATCAGTGCCTGGATGTCTCCGACGGCTGCTGCATCTCGGACGAGAGCACTGACCTTGTTGACCGACTCCACTGCCTTGTCAGGGGCGAGGGCGCCAGCCCTGATGCGCTTCTCCAGGAGTTGGACCTCCACTGCCAAGCCGTCATAACGCTTGGTGAAGAAGTCAAGAGCCTCCTGCGGGCTGCCTTCGGGATATTGGCCCACGGCACGCTCGCCGCCGGCCTCCTTGACATAGACAGTGCCGTCTTCGCCGACGCGTCCCCACTCAGAGACTGCAGGGGGCGGGGTTGGGGTGTCATTTGACGCGGTCACGAGCGGGCTCCTGAATGCCGAACTAGGCTGGGGCGAGTTGCACTACACATCGTACGCATCCAGCGACTGTCATGTGCGAACAGACTAGTTGCTGTCGACGAGCAGCGGACCGAGCCAAGTAGGCTAGGGGGGTCCGTGTCGAAAGTTCAGGAGTGCCTCGCGTGCTGATTGCCGGTTTCCCCGCTGGTCCATGGGGCACCAATTGCTATGTCGTCGCCACCGGTCCCGGCACCGAGTGTGTCGTGATCGATCCGGGCAAAGACTCCACCGCAGGGGTCGATCAGGTGGTGCGCGAGCACAAGTTGAAGCCGGTGTCGGTGCTGGTGACTCACGGGCACATCGATCACATGTGGTGCGTGGCGCCGGTTGCCGGCACCTACGACGCGACCGCGTGGATTCACCCCAATGACCGCCACCTGCTCAGCGATCCGCTCAGTGGCATGAGCAGGGAGTCCGAGCAGATGCTGCTCGGAGGCAACTACTCATTCGTGGAGCCCGACGACGTACGCGAGTTGGCTGATCTGCAGACCATTGAGTTGGCCGGATTGGACTTCGTGGTCGACCATACGCCAGGACACACGCAAGGGTCGGTGACCTTCCGCACCCCATATGGCGAGCAAGACATCTCGGAGATCATGTTTTCAGGAGACCTGCTCTTTGCCGGGTCGATCGGACGCACCGACCTGCCAGGTGGTGACCATCCCTCGATGTTGCGCAGCCTTCGCGAGAAAGTGTTGACCCTGCGAGATGACATCGTGGTGCTGCCGGGTCACGGTGATCAGACCAGCATCGGACGTGAGCGCGCCACCAATCCATTCCTCCTTGACCTGATCGACGACCAGGACGGCACGACCGCTCCGATCACCAGAGGCTTGTGACATGCTGCCGAAACTGAGCGCTCCAAAGGGAGTGCCTGAATACCTGCCGCCCACCTCGGCCGAATGGTTGTTGATCAAGGAAGCCTTGGCTCAACCAGCCGTCAACGCTGGCTATGGCTATGTCGAGTTGCCGATCTTCGAAGACACCGCGCTTTTCGTGCGAGGGGTCGGGGAGTCCACTGACGTGGTCTCCAAGGAGATGTACACCTTCACCGATCGCGGCGGGCGCTCTCTCACGCTGCGCCCTGAGGGCACGGCCGGGGTGATGCGTTGCGTGATCGAGCATGGCCTCGATCGCGGACAACTGCCGGTGAAGTTGTGGTACGCCGGGCAATGCTTCCGCGCCGAGCGACCCCAAGCAGGTCGTTATCGGCAATTCCACCAGTTCGGGATCGAGGCCATCGGATCTGATGATCCGGCCGTTGACGCCGAGGTGATCACGATTGCCGATGACGGCTATCGAGCCGTCGGCTTGCGCGAGCATCGCATCGACCTCACCTCCCTGGGTTGCGCGCAGTGCCGCCCGGCCTACCGCGAGTTGCTCGTCGGATTCCTCGATGGTCTCGACCTCGATGAGGCCACCCGAGAACGAGCCAAGATCAACCCGTTGCGCGTGCTCGACGACAAACGCGAGTCGGTGCGGGCACAACTGGAGAATGCCCCGCTGATGGCCGACAACCTGTGCGCCGACTGCTCCGATCACTTCGGCACAGTGCGCGAGTTGCTCGACAGCTACAACGTGAACTACACCCTGGCACCTCGCCTGGTCAGGGGCCTCGACTACTACACCCGCACCACCTTCGAGTTCGTCCACGAAGGACTCGGAGCTCAATCCGGCATTGGTGGCGGCGGTCGCTATGACGGGCTGATGAGTGAGCTGGGTGGCCAAGACCTCTCCGGGATCGGCTTCGGGCTGGGGCTTGACCGCACCTTGCTGGCAGCACAGGCAGAGGGGCGTCAACTCGCCCCGGAGTCGCGCCTTGACTGCTTCGTGGTGCCCCTCGGTGAAGTTGGCACCAAGGCTGCCGAGTTGGCAACGCGGCTGCGGCGCGCAGGCATCCGGACTGACCTGTCCTTCGGCACTCGCGGCCTACGCGGGGCCATGAAGGCTGCTGATCGCTCTGGTGCACCCTGGGTGATCATCCTCGGTAGCAGTGAGCTGGAAGCAGGCAATTGCCAGCTGAAATCCATGAAGACCGGTGAGCAGATCGCCGTACCCCTGACAGACATCGAAACTTCCTTGAAGGAGAAGCTCTCTTGATGCGCACGCACGACGCAGGCAGCCTGCGTTTGGACCACGTCGGTCAAACAGTCACCCTGGCTGGGTGGGTGGCCCGGCGCCGAGACCACGGTGGGGTGGCCTTCATCGACCTGCGCGAGTCATCAGGCGTCTGCCAGGTGGTGATCGACGAGGAGATGGCCGATCGCCTCCGCAATGAGTTCTGCATCCGCGTGACCGGCAAGGTGGAGCGCCGCCCAGAAGGCAATGCCAATCCAAATATCGGCTCCGGTGACATTGAGGTCATCGCGGGGGAGCTAGAGATCCTCAGCGAGGCCGCTGTCTTGCCCTTCCCGATCGACGATCATCTTGAGGTTGGTGAAGAAGCCCGCCTGAGGCATCGCTATCTCGACCTTCGTCGTACGGCGCCTGCTGCCGCGATCCGGCTGCGCAGCGAGGTCAGCAAGACCGCTCGAGCCGTGCTCGATCGACATGATTTTGTCGAGATCGAAACCCCCACCCTGACCCGGTCTACCCCCGAGGGCGCGCGCGACTTCTTGGTGCCGGCTCGTCTCCGACCCGGGAGTTGGTATGCCCTCCCGCAGAGCCCGCAGTTGTTCAAGCAATTGCTCATGGTTGCGGGGATGGAGCGCTATTACCAGATCGCTCGCTGCTATCGCGACGAGGATTTTCGTGCTGACCGCCAACCGGAGTTCACCCAACTCGATCTAGAGATGAGCTTTGTCGACCAGGACGACGTGATCGCGCTGACCGAGGAGATCCTGGTCGCCATCTGGAAGCTGATCGGTCACGAGATCACGACTCCGATCCCGCGGATGAGCTATGCCGAGGCAATGAGGCGATTTGGCTCAGACAAGCCCGACCTGCGAATGGGACATGAGTTGGTCGAATGCACCGACTTCTTCGCAGACACCACCTTCCGGGTCTTCCAAGCGCCCTATGTGGGGGCGGTCGTGATGCCTGGGGGTGCCTCCCAGCCGCGTCGCCAACTCGATGCCTGGCAGGAATGGGCCAAACAGCGTGGCGCCAAGGGCCTGGCCTATGTGCTCGTGCAAGAAGACGGCCAACTCACTGGTCCGGTGGCAAAGAATCTCACCGAGACCGAGACCGCCGGGCTGGCCAGCCACGTCGGCGCCAAGCCAGGTGACTGCATCTTCTTCGCGGCCGGACCAGCCAAGTCGAGCCGGGCACTGCTCGGGGCGGCCCGCCTTGAGATCGGTCGGCGTTGTGAGCTCATCGATGAGAGCGCCTGGGCTTTCGTCTGGGTTGTCGATGCGCCCCTGTTTGAGCCCGCAGACGACGCGACCGCTGCGGGTGATGTAGCCGTCGGCAGCGGCGCCTGGACCGCCGTACATCATGCCTTCACCGCACCCCAGCGACTCGAAGATCTTGACTCTGACCCGGGCAGTGCGCTGGCTTGGGCCTACGACATTGTCTGCAATGGCAACGAGCTTGGCGGAGGATCGATCAGAATCCACAACCAAGACGTGCAAAAGCGCGTCTTCGAGGTGATGGGTATTGGGGAAGAAGAGGCCGAGGAGAAGTTCGGCTTCCTGCTTGAGGCCTTTGCCTATGGGCCACCACCCCATGGTGGCTTGGCGCTTGGCTGGGACCGGATCTGTGCCCTGTTGAGTCGGGCGGAGTCGATCCGCGAGGTGATCGCCTTCCCGAAGAGTGGTGGCGGCTATGACCCGCTCACCTCTGCACCTGCGCCGATCACCAAGCAACAGCGCCGTGAAGCCGGCGTCGACGCGCTGCCAGAGCCCAAGAATGCGGCTGCGGAGCCCAAGCCCGACCACTCGGTGCAGTGAGGCCCAATCGGTGATCAGATGAGCGATGGCCTCTTCGAGATGGCGCAACAGGCGGGTCCAAACGCTGGTCGTGGCAGCCTAGCGGGCAACCTGCATGTGTCTGCTCCACTGGCAGTGCGGATGCGCCCACGCACTCTCGACGAATTGGTCGGCCAAGCGCATCTGCTGCAACCGGGCTCTCCGCTGCGTCGGCTGATCGAAGGCGACCAGCCGATGTCGCTGCTGTTGTGGGGGCCGCCAGGCACCGGCAAGACCACGATCGCCTCGATCCTGTCGACCCAGACTGAGCGGATTTTCGTTGAGGTGTCAGCGGTCGCCGCTGGGGTCAAGGAGGTGCGCTCAGCAATCGAAGCTGCGCACCGGCGCTTGGCTGCCTCGGGCCAAGAGACCGTCCTCTTCGTCGATGAGGTGCACCGCTTCACCAAGGCCCAGCAAGACGCCCTGCTGCCGGGGGTGGAAAACCGCTGGGTGACCCTGGTCGCTGCGACAACC
>ERZ795053.2574-NODE-2574-length-21756-cov-21.963688_pt1 | contig 21756 bp, 20 predicted proteins | sample MGYA00375137_ERZ795053 | MGnify/ENA primary metagenome ERZ795053 (study PRJEB30182, sample SAMN05720284) | activated sludge metagenome | isolation source: Anaerobic digester | place: Hong Kong | collected 2014-12-17 ...
GCGCCTACACCACCACCGACCGACCCCCACCGGACACCGGATAGAACCGGCGGGCCCCTCAGAAGCAGTGCCTTGGGCGTCGGGACAGGCCCCATTGGAGGACGAGTCCCGCACCCTTCACATAGACCGAACCTGACTTTCACGCCGCTGCAACAACTCTGCGCAAGGCTGTTGCTGTCGAGAGGGGCAACCATGAACAGTCGCCTGACTGCCGTCGCCCAACTTGCCGGGCAACTAGGATCCTTGACCGTGTCCATGGGCGGCTTACTCGTGCGCCCGGCGACACTGCGGGACAGGAACGCCGTGCTGGAGGACGATTTCTGAGCACCGGCACGGCGTGGACGGGAAGGCGCCCGCACCACGTAGCCTGAGACACACCAGCGCGACGTGAGGGAGTCTGTGATGAAAGCGATGCTCGCCGGTGCGATCGTGGTCCTCGGATTGGCTGGCTGTACCCAGACGCAGTCGGACCCCACGCCTCCGACCACTGTTCCGTCCGCAAGTCCCAGCCTGCAGTCCCCGGCCAGTACCCCCAGTGCTCCGGCCACGCCCACGACTCCGGCGACCACGAGTGCGACGAAACCGTCACCCAAGCCCACTGCGACCGGTGCGGGGGTGACAGCCTTCTGCGACTACCTGGAGAAGACCAGTGGCCAGCAGCAACAGGTCGAAGACCCGAGCCAGTTTGTCGCCCTGGTCGAGGGGGCTGTTGCCGTGGCTCCTGGAGCGATCGCGGAGGACATCGCGATCTATGCAGAATCGGTGCGCAAACTTGCGCAGACTGTGACGGCCGGACCGAAGCAGGCTGCTCGCGCAAACCAGTGGCTCTCCGACAACGAGGCCGCCATCGCCGCGGCGGAAGCGAATTTGGACAACTACACGCAGTCTGTCTGCGGGCGCCCCTTCATCACCGGTGAGGGTGGCTGACACGCCACAATAGGGGTCTTGCAATACCTGAAATAAGATGCGTTAGTATGCCGTCATGTCAAAAATCGGAATGGTTGCGACAGGCACCCTGGCGGGCCTGATCGCTTTCGTTGTCGCCTCAGTATTGTTCCTCGGACAGGTCGTCGGCCCCTTCTACTTGAATGCCGTGACCGTCATGGTCGGGGTGTTCGTCCTCACCATGGGGTGGATGGTCGCTACCTACTCGGCGCGGAACCTGCGCGGCCAGCACCGACAGGGTCGTTACGCAGCACTGCTGGCCCTCGCGATCGGGTCCCTGTGGCTGGCGGTCACCGCTGATCCGGTGGCTCTCACGGCTCTCGGCTGGACCGTCAGCGGACTGGCCGTCGCCGGACTCGTCGCTCACGCCGACACGCTCAGCGCGCGCAGCGCGGCTCGTCGGGTGGCCGTGCGACTGCTGGTCGGTGACGTCGCCGTATGGGCTGCGGTCGCTCTCATGTACGCGCAGGGCGTGTCCGACCGCAGCGAACTCAGTGGTGCCGGTTGGATCGTGCCCGCTCTGCTGGCCGTGGGCGGGCTGATCCGTTCAGCGCTCGTGCCCGCATGGCGCTGGTTGCCGCTGACTGCCGAGGCGCCGTCGCCGGTCTCTGCACTGCTTCACGCGGGTGTCGTCAACGGGATCGGGCTGCTCGCGGTGCTGTGGTGGCCACTGTTCGAGGCCGCGCCAGGTGTTTTGCTGGCGCTGCTGGTGGTCGGTGGGATCACCGCCGTCCTGGGCACCGCCGCCATGCGGGTCCGCCCCGATGTCAAGGGCAAGCTGGCCAGTTCCACCAGTGCCCAGATGGGCTACATGACCGTCCAACTCGGGCTGGGGCTGCCCGCGTTCGCGCTGCTCCACCTCATCGGACATGGCTTCTACAAGGCGTGGCTGTTCCTGCGCGCCGGCGGTGCTTCGCGTCGTCCCTCTGCGCCCTTGCTGACCGGCATCCGGCCTGCCGGGGTGCTCGGGCTCGCCCTGACGGCTGTCGCCTTCACCGCTCTTGGGGTCCTGACGTGGGCGTCGGCTCCGGTCGTGGACCTGGTTCCGCTGGCCGTGGCAACCGTCACCGCGACATTCGCACTCGCCGCGCTGGTCTGGCCGGATCGGGCGACTGCTGCGTGGTCCACGGTCAGGGCTCGCAGTTGGTCGGGCATCGCGGTCCTCGCGAGCCTGTTCGTCTATGTGGTGACCCTCGGGGTGTGGTCGCAACTGTTCGAGTTGCCCGGAGTCTGGAGCGGTACAAATGCGGCCGTCCTGACGGTTGTGGTGATCGCAGTGGGCGCACTCGGGATGGTTGCGGTGGCCAAGGGCTGGCTGCGCAAGATCGTCGAACCGCTGGTGGTCGACACAGCGGTGCGTGTGCGCGGATCGGTGACCCCGGTGACCGATGTGGGATCCCCGGACGTGACGGTGGCGGTGGACGCGGCCACTCGGACGGTCGGGGCCATGTGGCCGATCCATTCCGCAGTGGCGGTGAACCCGCTGTCGGGTCTGCAGGACCTCTCGTTCGACGATGCCGCCGAAATCGCGGGACGCACGTGGCAGGCACGCTCGCACTTGACCGATGCCCAGTACGCCCACGCCCTGTCCGAAGGTCGATTCACCCTCGCGGACCTGGTGGCGGCCGCCGGCGGCTTGGACCTGCCGGCTGAGATCGTGGCGGACTACCTGTGCAGAAGGGCGGACTGGCGCCCCACCGGGTCGTCGCTGTTCAGCGCCGAACAGCTGCTCGATGAACTGACCGATGACGAACTGGCCCTAGCCATGCCCCGCAGCGGCGCAGCACCGCACACCCTCGGCGAACAGGCCGGTATCGCGGACAAGGTGTCAGGTCTGGCCAACGCGTGGACGTCGCTGGCAAATGCCGATCTGCCCGGGGCCGGGCACCTGTGGGCGAGCTTCCGCAGCCGAGTGCAGGATCTCGGTCTGCGCGGGTTGAGCACAGCGGTCCGCGCGCTGCCCGACGAGCCCACTGCGGCGGTCTCCGCCCTGCTGCACACGGTGGTGCCGCCTGCGCAACAGGTCGGCTACCTGTCGCGCCTGCTGGCACGGGATCCGGGCTGGGCTGCGCACCTCAAGCAGCGCGATCCACGTTTGCTGGCGGATCTGCTGGCGATCCGTGCGACCTTCGATGTCTTCGCATCCGCCGCTGCTGGTGCCCACGTCTGGGCGCCTGCTGCGCGAGTCTCGGACCGGGATGCGGCGATCGCCGAGGTGGCCCCGATCGTCGACCTGTTGTACCCCGCCGACGCCCGGCAGGCGGTCGCTCTCGCGCGGATCCTGTCCGAGTCGGCTCGGTTGACGATCTGGCAACGAGCATGGGAGCAGCGCTACCGCAATCGCCTGATTGATCGGGTCTCCGTTCGCGCCGCCCAGCCCGTGGCCCACACGACGCCGGACGCGCAGGTGATCATGTGCATCGATGTGCGCTCGGAGCGTTTCCGTCGCCACCTTGAGGCGCTCGGCCCCTATGAGACCCACGGTTTCGCCGGCTTCTTCGGCGTCGCAATCCGGCACGAGGCGGCCAGTGGCGCAACCAGCGACCAATGCCCGGTGCTGCTCAAGCCGTCATTTCTGATCACTGAGAACGACCAGGTCCCGGTGGGTCGCGACGGTGCTGCACAAGCCATCCGTGGTGGTCTGGTGACCTCCACCGCCCGCCCGGCCAGTGCGTTCGCGGTCGCCGAGGGACTGGGTGTGCTGGCCGGCCTGGACGCACTCGTGCAGACCGCTGTACCTCGTACCTGGGGTCGTTGGCGTGACCGTCTTCAGCCAAGCCGTCGCGGAGAGTTGCACATCGGCCAGCGGCAGATCGCAGGTGTCGATGACGACCTGCAGTGGGGGATGAGCGTGGAACAGCGGACCACGGCGGCAGCGGGAATGCTGCGCGCCCTGGGCATCGTCGACTCGTTCGCGCCGGTCATCCTGATCACCGGCCACGCGGCAAAGGTGGAGAACAATGCCTTCGCCGCTGCCTACGACTGCGGGGCCTGCGGCGGCAACGGCGGGCACGTCAACGCACGCGTCATGGCTGCGGTCGTCAACGACCCCCGGGTTCGCCGTCAACTCGCCGAGGTCCACGGCATCACCGTCCCGGACTCCACGGCGGCGGTTCCCGCGTGGCACAACACCACCACCGACGCCGTCACGATCGACGCGGCGGACGTGCCGGCCTCCCATCGCGCGAAGGTGGCCGAACTTCAGGCTCACCTGACGGCCGCACAGACAGGCTGCCTGCGCGAGCGCATGGCCGAGTTGCCGGGCGTGAGCGGTACCGACGCGGTAGCAGCCGACCGGCGTTCCGCCGACTGGGCCGAACCGCAGCCGGAGTGGGGACTGGCCGGGAACGCCGCTTTTGTCATCGGACCGCGGTCCATGACCAAAGGCCTCAACCTGCGCGGACGTGTCTTCCTTCACTCCTACGAACCCGGTCTCGACGTCGACGGGTCGACGCTGGAACTGCTGCTGACCGCGCCCATGGTCGTGACGCAGTGGATCAACAACCAGTACTACTTCGCGACCGTCGACCCGCAGCGCTTCGGGGCCGGCGACAAGACCACCCACAACGTGGTCGGTGACTTCGGCGTGTTCAGTGGGGCCGGCGGGGACCTGCGGGTTGGACTTCCCTGGCAGGGCGTCTACCGCAGCCAACCGGGCGAAGCGGCGACGCTGATGCACGAACCGCTGAGGCTGCAGGTGGTGGTCTACGCCGATCCGGACGACATCGTGGGAGTCCTCGACGCCCATCCTGAGGTCGCGGCGCTGGTTGCCAACGAGTGGATTGCGCTGGCCGCCATCGACCCGGCCACCGGCAACGCATTCGCGCTGGGGACTGACATGCAGTGGCGCGACTGGCTGGGCGAGACCGCCGACGAGATCACTGCCATCGATGGCGTCATGAGCAGAGAGGGCTGACGACGATGCTGACTGGAAAGAGACTGTTGATCACTGGAGTCGTCACGACCGACTCCATCGCCTGGGCGGTGGCCGAACGCGCGCAGCTGCACAACGCGGAGGTGATCCTGACAACCTTCGACCGGGTGCGCGAACTCACCGAGACGGCGGCTGCGGCGCTGCCTCGGATGCCCGAGATCTTGACGCTGGACGCCAGTCGCAGCGGCGATTTCTCGCAGTTGGCTGATGCTCTCGGGGACAGGCGGCTGGACGGGGCGTTGCACGCCATCGCCTTCGCGCCGCGTGCTGCGCTGGCCGGCGATTTCCTGTCCGCGGACGACGACGCGATCGAACTGGCATTCCGCACATCCACCACCTCGTACGCCCGGCTGGCCGGTGTCGTGCAGCAGTGCGCTGGTCCGGAGGGCGCCTCATTGGTCGGCCTGGACTTCGACGCCGATGGCCGCGCCTGGCCGGTCTACAACTGGATGGGGGTGTGCAAGGTCGCTTTGCAGGCGACGATGCGCTACGTGGCCCGGGATCTCGGGCCTTCGGGGGTGCGGGCGAACCTGGTCGCAGCAGGACCGCTGCACACCCGCGCTGCTGGGGGAATCCCCGACTTCCAAAGCCTGCTGGATGCCTATGAGGCCGCGCCGTTGGGCTGGGACGCCACGGACCCGGGCCCCGTGGCCGATGCGGTCTGTTTCCTCCTGTCGGATATGGGCCGGGCAATCTCTGGCGAGGTGTTGCATGTCGACGGCGGCTATCACTCACTGGCGGCCCCCGGAGTCCATGCTGGGGCGGGCCGGAACGCGGAGGTTGCGGCTGGTCAGAGCTGACCGGCAGCACCCATCCGGCGCTGGCGTCCGGCACGTGCCAGCATGGTCAGGTGATTGAACAATCCACCGGATGGACCCCGCGCCGCATCGACCTTTCGAGTGTCCCGAATCTGCGGGAAGTGGGAGGCGCGCCGGCGGGACAGGGATCTGTGGTGCGCAGCAACGTCCTGTTCCGCTCGACGCAACTGGCGAATCTGGATGACGACGATCTGCCGGCCGTGGAGGCGCTGAATCTGGCGATGGTGTTCGATCTGCGCACAGCCGGGGAAGTGGAGCGGGCACCCGACGTCAGGGTCACCGACACGTATGTCTGGCTCGACGTCCTACGGGACTTCGCGATGGCTACCGCAGTGGGGGTCGAGGATGTTTTCGCCGATCCGCGGGCGTTTGAAACCATGCTGCAGGACGGGACTGCGACCTCGTTGATGCACGGGGCCTATCTGGCGATGGTCGAGCTTCCCAGCGCTCAGCAGTCGTACGGGCGCTGGCTGTCCGACCTCGCTGCGGGGGACGGACCGGTACTTGTGCACTGCACCAATGGCAAGGACCGCACCGGATGGGCGGTCGCCCTGGTGCTGCTGGCAGTGGGCGTGGACGTCGACGACGTCATGACCGACTACTTGACCACCAACGAACAACTGTTGCCGGTGATGGAGGGGCTGTTCGCCTCTGTGCGTGAGCAGGGCATTGATCCCTCGCTGTTGTTGCCGGTGATGGGGGTCCACGAGGACTACCTCGCCACGGCCCTTGAACGGGTGGAGGGCTTCGGTGGCCTGGACGCCTATCTCGATCTGCTGGGCATCGGTGATACCCAGCGCAGCCAACTCATCGCGCGGCTCACCGTACCCGCCGCTGGCTGATTCCGCCCGCGACCAGCCCTCAGGCCGATCGGCGCGTCTGCTGCTCGGCCCATAGGACCTGGAGCTGATCGGCGACCCAGTCATGGCAGGCGATCTCCGAGTCGGCTAACAACAATGCCGTCTCCACGCGGGCGCGTTCCACGTCGCCCCCGCGCAGCAACCGCTGGATGACCCACAGTCGCCCGTCGAACTCCTCGGCCTGCTGGCAATTCACATCGTTGGTGCTCATGACTCGAGCATGAACCCAGGGTGTGACAAATACCGGACGCCACGCCGTCGCCGCGTCTCGGTGCCGCGGGTCTCACCGGCCTCGGATTGCACGGACTCCCCGGCTCCACCGGGTGCAGGACAGTACTGGCGCCGAGCCAGACGTTCAGCCGACGGCCTCAAGGCTCTGGGTGGCGATCTCCAGTTCTTCGTTCGTCGGCACGACCAGAACCCGCACCCGGGATGCGGCGGTGGCGATGTCCGCGACGTCCGAGGGTCCCCGCGCGGCCTCATTACTGGAGGCTTCGATCTCGATGCCCAGCGACTCGAGTCCGGCGCACACCCGGGCGCGAACCACAGGATCGTTCTCGCCCACGCCGGCGGTGAACACGATCGCGTCCAACGTGCCCAACTCGACCAGATATGCCCCGAGGTAGTGCCGGATCGAGTGGACGTAGACGTCCAGGGCCGAAGCCGCCGAACGATCCCCCCGGGCGCTCGCGGCGTGAACCTCACGCAGGTCGTTGTGGCCGCACATACCCTTCAGCCCCGACCGCCGGTTCAGGAGGGTATCGAGGTCACCGAGGTCCAACCCCATGTTCAACAGATGGATCAGGGCCCCCGGGTCGATGTCACCAGAGCGGGTGCCCATGACCAGCCCGGCCAGCGGTGTCAGGCCCATCGAGGTGTCGATGCTCACCCCGCCGCGCACCGCACAGGCAGAGGCGCCGTTGCCCAGGTGCAAGGTGATCGTGTTGGTCTGTGCCACGGGGCGACCGAGGAAGGCTGCGGCCGCGCGACTGACGTACGCATGCGATGTGCCGTGGAAGCCGTAGCGGCGGATGCGGTGGGCGTCGGCGGTGGCGCGGTCGATCGCGTACCGGAACGACGACTCGGGCATCGTCTGGTGGAAAGCGGTGTCGAAGACTGCCACATGCGCGACATCGGGATAGGCCTGCATGGCGACTTCGATGCCCAGCAGATTGGCCGGGTTGTGCAGTGGAGCCAGCGGGATGCAGTCCCGGATGGCGTCGAGAACGGCGTCGTCGATCACCGCTGGTTGCGCGAAACGGTCACCGCCGTGCACGACCCGGTGACCCACCGCGGTCAAGGCGCCGGCGCGAACGGGGATCGTCTGCTCGAAGGCCTCGGCCATCGCTGTGAGCCCCTCCCGATGATCGGACATCGGCCGCTCGATCCGCAGTTGGCGACCCTGCGCCTCGTGGGTGAGGGTCGACATCGGTTCCCCGATACGTTCGATCAACCCGGCGGCCCGCGTCTGCGGCCCCACCATGTCGATCAACTCGTACTTGATGCTCGATGACCCGGAGTTGAGCACGAGGATCTGGGTCATCGACCCTCCTGGGCCTGGATGGCGGTGATCGTGATGGTGTTCACGATGTCCTTGACCGTACAGCCGCGCGACAGGTCGTTGACCGGTTTGCGCAGCCCCTGCAATACCGGTCCGATCGCCACCGCCCCGGCTGATCTCTGTACTGCTTTGTAGGTGTTGTTGCCGGTGTTCAGGTCGGGGAAGATGAGCACGCTGGCGCGGCCTGCGACCAGCGATCCAGGCAGCTTGCTGGCGGCGACCCCCGGGTCCACTGCGGCGTCGTACTGGATGGGGCCTTCCACCGGAAGATCAGGGCGGCGCTTCTTCACGATCTCGGTGGCCAGGCGGACCTTCTCGACATCACCGCCGGCCCCGGAACTGCCCGTGGAGTAGCTGAGCATCGCCACCAGCGGTTCGATGCCGAACGAGGCGGCTGTCTCCGCGGAGGAGATGGCGATGTCGGCGAGCTGCTCAGGGTTGGGCGCCGGGTTCACCGCGCAGTCACCGTAGACGAGCACCCGGTCGGCCAGGCACATGAAGAAAACGCTGGAGACCACGGAGACTCCGGGGATGGTTCGGATCAGTTGCAGCGCGGGCCGGACGGTGTCGGCGGTGGTGTGGACCGCGCCACTGACCATGCCGTCGGCCAGGCCGGCCTTCACCAACAGCGTCCCGAAGATGGTGACGTCGGTGACCGCGTCGTGGGCGATGTCCATGCTCATGCCCTTGTGTTCACGCAGTGAACACAACAAACCCGCCATCTCGTCGCGCAATTCGGAGTGTTCCGGGTGGATGAGCGTGGCCTCGCTGATGTCCAGACCCATCGACCGTGCGCGGTCTGAGATCACCTCGGGCGAACCCAGGATGGTCAGGTCGCAGATCGATCGGCGTAGGAGTTGGTCTGCGGCACGCAGGATCCGGTCGTCGTCGCCCTCGGGAACCACGATTCGGCGCCGGTCCTGCCGCGCCGAACGCGCCAACCGGTTCTCGAACATCAGGGGAGTGGTGACCGCGGTGTCGGCGATCTCGATGCGTTCCAGTAACGCGGAGGTGTCTATGACCGACTCGAAGACGCCCAGCGCCGCGGCGATCCGCCGGTTGTCGCCGTAGCGGATCTGGGGCGTCAGGTTCGCGATCTGGTTGGCCGTCTCGAACGTGTCGCTACTCGACAGCAGCAACGGGGTGACAGCCGAGTCCAGCCCGCGCGCGAATGACAGGATCCGCGGATCAGGTTCGACACCGCCGGTCACCACCACGCCGCTGATGCTCGGGATCTTGTCGCTGAAACGTGCGGTCACAGCGGCCAGCAGGATGTCCGACCGATCCCCCGGGGTGACCAGCAGCACGCCGTCCTGCAGACGGTCGAGCAGGTTCGGCAGAGTCATCGCAGCGACCCGCACGCCGGTCACCTCACGATCCAGGGAGTCGGGACCGCCCAGCAGGATGGTGGCTTGCAAGTCGTCGCAGATCTGGTGCAGTGATGGCAGTTGCAGGCTGCGCTCCTCCGGGACCACCCAGACCGGCTCGCTGAGGTCGGCCAGTGACTCCGAAATCGTCGACATATGGTGCTTCTCCACCCGATTCACCACGATGCCCAGCAAGTTCACCTCGTTGTGGCGCAGGGACTGCCGGGCGGCGTTCAACGCCCCGCGGACCTGGTCGGGCCGGTGGTGATGGGCGCTGAGCACCATGAGCACGGGCGCGGCGAGGTTCAGGGCCATCGTCACGTTGAGTTCGAACTCGAAGGCGGCGCTGGCGCCGGTGTAGTCGGTGCCTTCGACCAGCACGACGTCGCATTCCGCGGCCAGGCTGTCGAACTTGCTCATGATCTCGGAGATGAGGCCGTCGGCGTCGCGCAGCGATCCCACGCCACGGGTCCGCGCTGTGGTGATCCCGTAGGACTGCTCGTAACTCTGCGCCAGGTCGTAGCGGCGCCGGATCAGTTCGATCGTGTTGTCAGCGTCCTGGCGGCTGGCTACGACCGGCCGGAAGTATCCGACCCGCGAGGAGTGGCGGCTGAAGGCCTCCATCAGACCAAGCGAGATCATGGACTTCCCACTGGCGGCTTCCATCGATGTCACATAAACGGCTTTGGCCACTCTTCGAGCCTAAGGATGTGATCGCGGGGTTGCAGGGGAGGGCGACAGTGTCAGCCATTCGGACTGCTGTGCGTTCGCGGCGTTCTCACCTGACCCGGGCGGCAGCGGCCGACACGGCAGCCGCCAGGGTCTGCCGCGCAATGTTGAGCTGGTCGGTCAGACGCACCCCCATGTCGCCATGGTGGGCGATCGCGATCAGGGTCTGGCCGGTCAATTCGTCGGGGACGCTCTGCATGGGTTCGAGCATGCGCAGGATCAGGGTCTGCGCGACCGGGTCTTCCACGGGCGTCCCAAGGTGCAAGGTTTCCCGCACGACCCGCGCGGCGGCCTGCTCGTCCTGGGTCACCGAGAGCGCAACCAGTGCCACGGCGTTGGCGAAACCGACCGCGGTGTTCAGCAGTTGGGAAGGATCCATGGGTTCGGCCAGCACATCCTTGAGAGCAGCGGTGAAGACAGCGTCCACCGGTTCAGTGATGTAGGAACCCACGATCGAGCCCACCTCCCGGTAGACCTCAGGGTCGAGGCGGTCGAGCGTGGCGGCCGCGATCACGTCGAAGTTACCCATGCCATCGACAGTACGCAGGGTGCATCACACGCCTGTCACGCCGTGGTCCTGTCAACCGGCCTGGACCGGCGCCGACCAGATCAACTCGTCTTCGGCGAACGCGCAGACGAGGAAGACCTCCCCGCGGGGGAAGCCGGTGAGTTTGACCGGTGTTCGGGTCAAGGCTGAGTGGACACGGGTGCGGTGGACGACGCTCCCGGACGCGTCGAGCACCATGAGGCGCAAGGGGGGCTGACATCCGGCACTCGGCACGGAGAACCGCAAGCGTCCAGATGCCGCGCGCACCCCGGTCTGTTCGATCAATTCATCAACCTGCACGGGGATCGGACGATCCTGAGATGATCTCGGTTCCCGCAATCCGGAGGTCTGGCTGTTGCGCCCGCGTGCCTCGTGGCAGGCTGTCAGGCAGAAAGGCGAGGAGGGTGCAATGCGTCGGTTGGTGGCAGTAGGAGTGGCCGTGGGTTCTGTCGCCGCTGGAGTTGTGTGGAGTAAGCGTCGGGAGAACAGCCGGCGAGAGCAGTGGGTGCGCCGCGCGGCCGTAGTGGCCGACGACCTCGCCGAAGGTGTGACACGCACCGCCGCGACTGCCGCTGCGACTGTTGCGGATGTGGCCGAGAAGGCTGCCGAATCGGCTGCGGAGGTGGCCGATGTGACCGCCGACGCCGCAGCCAATGCGGGGGTGACCGCCGAGGCAGCAGCGCGCAAGGCCACGAGTGCCGTCGACGCTGTCGCCCGCGGCACAGCCGACGCAGCCGCTGAATTCGCAGACCAGGCCGACAAAGCATCGGCGGTCGTCGGTGATGCCGCGGACAAAGCCGCTCTGACGGCGTCCGAGGTTGCTTACGAGGCTGCTGATCAGGTGCAGGAGGCAGCCGAGGAGCTCTCCGCGCAGCAGCAGGCCGATGCGGACGCACCCGCCACGGACACTGACACCGAGCACCAGACCCCGGACCCGGTCAAGGTGCCGACGCCGGCGACCGCTGCCAAGCCCGCCGCCAAGCGCAAACGCACCAGGACCAGGAAGAGCGCCGCGGCGCCGGCTCAGAAGGCGGCGACCAAGGACGCTCAGAAGCAGTCCGCCGCACCGAAGAAGACCACCGACGACCAGTCGGTTGCCTGACCCCGTCCGGATCGCGGTTGTCGGGCCGGAGTCCAGCGGTAAGACGACCCTGGTCGAGTACCTGCGCGGGTGGCTGACATCGCACGGTCTGCCGGTCGAGGTGGTCGCGGAACAAGGCCGGCTTCTGGCCGAGCGCCTGCCGGCCGGTCACCCGTGGTCCTACCGCGAACAGCTCGCCACGGCCCGGATGCACCGTGGGGCCGAGGCGGCCGCGGAGGTGGTGCTGCTAACAAAGCCGAACCCCGGTGTCCTGCTGGCCGATGGCACGTCGGCAACTCCGCTGGTATGGCACCTCGGTGCTGTGCGAGACCGCCCGGGCTACGAGGCCGGCCCGCCCGAAGTCGCCGAGCAGTTGCTCACCGAGGTGCAGGCAGCTGACTATGACGCCGTCCTGATTGTGGCCCCGGACATTCCATGGCGCGCCGACGGGATCCGCGACGATCCGAGCGGCCGACAGGCTGCCTTCGAGCAGTACCAGGTGCTTTTCGCCGATTCCGTGGTGATCTCGGGCGACGACCGGGAAGGCCAGGCCACAGCCGTTGTCCGCAGGCTGTTGTCGATCAGCGACACGCACTAGCCGTCGGCCAGCGGCGAGATGGGGCCGCGCTGGGTGTGGATGTGTCGATCACTGGACTACGGCGGTGATCCGGCGTTTACCCTGACCCCATGCGCAAAGCCATCATGGGCACGAGCCTGCTGCTCTTGGTGCTCGGCATGAGTCCGGCCCGCACCGACGATGTGTCGGCATCCGACGCGGTGGCGCAGATCAATGCAGCGTGCTCCGCGTCACGCGATGTGCTGGTCGGTGTCGGCGGGACAATTGACGGGCCCGTGGATCTGGTGAGCTCACCGGGTCGACTCGCGTCCGGCAGCCAGGGGAAGGACCTTGTCCTCGACTCCGCGACTGGCACCTACGGTGCCCTGAGCAACAGCGGGCTCAGCGCCCGCAAACGGGCAACAGCGCTGAAGTATCTCAAACGTTCCGATGCCACCCACTGGCTCAACCGAGGCGTTTTCGCCGACCCGCAGTCGGGTTGGACGGCCAGCTTCGAACAGGCACGCGACGCGTCACTGGACATCGGATCCGACTGTGCCGGTGGCCTTGCCGACCAGAGCGTCACACGCAGCGCGAACACGTGGCGCTTCGCCACTGCAGTGGTCACCGTCGACGAGGCCGGCCGGCTGTTGGCCTGGGAGGCCCAGGGCGTCGAACGACGGTTCTCGTACGCGGTTGGATCCATCGATCTGCCTGAACGAACCGTGACTTTCGCGCAGTGGTCGCGGGCGTCGCAGGCAGCCACGCTGAACGCGACCTTGCGCACACTCAGCCGCCAGATCGCCACCACCGTCAACCAGTCCCCGGCCACAGCCGAGGCGATCGCGGAGCAGGCCGCAGCGGCGGTAGCTGACCCCCGAGCGGTACCGCTGAAAGTGCGGCAGCTGCGCAAAGGGACCTTGCTGTTCGCCCGCAACCCCTACACCAAGCGCTACCACGCCTGGCGGGTGTACGTGCGCGATGAGCAGGCGGTGGCACGCCCAGTGGCGCCCTGAGTGCCCGAAGAGTCAGGGGTGTGCCGCACACTGGAAGGGTGATCCAGCGACCTTCCATTCTGCTTCTCGCAGCCGTCCTCACCGCCGGCGCCGCGCCCGCGTTTGCCGAGCCGACGCCCACGCCGACACCCACGGACACCCCGACCGTCAGCCCCTCCGTGAAGCCCAAACCCAAGAAGAAGCGGGACAAGCGGACCATCGAGCGAGTGCGGGTAACCGTGTCGCCAGCCAGTGGCCGCGTCGGCGTCGGTCAGCTGATCACGGCAACGTTCTCGGCACCTGTGCGGTTCAAAGCCAAGGCCGAGGCGGCCATGAATGTCACGTCACGTGACACGCTGCCGAGCGGTTCATGGGCCTGGATCAACAGCACCACAGCCGTCTACCGGCCCAAGGATTTCTGGCCCGGCAAGACCCGCATCAACGTGGAGCTGAACCTGCGCAAGGTGCCGTTGAACTCTGATGCGAGCACACGCTGGATCGGCGGCAAGACCACCACTCGCACCGACAGTTTCCGCACCGCCCGCTCCTTCATCGCCCGGATCGACGCCAACACCCACCAGATGCGGGTGTTCCGCAACGACCGCCTGGTCAAGGTGTTCGGGATCAGCCTGGGCAAACCCGGTTTCGCCACCCGATCCGGGGTGAAGATCATCACTGGTGAGAAGTACCGCTGGACACGCATGACCAGCGACCAGCTCGGTCTGACTGATGAGTTCTACGACTTGCAGGTTCCTTACGCCGTGCGCATCACCCCGACCGGGGAATTCATTCACGGCGCACCGTGGGCGGCGTCGCGGATCGGGGCCTGGAACGGCTCCCACGGCTGCACCAACCTCAACGTCGGTCCCGCGAAGTGGTTCTTCAACCATGTGAAACCCGGGGACGTCACCGTGACGACCAACACGGGCCGCCGCATGGAGACCTGGAACGGGACTCCGGGGTCGTACTGGAACTACCCCTGGAAGCAGTGGAAGGCCATGTCGGCCCTGAGCTGACCCGCCCGGTCGCCGCACACCAATCCCTGAGCGGTTCGGCTGCGAAGAGGCAGTGTGCTGACGCTGGTGTTGATCGGGCTGCTGTCCGGGGTCGTGACCGGGCTCTCCCCGTGCGTGCTGCCGGTTCTGCCGGTGGTGCTCGGCGCCTCGGCGACGGGCCCTGAGGGTCCATCGAGCAGGACCCGGCCGTTCGTGATCATCGCTGGGCTGGTGACCTCGTTCGCACTGGCGACCCTGGCAGGCTCCGCGTTGCTCAATCTGCTCGGCCTTCCGCAAGACCTGCTGCGCTGGCTGGGCATCGCCGTGCTGGTCGTCGTCGGCCTGGGCCTGTTGTTCCCCCCGATCGGCCGGGTACTCGAACGGCCCTTCGCACGGATCCCGCAGCGCGCCCTGAATCGGGAGGGTTCGGCCTTCGTGCTCGGCATGTCCTTTGGGCTGGTCTTCGTCCCCTGCGCCGGGCCGGTCCTGGCGGCCATCACCGTGCTGTCTGCCACCGGTGGCTTCGGCGCCGGTCTGATCGTTTTGACGGCGAGTTTCGCCATCGGGGTGGCCCTGCCGCTGCTGGGTTTCGCGATCGCGGGCCAACGCATGGCAGAGCGCATCCGATCCGTGCGGGGGCGCACCCAGACTCTGCGCAAAGTGGTTGGTGCAGTCATGGTGGTGACCGCGGTGGCTCTGTCGCTGAATCTGACCGATTCGATCCAGCGGTACGTCCCGGGGTACGTCGCCCTGGTGCAGGACCGCATCGAAGGCACCGACAGTGCACGCGCGGCGCTGGACGACCTGTCGGGCAGGCAGGCCACCACCGCCGGGGCCGGCGACCAGCTGACGTTCGACCAGTGTGCCGAGGACCCTGCGCAGTTGCACAACTGCGGGCCCGCGCGAGATCTCGTGGGCATTCAGGAATGGCTCAACTCGAAGCCACTGGAACTCGTGGACCTGCGCGGGCGGGTGGTGCTGGTCGACTTCTGGACGTACTCGTGCATCAACTGCCAGCGCACCCTGCCCTACATCACGGACTGGGATGCGAAGTACCGGCAGAAGGGCCTCACCGTGATCGGGGTGCACAGTCCCGAATTCGCCTTCGAGCGGGAGGTGCCGAACGTGGCAGACAACGCCGAGCGGCTCGGTGTGAAGTACCCGATCGCGATCGACAACGGTTTCCAGACGTGGCGAGCGTGGGACCAGCGCTACTGGCCGGCGCACTACCTCATCGATCAGACTGGGCAGGTCCGGCAGGTCCATTACGGGGAAGGCGCGTACGCACAGACGGAGAAACTGATCCAGGATCTGCTCGACGCCGGCGAACAAGCGGTGTCGGCCGACCCGACGCAGGTACGTACCCAGGGCCAGACCCCCGAGACGTATCTGGGGTACGAGCGGGCCCGGTCGGTCGTCAACGCGAGCAACCAGTTCTTCGATGAGCAGCACGCGTACTCAGCGGTCGACGTGGCACGTGACCAGGTCGCCCTGGATGGCCAGTGGACCGTGGAACCCGAACGGATCGTGGCCGGCGAGGACGCGTCGCTGCGCCTGCGGTATTACGCCCGGGACATGTACCTCGTGCTCGGCGGGGAAGGGACTGTCGAGGTTCGTGAGAACGGCCGGGCGCGCACGATCGAGGTGAAGGGTGCCCCGACGTTGTACGCGCTGGCCTCGCACACCCCGCAGGAGCGCGTTGCCGAGTTGCGCATGAGTCCGGGCGTGTCTGCGTATGCCTTTACGTTCGGATAGCAGGCCGGGGCGAGGTAGTGAACACACACATTTGCACGTTCCTCCGGCGGGCCCGCGGCAAGTCCGCACTGAGACCAATCCGCGAGGCCGCTGGGTTCCGAAGTACCATCGCACGATCTGAGAGTGGAGAAAAGCGATGACGGGACGTCCTGTGACGCGGGTCCGGCGATGGGTCCTGTCATGAGACTGGCGACCGTACCCGATTCCGGACCCGAACCGCCCCCGGACGACGCCAGCCTCATCGCGCGGGTGGCCCGCGGGGACGAAAGTGCCTACGAGTCGCTGTTCGACCGCTATGCCTCCGGCGCCTACGGACTGGCCGTGCGGGTGGTCCGGGACCCCGACCTGGCCCGTGACATCGTGCAGGAGGCGATGTTGCAGGTGTGGACCCACGCGCCCCGATACGACAGGAAACAGGGCAGTGTGCGGGCGTGGTTGTTCACCCTGGTCCATCGTCGGGCGGTGGACCGGATCCGTTCCGAGCAGGCGGGTTCCGATCGGGAGAAGAAGGTCGGCAGGGCTGCCTTCGAGCGGCCCCATGACCACGTCAGTGCTGATGTCGAACGGGGCCTGGAGATCCGGCGGGTACGGGTCGCGCTGGACGATCTCACGCCGTTGCAGCGCGAAGCCATCGAACTGGCCTACTTCCGCGGTTACACCCATACCCAAGTGGCTGAGGTGCTGGACATCCCGTTGGGAACCGCGAAGACCCGGCTGCGGGACGGTCTGATCCGTCTGCGTGACTCGCTGGAGGTGACCTCATGACCGAATCCATCCACTTGCTCGTCGGCCCGTATGTGCTGGACGCGCTCGACGACACCGAGACAATCGCTTTCGAGGAACACCTGCGCGGCTGTGAGGACTGCCGCCAGGAGGTGAGCGAATTGCGCGAGACGGCCGCCTTGCTGGGAAGCGCGCAGGCCGGCGACGATGTGGCAGACCTGAAGGCGACAGTCATGGGGCAGGTCTCGCGAACCGCCCAGTTGCCTCCACAGGTCCGGGGTGCCCATGGCAAGCCGCGAGTGGGCCGGTCGCTGGGCTGGTTGGCGGCCGCTGCCGCGGCCGTGGTGGCCCTGGTTCTGGTCGGAAACGTGCGCGAGCAGCAGCAGAAGATCACCGCGATGAACGAGCACACCACCGAGGTCATGGCCCTGATCACCGCTGATGACGCCAAGGTCATGCCCCTCGCGCTGCCCGACAGCAGTTCGACGGTGGTCGTGTCCATGCAGCGCAATGAGGCGATGGTGATGGCGCAGGATCTTCCTGCCCCAAGTGAGGGCATGGTCTACCAGACGTGGGCCTACGACAGTGCCGGCAACGCGACGCCGGCCGGTACCTGGATGCCCGATGAAGGCGGGTATGCGGCTGCGCCCTTGACGACGCCGGTGAGTGACTGCGCGGCCATTTCGGTCACCGAGGAGCCGAGCGGCGGTTCTGCGCAACCCACCAGCGAGCCGCTGGCGATGGTGGAGTTCTAGCCGCGCATCAGCATCAGGGGGCGTCCTCTCAGCCTGCCGTGAGGTCCAACGCTGTCTGCTGCAGGAGCGCGGCTTCCTCGTCCGCACGCTCTACGACGTCACTATCGGCCCAGGCCAACAAGTCGCTTCGCATGAGCAGGCCGTCGAGCATCGCCATGATCTCGTCGGGGAACTCCAGTGGGATGAAATGTGTGCCCTGCAGAACATGGACCTCCGCCTGGTCGATTCTGTGGGCGAAGGCGACCACGTCGCGCATGGAGGTCATCACATCGAACCCGCCGGCCACCACGGTGATCGGGCAGGTCAGGAAGGAAGGGTCCATCGGTTCGTGATCACCGGCAGCGACCATCAGTCGGAAGTACCACTCGAAGTCGTGCTCCAGGAAGGACCGGATCCACGGCACCACGTCCTTGGTCCGCGCGCTGGGCAGCATGAAACCGCTGTGACGCAGAATCTCGGCGAAGGTGTTCCCCTTGGGAACGTTGTGTGCCAGGAGGTTCAAGGGCTTGCCGAGCAATTGCCCGACTCTGCTGACCATGAGCCCAGACGTTTTGCGCAGCGGCCGCGGCACCATCAAAGTCGCGAACGCCGCGTCGTAGGTGCCCCCGGGAACCCCGGCACACATCAGCATCCCGGCCACCTTGTCCGGGTGTTCGGCGGCGATCTCGAAACTGACGTTCACGCCCAGCGACCACGCCACCAGCAGTGCCCGGTCGATTCCGGTGTGTTCCATGAGCGCAAGTGCGTCGGCGACGTGATCCTCAACGCGGATGCGCTGCGGGTCGGCCGGCCTGCCTGAGCCCAGGCCACCGCGGTGGTTCCATCCGACCACTCGATAGCCGCAGTGCGGATCGAGCAGTCTCGGCCACGCCTCCGGTGGCACGCCGAGGCCGTTGCAGACCACAACGGCCGGGCCTTTCCCGCCGTTGGTCCAGCCGAGTAGTTCTGTGCCGTCTGCGCTGGTGAAGCTGAATGTCGTATACATCCCTTTCAGTGTCGCAGGCGAGGTCGTGTGGCTTGACCACCCGGCGCTAATGTGACGCCATGGCCGACATGAAACCCCGCAGTTCTGTTGTCACCGATGGTTTGGAACGGGCGCCTGCCCGCGGCATGCTGCGCGCGGTGGGGATGAACGATCAGGACTTCGACAAGCCCCAGATCGGTGTGGCGTCGAGTTGGAACGAGATCACCCCGTGCAACCTGTCGCTGGACCGGTTGGCCAAAGCGGCCAAAGAGGGCGTACACGCCGCGGGCGGATTCCCTCTGCAGTTCGGCACGATCTCGGTGTCCGATGGCATCAGCATGGGCCATGAAGGGATGCACTTCTCACTGGTCAGCCGCGAGATCATCGCCGACTCGGTCGAGACGGTCATGAATGCCGAGATGCTCGACGGAATGGTCACGTTCGCCGGTTGTGACAAGAGTCTGCCCGGGATGATGATGGCCGCCGCGCGGCTGGACGTGGCGTCGGTGTTCGTGTACGCCGGCTCGATCCTGCCGGGCCGGGTCGGCGACCGCGACGTCACCATCATCGATGCGTTCGAGGCGGTCGGTGCCTGCGCCCGGGGGTTGATCACCCGGGAGGAGGTCGACGAGATCGAGCGCGCGATCTGTCCCGGTGAGGGAGCCTGCGGTGGCATGTATACGGCCAACACCATGGCCAGCATCGGGGAGGCGATGGGTTTGAGCTTGCCAGGTTCGGCCGCTCCGCCTGCCGTGGACCGTCGCCGGGATTCCTACGCGCGTGCGTCTGGGGAAGCTGTGGTCAATCTGATCCGGCAGGGCATCACCGCTCGCCAGATCATGACGAAGGACGCCTTCGAGAACGCGATCACGGTGCTGATGGCGCTCGGGGGGTCGACCAACGCTGTGCTGCACCTGCTCGCCATGGCCCATGAGGCCGATGTGGACCTCGAACTCGAGGACTTCCACAGGATCGGTTCGAAGGTGCCGCTGCTCGGTGATCTGAAACCCTTCGGACGCTACGTGATGAGCGATGTCGACCGGGTCGGCGGCGTGCCCGTGGTCATGAAGGCGCTGCTGGACGCCGGGTTGCTGCACGGCGACTGTATGACCGTCACGGGTCAGACCGTTGCGGAGAACCTGGCCGAACTCGAACCGTCGGATCCCGACGGCAAGATTCTGCACGCGGTGGGTTCGGCGCTCGACAGTCACGGCGGGATCACCGTTCTGTCGGGCTCGTTGTGCCCGCAGGGGGCGGTGGTCAAGAGTGCTGGTGTGGCGGTGAACGTCTTCGAGGGGACCGCGCGGGTCTTCGAGCGGGAGCAGTCCGCGATGGCTGCGCTGGAGGACGGCACCATCCAGGCCGGCGACGTCGTGATCATTCGCTACGAAGGGCCCAAGGGCGGCCCCGGGATGCGCGAGATGCTCATGATCACCGGCGCGATCAAAGGCGCGGGACTCGGGCAGGACGTCATGCTGATCACCGACGGACGGTTCTCCGGGGGGACCACCGGACTGTGCGTCGGGCACGTTGCGCCGGAGGCGGTCGACGGCGGGCCGATCGCTTTCGTCCAAGACGGTGATCGGGTACGCATCGACATCGGCGAGCGCACGCTGGATCTGCTGGTGGACGACGATGAACTGCAACGCCGCCGCGAGGGATGGGCCCCGCTGCCCCAGCGCTACACGCGCGGGGTGCTGCACAAATACGCGCGCCTGGTCGGGTCGGCTTCGCGAGGTGCGGTCTGCGACTGAGCCGTGAAGCTGATCACCGCGGTCATCAAACCCCACGCCCTGGATCGTGTGCGCTCGGCTCTGCAGGCGCAGGGCGTCGAGGGGATGACGGTGACCGAAGCCAGCGGGTACGGCCGGCAGCGCGGACATACCGAGGTCTATCGGGGTGCGGAATACGTCGTCGACCTGGTGCCGAAGGTCCGGCTCGAGGTTCTTGTCGACGATGACGACGCCGGACACATCCTGGACGTGCTGGTGTCCGCCGCGCGCACCGGCAAGATAGGCGACGGCAAGGTCTGGGTGACCGGGGTTGATGCGGTGGTGCGGGTGCGGACGGGCGAGCGGGGGGCGGACGCCCTTTAGCCGTTTTACGCCGCGGGGCTTTGGTCGGATCTGGTCACTGGCTGACCTGCTGCGTCCGAAGTCCCGGCGATTGCCTCCCGCAAGTCGTTCACGAACGACTCCGGGCTGTGCCGCAGCATGAACGTGGAGACTCGCAGCACTAGACCGCCGGTGCGCAACACCAGGCTGTTCTGTCGCTCGGTGTCCTCAGTCCAGTTCTCGGGGTCGAGGTGCTGCATTCCGTCGATCTCGACCATGATGATTCGGCCGTCGTGGGCCTGGAATTCGGCATCGATGTACCTGTCCCTTCCCTTGGAGTCCTTGCGCCGGGACTGGCGAATCGGCTGGGGCAATCCGTGCTTGCGGCAAATCTGCGCGAACTCGTGCTCGTTGAGGCTGGACACGCCCGACGAGTACTCGTCGACAAGCTCCAAGAGCAGAGCCCTGCGGGCTGCCTGTGGGCGGCCCAGGAGTTCTTGACGTAGGCGCTTTGGTTTAGTGACCTCCTGCTGCAGCGACGAGAGGACCACGAACATGGCTTCCCGCGGTGTTCGTGCCCAGCCGCCGGCTTGAACGACGGCCAGGGTGGCGTTCACTCGAGGGATTCCTGAGACCTGTTGGGGGATTTGCAGGCGCGATCGGTGGACCTGGATCCACGCGGGCCGACGATGGACTCGGGTGGATTCCGAGGTGATGACCTGCAAAGGCCATTGCAACGTCCCCCGCCAACCTTCCGCGAACAGAGCTGAGCGACCGGCCAGGCATGCCGTCGGGCCGCAATGCAGGACCGCTGCCCACAACCGTTGCCGTTCAGTTGGTCTGCAGGGCGCGGCGAGGTAGACCCGTGGCGTGACACGGGTCCAGACGCCTGACGCCCGGGCCCGCTGCATCGCACGGCGCATCGTCGGAACCTGCCAATCGGCGATCACGTTGTCCTGCGCGCGCAGGAGTTGGATTGTCGCTGCGTCTAGGTGCGGCATACCTTCATGGTGCGCTCAATCCAGGACGCGTGGGATTGCCTGTGGATAGTCGCCCGCGGGTGGGACTTTGGACGGATGTGGTCAGTGGTTGACGTGCTGGGTGCAAAGTCCCGCCG
>ERZ795053.2578-NODE-2578-length-21731-cov-9.688734_pt1 | contig 21731 bp, 20 predicted proteins | sample MGYA00375137_ERZ795053 | MGnify/ENA primary metagenome ERZ795053 (study PRJEB30182, sample SAMN05720284) | activated sludge metagenome | isolation source: Anaerobic digester | place: Hong Kong | collected 2014-12-17 ...
GGCTTGCGGTCGGTGAACGTCACCCGGGTCAGGTACTTCGTCAGCTTGTAGCCGAGCTTGATCGGCGAATAGAGCCGCAGCGGACCGCCGTGTCGCGCGCTCAGCGGCTGGCCATCCTGGCCATCGGCCAGGATGGTCTGCGGATGCATGGCGCTCGCGAGGTCCCAGCCGTTGTAGTAGCCGTTGTCGAAGGAATCGAACCGGACGTAGCGCGCGGTCGGGAGCGGATCGACGAGCCCGGCGATCGTCGCGAACGGGACCCCCCGCCAGGGGGCCACGGCGGTCCATCCCTCGACGCAATGGTGCGTCACCCGGTAGTCGATGTGCGGCAGCGCGGCGAGCACCTCCGCGGTGAACGCGGTCGGCCGGCGGACCAGTCCGCCGACCTCGAGGCGCCAGGCGGCCGGATCCTCGAGGACGGGCATCGTGGGCGAGATGAAGTAGGACGGCATCTCGCCCTTGAGGACCTGGTGTGGCGGGGCTTCCGCCTGGCGCAGCGCCTGAAGCCGCTCGCCCAGCGCGTTGTTCGCGGCGATGACCCGGTCGAAGACCGGCTGCAACCGCGGCCCGCCATCCCAGCCGCACGCGGCCAGCGCGGCGGGGAGCACCGGGGCGATCCGTCGCAGGAACTCGCGGCGCGAGGCGCCGGCATCGTCACGGGGCATCGGGGAACCTCCCGCGGTAGCGACCGGTGATGATCGCGCGCAGCGACGCCGGATCGGCGACGAAGACCATCACGACATGGCCGAGGGTGAACAGGGTGAAGCACCAGACCGAGACGAAGTGCCAGTAGCGCGCCAGCTCGTAGCCACCGAACAGCGCCGTGAGCGGGGCGAGCTGCACCGGCTTCGCGATGGCGAACCCTGTCAGCACCGAGAGCACCCCGAGGGCGATCGCGAAGCTGTAGGCACCCTTCTGGAGCGGGTTGTGCTTCCCCTGGGGCGGATGATCCTTCCGGATCCGGAGGTAGTACTTCACCATCTCCAGGGCGCCGGGAAGGTCACGGGGCCGGAAGACGAGCTTGCGCCACTCCCCCGAAGCAGCGAGGAACACGGCATAGAGCAGCCCCGTCAGCACGAACGGCCACGCGAGGGTGAAGTGCCAGCGCAGCCCGGCCGCGAGCCAGCCGCCGAGGCGCACCACCTCGGGGATCTGCCCGATCCGGTCCCGATCGAACGGGTTGAAGACGCCGAGGACGGCGTTCTTGCTCCCGAAGTGCTGGAAGGCGACCAGGATCTGCAGCCCGCTCGCAATCATGCCGGTGAGGAAGACCGCGTTGAGCCAGTGCGTCAGGCGCACGACGCCGTGGTGACGTCGTCGGACGGGTGGAGGCGCCTCGGCGGCGGCCTCCGCATGGGAGGAATCGGACACGGACGCTCCGGTGCGGGGATACCCGCTCAACGCCCGGTGGCAGCCCCCGGTTCCGCGTCGCCCGCCAGGTCCAGGGCCGCGTGGACCCGCTCCCACTCCCCGAGGGTCCGGTCGAGGTCCCCGCGGAGCCGGTCCCGGCGGGCCGCCAGCTCGGCGGCCCGGGCCGGTCCATCGTCCGCACCGTAGAGCGCGGGATCGGCCAGTGCCGCCTCCACCGAGGCGAGGTCGGCCTCGAGGGTGGCCACCCGCGCCTCCACCGCCTCGACCTCGCGCTCCATGCGCCGAAGCTCGGCCGCCCGCGCCTTGCCGTCCTCGCGCGGGGTCGCCGGCCGACTCCGGGCCGCCTGCTGCTTCTCCTCGCGGGCAACGGCGGCCCGCTCGCGGCCCCGCGCCGCCGCATCCTCCTCCCAGTCGGCAAAGCCGCCCGGGTAGTCGCGAAGCTGGCCATCCTCGATCGACCAGATCCGCGTCGTCAGCGTGTCGAGCAGCGCCCGGTCGTGGGAGACGAGCAGCACCGTGCCGTCGTAGTCGGCGAGGGCATCCTCGAGGGCCTCGATCGATTCGACATCGAGATGGTTGGTCGGCTCGTCGAAGACGAGGAGGTTGGCGTGCTCGAGCATCATCAGCGCCAGGGCCACCCGCGCGCGCTCCCCACCCGAGAGCGTTCCCGCCCGCCGCAACACCTCGTCGCCGCTGAAGCCGAAGCGACCGAGATGCCCCTGCACCTGGCCGCGGGTCCAGGTCGCGCGCCGGTGGGCGATCAGGTCGTACAGCGACTCGGCCGGATCGACGTCGCCGAGGTCCTGGCGATAGTAGGCGACCTGCACCGAGGGCATCAGGCGCACCTGGCCGCCATCGGCTGGGCGAAGCCCGAGCACCGTCGCGAGGAAGGTCGACTTGCCGGCGCCGTTGTGCCCGATCAACCCGACCACGTCGCCGCGCCGCAACGTGCCGCTCCACGGGGCCACCAGTTCCCGTTCGCCGATGGCCACTCGCAGCCGGTCGGCGACGAGCAGCTGGTCGCCCCCGCGGGACGCCGCCTCGAAGGCCACCGCCATCACCCCCTCGGCGCCGGGAGGGGGCGAGAGTCGCTCGACGCGCGCCAGCCGGCGACGACGCCCCTTCGCCTGGGCCGAGTTGCCCCCGGCGATGTTGCGGCGGATGTAGTCCTCCTCGGCCGCCAGCTTCGCCTCCTGCTTGCGCACCGCCCGCTCCTGCGCCGCCCGCCGCTCGGCGCGCTGCCGGACGAAGGCATCGTAGCCGCCAGTGTAGGCCGTCGCGGTGGTCCCCTCGAGGTGCAGGACATGATCGACCACGGCGCCGAGGAAGGCCCGGTCGTGCGAGATGAGCAGCACCGCCTCGTCGATCTCGCGGAGGTAGCCCTCCAGCCAGCGTGCGGTGGCGAGGTCGAGATGGTTGGTCGGCTCGTCGAGGATCAGCAGGTCGGCCGGCGCCGCCAGCTGGCCGGCGAGGGAGAGTCGACCGCGCTCGCCCCCGGAGAGCGTCGCCACGTCCCGCGTCCGGGCCACCTCGGGATCGAAGCCGAGGCCGGCGAGGACCGCGTCGACCCGCGCCGTCGCCTCGTACCCGCCGGCGCGCTCGAAGCGCTCCTGGTCGTCGGCGTAGCGATCGAGCATCTGCTGGGTGACGGCCTCACCCGCGGCGCTCATCGCCGCCAGCTGCCGATGCAGGGCCTGCTCCAGCGCGAACAATTCCGAGAACCCGCGCGCCGCGGCCGCCCAGACCGTCTCGGCGTTGCCGAAGTCACGGTACTGGTCCATCACCGCGATCCGGAGGCCGCTCGCACGGGCGATCGTCCCGTCGTCCGGCTCGCGCAGCCCCTGGACGAGCTCCATCAGGGTCGTCTTGCCACTCCCGTTGCGACCGACGATCCCCCAGCGGTCACCGCGCTCGACCAGGAAGGTGACCCGCTCGAAGAGCGTGGTGTGGCCGAACCGGACGGCGGCCGCGGAGACGGAGAGGAGCGACATGGCGGCAAGATAGACGAGAAGCGAGAAGCGAAAAGCGAGAAGCGGGAAGCGAGAAGCGAGCGGTCCACAGGACGGCGAGCTGGGAAGCCCTCACCGCACCAGGAACAACTCCGATTGCCGCTGGTGGAACCACCGGGGTCGCCCGTCGACGCCGAGCTGGAAGTCCTCCTCCTGGGCCATCCGCACCCGGCGGTTGCCCCACTCGGGAACCGGCGAGGTGACCTGCAGTTCCGAACTCCACCACGTGGCGGCCCGCACGGGATAGTCGCCCCGTCCCGGGATCCCGTCCTGCGCGTCCCAGCGCCCGATCAAGGGCCCCGCGCCATGTCCGTGCAGGCCGATCGGATGCGTATAGACGGTGCCATCGAGTCGTTCCGCCGCCATCCGCGCGCGCACCGCACGCAACACCTCGTTGCCGGTGCGCCCGGGCCGGATCTCCTCGAAGAGGAGGTCCTGCAGCCGGTTGCTCCGGCGCAGCGCTTCCTGGAGGCCCACCGGGGCCGCGGTCTCACCCGGTCGCAGGACGTAGCCGTTGTGCTGGGTGTCGGTATGGAGACCAAGGGCGACGATCCCGACATCACACCAGAGCAGGTCGCCGGGGAGGATGATCGGATCCTCGCCCAGCTCGTCGACGGTGGCGAGGTCGCGCTGGACGGTGATCGACGGCTGGAACCAGGTCGTGAGCCCGCGCGCCGCGAGCTGCTCGCGCCACCACCAGACCAGGTCGCTCGTGCGAGTGACACCCGGGGTGATCACCTCGCGGGAGAACATCCGCTCCGTCAGCTCCCAGACCAGCTCCTGCAGGCGGCGGTAGATCCCCTCTTCCTCGGGCAGACGGGTCGAGAGCAGGTCCACCGCGAGGGCCTCGACCGGGCGGACGCGTCCGGCCAGTTCCGGTCCGAGCGCCGACAGCATCGCGTCCCGCTCGGCCGCCGTCAGCCCATCGGCGAAGGCGAAGGTCGGCGAGGAATTGATGGCGACGACCTCCGGGTCGCGCGCCTCGAGGACCTGTCGCAACACGAGCCACTGCTCGTCGCCGACGAGTTCCGCGGTCCGCCCACCGAGCCCTTCGACGATGCGGGTGTCGCGGATCGCGTCGTACAACCCGCCCTGACTGGATCCCCCGAGTGCGAGCCGCTCGACCCCCGCGGCGCCCCGGTCGCAGAAGACGTGGATCGTGCGACGGCGCGCGGCGAAGGTCGTGGGCGAGACGATCGCCCGGAAGACGGGATCCTCGTTGTACTCGCGCATCGGGATCACCCAGCAGTCCACGCCATGATCGCGCAGCAGGGTGGGCAGAATCCGCTCGAGGCGGAGGCGCAGCCAGGCCTGCTGCAGGGCGGCCTGTTCGCGCAGGGTGCCGAAGGGGGAGGGAGCGGTCGCGGTGGCCTGTGCGGCAACCGGCGCGACGACGAGGCAGGCGGCGACGACGAGACGGACCAGACGCATGTCGGGGCGTGTCCTGGAAGGAGACGCCCCGACGTTAACACCCGCGCGGACCCGCAGCGACCCCTACGGCGTCCCCGACTTCGCGGGTGCCTTCGGTGCCGGGGGGGCATCGACGCTGACCGCCGCACCCTCCGCACCGCTGCTGATGTCGACGATCGACTTGCCGGTCTCCGGATCGTTGATCCGGACCACGCCGCCGGCGGAATCGCCATGGATGTCGACGATCGACTTGCCGTTGATCTTGATCGAGAGCCCACCGTCGGTCGACTGCGTCTCGACCGCCGACGCCTCGGCGACGCCCGACCCGCCATCGGCGTGGCGGATCTCGTCGCGCACCGACGCCGGGACCATCAACCGGTGCACCTGGCCGGACGGCTCGAAGCGGATCGTCCCGAAGTTCACCAGCTCCTCGAAGCCGGGATCGGCGGCCGTCAGGCAGGTGAAGCGGGTGTCCTCGATGTTTTCGAGCTGGGCCGCGTCGGCGATCGTGATCTCGCAGTCGGCGAACTGGCTCGCGCTCTGGCCGTCGTTGAGCTTCACGGTCAGGTTGAACGCCTCGATCATCTCCGGCGCGCTGCGCTCGACCTGGAGCTTCTGCATCGCGCCGAGGTCGCCCTTCGCGGTCCGGAACGGGATCCCGAACAGCGGCACCGTGATGGAAGCGTCGGTGTGGGCGATCTCGTGCACCTTGCTCTTGCCCGCGTCGACCGCGCTGGCCACCACCATGCCGACGCCAAACACGCCGGCCATCCCGAGGCCGATCTTGGCGAGATAGACCTTGTCGAGCATGGGCTCCTCCCTGAAAGTCGGTCCAGCACCTGTCCCTCGTGTGTCCAAACGTACAAGGATGCCCTGAAGTTTCAACTCGCAACGTTTCAGGGCTGGAACAGCCGCCGACCTACTATTCGGGGATGTCCTCACCGACCCCGCTCGAATGGCACGCCGGCTACGCCGATCTGCCAGCGGCCTTCCACCAGCCAGTCGAGCCCACCCCGATCCCGGACCCGTACCTGGTGGCCTGGAACCCGGTGGTCGCGGCGGAGCTCGGGCTGCCCCGGGACCCCGCCGAGATCGGGGGGCTCGTCGAGCTCCTCGCCGGCAACCTGGTCCCGGAGGGGAGTCGCCCGACCGCCGCGGCCTACGCCGGCCACCAGTTCGGGAGCTGGGTCCACGAACTGGGGGACGGCCGCGCCATCGTCCTCGGTGAGGTTCCTGACCGGTCCCACCGGCTACAGGAAGTCCAGCTCAAGGGCGCCGGGCTGACCCGGTGGTCCCGGATGGGGGACGGCCGAGCGGTGCTGCGTTCAACGATCCGCGAGTACCTCGCCTCCGCGGCGATGGAGGGGCTGGGCATCCCGACCACCCGGGCGTTGGCGATCGTCGGCAGCGACCTGCCGGTGCTTCGGGAACGCCTGGAGACCGCGGCCGTCCTCACCCGCGTGGCCCCGACCCACATCCGCTTCGGGACCTTCGAGTACTTCGCCGCGCGGCGGCTGGACGCCGAACGCGCGCTGCTCGCGGACTGGGTCATCGAGCGCCACTTCCCCGGCCTGCTCACCCTGCCGGCCGGCGATCGGTACGCCGCGTGGTACGCGGAGGTGGTCGCGCGCACCGCCCGCCTGATGGCGATGTGGACCGCGGTCGGCTTCCAGCACGGCGTCATGAACACCGACAACTTCTCGATCCTCGGCCTGACGATCGACTACGGCCCGTACGGCTTCATGGACCGCTACGACCCGACCTGGATCTGCAATCACTCCGATCATTCCGGCCGCTACGCGTTCGACCAGCAGCCGAGCATCGGGCTCTGGAACTGCGCCCGGCTGGGGGAGGCACTCTACCCGTTGGTGCCCGAGGCGCCCGCGCGGGAGGCGCTCGCGTCCTACCGCGAGATCTACGCGACCGAGGTCATTGCGCGCATGCGCACGAAGCTCGGCCTCGCGCGCGCGGAACCTGACGACCCGGCGCTGATCACCGCGTGGCTCGAGCTGCTGCAGGCGAACGCCGCCGACTATCACCGTGCCCATCGCGCGCTGAGCCGCTGGGATGCCGACGCACCGGCGAGCCGCGACCCGCTGGCCGCGGAGATCGCCGACGGTGCCGCACTCGATGCCTGGCTCGCGACCTACGGGAGCCGTGTCGCGCGGGAGGCGCGCCCGGCCGACGCGCGGCACCGGGCGATGCTCGCGACCAATCCGAAGTACGTGCTCCGCAACTGGGTGGCCGAGGAGGCGATCCGGAACGCCGAGACCCGGAACCATGCGCGGGTCGACGAGATCCGCGCGCTCCTCGACGCGCCGTGCGACGAGCATCCGGGATGGGATCGCTATGCCGAGGGGCCACCGGAGTGGGCCCGGCACCTCGCGGTGAGCTGCAGCAGCTAGGGCGCGGCCTCGAGGAACTCCAGTTCCGGCGCCGCCTCCATCGCGTGCCGCAGCGCCCACTCGTCCTCGCAGAGCAGGATCGACCCGCCCTTGGCATCGTAGAGCCGGAGCCGGGAGCGCCCCTCGACCAGCCGCTCGATCCGGTCGTCGTCGCCGCGGATCCATCGCGCCACGCGGAACGCGAGCGGCTCCAGCGTCGCGCGCACGCCGTACTCCGCCTCCAGGCGATGCAGCAGCACGTCGAACTGGAGCTGGCCCACCGCCCCGACGATCGGCACCGGCCCCGCCATCGAGTCCTGGTAGAAGACCTGCACCGCCCCCTCCTCGGCGAGCTGTCGCAGCCCCGTGTCGAGATGCTTCCGGCGGAGCGGATCGCGCAGCACGACGCGCGAGAAGAGCGCCGGCGCGAAGCGGGGGATGCCGAGGAACTCGACATCGCCCTTCTCCGAGAGCGAATCGGACACCCGCAGGTTGCCGCGATCGAGGATGCCGATCACGTCGCCGGGCCACGCCTCCTCGATCTCGGTGCGCTCCTGCGCGAGGAACTGCTGCGGCTGCGCGAGCCGGAGCGTCTTGCCGGTGCGCGAGAGGACGGTCGTCATCCCGGCCGTGAAGTGCCCGGAGCAGACCCGCACGAAGGCGATCCGGTCGCGATGGCGCGGATCCATGTTCGCCTGGATCTTGAAGACGAAGCCGGTGAAGTCGGGATCGGTCGGGACGATGGTGCGCCCCTCGGCCTCGCGCGGCAGCGGCGCGGGGGCGTGGGCCAGGAAGTCCTCGAGGAAGGGCGCCACCCCGAAGTTGGTCAGCGCGCTCCCGAAATACATCGGCGAGAGGGTCCCCTCGGCGATCGCCTCCTCGCTCCAGGGCGCCCCGGCCATCTCGAGGAGGTCGAGCTCCTCGCGCACGCTCGCCACCGTGTCGCTGCCGAGCACGTCGGTGAGCGAGGCGTCGTCGAGCGGCACCCGGCGCGCCTCGACCAGGCGGGCGCCGTGGTCGGCACCGCGATCGAAGAGCAGCACCTCGCGACGGCGACGATCGGCGACGCCGACAAACCCGGCGCCCGTCAGCACCGGCCACGTCACCGGGTGGACCTGGAGGCCGAGGTCGGCCTCGACGTCGCTGATCAGTTGCAGCGGATTGCCGCCCGGCCGGTCGCACTTGTTGACGAAGGTGAAGATCGGCATCCGGCGCAGCTTGCAGACCTCGAAGAGCTGCCGGGTGCGCTCCTCGACCCCCCGCCGGTTGTCGAGCAGCATCACCGCGCTGTCGGCGGCGACGAGCGTCCGATAGGTGTCCTCGGAGAAGTCGGCGTGCCCGGGCGTGTCGAGCAGGTTGACCTGCCAGCCGTGCCACGCGAACTGCATCACCGACGAGGTGACCGAGATGCCGCGCTCGCGCTCGAGGGCCATCCAGTCCGAGGTGGCATGCCGCGCGGCGCGGCGGGCCTTCACCGAGCCGGCGAGGTGGATCGCCCCGCCGTAGAGGAGCAGCTTCTCGGTGAGCGTCGTCTTCCCCGCGTCCGGGTGCGAGATGATCGCGAAGGTGCGCCGGTTGGCGATCGTCCGGGCGATGGTGGCGGGGTCGGGTCCTGGCATCGGGCACAAAGGTACACGGCCACCGTTCCGCCCGCCCCTCGCCGGGGATAGGATTCCGGCATGTCGACCGACCAGGGCCTCACTCCCCGCCACGTGATCGCGATCACCGCCCTCATCTCGGGCATCGTCGCGCTCTACCTACACCTCTGGAAGCTCGGCCTCGCCGGCACCCTCGCCTGCGGCGCGAGCCACGGCTGCGAGACCGTGCAGTTCTCGCCGTGGGGGATGTTCCTCGGCGTCGACGTGGCGCTGATCGGGACGGTGGGCTATGCGCTGATCCTCGTCACCGCCCTCGTCGGGACGAGCCCGCGCTGGGTCCGCGACCCGCGCAACACCCTCCTCCTCGCCGGCCTGATCGTCCCCGCCTTCCTCTTCACCCTGCGGCTCAAGTACTACGAGTTCATCGTGATGAAGAGCTTCTGCCCCTGGTGCGCGATCTCCGCGGTGACGATCACGCTCCACCTGGTGCTGGTGACGCTCGATTGGCGGCGGGTGAAGAGAGGCGAGTCGTGAGTCCTGAGACGTGGGGGGCGGCACGTCTTCCCCCCACGTCTCAGGACCCGGGACTCACCCCTTTCGTGCTGATCTCGATCCCCCCCTCCACCAGCCGCGCCTCGCCGTCAGGGGGCATCGCCACGAGCAGTTCCCGTCCGTCGGTGGCGAGCACCGGATAGCGCCGGTCGTATTCCCGCAGCGCCGGTAGGAGGAGCAGGTCGGGAATCGGGAAGCCGGAGACGCGCACCCGCTCGAGCCGGAAGCGCATCACCCCCCCGCTCCGCTGGGGCATCGCGATCTCGGCCGTGAACGGCGTCGTCGAATCGATGAAGTTGAAGATCGGCCCCAGCTCATGGCGGGACTCCGGCGGGAAGTCCATCAGGCGTCCGGTGATCCGGACCAGCATCGAGTCGGCGGTGACCCGGAAGCGGAGCGAATCCTCGAAGGGGGGGACGCCGAGGCGAGCGAGGAGGTGCGAGGCGAAGTCGCCGATGGCCACGGTGTCGATTTGTCTGGTGCGTTCGAGGAAGACCGCCTCGATCGCGGAGTCGGCCCGCACGACCCCGGCGTTGGAGATCCGCCACCCGTCCGGCTCGAGCGCCGCGGTCGCGTCCCCGGACTGGGCCGCGACGGCCGCGGGGGCGGCCAGCAGGATTCCCAACAGGCGGCTGAACCGCGGCAGGCACTGCATGCACTCTCCATGACGGGACGGTGGACCCACGGGTGACGGTCGGGTCACGGCCGGGCCCACACCCGCGCGCGGGACCCACGGCCCGACTACAATCTGGTCGCACCGTTCCCCTCAAGCCCGGACCGACCGATGCCCGCCACGATCGCCCTCATCCTCGCGCTCACCGCGACGACCGCGCCGCCCCCGGTCGCCACCAGCCACCTCGCGGCCCCCGCCGTGGTCCGTTGGGGCAGGACCGGGCACCGCCTGATCGCCCGCGTCGCGACGGCACGGCTCTCCGGCGAGGCGCGCCGGCAGGTGCGCGACCTCCTCGGCCGGGAATCCCTGGCCGCCGTGAGCACCTGGGCCGACTCGATCCGGAATGATCGACCCGAGACCTCACCCTGGCACTACGTCAACATCCCGGTGATCGACTCGGTGTATCGCCCGGAGCGGTACTGCCCCGGAGGAGACTGCGTCGTCGCGGCCCTGGAGCGTCAGATCGGCGTCCTGGCGAACCGCGGCGCCTCGAAGGCGGAGCGGGCCGAGGCGCTGAAGTGGGTCGTGCATCTCGTCGAGGACATCCACATGCCGTTGCACGCCGGTGACCGCGGCGATCGCGGCGGCAACGACGTGCAACTCACCTTCCTCGGTCGCGCGACGAACCTCCACGCACTCTGGGACGGCGGGCTGATCGATGCGAGCGGCCGCTCCGAGGAGCAGTGGGTCACCTTCCTCGATCGTCAGCTCGCGCGGCGCGGTGACCTCCGCCAGATCGCCGAGGGGACGCCCGAGACGTGGGCGATGGAATCTCACGATGTCTCGCGTGACGTCGCGTACCCCTTCCTCCCCCGCTCGCTCGTGCTCGACCGCAGCTACTACGACCAGGTCCACGTCGTCCTCGAGGACCGCCTGCTCCGGGCCAGCGTCCGGCTGGCCTCCCTGCTCGAGCGCATCCTCACCGGACGCTAGCGCGGCAACGCGCCGCCGGGACCGTGGGCCCCGGCGGCGCGCTCGACGATGCCGGTCCGCTCAGGACGCGGTGTCGTAGTAGAACTTCTCCGAGACGATCTGCCCGTCCTGCCACTGCTGCACGGCCACCTGGTCCATCGTGACCCGGCCGCCGCCCTTGAAGGTGACGTCGAAGACCCAGTTGATCATCGCGCGGTCGCCGTCGACGAGGACCACCGGGGCGCTCCCGCCGTGGAAGGCCTCGAGGCTGCCGAAGAACTTCTCCTCGCGCGCCCGGTTGGCGGCCTTGCCGACCGTCGGCTCGTTGTTGTTCTCCTGCATCGAGACCTGCTCGGCGTAGAACCGGTCGAACATCTCCATCGCCTTGCCGGAGAGCACGCCGTTGACGAGCTCCGCGACGGCCTCGCGGGTGGTCAGGGTGGTGGTGGTCATGAGGTCTGCTCCTTCGGTGGATGAGAATGCGGTCCGTGAGGACGAGGACATCAGTTGCGCGAGGTCGAGAGCTGCCGGTCAAGCGACCAGCGCCCGCTCCCGGCCACGATCACGATCGCCGCCAGGGTGATCGCCAGGATGTGGAACTCGTACCCCTCGCCGGCCGCGGTGCCGGTCCAGTTCATGAAGAACTGCCCCCGGTGCACGGTCAGCACGGCGCCGAGCATCACGGCGGCCACGCCGGCCGCGGCGGCCCGGCCGAGTCCGCCAATCAGCAGTGCCAGCCCGCCAAGCACCTCGATGGCGATCACCAGCGCCGCAACGGCCGCGGGGATACCGAGGGTGCCCAGGAAGGCGACCGAGTTGTCGAACCCGGCACCGCCGAAGAGGCCGAAGGCCTTCTGGAGACCGTGCGGGAGGATGACCAGCCCGAGGGCGACCCGGGCGAGGGTGGGGACGACGCTGTCGGTGGTACGGGTGAGGCGGTCGAACATCGCGAGCTCCTTGGCGACATGGTCCGCGGGAAGGGGTCTCCCCTCCCGACACACTGAGTATACCTGCAAATCATTTACTAGTCAAGTATCTGGCCAAACCCCGTCTTGCCAGGCCCCACCCTGCTGCTACCCGCAGCCGCCGACCCGCAGTCCGGCCCGGAACCGATCGAGCTTGCGATTGAAGTCGGTGAGTTCCTCGACGCCGAGGGCGTCGGCCAGGACGCTGGCCAGCCGCTCCACCTCGGGGTCGACCTGGGTCAGCAGGTCGAGACCGGCCGGGGTGATCCGGCAGGTGACCTGGCGGCGGTCGGTCGAGGTCCGCTCCCGCTCGAGCAGCCCGGCCCGGTCGAGCTTGTCGACGAGCCGGGTGATCGCCGCCGCCGGATCGATCAGCCGCTCACGGATCGCGAGGGTCGGCAATCCCGCCGTCCCGGCGCCCCGGAGGATCCGGAGGACGTTGTACTGCGCGGTGGAGAGACCGAACCGCCCCAGCACGCGCGAGCTCTGGCGCTCGACCATGCTGGCCGTCCGGGCGATCGCCACCATCGCCTCCTGGGCCGCGCTGCGGAACGGTTGGCCCTGCTTGATCTCGGTGTGGATCCGGGTCACGTCGAGTGGGGTGGACATGGGCGGAAGGGTGCCGCCGCCACCCCACCCGGTCAATCCTTGCCACCTTGAGTGCCGATTATTACTATTTGAGTACGTGATTATATATGGCGTCCCATCCCCGTCCTGCGTGACCTCCCGATGATGGCCCTCGGGCTCCTCGGCTTCGTGGCCGTCGGCATCTCGCTCGGCATGCTGGGCGGCGGCGGGTCGATCCTCGCCGTCCCGGTGCTGGTCCACCTCCTCGGCCTCCCGGCGAGCGAGGCGGTCCCGATGTCGCTCCCGGTGGTGGGGGCGGCCGCGGCCGTCGGCGCATGGACCCGCTGGCGCCGGGGGCAGCTCGCCCTCAGGACCGCCGCGATCTTCGCCGTCGGGACGATGGTGGCGTCGTTCGCGGCGGCACGCCTCGGCGCCGACATCCCCGATCGACCGCGGTTGCTGCTGTTCACCGGGGTGATGCTGGTCGCGGCGACCCTGATGTGGCGCCGGGCCGCACGTCGCGCGACACCCGGCACTCCTGTCGATGCGGACGCGAAGGCGTCGCCCGTCCGGCTCGTCATTGCCGCGCTCGCCGTCGGGACCCTGACGGGACTGGTGGGGGTCGGGGGCGGCTTCTTGATCGTCCCCGCGCTGGTCGGTGTCCTCGGGCTGGCGATGCCCGAGGCGACCGCCACCTCGCTCGCCGTGATCGCGCTCAACACCGGCGCCGCCTCGGCCGGCTGGTGGGGACGCAGCACCCTCGACCTCCGGTTGACGGCCCTGGTGACCGTCGCGGCGCTCGTGGGGATGGCGATCGGCACCCGACTGGCGCCCCGTGTCTCGTCGGCGACGCTCAGCCGCGCGTTCGCCGGCCTGCTGTTGCTCGTCGGGGCGTTCATGCTCGTGCAGGAGCTTTGAAGAGAGAAGAGAGAAGCGAGAAGAGAGAAGCGAGAAGCGCGACGCGCTACTCCACCTCACGACTCAGGACTCACGACTCACGACTGTTTCATCGATGCCGTCCACCAAGGAGAGCCGTCCCATGCTCGTGCGCCGCTTCTATGATGACCGCCTCGCCCAGGCCGCCTACCTGATCGGCTGCCAGCGCACCGGCGATGCGCTGGTGATCGACCCGCCGCGCGACATCGCACCGATCCTCGAGGCGGCCCGTGCGGAGGGGATGCGGATCGCGAAGGTGACCGAGACGCACATCCATGCCGACTTCGTCTCGGGCGCACGCGAACTCGCGGCAGCCACCGGCGCCGAGCTGCTGCTCTCGGCGGAGGGCGGACCGGACTGGCAGTACGGCTACGCCGCGGAGGCCGGGGCCACGCTCCTGCACGATCGCGACACGATCGTCCTCGGCGGGGTTCGGATCGCGGCGTGGCACACCCCGGGTCACACCCCGGAGCATCTCGCGTTCCTCGTGACCGACACGGCGCGCAGCGAGGAGCCGGTCGCGATGGTCACCGGCGACTTCGTCTTCGTCGGGGATGTCGGCCGGCCCGACCTGCTGGAGAAGGCGGCGAAGGTCGTCGGCACGATGGAGGTCGGCGCACGCCAGCTCTTCCGGTCGTTGCAGCAACTCGCCGACCTGCCGGACCACCTGCAGATCTGGCCCGGGCACGGCGCGGGGAGCGCCTGTGGCAAGGCGCTCGGCGCGATGCCCACCTCGACTCTCGGCTACGAACGCCGCACCAACTGGGCGTTCGGCATCGCGGACGAGGCCGCCTTCGTGGCGGCGGTGCTCGAGGGGCAGCCGACGCCACCCGCGTACTTCGCGATGATGAAGCACCTGAACAAGGTCGGCGCACCGATCCTCGGTGCGCGCGGCGCTCCCGCGCCGCTGCCGTGGCGGGACCTGCCGGCGGCCCTTGCCGAAGGCGCGGTCGTCGATGTGCGGCCGGCGGGGGCGTACCGGGACGCCCATCTCCCCGGCACGCTCAACATCCCGCTCATCAAGGCGTTCACGACATGGGCCGGCTGGCTGCTCTCGTACGAGGCCCCGATCGCCCTCATCGCCGACTCGACCGCGGATGCCGTCGAGGCACAACGGGCCCTGGCCTCGATCGGCCTCGATCGCGTGACGGGAATGTTCGACGCGAACGACCTCGCCGCCCAGCCAGGAGTGGCCAGTGGGCGCGTCGGCGAGATCACCGACGCGGTCGGGCTGGCGGAAGGCGGACGGCGGATCATCGACCTGCGCGAGCCGAACGAGTGGACCGCCGGCCACATCCCCGGGGCCGAACACCACCCGCTCGGCACCGTCACGGCCACGCTCGCGGACCTGCCCCGGGACACGCCGCTCGCGATCCATTGCCAGGCGGGGACCCGATCGGCGATCGGCGCCTCGGTGCTCGAGCGGATGGGCTTCACCGACGTCGTGGACCTGACGGCCGGGTACGCCGGCTGGGCCCGCGCCACCGCGGGAGTGGAGTAGCATGCCGCGGGAGGAGATGCCGCCGGTGCTCCTCGAGCAGGTCGCGGAGCGGTTCCGCGCCCTCGGCGAACCGGTGCGACTCGCCCTGCTGGACGCCCTCCGCAAGGGCGAGCAGACGGTGGGCGAGCTGGTCGAGGCGACCGGACACGGTCAGGCGAACGTGTCGCGGCACCTCGGCGTCCTCCACGCCGCCGGGCTGGTGTCCCGGCGGCGGGAGGGAACCTTCGTGCACTACGCCGTGGCCGACCCGGGCGTGTACGACCTGTGCGACCTGGTCTGCGGCCGCCTGCAGCGCGACGCCGAGGCGATCGTCCGGGCGGTGCGCTGATCAGCCACCGGCGCGCCAGGCGTTGTTGCTGCGGTCGATGTCCACCAGTCGTGCGTCCGGGTCGAGCTCGATCCGGGTGAGCTGCTTCCCCGTGAAGCGGTAGGTCCGCAGGTAGCTGCGGCTGTTCGTGCTCCAGACCTCCGCCGGATAGGTCATCTCCTCGGTCGTGCCATCATCGAAGGTGAATCGGGCCCGGATCGGCAGCACCCCGCGCTCGCGGTTGCCGAAGCGCACCTGCACCTGCTGCACGTCGCCGGTCCGGCTCACCGCCACGGAATCGACCGACTGGTCGAACCGCGCGTTCTCGAGGAACCAGCCCCGCCAGAACCAGTCGAGCCGACGGCCCGAGACGTCCTCCATCGTGCGGAAGAAGTCGGTGGGCGTCGGGTGGCGGTACACCCAGCGGGCGATGTAGGCCCGGAAGGCGTCATCGAACGCCTCGGGCCCGAGGATCTCCTGGCGGAGCAGCTGCAGCCCGACGCTGGGCTTCAGGTACGCCGACAGGCCGAGGAAGTTCGGGGCGATCCGGTCCGGCGCGATCTCGACCGGCTGGTCGACACCGGCGCGCATCACCTGCTCGATGATGCCGCGCTCCTGGGCCGCGCGGGCCATCTGGTCGCCCGCGTCCGGGTAGCGGCGCGCCTCGGAGAAAGTGTTGATGAAGGTGTTGAATCCCTCGTCCTGCCACATGTGCCGCCGTTCGTTCGACCCCACCAGCATCGGGAACCACATGTGCCCGATCTCATGGGTGACGACGTTGTACAGGTCCTGCACGTCGCGGCTCCGGTTCTCCATCGCGATCATCGGGTACTCCATCCCGCTGATCGGCCCCTCCACCGCGGAGATGTGCGGCCACGGGTACGGGAACCAGCGTTCCGAGTATTCCTGGATCGACATCCGCGACTGGTCGGCGGCGTCGTACCAGTTCACGGCGGCGCTGGGGCGGTAGTACGCCATCGCCAGGATGCCGTTCCAGCTCGAGGCATCCCACTGGAACTCGGGCGACGCCGCCCAGACCGCGTCGCGCACGTTCTCGGCGCGGAACCGCCAGGTCAGCGTGCCGGTGCGCCCCGGGCGCGCGGCGCCGCTCGCGAGCTCCTCCGCGGTGATGATCCGGATGGTGGTGTCCGACGTCGCCGCCAGCGCGAGGCGGCGGATCTGCGTCGGCGTCAGCACCTCGCGGGGATTGACGAGCGCGCCGGTGGCGGCGACGACGTAGCCCGTCGGGACGGTCAGCGCGAGGGTGTAGGTGCCGTAGTCCAGATAGAACTCGCCCTGGCCGAGGTACGGGTCGGTGTTCCAGCCCTCGATGTCATCGTACACCGCGATGCGCGGGAACCACTGGGCGAGCTCGAAGAGCGCGCCATCGTAGCCCATCCGGTCGGCGCCGTGCTCGGGGATCGTGAAGTGCCAGGCGATCTCGAGCGTGGCGGTGCGACCCGGCGCGAGCGGCTCGGCGAGGTCGACCTTCGTGACGGTGCCCTCGTCGCGGGACGAGAGCGCGACCCGACGCGGCGCGCGCGCGGTGCCGAGCACCTGCTCCAGCCGGGTGATCACGTCGCCGCCGTCGAACCCGCGAGCGCCGAAGCGCGAGTCCTGCGCGAAGATCAGCGAGTTGAGCGAGCCGGACCGGAAGGCGTTCTGCTCGGTCTGCAGCCAGACGAACCGCAGCGTGTCCGGGGCGTTGTTGGTGTAGCGGAGGGTGAGGGTGCCGGTCAGCCGGTGGGCCGCGGTGTCGAGCGAGGCCGCGATGTCGTAGTCGGCGCGGTTCTGCCAGTAGGCGTGCCCGGGACTGCCGCCGCCGGTGCGGGTCTCGCTCGCGGGGGGGTGCGCCAGCGGCGCGAAGATCGAGGTATCGGCCACCGGCGCCTGGGGGCGCAGCGGGGGCAACGGACGCTGCGCCGCCGCCGGGACGGCAGCAAGCGCGAGCAGAATCATCGGATATCGGGTCATGAGGCCATGGTCCTGAGAGAGGAAGGAGCCAGGGCCAGTGGAGCCGAGACTCCATCAGGAACAATAGCCGCGACGCGGGACCGATCGAAGACCGGCCCCGCGTCGGGTGGGCAGCGCCCTATCCTGCTACTGGCGGTGGTAGGAGAGTCCCGCCTCCTGCGCCTGGTCGATCGCGATCACCATCCCCGGCACCAGCGTCACGCCGGGCAGGATGTTCGCCTTCATCTCCTCGTAGACCGCCTTCGGGTCGAGGCCGTGCGCCTGTGCCACCTGCCCTGCGAAGAAGGTCAGGGCGTTGTTGCACAGCAGGAAGGTGGCGCCGCGCCCCTGCAGCGTCTCGATCGACGCCTGCGGCAGGGTCATGCCCAGCGCGCGCGGTGCGGCGCGCCAGGGATTCGCCGTCGCCGGGTTGCCGTCGGCGTCGGTCTCTCCCACGACGGCGCCGAGGTTGTACTTGGCCCACATCGCGTCGTTCAGGCCGTGGAAGGTGGTCATCCCGTAGAACGTCAGCACACCGTCGAGGTCGGCGTCCTTGACCCCGTAGGCGCTGTTGTAGGTGTCGTACCAGTTCATCATGTGGACGAGGGGCACGCCACCGTTCGTGACGGGTGCATCGAACAGCATCCGGTGCTTGCCGTCGAGCTTGCGGAGCCACTCGTCATGCTGCGGCTGACCGGCGGTGCTGACGGGCCGGGTGGCGGTGAGCGAGAGCGCCCCGGCGAGGGCGACGCCCACGAGGGCGGAGACGAGGGCGGTACCGCGGCGGGACGTGGTGGTGCGAGCAGACATCTGATCCTCCCTGGATTCGGTGATGGTTGGTCCGACGGGAGGGGATGCGCGCGTCGCGGGCAGAACCCGACATCTGGGTGGCGACCGTGGCCTGCCGGCCCCGTGTTCCGGGTTGCAACGGGACAGGCGGCTCAGGCGTCCTACGGTGGAGTTCGGACAGGTCACGATTCCAAACCGGGGGGAGCGATGCGGGGCTGGCATGCGGCGTGGGTGGTGGCGGTGGCAGCGATGGCGGGCAACAGCGTCCGGCCCGTGGGCGCCCAGGTGGTCGCGGCGGCGGAGCGCGCGGAGGCGATCACCACCCTCGCCACCTCGCTCCGCGCCGAGTACGTCTTCCCGGAGCGCGGGGCCGAGACCGCCGACACGATCGAGGCGCGATTCCGTGCAGGGGCCTATGATGGGCTGCAGGACGGCGCGGCGTTCGCCGACCGACTGACGGCAGACCTCCGTGCTATCACCCATGACCTCCACCTCGGCGTGACCCACTCGGCCGAGGTGCTTGGCCACGCCGGCCCGAGGGATCCTGCGGTCGAGGCGGAATGGCTGGCACGCGCCCGGGGCGACCACTTCGGGTTTGCAGCCGCGCGCGTACTGCCCGGCGGCGTCGGGCTGCTTGAGCTGCGCTACTTCGCGCGGGTCACCCCCGAGGTCCGGGACACCGCGCTCGCGGCCATGCGCGCGCTGGCCGGGGTGGATGCCCTGCTGGTGGACCTGCGGGCGAACACCGGCGGGGATCCCGGCATGGTGGCACTGCTCAGTTCCCAATTGTTCACCGGCGACCGACCGGTCCACCTGAACGACTTGTACTACCGCCCGTCAGACCAGCGGATCGAATCGTGGACGGACCCGCGACTCGACGTGCCGCGAATCACCGGACCGGTGTTCACCGTCACCTCAGGCCAGACCTTCTCGGCGGCCGAGGAGTACACCAGCAACCTCAAGCACCTCGGACGGGCGATTCAGGTCGGCGAGACGACTGGCGGGGGGGCCCACCCCGGGGGCGCCGTGCGCCTGAGCGACCACTTCCAGGCGTTCATGCCCTCGGGTCGGGCCATCAACCCGGTGACCGGCGGGAACTGGGAAGGTGTCGGCAACGTCCCGGAGATCGCCGTGCCGGCGAGCGCGGCGCTGGACCGGGCCTACGTCGAGTCGCTGGAGCGGCTCGCCGCCGTCGCGACCGACGCGTCCCGGCAGCGGGCGCTGCGCGCACTCGCCACCCGGGCCCGAACCGACGGGATCCCCGCCGTGACTCAGTAGCCAAGCGGCCGCCCGGTGAGCAGCGCGACGGTCTCGCGCAGGTCGCGCCCAAGTCCCGGTGGATCGCTCCGCCGGGAGGCAGCCAGGCGCTCCTCCTCGGCCTCCCGCACGGAGAGCCAGCGCAGTTCGTCCTCCGCCCGGGCGAGGGCGTGGCGATGTGGTGCGGCATCGGCCGGGGAGGTGGCCTCGACATGGGCGAGGTGGGCGCGGAGGAGGGCGACGCGCCGCTCGAGGACCGGTCGCCGTGCCGCGAGTTCGCTCGGGAGGGTGGGGTGGCCGCCGATGCCACCGAAGGCGAGCAGGGAGTCGAGCATGACGCACCTCGGGCGTGCAGCGTGAGTCTCAGGGTGGGGTCCCTGAGCTACGCCGGGCCGAGGTGGTCGGATCTGCGGGGAGTTAACGCCCGACCGACTCTCGCGTCCTTCCGGGTGCAGTCCCTGACCAACGATCATCCTGGAGGACAGGACCATGACGCGATATGCCCCCTTCGCCCTGCTGGCCGCCCTGTCGGCGGCCCCGCTCACCGCGCAGGAGCCCGCCGAGGCGCCGGCCCGGCCTCGCGCCGAGGCACGCGCCGGCCGGCAGGCGATCCCGGAACTGACCGAGGCCCAGCGCACCACCCTGCGTCAGATCGAGGACCGTCACCGTGCCGCGATGCGGCAACTGGAGGATCGGCGCCTGGCGGCGGCCCGCGAGCGCGACGATGCGCTCCGGGCGGCACTCACGCCGGAGCAGTACCGCGCCATGCGGGGTCGGGTGGCCGGCGCCCGGGCCGAGCGTGGTGGACGCCGTCCCGACGGCGGGGCGATCCGCGAGCGCCGACCCGGTGGACGGATCGCCTCCCCGCCCGGCGCGGGGGAGCGCCGACAGCGGCCCGCGGCGCCACCCGAGTCCTAGGCCGCCGCCCTCGACCCTGAACGCACGCGGGGCCGCCACCGGAAGGTGACGGCCCCGCGTGGTGTCCGGGAGGACCCTCGGACGCAGCGGCATCGTAGACGCCCCGCAATCGTATCGTGGACGAATTCCACATCCGTACCGTAGACGGCCGCGCTGTTCGGTCGCCCCTCAACCAAGCTCTCCGGCGACAAAGAAGCCGAGCGCCCGGCTTGGAGGCCGGGCGCTCGTGTCATGTCGGCTCGATCCGGCCGGGACTCTTCTCAGGTGAACGCACAACGTCGGGCGAGCATTGTCCTGGGGGGCAGCCAACCACCCAGGCGCATCACCGCACGTCCCTCTCCAGGGATGACGGCTCCCCGGGCGCGGCCGGCTAGAGCGCCACCCGCCGGAGCAGCTGGGCGTTGATCGCCACGATCACGGTGCTCAGCGACATGAAGACCGCACCGAGCGCGGGTGTGAGGAGGACTCCCACGTTCGCCAGCACCCCGGCAGCCAGCGGGATGGCCACGATGTTGTAGCCAGCCGCCCACCACAGGTTCTGGACCATCTTGCGGTAGGTTGCCCGGGACAGCGACACGATTCGGGGGATGTCGCGGGGATCGGACCGGACCAGCACGATGTGGCCCGCCTCGACCGCCACGTCGGCGCCGGCTCCGATGGCGATCCCGAGGTCGGCGGTAGCGAGGGCGGGGGCGTCGTTGACCCCGTCACCGACCATCGCCACCCGCTTTCCGGCGGCCTGAAGCTCGCGGACCTTGGAGGCCTTCTCCTCGGGCAGCACCTCCGCGAAGACTGTGTCGATCCCAAGGTCCGCCGCGACGGCGTCGGCCACGGCCTGGGCGTCACCCGTGAGCATCGCGACTTCGATGCCCCGCTCGTGCAGCGCGTCCACCGCAGCGCGGCTCTCCTCCCGGAGGGCGTCGGCCACGGCAAAGACGGCGATCGACTCCCCGCCGCGCACCAGGTGAATGGCGGCCTGCCCGCGCTCGCCAGCCGCCTGGCCCACCCGTGCCAGCGCCTCTGGCACCCGGACGGCGTCCGCGCGCAGCAGCGACGGACCGCCGAGGTGGTATTCCACGCCAGCCACCGATGCGACGACACCGCGTCCGGTGAGATTGCGGAACCCGGTCGCCTCTCCCCGGGCGATGCCCCGCTCCTCGGCGGTCTTGACGATCCCCCGGGCGATCGGGTGCTCCGATTCACCCTCGATCGCCGCGGCGATGCCCAGCGCCTCCTCGGAGGACAGCCCCTCGCCGACGGCGAGGTCGACGACCCGGAATTCACCCAGCGTGAGGGTGCCGGTCTTGTCGAAGATCACTGCGTCGAGCAGCCGCGCCTCCTCGAGGCCGCGCCGGTCACGGACCAGCAGGCCGTTGCGGGCACCGAGGGTCGTGGAGATCGCCACGACGAGCGGCACGGCGAGGCCGAGTGCGTGCGGACAGGCGATGACGAGAACCGTCACCATTCTGACCACCGCGAACTCGATCGGAGCGCCGAGGAGCTTCCAGATCGCGATCGTCACGACGGCGCCCACGATGGCGACCACCGTCAGCCATCGCGCCGCGCGATCGGCCAGCGCCTGGGCCCGTGACTTGGAAGATCGGAAGAGCGTCGTGTAGGGAAAGAGTG
>ERZ795053.2581-NODE-2581-length-21722-cov-9.225366_pt1 | contig 21722 bp, 18 predicted proteins | sample MGYA00375137_ERZ795053 | MGnify/ENA primary metagenome ERZ795053 (study PRJEB30182, sample SAMN05720284) | activated sludge metagenome | isolation source: Anaerobic digester | place: Hong Kong | collected 2014-12-17 ...
TGCCACTGGCAGCCGTGGCGAGCGTGATGCTGATCATCGGCGCGCTCGATCCCGGGGCGAAGATCAGTCGATGGCTCTCGGTGAGACCGCTGGCCGCCATCGGTTTGATCAGCTACGGGCTCTACCTGTGGCATTGGCCGATCGCCGTGATGATCGGCGACGATCAGACGAACGTGGCCACACCGGTCCGTCTGATTCTCACCTTCGCGATCGCGACGGTCTCGTACATCTTCCTGGAGACGCCGATCCGGCGGGGCCGCGTGAGACTCCGGTGGTTCCTTCTGCTTCCCGTCGTGCTGGTGGCACTGGCGGTGATCTGTACGCCCAAGGCGTCCGAGGCCTCCTACGCGCGCGCGTTGCCCGAACACGCAGCCCCGCCGTTCAGCGGAAGCGGCCGCACGGTCTTCTTCGTCGGTGATTCGGTATCGGGTTCGATGTGGTTGCCGGCCGCCGGTACGCCCCGAAACGACATCGCGGTCACTGGTTCGTTCCTGTTGAGTTGTCCGCTGTTCGACCTGGACATGGTGGCGGGGGGCGCAACGGTCAAGGCTGATGAGGACATCGATTGTCCCGCCTGGGAACAGCAGTGGCGCGGCGATATGGAGTCGATGGCCCCGGACATCGGTGTCTTCGTCGGGACCAGTTCGTGGCAGTTCGACGTGCTGGATGACAACGGTGAACTCCAGCCCTTCGGATCAGAGGGCTACACAGCACGAATCCGAACAGCGCTGGATGAGGCACTGGGGGACTTCTCCGCGGACACGGTGGCCATCACAAGCGTGCCCTGCACGACCTTGCCGAGCAACCCCGTGAACGACCCGAAGAACGATCGACGTCGTACGGCGTTCCTCAACGACCTGCTCAGGGCCTACGCGCAGGAACACGGGTATGAGTTCGTGGACCTGGGATCCGTGACCTGTACACCGGATCCATCCGGGCTCTACATCGATGGGCTGCACTTCAGCCCCGAGGGTGCCCGAGAGGTGTGGGACCGTCTTCGCCCGCAACTGCTGGCGCTACCGTGACCTCATGACCGACGCGAGTCCGCGCCTGGCCTACACCCCGGCCCTGGACGGCCTGCGGGCGATCGCGGTTCTTGCGGTCATGTTCTACCACGGGGGAGTGGCAGTTGCGGGGGGCGGATTTCTCGGTGTCGACATCTTCTTCGTCCTGTCCGGCTTCCTGATCACCACCCTGTTGCTGCTCGAGTTCGAGGCGAACGGTCGTTTGGACCTCACCGCCTTCTGGGGTCGACGGGCGCGGCGACTTCTCCCCGCGCTGTTCCTCGTGCTGGTGGCCGTGCTCGTGTATTCCGCGTTCCTGGCCGGTGCGGCCGCATCAACCGTGCGCTCGGATGCCCTTGCCACCCTGTTCTACGTCAGTAACTGGTGGTTCATCGTCTCGGGCAATTCGTACTTCGAGCAGTTCCAGGACCCATCGCCGCTGACCCACACGTGGTCGCTGGCCATCGAGGAGCAGTGGTACCTGGTCCTGCCTCTGGTGCTGGTCCTGCTGCTGCCCAGGATCCGCGGGCGACGCTGGTGGGCGGCGATCTTCGTGACGCTGGCACTCGTGTCGGCCGGGCTGATGGCCCTTCTCCACACCCCGGGCTCTGAGCCCTCCCGGGAGTACTACGGAACAGACACCCGACTGCTGGCCCTGCTGATCGGGGCAGGACTTGCCAGCGTGTTCACCCCTGGCGTCATCGAGCGCCTGCGCGGACCGGCGCGCTGGCTGCGCCCGCAGCCGTCGTCGGCCTGCTGTTACTGCTCATGCTCGCCGACGACACGTCGCAGTGGCTGTATCGCGGCGGGTTCCTGCTGGTGGCCGTCGTCGCAGTCATCCTGCTGGCTGCCGTGGTGGCCCGCCCGGACGGTGTGGTGGCGCGCGCTTTTGCCTGGGCACCGATCGTCTGGATCGGGAAGATCTCCTACGGTCTCTACCTGTGGCACTGGCCGGTGTACGTCCTGCTCAGCCCGGGGCGCACCGGTCTATCCGGGGTTGCCCTGTTGGCCTTGCGGTTCGCTGTGACGTTCGTGATCGCGACATTGTCGTACTACGTGGTGGAAATGCCCATCCGGCGCGGTGCGCTGAGCAGGTTGTCACAGCCACAGCGTGTGGCAGTGGTTCTGGCCGCGCCGACAGCGGTCCTGGCGCTATTGGGGCTGACGATGGCGACTGCCAAGCCACCTGCGCCGGATTCGCTGGAGGCGATCCGGGACAGCGCGACCCGGACACCAACCGCCGAGGCGCCCTCGCCGACGACGCCCACACCGGCAGAGTCCGTCGATACGCAGGTGCGAGCGATTCTGGTTGGGGACTCGGTGGCGCTGTCCCTGTTCGCGGCGTACCGCCCCGAAGCTGCTGATGACCTCAGCGTCCTGCCGGGTACGGAGTTCGGGTGCGGACTTGTGCCCTTCGAGGCCGCCCTGAACGGCGCCCCCATGCCGCTGCGCAAGGAGTGCCGGGCATGGGATGAGCAGCGCGCGGAGCGGATAGCAGCCTCCGGAGCAACCCTCGGTGTGATGTTCCCGGGATCCTGGGAACAGTACGACCGCTGGATCGATGGCGAGCAGGTCGCCTACACCGATCCACGGTGGAAGCAGGCCACTGTGGCCGACTACGAGCGCGTCCTCGAAGAGCTCGCCGCGGTGACGCCCGAGATCGCAGTGGTGCTCAACACCTGTCATGGCGCACCCGATCTGGATCTACCTGATGCGGTGCTGTTCCAGGCGGGCCGCTATCCCGATGTCGTGAACGATCCGCGACGGATCGCGGCGGTCAACGAGGCGGCACGTGCGGCAGTGGACCGGTCGGGCCTCGACGTGACGGTGGTTGACCCCGCGCCGATCCTGTGCGACGGCGGCTACCAGGCCAGTGTCGACGGCGTGCCGCTGCACACCGACGGTGTCCACTTCACGGAGGAGGGCGCCCGATGGTATTGGAAGTGGTTGGGGCCCCGGTTGGTCAAAGCCGGCCGGCCACCCTCGGCCACGCCGTCCGCACCTGCTGAGTGAGTGACACCAGGTCCCCGGAGTTGTCTATGACGACATCGGCTATGGCCAGCCGCTGCTCCCGGCCGGCTTGCGCGGCGATCCGGGCTCGGGCGTCGGATTCGGAGAGCCCCCGGTCTATCAGGCGGGTGATCCGCACATCGTCTGGAGCATCGACCACGACCACCAGGTCATACGCACCCTGCAAGCCCAGTTCCGCCAGGAGCGGTACATCGTGGATGACCACTGCATCGTCGGGCAAGGCAGCCATCAACTCCGCGGTTCGCGCCGCGATCCGTGGATGTGTGATCGCGTTCAGCCGCGCTCGTGCCGACTCGTCGGCGAACACGACCTCAGCCATCGCAGCGCGGTCGAGACTACCGTCGGGGGCACAGATTCCAGGGCCGAATTCAGCGACCAGGGCACGCAGCCCGTCACTGCCCGGCGCGACGACTTCGCGGGCGACCCGGTCGGCGTCGACCACATACGCACCGAGTTCCGAGAACAACTGCGCCACGGTTGACTTTCCCGATCCGATGCCGCCGGTGAGTCCTACACGTCGCATGATCCCGAGGGTAGTGGTGACAGGTCCGGCTTATGGACGCATCATGGCTGAGTGGATGGATCCTCCGAAGGTGCCCCTGTGGGGCGGCGGGTGGTGCTTGGACTGCTCGGGCTCGCCGGACTCGGTATCGCGCTGGGGTCGAAGGCCAATTCCGCGCTGAGTTCGGTTGCCGCGAATGATCCCACCGGTCTCACCGGACTCATCCCCGGCGGTGGGAGGTTCCGGTTCTACTCCGTCGCCGGGGCCGTGGAGCCGACGCCCCTCACTGAATACCGTCTGCGTGTGGACGGCGAGGTTGAGCGACCCACGGAATTCTCGTTCACGGACCTCGCGGCGATGCCCCAGACCCACATGACAAAGGACGTGCAGTGCGTCACGGGGTGGCGGGTCCCGGACGTTGCGTGGGGAGGCGTTCTACTGTCGGACATCCTTGCCCAAGTGGTCCCGACAGACGCGGCGAGAGCTCTCGAATTCGGGTCGGCTGACGGCGTCTACACCGAGTCTTTGACGTTGGAACAGGCCCAGCGCCCGGACATGCTGGTGGCGACGCATTTGGAGGATGAGCCGTTGTCCCACGACCACGGGGGGCCAGTCCGGCTCTACGTGGCACCGATGTACTTCTACAAGTCGCTCAAGTGGCTCGACCGCATCACGCTCACCACGGCTGTTGAACCCGGGTACTGGGAGGATCTCGGGTACGACGTCGACGCCTGGGTGGGGAGGTCGAATGGCAGGGACGACGCGCCCACCGTCTGACATCCGTCGTTTCACGCCGGGGGAGCGCTGGCTGCATCTGTCCTTCGGCCTTGTGATGGGTGTGCTCATCGCCACAGCCGCATTCCTCTACGTGGACCCGCTGAGTCAGTTCGTCGGGCGCAGAGCACTGTTGGCCGGGATCCACTTCTGGTCCGGGCTCCTGCTGCCCGTCCCGCTGCTGTTCGCCGTGCTCTTGTCGCCGGCCTTCCGCAGGGACTCCCGGCGACTCAACCGCTTCCAGCCCGCTGATCGGCTGTGGCTTCGCAGAGCCTTGCGACTTGACACCTCTGGGCCGTCCGGCAAGTTCAACGCCGGTCAGAAGCTCAACAGTGCGTTCGTGCTCGGCGCCACCATCGTGATGTTCGTGACCGGTCTCATGCTCCACTTCTTCGAGCCTCTGCCGGACAGTGTCCGAACCGGGGCGACCTTCGTGCACGACATGTTCGCCCTCGCGGTCGTGGTCGCCGGGACCGGACACATATGGATGGCGTGGAGCGACCCGGAGGCGCGGGCCGGCTTGCGCACCGGCTTCGTCAGCCACAGCTGGGCTCAGCGCAAGCATCCGTTGTGGGACGCGTCCCACGAGGGGTCGCAGCGGCTCCACCAGGATCCGTGAGCACTTCTGCAATCCGTGAGCGTTCGCGCGATGTCCGAGTGCTCCCGGATTCCAGAAGTGCTACCGGATCTGACGAGAACGGGAAAGGTGGCCGTCCCCACCGCGTGTCAGCACCTCGTCGTAGCGTGGGGACATGGCCCGTCCCGTCACTGACCTGCAGCGCACCGTGGCGCCCTTCCGTGTGGTCAGCGAGTATCAACCGGCCGGTGACCAGCCGGCAGCCATCGAGGAGATCGCCCGCCGTATCGAGTCAGGTGCACAAGACGTAGTGCTGCTCGGCGCCACGGGAACCGGGAAGAGCGCCACAACCGCATGGATAGTCGAGAAGCTGCAGCGGCCCACACTCGTCATGGCGCCCAACAAGACCCTCGCCGCCCAGTTGGCCAATGAGTTCCGGGAACTCATGCCGGACAACGCGGTGGAGTACTTCGTCAGTTACTACGACTACTACCAGCCTGAGGCATACATCCCGCAGACGGACACCTTCATCGAGAAGGACTCCTCGATCAACCAGGAGGTCGAGCGGCTCCGGCACAGCGCGACGAACAGCCTGCTGACCCGCCGCGACGTCCTGGTCGTGGCGACCGTCAGCGCCATCTACGGCCTGGGAACCCCGCAGGAGTACGTGGACCGGATGGTCCGGTTGCGTGTCGGCGACGAGGTCGACCGCGACACCATGCTGCGCCGGCTCGTCCAGATCCAGTACGCCCGCAACGACCTGTCCTTCACGCGGGGCACCTTCCGTGTGCGCGGCGACACCGTCGAGGTGTTCCCCATGTACGAGGAACACCCGGTGCGCATCGAGTTCTTCGGCGACGAGGTCGAGCGGCTCATGACCCTGCACCCGGTCACAGGGGAGGTACTGACCGAGGACACCGAGCTGTACGTGTTCCCGGCGACGCACTACGTGGCCGGACCGGAACGGATGAACCGGGCGATCAGCGGCATCGAGCAGGAACTCCAACTACGCCTGGCCGAACTCGAGCGTGGCAACCACCAACTCGAGGCCCAGCGACTGCGCATGCGCACCCAGTACGACGTCGAGATGATGCAGCAGGTCGGCTTCTGCAACGGCATTGAGAACTACTCCCGGCACATCGACGGCCGCGCCCCAGGGTCGGCTCCCAACTGCCTGCTGGACTACTTCCCGGAGGATTTCCTCCTGGTCATCGACGAGTCCCACGTCACGGTGCCCCAGATCGGCGGGATGTACGAGGGCGACATGAGTCGCAAGCGCAACCTCGTCGAACATGGTTTCCGCCTGCCGAGCGCCATGGACAACCGTCCGTTGCGCTGGGAGGAGTTCGTGGAGCGGATCGGCCAGACGATCTACCTGTCGGCGACGCCGGGACCGTACGAACTGAGCAAGGTCGGCGGCGACGTGGTGGAGCAGGTCATCCGGCCGACGGGCCTGGTCGACCCGGAGATCGTGGTCAAGCCCACCCGGGGTCAGATAGACGACCTCATGGCGGAGATCCAGGCCAGGGCCGAACGCGATGAGCGCGTGCTCGTGACCACTCTCACCAAGAAGATGGCCGAGGACCTCACCGACTACCTCTTGGAGAACGGGATCCGTGTGCGGTATCTGCATTCCGAGGTCGACACACTTCGCCGCGTGGAGTTGCTGCGCGAACTGCGCCTCGGCGAGTTCGACGTCCTCGTCGGCATCAATCTGCTCCGCGAGGGTCTCGACCTGCCGGAAGTGAGCCTGGTGAGCATCCTGGATGCCGACAAGGAAGGGTTCCTGCGCTCCGAGCGCAGCCTGATCCAGACCATCGGACGGGCCGCACGCAACGTGTCCGGCCAGGTCCACATGTACGCGGACACCATCACCGATTCGATGCGCACCGCCATCGACGAGACGAACCGCCGCCGTGCCAAGCAGATCGCGTACAACACCGAACGGGGGATCGACCCGCAGCCGATCCGCAAGAAGATCGCCGACATCACCGATCTGCTCGCCCGGGAGGACGCCGACACGCAGGAGTTGCTCGCCGGCTCCGGGAGAGGACTCAGCCGGGGGGTGGGACCGAAGGCCGCGGCGGCCGACATCGGTCGGCCGTCCACGCTGCGGGGCTCCCTACCGGCGCAGGATCTGTCCGATCTGATAGAACAACTCACGCAGGCAATGCACAACGCCGCGGAGGAACTGCAGTTCGAAGTGGCTGCCAGGTATCGCGATGAGATCGCTGAGTTGAAGAAGGAGCTTCGGGGTATGCAGGACGCCGGGTCGTGATCGTCCCAGGGTGGCTGTGGGCGGCCACCATGCTCCTGTTCCTGGTTCTGTTCACCCTTGACTTCTGGATCGTCGGTCGCCGTCCACACGTACCCAAGACCCCGGAACTGCTGCGATGGCTCGGGCTGTTCGTCGGATCGGCGATCGCATTCGGCGTGTTCCTGGGATGGCGGTTCGGATCCGACATCAGCATCCAGTTCTTCTCCGGCTGGCTCACCGAGTACTCACTCAGCGTCGACAACCTGTTCGTGTTCGTCCTGATCATGGCCCGCTTCTACGTGCCCCGGGAACTGCAGCAGTTCGTTCTGATGTGGGGCATCATCATCGCGATCGTCCTGCGCGGCATCTTCATCGCGCTCGGAGCCGCTGTCATCGCGCAGTTCTCCTGGATCTTCTACGTGTTCGGCATATTCCTGATCCTCACAGCCGTCCGTCTGGCCACTCACGGTGAGGACGACGACGAGGAGTACAAGGAGAACGCGGTTGTCCGAATCGTCGCCCGACTCGTGCCTGTCGCCCCGGACTTCCATGGCACGAAGCTGCGCACGATGCTCGACGGCAAACGGGTCTTCACGCCGATGCTTGTCGTTCTCATCGCGATCGGCACCACCGACCTGCTGTTCGCCGTCGACAGCATCCCTGCCATCTTCGGCCTGACCCAGATCCCGTTCCTGGTCTTCACGGCGAATGTCTTCGCGCTCATGGGTCTGCGCCAGTTGTACTTCCTGCTGGGCAACCTTCTGGACCGGCTGGTATTCCTCGGGCTGGGTCTGTCCGCAGTGCTGGGTTTCATCGGAGTGAAGCTCATCCTCGAAGCCATGCACGAGAACTCGCTGCCGTTCCTGAACGACGGTGAGCCGTTCGACGTTCCCGTGATCTCCAACTGGGTCAGCCTGATGGTCATCGTGGGGATCCTGACGATCACGGTCGTGGCGAGCCTGGCCCACGAGAGTCGCGCAGAACGCCGGGCCGACTCGTCCACGGAGGACTGAGACGAGGCCATTCGCCGCCCTAGACTCTCACCGTGTCCGGAACCGAGATCCCTGACGCCCCGCCACCTGATGACAGCACACAGAGCGGACTGGTGCGGTTCGCCCTCCTGGCCGCGGTGGGGGGCGCCATCACCGGCCTGCTGGGCGGACTGTTCCGGCTGAGCCTTCGTGAGACCGCACAGTTCTGGGACACCTTCCTGTTGTGGGCGCGTGATGCCGGCGGATGGCGACTCCTCCTGCCCGTCATCGGCGCGGCTCTGGCGGTGGCGGTCGCCAGGTTGACTGTCCGCTGGTCGCCGGAGGCTGCGGGCAGCGGGGTGCAACGTGTCGAGGCAATGGTGCGCCACCAGTTGACCGCAGCACGCCTGCGCGTGATTCCGGCGAAGTTCATCGGCGGAACGCTGGCGATCGGCACCGGTATGGCGCTGGGCAGGGAGGGTCCGACCGTTCAGATGGGGGCGGTGGTCGGTACCGAGATCGCGCACCGGACCGGAATGGACCCCCACGACCGCCGGACGCTGGCCTCAGCCCTTGCGGGAGCGGGACTGGGGGTGGCCTTCAGTGCGCCGCTCGGTGGCGCGGTCTTCGTCCTCGAGGAGCTGGATCGGGCGATCCGCACGCGACTGCTGGTCGCCACGATCATCGGCTCCAGTTGCGCCCTGGCCGTGGCCTACCCGATCGTCGGCCGCTCCCCGGTCCTACCGGTGCTCCCACAGTCGCCCTGGGAGGCTGTGCACCTGCCACTGTTCGTGGTGCTCGGGGGGATCATCGCAGTGCTCGGGATGTACTACAACAGACTCATCATCTGGAACCTCGACCTGATCCAGCGGTGGCGCGGATGGCCGCCGGAAGCGAAAGCGGGACTGATCGGGGCGATCGTGGGGGCGCTCGGCGTGGCGGCTCCGTGGCTGGTCGGCGGCGGAGAGATCCTGGCCGACCGTGTCCTCAACCTCGACTTCGCGTTGTCGACGCTGATGCTGCTCCTGCTCGTGAGGTGGTTCCTGGGCCCGCTGTCCTACAGCGCTGGAACTCCGGGCGGGCTCTTCGCGCCTCTGCTCGTCGTTGGAGCGACCATCGGCGCCATTCTCGCGACTGCGGTGAATGCAGTCCTCCCGCACGCCGGACTCTCGGTCACCGGATTCGCGATCGTCGGAATGTCAGCGTTCTTCACAGCCGTCGTGCGGGCACCGTTCACCGGCATCGTGCTGTGTGTGGAGATGACGGCGACCACCGCGCTGCTGGTCCCGATGCTGCTGGCGGCCGGGACGGCCCTCGTGGTCTGTACCCTGCTCGGCTCCACGCCGATCTACGACGTGTTGCGGGCCAAACTCCCGGCCGGACAGTTGCACTAGCCGCCTGCGGGGTGGCGACGCCGGTAGAACCACTCGAAAGCGAAACTGCCGATGAGGGCCGCCACCAGGGTGATCCAGGTGGCTGGGGACCCGGAGCGCACCGCTTCGACCAGAAGCGCGATGAACAGCGCACTGTTGAGCACGACCGCAGTCCATAGCGGCCAGGCCTTCGCGCCGGTGTGCGCCCGCAGGCGGAGGTGCCCGTAGCTGACGGCGCCGTACACCACCAGGAACGCGAGACTGGTCATCTGCCCCACGGCGGACAGCGGGAAGAACACCACGAACAGGATCGTGACCAGAGCCGATACGAACAACGAAACCGGCGCGGAACGCCACACGGTCCGGGTCATGGCAGCGGAGATCTGGCGGTTCTGTGAGACGTCGTAGCCGATGTTGGATGCGGCGAAGATCGTCGCGTTCACCGCGGAGGCCGTCGCGAGGATCGCAGCGCCCGAGATCACCAGGAAGCCGACGTTTCCGAGCACGGCCTCGCCGGCGTCGGCCAGAACGTGTCCGGCGTCCTGCTGCATCTTCGACACGGAGAGCAGGCTCACGACCAGTGTGCTGACGACCAGATACACCACCGCGACGATGGCCAGCGCGGAGAACATCGCCCGCGGGAGTTCCTTGTTGGGATGCAGCATCTCCCCGGACGTGTTCGTCACCACCCCGAAGCCCTGGTACGTGACGTAGAGCAGCGCTGCCCCGGTGATGACCCCTAGCGCCCCATTGGTGTGCTCTCCGCCGAAGACCTGACTGAAGTCGGCCTTCCCCACACCGAGCACGACGAATCCCAGCAGGATGGCGGCCTCGATGGCGATGATCGCCGTCTCCGCCCGGCCGACGAGCTTCGTACCGACGATGTTCACCAGCATGAACACGAGCACGATCCCGGCCCCGATGGCCTTCGGTGCCCAGGACGGCAGATCGCCCCCGAGCACGACCCGCATGTACTCGGCGAAGCCCGCAGCGTAGAGCGCCGTGGCGATCAGGTAGGCGACGTACTGGAACACGTTCAGACCACCCGAGACGACCCCTTCTCCGAACTCCTGCAACAAGAACTCCGCGGCCCCGCCCCGGCTGGGGTACTTCGAGCCGAGTTTGGCGTACGAGTACACGGAGAAGGCGGCGGCGAATCCGGCGGCCAGGAAGGCGAAGGGCAACAGTGAACCGGTGCTCACCGTGGCCAGTCCCAGCAGTGTGTAGAGGCCAGCGCCCATCATGCCGCCGACACCCATCGCAGCCGCCGAGACGAGGCTGATGTTGGCCTTGCCGGTCGAGGACGCACTCACCAGCGTCGCTCCTCCCACTCGGGCAGGGAAGGCCGTTCGGCGCCGATGGTGGTGTCGTTGCCATGGCCCGGGTACACCCACGTCTCGTCGGGCAGGCGGTCGAAGATCTTGTCCCGAACCCCCGCCAGGAGGGTGTCGAAATCCTCGGGGCTCCAGGTCTTGCCCACACCGCCGGGGAACAGGCAGTCACCGGTGAACAGGTGCGGTTCACCTTGTGGGTCGTCGTACAGCAGGGCGATGGATCCAGGCGTGTGCCCCACGAGATGGATCACGCGCAGGTCACACTGACCGACGCTGATGATGTCGCCGTCGATTACCGTGCGGTCGACACGCGCCGCAATGCTGTCGGCATCGATCGCGTGCGCGATGCTCACCGCACCCGTGGCGTCCAGAACGGCCTGCAGAGCCGACCAATGGTCCGGGTGGGAATGCGTGGTGACCACCGCGGCCACACCGTCGCTGCCGATGAGATCCAGGATGCGTTCCGGCTCTGCGGCGGCATCGATGAGCAGTTGTTCCCCGGTGCGCCGGCATCGCAACAAGTAGGTGTTGTTGTCCATCTGACCGACGGCGAGTTTGGAGATGCTGAGGAGCCCGAGTTCATGCACCTGAGCGGGTCCACCGACACGGGTCTTACCGGTGTAGGTCATGCGCCCAAACTACTGCGAAGCGGTGTCATGAGGTCGGCTGCTTGCGCGCGTTGGTCACCGCCAGCCCGAGGGCGATCACGGTCGGCACCAGAGCGACCGGGGTGGGATCCGTGCTGCCGAACACGCCCGACCCCCAAAGCAGGGCCCCGGCGAGGAAGCCGAGGGTGATCATGATCGCGGGTTGCACCGGTTTACGGGCGGCCCGCCGCTGCGATGTCGATTCGAAGGCCGTATGCACGGTCGTGAGCACCGCGCCTGTGTTGGCCGTGATCCAGCCTTGCACCGCCGGTGTGCGGTAGACCGCGGTCGCCAATCCGGCCAGAGCGGCGCTCGTGAGCGGCACCAGCACCTCCGGCGGACTGTCGAAGACGTGCCGCAGCAGCCATCCCAGCACCATGAGCAGCAACATGAGGACCAGTGGGACGACGACTTCCAGCCATGGCCCGCGGGCCAGCGCCCTCTGCAGCAGCGTGGAGGCGGCGATCCCCGCCACCGCGCCGAGCAGCGACGCGAGTGCGAGCGTCGCGCGTTGTGGATCCTGCGGGAGCTCGTTGCCCAGCACGACGAGATTGCCGGCCTGGTTGGAAGTGAACACCCCGTATTCGGCGAAGGAGTAGGAGTCGATCACCCCCACCGTCCAGGCCAGGGCCAGCGCAACCAGCCAGGGGCGGGCGAAGAAGTGCCAGGTATCAGTGTTGTCGGTCGACACGCTCCGACGGTATCGACAGGCGTCCAGCAGGGCCCGCGTGCGATGTCCCACCCACTGGTTAGCCTTGTGTGGTGCAGGAGCGACTGATCGTGCGTGGCGCGCGCGAGCACAACCTCAAGGACATCCACGTCGAGTTGCCGCGGGACGCACTCATCGTCTTCACCGGCCTGTCCGGTTCCGGGAAGTCCAGCCTCGCGTTCGACACCATCTTCGCGGAGGGACAGCGGCGCTACGTCGAATCCCTGAGTGCCTACGCCCGGCAGTTCCTCGGGCAACTGGACAAGCCGGATGTCGACTTCATCGAAGGTCTCAGTCCGGCGGTCTCCATCGACCAGAAGTCCACGAGCCGCAACCCGCGCTCGACGGTCGGGACCATCACCGAGGTGTACGACTACCTGCGGCTGCTGTACGCACGGATCGGCCATCCGCATTGCCCGAAGTGCGGCAAGCCGGTCTCGCGGCAGACGCCGCAGCAGATCGTCGACCAGATCCTCGACTTGCCGGAGGGCACCCGCTTCCAGGTCCTCGCTCCCGTCGTCCGGGAACGCAAGGGGGAGTTCGTCGACTTGTTCCGCTCCCTGCAGACGCAGGGCTTCGCCCGCGCCGAGGTGGACGGCCGCACGTACCCTCTTGACGCCGTACCGAAACTGCGGAAGCAGGTGAAACACTCGATCTCGGTAGTGGTCGACCGACTCGTCGCAAAGCCCTCTGGAAGGCGCCGGTTGACCGACACCGTGGAGACTGCCCTGCGACTCGGCGGTGGGGTCGTGGTCATCGACCGGGTCGATCTCGACGAGGATGACCCAACTCGCCAGACCACGTTCAGCGAGCACCTGGCGTGCCTGGACGACGGCCTGAGCTTCGAGGAGCTGGAGCCGCGCAGTTTCTCGTTCAACTCTCCGTTCGGTGCGTGCGCCGAGTGTGGCGGGCTGGGCACGCGCATGGAGGTCGACCCCGAACTCGTGATCCCGAATCCGGGTCTGAGCCTGGCGGATGGCGCGCTGGCGCCGATGACCGGCGGCAGTTCGTCGGAGTACTTCCAGCGGCTGATCGGCGCCCTGGCAGATGAACTGCACTTCGACATGGACACCCCGTACGAGGATCTGGGGGAGGACGTCCAGTACGTCCTGCTCCACGGCCGAGGCGAGCAGGTGATCGTCAAGTACCGCAACCGGTACGGCAGGCAGCGCGAATACGCCACCGGCTGGGAGGGTGTCGTTCCGTTCGTGGAGCGGCGGCACGCGACCTCGGAGTCGGACACCATGCGTGAGCGCTTCGCCGGCTACATGCGCGACATTCCGTGCCCCGCCTGCCACGGAGCCCGTCTCAAGCCACTGAGCCTCGCGGTGACCATCGGCGACCGGAACATCGCCGAGGTGGCGGCCATGCCGATCGCAGATTGCGCCGCGTTCCTGGAGGACGTCGTCCTCAACGACCGGGAGGCGCAGATCGCCGCCCGGGTCCTCAAAGAGGTCAATGCCAGATTGCGCTTCCTCATCGACGTGGGACTGCACTATCTGACGCTGGACAGGGCTGCCGGAACGCTGGCCGGGGGTGAGGCGCAGCGCATCAGGCTGGCCACGCAGATCGGCAGCGGCCTGGTGGGTGTGTTGTACGTTCTCGACGAGCCGAGTATCGGTCTGCACCAGCGGGACAACCACCGCCTGATCGAAACCCTCGTGCGGTTGCGCGACCTCGGCAACACGTTGATCGTCGTCGAACACGACGAGGACACGATCCGGGCGGCCGACTGGATCGTCGACATCGGCCCGGCGGCGGGCGAGCACGGGGGACAGGTGGTCGTCTCCGGACCCCTGAAGGAGTTGTTGAAGAACAAGGACTCGATCACCGGTGCCTACCTGTCCGGCCGGCAGAGCATCGAGGTACCGCCGATCCGGCGGCCCATCGACGGCGACCGGGTGCTGACCGTTCACAACGCGCGCGAGCACAACCTGCAGGACGTGACGGTTGATTTCCCGCTCGGAGTGCTCGTCGCGGTCACAGGGGTCTCCGGGTCTGGGAAGTCCACGCTGGTCAACGACGTGCTGTACACGGTTCTGGCTCGGGAACTGCACTCCGCACGACGGGTGCCGGGCCGGCACCGGACGGTGACCGGAGTGGAACACCTCGACAAGGTCGTCCATGTGGACCAGGGCCCGATCGGGCGCACCCCGCGGTCGAACCCTGCGACGTACACCGGGGTCTTCGACCACATCCGCAAACTGTTCGCCGAGACCGAGGAGGCGAAGATCCGTGGATACGCTCCCGGACGCTTCTCCTTCAACGTCAAGGGTGGGCGATGCGAGGCGTGCACCGGTGACGGCACCCTGCGCATCGAGATGAACTTCCTGCCCGACGTGTACGTCCCGTGTGCGGAGTGTCATGGTGCGCGGTACAACCGCGAGACCCTCGAAGTGCCCTACAAGGGCAAGACCATTGCGGAGGTGCTCGATCTGCCCATCGAGGAGGCCGCGGAGTTCTTCGCGGCGATCCCCGCGATCAGCCGGCATCTGACGACTCTTGTGGACGTGGGCCTCGGTTACGTGCGCCTCGGCCAGCCGGCTCCCACACTTTCCGGCGGGGAGGCTCAGCGGGTCAAGCTGGCCAGCGAGCTGCAGCGGCGCTCCACCGGTCGCACGGTGTATGTGCTGGACGAGCCCACGACCGGCCTGCATTTCGAGGACGTGCGCAGGTTGTTGGGGGTCCTGCACTCGTTGGTGGACAAGGGCAACACAGTCATCGTCATCGAGCACAACCTCGATGTCATCAAGACCGTGGACTGGATCATCGACCTCGGGCCGGAGGGTGGTTCCGGCGGTGGCACGGTCGTTGCCCAGGGGACCCCGGAGGACGTGGCGGCACAGTCGGACAGCCACACAGGTGCCTTCCTGGCCGGGATGCTCGACTGATCCCGCGCCACACCCCTGCGCTGTCCTGCGATCCGGCCGGGATCGCCTAGGCTCAGCGGAAAGGAGGTTCCTATGACCGACCTGACCCGTCGAAACGTCCTCGCCACCGGCGCCCTCGCGGCAGCCGGTGTCACGCTCGCGGCGTGCTCATCCGGTGACGACGCCGCGACCGAGCCGACATCGGACACGCAGGCAACCCCACAGGCGTCACCTGCGGCATCCGGCGAAGCCCTCATCGCCGCGGCCGAAGTGCCGCTGGAGGGTGGGGTGATCCTCGATTCCGGGCAGACCAAGGTGGTCGTGACCCAGCCGCAGCCGGAGCAGTACGTGGGCCTGAGTGCTGTGTGCCCCCACCAGGGATGCCTGGTCAACGAGGTCGTGGACTCGACCATCGTCTGCCCCTGCCACGGCTCCCAGTTCGCGATCGCGGACGGCGCGGTCATCCAGGGTCCGGCCACGACCGGTCTGGAACCCGTCCCGGTGAAGCTCGACGGCGACCAGATCGTTCTGGCTTGATTCCGTGACCACCGACGACGAGGACTCACTCGCGCAGCGTCTGCCGACCATTCTCGGTGGCGTGCTCGCGACGCTGGCCATTGTCGTAGGAGGTCTGTGGATCAGCGGAAAGGCCGGGCTGCCATCGCCGCAGGCGGTGTTGTCCCAAGCCATCCCGCACGCGAAACCAGTCCTCACCGGTCCCGTACTGGCTCTCGGCGACTCGGTCCTGCTTGGGGCCAAGCAGTGTCTGGCCGGCACTGATGTCCGGACCCGGGCACGGGAGAACCGCACCATGAAGCAGGGGGCGGCGCGCGTCGAGAAGCGTGCCGCGGCCGGGAATCTGCCGCCGCGCGTGGTGATCGCGCTCGGGACCAATTCACCCTTCGGCTTCAAGGCGCTGGATCGCATCATGCGTGCAGCCGGCCCGCAGCGGGCTGTCTATTTCGTGACCATCGAGTTGCCTGATGTGGAGAAGTACGCCTTCGAGGACAAGGTCAACCAGCGGTTGCGTGCCATGCCGGGTCGATGGCCCAATGCACGGGTCATCGACTGGAACGCCAGTGTGCTGACCTCCGGTCTCTATCCGGACGGCATCCACCTGAACCCGGTGGGATGTCAGGCGTATGCGACCTTGATCACCGAAGGGGTGGCGAAGGGCTGACGCCCACGGACATCAGCGCTGTGCGAGCAAGGCCTTGACGGCGTCTGCGATCATCCGCCCCCGGACCTGATAGCCGGCCGGGGTCAGGTGGACTCCGTCGCCTGCACGCAGTCGCGGATGGTCCTTGATGAACAGGTCCCAGCGCAGCACGGACAACTGTGCCGATCGGCGGTCCAGTCGGGTGAGCATCCGATTGACCTTGCCGTAGGCCGGTGTGCGCCACACGGAGACCCAGAGAACGGGCCGATCCCCGGCTCGCCGCAGCACTGTGCGCACGTGCCGCTTCATCGTCGTCGAGCTCGGAGCGTCGTTGGTGCCGAGTGCGACCACCCACACGCTGGCGTTCCGCCCCGCGCGCAGTCTGCTCACGCCGGTCGGAGTGTTCCTGCCGACCTGGGCGTCCACGGTGATCCTGCGGAACTCCGAACGCAGGTTCGCCTTGATGGCCGACGACGATCCGACGGTCAAGGAATCGCCTTCGACGAACAGCACCCCGTTGGGTGCTGGAGCTGCGGCCACAGCGGCCGGGCTCAGCGCTGTCATGGCCAGCGCTGTGGCGACCGCCACCGTTCGAACACGCACGAAGATCGTTCCTGTCTGTCTTAGCCTGGGAGATGTGGCAGACCCTGTGTCGTACCGGCCGCCCTCGGGCAGCATCCCGCCTTTACCAGGTGTCTATCGTTTCAGAGATCAAGACACGCGTGTCATATATGTGGGAAAGGCCACAAATCTGCGGAGCAGGGTCTCCAGCTACTTCCAGAGCCCGCTCGGGCTGCATCCTCGAACCGCCGCCATGGTGCAGACCGCCTCCTCGGTGGACTGGGTGGTCGTCGACTCCGAGACCGAGGCACTGCAACTGGAGTACCAGTGGATCAAGGAGTATTCCCCCCGTTACAACGTGAAGTACCGCGACGACAAGTCCTACCCGTACCTGGCCATCACAATGAACGACGAATACCCCCGGGTGATGGTGATGCGCGGGGAGAAGCGCAAGGGCGTCAAGTACTTCGGCCCCTACGCGCAGGCGTGGGCCATCCGGGAGACCGTCGACCAGTTGTTACGCGTGTTCCCGGTTCGAACATGCAGCAGCGGCGTGTTCCGGCGCTCTGCCCAGATGGGCCGTCCGTGCCTGCTCGGCTACATCGGCAAGTGCAGCGCGCCGTGTGTGGGGCGCATCAGCGCTCAGGAGCACCGTGAGCTCGCGGAGGGGCTCGTCTCGTTCCTGGGCACGGGGACCGACCGCTTCATGCGAGACCTCGAACGTGCCATGCGCGCGGCGTCAGCCGAACAGGACTACGAAACGGCCGCCCGCCTGCGCGACGATCTCGGCGCGCTGCGCAAAGCCATGGAGCGGACCGCGCTGGTTCTGCCGAGCACGACGAGTGCCGACGTGATCGGACTGGCGGAGGACGAACTCGAGGCGGCGTTCCAGGTCTTCCACGTGCGGGGTGGGCGCGTGCGAGGCCAGCACGCCTTCGTGGTCGAGAAGGTCGCCGACGAGACGGGCGAGGAGCTTGTCACCGGAGTGATGCAGCAGTTGTACGGCGAGGAGGATGCCGACGTGCCCTCCGAGGTGCTCGTGCCCATCCCACCCGAGCCGGCCGTCAGGGGGTGGCTGCAGGAACGCGTCGGTCGCAACGTGGACGTCCGGGTGCCGCAGCGTGGCAACAAGCGAAGCCTGCTCGACACGGTCACGGCCAACGCCTCCCAGACCCTGCAGTCCCACAAACTGCGGCGTGCCGGCGATCTGAGCACCCGCGCAGCCGCACTCGAGGAGATCGCCGAGGCGCTCGGCATGTCGCAGGCCCCGCTGCGCATCGAATGCGTCGACATCTCGAACCTGCAGGGAAACGATGTTGTGGCATCCATGGTGGTGTTCGAGGACGGCCTACCCCGCAAATCGGACTACCGCCGCTTCGCGATCCGGGGGGTCACCGGCCAGGATGACGTCGCGAGTGTGGCCGAGGTCGTGAGAAGACGGTTCACGAGGTATCTGAGCGAGCGCGCGGAAGCCACCGACATCGAGTTCGGTCCCGCCGGTGGGGCCAACGACGAACGCAAGTCGTTCCGCTACCCGCCGCAGTTGCTGCTCATCGACGGGGGACGACCACAAGTGGCCGCAGCTGCGGAGGAGTTGCGCGCACTCGGCATCGACGACATCGCCGTGGCAGGACTGGCCAAGCGCCTCGAGGAGGTCTGGCTGCCCGATGAGCAGGACCCGGTGATCCTGTCGCGGCGCAGTCAGGGCCTGTACCTGCTGCAACGCATCCGCGATGAGGCCCACCGGTTCGCCATCACCTACCACCGCCAGAAGCGCAGCCGTCGCCTGTCGACCAGCGCCGTGGAGGACATCCCCGGGGTTGGACCGTCGCGCCGCAAGGCTCTGATGCGGACCTTCGGGACGCTGGGTCGGCTGCGCAAGGCGTCCGTGGCAGAACTTGCCGCTGTGCCCGGGATCACCGAGAGCCTCGCAACCGCCATCCATGCGCATCTCGCGGCTCAGACCGTGGCCCCTGCTGTCAACGTGACGACCGGCGAGGTGATTGAGGATGATGGTCCCGGGAGGCCCGCATGAACAACCCGCACTTCGAGGTGCTGATCGTCACGGGGATGTCCGGCGCCGGTCGCAGCACCGCGGCACGCGCGCTCGAGGACGCCGGCTGGTTCGTCGTGGACAACCTGCCACCGTCGCTGCTGCAGTCCACGATCGACCTGCTGCAGCCCCGGCAGGACGTGCAACGCCTCGCGGTGGTGGTCGACGTCCGCGGTGGCCCACTGTTCTCGAACCTCGTGAGCGTCACGCAGGCCCTACGCGATGCGCACGCGAATGTGGGGATCCTCTTCCTGGAGGCCTCCGAAGAGGCCCTGGTCCGGCGTTTCGAGTCCTCGCGGCGGCCGCACCCGCTGCAGGAGGACGGCACGCTGCTCGACGCGCTGCGCGAGGAGCGGGAGATGCTGCAGCCGTTCCGTGCCGGGGCGGACATGGTCATCGACACGTCCACCACCTCGGTGCACGACCTGCGTCGGCTCGTCGACGCCAACTACCGGGGACCCGGGCCCACGTCCATCCGGGTGTCGGTGCTCAGCTTCGGTTTCAAGTACGGCATCCCGGTCGATGCGGACATGGTCGCCGATGTCCGCTTCCTGCCCAACCCCTACTGGGTACCTGATCTACGGGATCAGAACGGTACCGATGCGGAAGTGAGCGATTACGTCCTCAGCCGCGAAGGTGCGCTGGACGTTCTGGACCACTACGCGGCCATCGTGGGGCTGGTGGCTGAGGGCTACGTGCGGGAGGGCAAGCGCTACGTCACCATCGGCATCGGCTGCACCGGGGGCAAACACCGCAGCGTCGCGATGGTGGAACGACTGGCACAGATGTTGCGCGATGAAGGGCACCAGGTTGTCGTGCAGCACCGGGATCTGGGCCGAGAATGAAGCCGTTGTCGCGTACCGCGGATTGGTCGTCCGGCCCCCCGGTGGTGGCGCTGGGCGGGGGACACGGCCTCGCGGCCTCCTTGCGGGCGTTGCGCAGGATCACGGACTCCGTGACCGCCGTTGTGGGAGTCTCCGACGACGGCGGCTCGTCCGGGCGCATCCGGCGCGAGCTCGGGCTGATGCCCCCCGGCGATCTACGGATGGCCCTGGCGGCGCTGTGTGGGGACGATACCTGGGGTCGGACCTGGTCGCGGGTGCTGCAGCACCGGTTCAAGGGGGAGGGGGACCTGTCGGGCCATGCGGTGGGGAATCTGCTGATCTCCGCCCTGTGGGAGGAGACCGGCGACGTGGTGGCCGGTTTGGACTGGGTGGCCGCACTGCTGGAGGCCCAGGGACGGGTGCTGCCGGTGGCCCGGGAACCGGTGGATCTCATCGCGGAGGTGCGTGGGGTCGACGGATCCGACACGATCACCACGTTGCGCGGCCAAGTGGATATCGCCACGACCACCGGTGAGGTGATGTCCTTGCGTATCGATCCGCCCGACCCGCAACCGTGCCTGCCGGTCGTCGAGGCGATCGGCACCGCCCGGATGGTGGTCCTGGGTCCGGGCAGTTGGTTCACGTCGGTCCTGCCGCACCTGTACGTGCGTCCTGTACACGACGCGCTGCTCGCGACGTCGGCGACCAGGGTGCTTGTGATCAACGTGACGGCGCAGGAGGGTGAGACCACCGGCTTCACCCCGGCGCGGTACCTGCAGAACCTTCGGGACACGTTCCCGGACATCCGAGTGGATGCCGTGATCGTCGATCCCAGTTCCGTGCGTGACGAGCAGTCGCTGCTCGAGGCCTCGCGCGCGCTCGGTGCGCAGTTGGTCATCGAAGAGGTCCGGGCGGTCGAGGGAGGGTCCCCGGGCGGGGTCCACGACACGCTCCTGCTCGCCTCGGTGTTCCAGCGCATCCTGGACTGACACGATCTGGACGTTCCCCTGCCCCGGCGTGTCGGTGCGTGTGAGTATTGGCGCATGGCCATGACCGCCGCCGTGAAGGACGAACTCAACCAGCTCGAGATCACCAAGCCGTGTTGCCGCAAGGCCGAGACCTCGGCGATGCTCCGTTTCGGCGGTGCGTTGCACATCGTCAGCGGGAAGATCGTGGTCGAGGCGGAGTTCGACACCGGGGCTGCTGCCCGACGATTGCGCACCAACCTCTCCGAGATCTTCGGCCAGCAGGCCGATTTTGCGGTGGTGCACAAGGGTGGGCTGCGCAAAGGTACGCGCTACATGGTGCGAGTGGTCTCCGGCGGGGAGCAGTTGGCACGCCAGGCGGGCCTGGTGGATGCCTCCGGACGACCCGTGCGGGGCCTGCCACCCCACGTCGTGACTGCGGGGATCTGTGATGCCGAGGCTGCCTGGCGCGGCGCGTTCCTGGCACACGGGTCACTGACCGAACCCGGCCGGTCCTCCGCCCTTGAGATCACCTGCCCCGGACCGGAGGCAGCGCTGGCACTGGTTGGGGCGGCCCGCCGCATGGGTATCCCGGCGAAGAGCCGGGAGGTACGTGGGGTGGAGCGGGTCGTGATCCGCGACGGTGATGCGATCAGTCAGATGCTGGCCCGGATGGGAGCCCACGCATCGGTCCTCGTGTGGGAGGAACGCCGAACCCGTCGGGAGGTGCGTGCCACCGCCAACCGACTGGCGAACTTCGACGATGCGAATCTGCGCCGCTCCGCCCGGGCCGCGGTGGCGGCCAGCGCGCGCGTGGAGCGGGCTCTGGAGATTCTGGGCGACGATGTGCCGGACCACCTGGCGGCTGCGGGGAAACTGCGGATGGAGCACCGGCAGGCGTCGCTGGAGGAACTCGGGGCTCTTGCCGATCCGCCGATGACCAAGGACGCCATCGCAGGCCGGATCCGCCGATTGTTGGGGCTGGCCGACCGGCGGGCGCTGGAATTGGGCATCCCGGACACCGAAGCGGGTCTTGCGGTCGACGACGAACTCGTCTGACCAACCGATAGAATTGGATTACTCAACCTAAGGAGTAATCAGTGACAATTCG
>ERZ795053.2584-NODE-2584-length-21710-cov-9.160933_pt1 | contig 21710 bp, 23 predicted proteins | sample MGYA00375137_ERZ795053 | MGnify/ENA primary metagenome ERZ795053 (study PRJEB30182, sample SAMN05720284) | activated sludge metagenome | isolation source: Anaerobic digester | place: Hong Kong | collected 2014-12-17 ...
AGCGCGTCATAGACCGCTACGTGACCGACGAGATAAGCGTCGGCGATTACGTGCTGTCGTCCGGCGAGACCGCCGCCCTGGTCATCGTAGACGCGATCTACAGGCTCATACCGGGCGTGATCACCGGCGAGTCGCTCGACGAGGAGAGCTTCGAGGGCGGCTTGCTCGAGTACCCCCAGTATACACGACCGGCGGTTTATGATACCATGGCAGTCCCTGACGTTTTGGTCTCGGGCCACCATGCCAACATCGTCAAGTGGCGCATGAAGAAACGGCTCGAGAAGACCCTCTTGTACCGTCCCGACCTGCTCCAGGGCAAGGGACTCGAGGGTGAGCTCAGGGCGATGATACTGGAATTAATTGGACAAGGGGGAGAGGCATGAACCTCATAAAGAAGATCGAGGCCGAGCAGACCAAGGCCTATCAGGACGTAAAGGCCGGCGATACGGTCCGCGTGTACTTCAAGATCGTCGAGGGCAAGACCGAGCGCATCCAGATCTACGAGGGTCTCGTGATCGCGATGAAGAACGCCGGCATCGGCCAGACGCTGACCGTCCGCAAGAACTCCTACGGCGTCGGCGTCGAGCGCGTGTTCCCCATGCACTCGCCGCGCATCGAGAAGATCGAGATCGTGCGCTACGGCAAGGTCCGCCGCGCCAAGCTGTACTACATCCGCGAGAAGATCGGCAAGAAGGCCAAGATCAAGGAACAGCTCGGCGGCCGCAAGCCCCCCGTCCGCTCCCAGGCGGTCCAGGGCTGATCCTTGCAACCGGTCGGTCCGAAAGACAGGTCGACCGCTCCGCGTAATCCGAACGTCGGCGATGGCCATGTGCCTTCGGCCGACGTTCGCGTTTTAAAGAGGTCCGTCACGACGGCCGCTCCGGCCGCGCGATCTCGCCCCGCCGTCGGGACGAAGGCCGCCGGCTCGGCGCCGCGCGCCACGACTGCCGCGGCGCCGTCCCTCGCGTCTCCTGCCGCGCCCGCCGCTGCCGGATCGGGTGCAGTACCCGGTGGCCTGGCCGCCAGGACCGCCGAGCTATGCGCCTCGCTGCGCGTTCCCGCCGATCCCGCGTCGGCGGCGGCTATCGCGGCGCTGATGGGAGAGGGGCTCAGGCTGGATCCGGCCAGGATCATGGCCGTCCGAAGGGCCGCCCTGCGCCACGCCTCCGATCCGGCCGCCGCGCGCTTGGCCGCCAGGGCCGTCTCGGCCGGCTTAGACCCGGAATCAGTCGAACTCGATAGCGCGCTCTGCGTCCTCGACGCTCCTGCGGGCCGTCGCGGCGACGCCGACGACTCTGACGGCTCCGGATCCGCCGACCGCCGAGCCGGCGACGAAACGCCTCTAAGCGCCGCGGCCGAGGAAGAGGCCGCATCGGTCGCCTTCCTCTCCGAGGCCCTGATGAAGGCGGCCCGGCGATCCCTTGAAGAACCGACCCTCGCCGCGATGTCCAAGCCCGACGCCGACGGATCGGGCTGGGCCTGCGCGCCGTTCGAGCTCGAGTACGGCGGAACCGAGTTTCACGGTTTTTTAAGAATTTGGTATTATAGTAACGGTATGTCCCGGATAGTCGGACGGATGTCGGCGGATATACGTTGCTGCGGATCGCGACGGCTCCTGGAGCTGCGCGGCCCGCGAACGTCCCCTGACATCGCCTACTACGCCGACGACCCGCGCGAACGGGCGGCCTTCGAGCTCGAATTCGGGCGGAGGGGAACCGCGCGGTCCGAAGGCCTGCATCGCGGCTATTTAGCCGAGCTGGGCTCCGGAAACGGCCTGGAAGCCGATGCGTAAGCGTTCCGGTAAAAAATCCGTCGCCCTGCGCTACGACGAGACGCTTCCGGCGCCGATAGTGATAGCGAAGGGCTGCGGGCGCGCGGCCGAGCGCATCGACGCGATAGCGGCCCGGGCGGGCGTGCCGCTCGTCCGCGACGACGTCGCGGCGGCGGCCCTCGAGCCGGTCGGCGTCGGCGAGTACGTGCCGCCGGAGTACTGGGAGCTCGTAGCCCGCGTGCTTATTTTTATAAGGAAAGTGCGACCATGAAGAAGAAGTATTCGCTCGACAGGATCTTGCCCGGCTCTCGGTTCACCGCCGACGCGTTCTCGGACGGCAACAACCTCTTCGTCCCCGCGGGCGTCAAGGTCAGGGCCAAGGATATCGAGGGGCTCAAGCGCTGGGGCATCACCGCGGTATTCAGCGAGGGCCAGCTCGAGTCCCCGGCCGAGAGACCCGACGGCCAGGATGCCGCGGCCGACGGCGCTACGGATCGGGACGCGGTCCGCGCCTCCGCGTCGAAGGGGCTGGCCGCGTCGTTCTCCGACCACGCGCTCTACGCCGCCTACACCGACATGATCGACAGGCTCAAGGCCCTGATGGACAAGATAGCCGCTGCCGAGCGCGTAGAGCCTAAGAACATAGACTCGCTGTCGCAGGACCTCGTCCAGCTGGTGCGCGAGAAGGAGGCCGCCGTCGTCTCCGCTATCCTATCGTCGGATTTCTCGGGCTACGACATGGCCAGGGCCGGCGTGAACTGCGCCATCCTGTCGGTCGTAGTCGGCCAGACCATGAAGCTTCCGCCCCACAGGCTCGTGCACCTCGCGTCCGGCGCCCTGCTGCACGACGTCGGCATGCTGCGCGTACCCCAGGATATCATCAAGAAGAAGGGCGCGCTCAGCCCCGAGGAGGCGCAGAAGATGCGCGCCCATCCGCTGTTGACCTACCGCATCGTCATCAAGGAGCTGCAGTATCCCGACGACGTAGGCCTCGTCGGCCTCCAGCACCACGAGCGATGGGACGGCGATGGCTATCCTCGCAGGACGAGCGGCCAGAGCATAGACCTGCTGGCCCGCATCGTGTCGGTAGCCGACGCCTTCGAGGCGATGGTCAGCCAGAAACCGTACCGGAATTCGATGATAGGCTACGCCGCGATGAAGAACCTGCTGTCAGACAACTCGCGGCGCTTCGATCCCGACGTGCTCAAGGCGTTCGTGCGCAGCATGGGCATCTATCCTATCGGCTCCATCGTCGTGCTGAACAACGCGGCCATAGCGAGGGTCGTCGATACCCACGCCGACGCGCCGCTGCGCCCGAGGCTCAAGATCATCGTCGACGAATTCGGCAAGCACTTCAAGGACGACTCGGGCGATACGATAGACCTCCTGGCGGAGAAGTCGCTGTTCATAGCCAGGGCCGTCGACCCGCGCGAGCTGTCGGCCTCGGCATGATCGCGCCGAATAGGCGCGGCGCGCCCTGCGGGCGCGGCTTCCGCAGCCGCAGCGCGAAGGGGCGCGCGGCCGAGGAGATCGTATCGGCCTCGATGCTGGCGACGGGCTGGGACGTGGTGGCGCGCAATTGGAGGCGCGGCCGCGGCGAGCTCGATATCGTCGCCTTCAGGGACGGGGTGCTCGCCGTCGTCGAGGTCAAGGACATAGACGCGTTCGGCCTCGAGAGCGTCGAATCCTCGGTCGGCGGAAGAAAACGCGCCAGGATAGTCGAAACGTCTAAACTCTTCATCCACTCCCATCGAGAATTTAGTAGCGCGTCGGTCCGTTACGACGTAGCCACCGTGGCGGCGGGCGCCTTGGCCGATTACTTCGAAAACGCTTTCTCGGAGCGTACATGAGCATCGATACGAGCAGGGAAGAACACGACGAACGGCTTGAAGAACTCAAGGCCATCGTGCATGATGAGTCCTATATCAGCGGGGCCATCCTTCGCATAGCCCACGTGCTGAGCGAGGAAATCATGGACGGTATCGGAGTAAGCTATGGCGGATGGAAATAACGGCTCTAAGCGAAGGTTCGGCCGAAGGGGGCGGGGCCGCGGCAGGTCGGGCGCCAAGGGCGCTGAAGTACCCGTCGAGAAGGATAGGGCGGTCGCGGCCGAGAGGCCTGAGGAGCAGAAGTCTATCTTCGCCGACCAGCCGCCGGTCGTATGCGGCATCTGCGGCAAGCAGATATTCGACCTCTCGAGCGCCCTGGCCGGGCGCGACGGCGGGCAGCCGGTGCATTTCGACTGCGCCTTGGCCAGCGTATCCGAGGGCGAGCGCCTCGAGCCGTCCGAGCGCGTCGCGTATATCGGGCGTGGCTCGTTCGCGGTCGTCGAGTATAGGGACAAGAGCATGACCGCCTTCACCGTCAAGCGCCGCCTCCAATGGGAGAAGGAAGGCGAGAAGTACGACTGGCGTAAGTCGATCCAGCAGCGCATGGGCCTGTAGCGGCCGCTCCGCGCCGTTCCCGATCTGGCCAAACGCCCGGAAACGCGTATACTGGTAGCGGAGGGTGTATGTCCGACGCTTCGTATACCGTGCTCGTGGTCGACGACTCGGGCGCCAATAGGGCGTTCCTGTCGAGCATACTGGAGGAGGACGGCTATCGCGTCGCGCAGGCCGCCGACGGCGAGGCCGGACTGGCCGCCGCCGCCGCCGAGCGGCCGGTCCTGATCCTGCTCGACGTCGTAATGCCGAAGCTGGACGGCTTCGAGACGCTCAGGCGCCTCAAGGCCGACCCGGCCACCAGGCGCATCTCCGTGATCATGCTTACCAGCCTCGGCGACCAGGAATCGAAGCTCAAGGCCTTCGACTACGGCGCCGTCGACTACATCATCAAGTCGGCCAACGAGGCCGAGGTGCGGGCCCGGGTGCGCGTCCACGTGCAGCTCGCGCTCGCCAACGAGGAGCTGATAGCGGCCAGGGCCGCCAGCCTGAGGCAGATCGCCGAGGCCCAGCGATCGCTCCTGGTCAAGCCGGCCGAGTTGCCGGAGGCACGGTTCTCCGTGTACTACCGTTCCCTGCACGAGGCCGGCGGCGATTTCTACGACGTCGTACCGGTATCCGACGGCGTCTACTTCTACCTGATAGCGGACGTGGCCGGCCATGACGTCGGCACGAGCTACGTTACGCCGGCCGTCAAGGTGCTGCTCAAGCAGAGCGCGACGCCGGCACATTCGGTCGAGGAGACGCTGTCGTACCTGAACGGCGTGCTGGCCAAGACCGTGCTCGAGGATAACTACCTGACGGCCTTCGCGCTGCGCGTCAACCGGCGCGCCGGCAAGGTCGTCTTCGCCGCCGCGGGCCATCCTCCGGCCCTGTTCATCCCGAAGGACGGCGCGCCGCGGCTGGCCGAGCGCGAGAATCCCTTCATCGGCATGATGGAGGATTCCAGCTACGAGACGGCATCGCTCGACGTCGCCGAAGGAGACCGCTTCCTCCTGTACACCGACGGCCTGATAGAGGGAGGCGGAGACGAAAAGGCCAGCTGGACCGACGCCAAGGACGGACTCGTAGCGGTGGCCGAGCGCCTGCGCGGCCTGCATCTGGCGGAGCTGCCGCTCGCCTTCGTCAAGGCTATGGGCGCGGATAAGCCCGACGACGACGTGGCCGTGATGGCGATAGAGATCTAGGCGCCGCGCGATGCGCCTGTGGAGCCTGCATCCTAGCTACCTCGACTCCAAGGGCCTCGTCGCCGCCTGGCGCGAGGCGCTGCTCGCCCAGGCCGTGCTCGAGGGGCGCACCGTCGGCTACGCCCGCCATCCGCAGCTCGAGCGCTTCAGGCGCGCGCCCGATCCGGCGTCGTCGCTCGGCCGCTTCCTCGAGGCGCTCGCCGGCGAGGCCGGGGATCGCGGCTACTCGTTCGACGCCTCGAAGATCCACGGCCTCGATCGCCCCGTTCCCGCGCTGATTCCGGTGACGCTCGGGCAGGTCGCCTACGAGCTCGAGCTGCTGCGGAGCAAGCTGCGCCTGCGCGACCCCGAGCGGGCCGCCGGGCTGCCGGCCTCCGGTCCGATCGCGCTCAATCCCGTCTTCGCTCCGACGCCCGGCCCGATAGAGCCGTGGGAGCGCGTCCGCGCCGACATCGTCCGAAGCCGGGCGGTGCAGGGGCGACTGGATTCGGAATCGGTAATAAATTAGTATGATCATCATGGATATTAAAACGTTGTCGCTTGCGGTCGCGATGGCCGGCTTCTCCATAGCCGCCGTCACGGCGCTATTCGCCTTTTTCCGCCGCGAGCGCAGCCTTTCCATCTTCGCCGCGGGCTTCCTGTCGTCCGTAGTCGGCTTCGGACTGCTCATCGGCCAGAACAGGCTCTACGACTGGGTCTCGTTCATCCTAGCCAACATGCTGATCGTCTTCTACCAGCTATGCCTGGCCTGGGGCGTCCGGAGCTTCTTCAAGGTCGGCAAGGGCTGGCCGGCAAGGTTCTGGGCCTACCTCGGAGCCTGGCTGGCCTTGTTGCTCGTAGGGACCTACGTATACGACTCGTTCGCCGTACGCGCCATATCCGCCTCCGTCCTCATCGTGGCGGCCAGCCTCGAATTCATCGTCGCCATCAGGGGCGTCGGAGAAGCGATCCCAAAGATAATCCGGGCCGCCGCCCGGCTAGTCGCCCTGGCTTTCATCGCCTGTCACCTGGTTCGAATCGGCCTGATCGCGGCCAACGCCCGCGGCAGCCTGATGGATAACGCATACGTCAACGCCTATACCTTCTCGTTCACCCTGGTCTTCTCGATAGCGTGGGCGGGCATCGTCCTGATCATCGACACGTCCCATCTCGTCGGCCTGCTCGAGCGCAAGAACGCGAAGCTCGAGAGCCTGGCGACGAGCGACGGGCTGACGGGCCTGCGGAATCGCCACGCGCTCGAACTCAAGCTCGACGACGAGCTCGAACGGGCCTCTCGGTATAAGGTGCCGCTGTCGGCCATCCTGTTCGACGTCGACAATTTCAAGCGCGTCAACGATACCTGGGGCCACCAGGCGGGCGACGAGGTGCTCAGGCGCATGGCCGGCCTGACGAGCGCCATGGTCCGCCAGCCGGACGACCTGTTCCGCTGGGGCGGGGAGGAGTTCCTGCTCGTCGCGCCCCATACGGGCATGGCCGGCGCGAGCGCGCTCGCCGAGAAGCTGCGCGCGGCCGTCGAGGCGGAGAATTTCCCCGCGGTCGGCACGGTGACGGCGAGTTTCGGCGTCGCCGAGTGGAAGCCCGGCGAGGACTGCGACGCGTGGTTCAAGCGCGTCGACCGGGCCCTCTACCGGGCCAAGAACACCGGTCGCAACCGCGTCGTCGGCATCGACGCCGCCGAAGCCTCGCCGGCGGCCATGGCTCGCGTCGACTGGAAGGCCGAATGGTCGTCGGGCGACCGGCTGATCGACGACGAGCATCGAGAGCTCATCGGCTTATCGAACAATCTGATAGACCTGTCGCTCGCCGGCGCCGGCGCTGAGGCGATGCTCGCGGCGCTCGACGCGCTCATCGGCCATATACGGAAGCACTTCGGCGACGAGGAGCGGGTGCTGGCCGAGGTCGGCTTCCCGGGCCTCGACGGGCACGCGCTACTGCACGCGAAGCTGATATCCGACTCGCTCGGCCTGCGCGCCAGGGTCGAGTCGGGAGCGAGCGGCCTCGGGGCCTTGATCGACTTCCTCGTCGACAGGGTCGTCGTAGAGCACCTGGTCCGCGAGGACAGCCAGTTCTTCGAGTATACGCGCCGGCCGTCGGCCTAAGCGGTCCGAAGACCGCCCGGGCCGGCCCGGGATCACTTCCCGCGGATGACCTCGAAGCCGACGTAGGGTACGAGGGCGGCGGGTATCCTGACGCTGCCGTCGGCCTGCTGATAGTTCTCGAGCAGCGCGACGAGGGCGCGGGAGATAGCGACGGCCGTGCCGTTGAGGGTGTGCACGTACTTGTTCTTGCCGTCATCGTCCTTGTACTTGATGTTGAGCCGGCGGGACTGATAGTCGGTGCAGTTCGAGGTGCTCGTCACCTCGCCCCATTCGCCGCCGTTGCGGCCGGGCATCCAGGCTTCCAGGTCCCACTTGCGGTAGGCCGGGGCGCCGAGGTCGCCGGTGCAGGTGTCGACGACGCGGAAGGGCAGGCCGAGCCCGGAGAAGATCTCCTCCTCGATCAGGCGCAGTTCCTCGTGCAGACGGTCGGAGTCCTCCGGCAGGCAGTATACGAACATCTCCAGCTTGGTGAACTGGTGCACGCGGTAGAGGCCCTTGGAGAACTGGCCCGAGGCGCCGGCCTCGCGGCGGAAGCAGTGGGACAGGCCGGCCATGCGGAGCGGTAGCGCGTCCTTCGGCAGTATCGTGTCTGAATAATAGCCGCCGAGCGTTATCTCCGCGGTGCCGACGAGGCAGGAGCCCTCGCCCTCGACGGAGTAGACGTTCGACTCGGCGCCGCGCGGGTTGAAGCCTATGCCCTCGAGTATCTCGGTCTTGGCGACGTCCGGGGTGATGAACGGCGTGAAGCCCTTCTTGGCCAGGATGTCGAGGGCGTAGCGAACGAGCCCGAGCTCGAGGAACACGCCCTCGTTCTTCAGGTAGTAGAACTTCGTGCCCGACACCTTGGTGCCGGCGTCGAAGTCGATGATATCGAGCTCCTGGCCGAGCTGCACGTGGTCCTTCGGCTCGAAATCGAAGGCCGTAGGCTCGCCTACGCGCTTAACCTCGAGGTTGTCCTTGTCTTCCTTGCCGACCGGCGCGTCGGGATGGGCCATGTTCGGTATCCTGCGCACCTCTTCATCGAGGCTCGCCAGCACCCGCTCGGCCTCGGCCTCGATCGCGGCTATCGAGTCCTTCAGGCGCTTGCCCTCGGCTATCAGCCGCTCGCGCACGGCCTGCTCCAGCTTGCCCTTCATCGCGGCGGCGTTCTCGTTGCGCGCGCGCCGCTCGTCCTCGAGCCGCTTGAGGAGCTCGTTGCGCTTATCGTACAGCGACGCGACCAGGTCGGCGTCGGCCTTCATGAAGCGGTCGCCTATGTTCTTCTTGACCGCGTCGAGATTGTCCTTGATGTATTTGAAGTCGAGCATGCTTGTCTCCTTGATCCGGATATAGGGATTCGTCCGGCCTTAGGAACGGCTGCCGCTCGCCCCGCCCGGCCGGACGGCGGAGGAGCCTCGACTGGAGGAGCTCGAAGGCGAGGATAATCGCGCTGCGCTGGCTAGGCTAGTCCGGCCCATGGCGCATACTATCCTGCCCGGCCGCGGGAAGGCAACCGGTAGCCGCGCCGGAGGGCCCGCCCGCCGGCCCATCTCGCGTCTTGTATTCATGCCGTTTTTTTTGTACCCTAGCGCCATGAAGCTCGATATAAACCCGCGCGGCAACGGCGCCTGCCCCCTGTGCGTTTCGCACGGATCATGCCGCGTGCAGCGGAAGCTCGTCGATAACGTGGACCCCGTAGGGCCCGCCGACGGCGACGGCATGGAGATCGTCATCTATTCCTGCCCCTACTTCAAGGAAAAGATCGCGCCGTGAACGAGCGAATCGAAGCGGTCGCGGCCCGTCTCAGGCAGCTCGACGACCTCGTCTCCGATCCCGGCCTGTCCCGCGATCCGAGGCGATACAAGGACGCCATGCGCGAGCGCTCCCGCCTCGCCGAGATCGTCGAGGCCTACGACGGCGTCAGGCGCATCCGCGAGGAGATAGCGGGCGCCAAGGCCATGCTGCGCGACGAGTCGGACCCGGAACTCAAGGAACTGGCCCGCGAGGAGCTTCGCGGCCTCGAGGACGGGCTCGAGGCGGCCGAGAAGCATGTCTCGGAGCTGCTCGTGCCGCGCGACCCGCTCGACGACAAGAATACTATCATGGAGATCCGCGCCGGCACCGGCGGCGACGAGGCCGCCCTGTTCGTCGCCGACCTCTACCGCATGTATACGCGCTACGCGGACGCGAAGGGCTGGAAGATCGAGGTGATGTCCAGCTCGGAGACCGGCCTCGGAGGCTTCAAGGAGATCATCCTGTCGATCTCGGGCGACCAGGTCTTCGGCAAGCTGCGCTGGGAGTCCGGCGTTCACCGCGTGCAGCGCGTGCCGGCCACCGAGGGCTCCGGCCGCATCCACACGAGCGCCGTCACGGTCGCGGTGCTGCCCGAGGCCGAGGAGACCGAGGTCGAGATCCGGCCCGAGGACCTGCGCGTCGATGTGATGCGCGCCGGCGGCCCCGGCGGCCAGTGCGTCAACACGACCGATTCGGCGGTCCGTCTGACCCATATACCGACCGGCCTCGTCGTCCACTGCCAGGACGAGAAGAGCCAGATCAAGAACAAGGCCAAGGCGATGCGCATCCTCCGGGCGCGCATCTACGAGCTCGAGGAAGAGAAGAAGAACGCCGAGCGCGCCGCCGAGCGCCGCGGGCAGATAGGCTCGGGCGACCGATCCGAGCGCATCCGCACCTACAACTTCCCGCAGAACCGCGTCACCGACCACCGTATCGACGTGACGCTGTACAAGCTGGACCTGTTCATGCAAGGCGACATGGACGAGATCGTGCAAGGCCTGGCCATCCGCGCCCGCGAGGACGCGATGAAGGCGGAGGGGCAGTGATCCCCCGGTCGGAGCCGACCCCGTGACCGTGCGGGCGGCGCTCGCGGAAGGATCCGGCGCCCTCGAGGGGAGCGGCTCGGGATCGCCTTTCCTGGACGCCGCCCTGCTCCTCGGCCACGCGCTCGGCGTCGATCGCGACAGGGTCCTCGCCTCTATGCCCGACGAGCTCGACGCGTCGATACTCGACGCGTACCGGAGCCTCGTCGCCCGCAGGTCGTCCGGCGAACCCGTCGCCTATATCGTCGGATACAAAGAATTCTATGGGAGACGATATACCGTCGACCCGCGCGTGCTGGTGCCGCGCCCGGACACCGAGCTGCTCGTGGAGGTCGCGCTGTCGCTGCTCCCGCCCGTATCCCGAACGGGCGGAGGGCCGGTCCGTCCGGTACGCTGCCATGACGCCTTCACCGGCTCGGGCTGCGTCGGCGTCACGATCGCGGCGGAGCGTCCCGACGTAGAGGTGTCGCTGTCGGACGCGTCGCCGGCCGCCCTCGAGGCGGCGCGCGCCAACGCCCTCGGCCTGCTCGGCCGCCCGCTCGACGCGCGCCTCGGCGACGTGCTGTCGGCGGCCGTCGGCCCCTTCGACCTGATCGTCGCCAACCCGCCGTACGTGACCCGCGAGCTGACCGACCGCCTGCTATCCACGGGCGACGGCGAGCCGAGGATGGCCCTGGACGGCGGCGAGCTCGGCCTCGATATATATCCGGCGCTCGCCGCCCAGGCCTTCGACCTCCTCGCGGACGGCGGCTCCCTAGCCGTCGAGATAGGCGAGGAGCAGGGGCCGGCGGTAGCCGCCGTACTGGAATCGGCCGGCTTCGGCGGGGTACGGGTCCACGCCGACCTGGCCGGCTCCGACCGCGTGATATCCGGGGGTAGGCATGCAGTACGATGAGCGGCTCGACGACTACCTAGCGAATTTCTCCGACGACGACGCCGGGCGCGTACTGTCCGCCCGCGCCTGGGCGACCGAGCTCCATTCGGGCAGCACGCGCGCGTCGGGCGAGCCGACGGTGACTCACCCGGAACGGGTCGCCGCTATCCTGGCCGGCATGGGCATGGACGCCGACAGCGTGATCGCCGGGCTGCTCCACCAGGCCATCGAGGACTCCCTGGCCACCGGCGCCCAGGTCGGCGAACGCTACGGCGATCGGGTAGGGGCCCTCGTCGAGGAGCTGTCGCGTATGGCCGCGCTCAAGGCCAAGAACAAGACCATCCAGGCGGCCGAGACCATACGCAAGATGCTGTTCGCGATGACCCGCGACCTGCGCGTGATCATAGTCAAGCTGGCCGACAAGCTCGACAACATGCGCACCCTCAAGTGGCTGCCCGAGGCCGACCGGCGGCGCATCGCGGCCGAGTGCGTCGACGTCTTCGCGCCGCTGGCCGACCGGCTCGGCATCAGCTGGATGAAGGACGAGCTCGAGGACCTCGCGCTCAAGGAGATCAACCGCGAGGCCTTCGACCAGATCAAGCTGCTCGTCGCCGCCAAGAAGCCCGAGCGAGAGGCCTTCCTCGAGCGCGCTCGCGTCGAGATAGGCGCGGCGGCCCGCGCCGAGGGCCTCGACGTCGAGGTTATGTCCAGGGCCAAGCACTTCTACTCGATCTACCAGAAGATGCGCAGGCGCGCCAAGGGCGCCGACGAGCTGTACGACCTGTCGGGCATACGCGTGCTATGCGACGAGGAGAGCCAGTGCTACGCCGCGCTCGGCATCGTGCACGGGCTCTGGAAGCCGCTCGACGGGCGCTTCAAGGACTACGTGGCGATGCCCAAGTCGAACGGGTACCGGAGCCTGCATACCACGGTGATGGCCTACGACGGCACCCTGCTCGAGATCCAGATACGCACCCGCGAGATGCACCGGATAGCGGAATTCGGCGTCGCGTCGCACTGGCTGTACAAGAAGGGCACGAGCGCCGAGATCGTGAGGCCCGAGGACCTGTCCATCGTCAACAGGCTCAAGGACTGGTCGGCGATGCTCGAGGAGGGCTCGGACTTCCTCGACGACATCAAGCGCGAGATCCTCAAGGACTCCATCATCGTGTTCACCCCGAAGGGCGACGCGATAGAGCTGCCGGCCGGCTCGACGCCGCTCGACTTCGCCTACGCCATCCACTCCGACGTCGGCAACCGCTGCCTCGCCGCCAAGGCCGACGGCGCCATCGTGCCGCTCGACTCGGAGCTCCGGAACACCCAGGTCGTCGACATCGTCACCGGCGCCAACGCGCGGCCGAACGTCAACTGGCTCAAGATAGTCAAGACGAGCAAGGCGCGCTCGAAGATCCGCGCCTGGCTCGTCGCCGAGGGCACCGTGCTCGCGATCGACAAGAACGTCGTGGCCCGAAAGCCCGGCGATCGCCACGACGAGCGCGGCAAGGCCGGCGAGCGCAGGCCGGAGCTCGAGGTCCGCCACGGCGACGCCAAGCACGGCGAGGCCAAGCACGGCGAAGCCAAGCACGGCGAGGCCAAGCAGCCCGAGCCGTCCGCCGCCCCGATGGACTACCGGCCGTACGTCGCCGGCGAGGCCACCGACTCGGCCAAGGCCGGCGTCAGCGTCCTGGGCGCGGGGAACCTCCTCATACGCTTCGCCTCGTGCTGCAAGCCGGCCGTCGGCGAGCGCATAGTCGGCTACGTCTCGCGAGGGCGCGGCATCATCGTGCACCGGGCGTCGTGCAAGAACCTGGCGGCCATACCCGAGTTCGCCGAGCGCCGCGTCGAGGTGAGCTGGGAGTCGGCGCCGTCGCTGACGAGGCGCTACCACGTCACGGCCCGCCGCGTGCTCGACCTGTTCTCCGAGATAGAGAACGCCGTCAGGAAGCACGGCGGTCGCCTCGTCGAGGGACGGCTCGAGGACGGGGCCGAGACGCTGACCGGCTTCTTCACGATGGCCTACCCGAGCGCCGAGGACGCCAGGACCTCCGAGCGTAACCTGCGCAACGTGCCGTCGATCCTCAAGATCAAGCGGGCCGACTAGGCGCGGCCGGAACGGCGGCTAATCTGCGCCTCTCGATCTGTCGATACTCGGTATTAGGAGAAACGATGGCAAAGACCCTGATGGATAGGTTCCTGGTCCGCTATGCCGACGCGGAGCCCCTGGATCGCAAGCAGACTTCATCGCTCGTCCTTACGCTGGCCTCGATCATCGCGGCGTCCTGCCTCGCGGCCGCGATGATCCCGAACCCCGGCATACGGCTAGTCATCGGCGGCCTCGTGCTGCTCCTCGCCGGCATCGTCGTACTAGTACGGGCCGGAGCGGCGGTGGTCGCGAGCGTTGCCACCACGGTGCTCGTGTCGCTCCTGTTCGCCGCCATACCGTTCCTACAGCCGTACGAGGAAGCCTACGAAATATATCTGCTGGCCACCCTCGAGTGCTTCGCTCTCATCATGACCGGGCTCGTGGCGCGCCGTCGCTGGCAGGCCTTCGCGGTGCTGGTCGTGGCCCTGTCGGCGGCGGGGCTGGACTACTTCACCCGCGTCATGCCGAATTCCACCAAGGCGAACGCGAACGTCGACGACGTCGTCATAGCGGCCGTCATCCTGGTCGTGGCGACGGCCATCGAGCAGGCGATCCGCGACCGCGACTACGCGCTGATGGCCGTCAGCAGGATCGAGACCGCCAAGAGCAAAGCCTATATCGACAGGCTCGAGGCCCTGATACGCTCGAGCGGCGATACCCTCGGCCTCGGCATCGCCGCGCGCGAGTCGGCGGAGTCGACCGCCGGGCTCGTCGCCTCGATGAGCGCGACGCTCGACGACGCGGACGCGGGGTTCAAGGAGCTCGAGGCCAGCGCCCGCGCGATCCTCGAGTCGTATACGCATATCGTCGAATCCGCGCAGCTGGTCGAGACGAAGGTAGCCGACCAGTCGGCCGTCATCACCGAGTCGTCGGCGGCGATCGAGCAGATGACCGCCGCCGTCAACGGCATCGCCGCGATCGCCGCGGCCAGGCGCGCCGCCGTGGCCAAGCTCAAGAGCGCGACCGACGACGGTACCTCCCAGATGTCGGACCTGGCCGACGCGCTGCGCGCGATGGAGTCCGCCGCCGCGTCCATCGTCGAGGTGGTCGAGGTGATACGCGCGGTCGCCAGCCAGACCAACCTCCTCGCGATGAACGCCGCGATCGAGGCGGCCCACGCCGGCGAGGCCGGCAAGGGCTTCTCCGTCGTCGCCGACGAGATACGCAAGCTGTCGGAGGAGACCAACGAGAACGTCCGCATCATCGACGCGGACATCGGCCGGACAGTCGACGCTATGAAGGCCGCCGCCGCCGTAAACGAGAGCGCCCAGGCCATCTTCAAGAAGGTCGACGAGGAGGCGGACGCCGTCGCCGGATCGATGGACGAGATAGGCCGAGGTCTGGCCGAGATATCTGCGGGCTCCGGCGAGATACTCCAGGGCACCTCCGAGTCGGTGCAGATCACCACGACCGTCCGCGACGCCTCCAGGCGGATGGGCGAGGCGATCCAGGCCAACGAGACCGATCTCGGCCGGCTGAGCGACAGGCTCGAGGCCGTGCGCCTGTCGCTGCGGTCGGTGGTCGAGGGCTTCCAGAAGGTCAAGGCCGAATCCGATTCGCTCGGCGAGGCCGGCCGCCTCAACGAGCTCGCCCTGACCAACCTGATGGAAAGCCTCGAGGCGAGCCGTTAGGCGGCGCTAGCGATAGCGCTCGGCGAACTTCCCCCGCTTCATGACGGCGCCGAGCGCGCCTCCGACCAGCCTGATCGCCGGCCGGAGGGCCTTCAGGTCTATCAGCTCGACGAGGTTGCCGTCCGGGTCCCGCATGAAGGCCCAGTCGACCGAACCGGTGCGCTGCGGCGGCGTCACGAAGCTCTCGCCGGCCGCCTTCAGCCGCTCGTACCAGGCGGCCACGCCCGACACGTTCATCGCCAGGTGCGTGAAGCCGGGCGCGTTCCAGGTCGGATCGCGCCTCTCTGCCTTGGGGCTGAACTCGAAGATCTCGAGCACCGAGCCCCCGGGCGCGCGCATGAAGCCCATGCGCACGCGCGCGCCCTCGACCCCGTAGAGCGGGAATAGCTCCGCGGTCCGATCCGGCCCTAGCTCGTCCTCGGAGACGAGCAGGAAGCCGAAGGTGTCGTGGTACCAGCGAACCGCGGCCCCGAAGTCGGATACCGTCAGGCCGGCGTGGCAGATAGAGCGGGCCTTCATCCATAGCCTCCTATTTAGCGTAGGCGCCGACGAGCATCATGTACTCGCCGATCGCGGCCCCGTACTCAGGGGCGCCCTTCATGATGATGCGGCCGGCCTTCGTCGCCTCTACCATGTCGTCTATCGACATGAGTATGCCGAGGGCGCTCTCGGTCGAGTCGAACGACATCGTGAAGAACGGCTTCGAGCGCTCGTAGACGCCGCGGGCGGCCCGGCTATTGCCCGCCTTGAGCCGCAGGTAGGCCGAGAGCTCGGGCTTGCCCTCGACGGACCACGCGTAGACGCGGTCGGGGCTGGCGGCGACCCAGCGGGCCACGTCCGGGTGGCCCGCCTTATTGAGCTGGCTGATGCCCGACGACAGCAGGTAGAAGTATAGCTTGACCACGAGCTCGCGCTCGGCCTCGGCGGCCGGCGGCTCGGTCGCGCCGAGCGCGGCCGACATCGCGAGGAGGCCCTTGAAGGTGGCGACGAGGAGGCCCGGCTTCGCGAGGGCGCCCCTTATCCGGGGCAGCTTCATCGCCTTGCCCGAGAAGAAGCCGTTCAGCGCCGCGACCGACTTGAACTCCAGCTCGATGTCCGGGCCCTCGGCGAGGCCCTTCTCGAAGCGCAGCTCGCCGTTCTCCACGACGAAATGGGCCCCGATCTTCGGCGCGCCGTAGACGGCCTCGCGGCCGCCGGTCAGCGCGCTGACCTGGACCGCGCCGGACTTGCCGGCGAAGCCCTTGCGCACCCCGGCGTGGTCGACGGCCAGCACCTTGAGCAGCGGCAGCGCGGCGCCCAGGAATATCCTCGACGCGTATAGTTCGTCGTCGCCCATGGCTAGACCTCGTCTTCCCAGTCGTCGTCGGCCTCGAAGTCCTTGCCCATCATCTCGCGGACCGCGGCGGCGATGCCGTTCTCGTCGATGCCGTAGTGGGCGAGCAGGTCCTCGTGCAGGCCGATGATAGAGAAGCAGTCGGGGACGCCCAGGCGCTTGAAGCTGAACGACTTGCCGGTGCCGGCCGCCACCTCGGCGACGGCGCCGCCGAGCCCGCCGACGACGCTGTGGTCCTCGACGGTGATTATCCTCCTCGTCTCCCTGACCGCCCGCTCGATCGCCTCGGCGTCTATCGGCTTGATCGTATGCATGTTAAGCACGCGTACCTTAAGGCCGTCAGACTTCTCGAGCATCGCGGCGGCCTCGACCGCGCGCCAGACGGTAGAGCCGCAGGCTATGACGGTCAGGTCGGTGCCGTCGCGCATCGTCACGGCCTTGCCGATCTCGAAGCCGTAGTCCGGCCCGTCGTAGACGACCTGGTCGAAGCCGCGGTTGATGCGTATGTACACCGGGCCCTTGCGCTCGTAGGCGGCGCGGACCGCGTTGGCCGTCTCGACGCCGTCGGCCGGCACGACGACGGTCAGGTTGGCCATCGAGCGCATGATCGCGATGTCCTCGGTGCAGTGGTGGGTGGTGCCGGCCTGCCCGAACGACAGCCCGGCGTGGGTCGCTATCATCTTGACGTCGAGGTTCTGGTAGCAGATGTCGGTATGCACCTGGTCGAGGCCGCGCATCGCGGTGAAGATGGCGAAGGTCGACACGTAGGGCACGAGGCCCGCCTTGGCGAGCCCCGCCGCCATGCCGAACATGTTCTGCTCGGCTATGCCGACGTTGAAGAAGCGGTCGGGGAACTTCTCGCCGAAGGCGCCTATCTTGGTCGACTTGGCCAGGTCGGCCGACAGCCCGACTATCTCGGGGTGCTCCTCGCCGAGCCCGCATAGCGCCTGCCCGTATATCTCGGCGGTCGACATCTTGGCCGTGTCGAGCATCGTGAAGGTCAATCCGCTCATCGTTCGGCTCCTTTCGCTAGCCTGGACTCGTGGTATAGCCCGAGGCTCTCCTTGGCCTTGGCTAGCTTCTCGGCGTCGAAGCCGCCGTAGTGCCACTTGTAGTCGCCCGCTATGAAGTCGATGCCGCAGCCCTTGATCGTGTCGGCGATGATGACCACAGGCTTATCGGTCGCGGCCATGGCCCGCTCGATGGCCGAGGCCAGCGCGTCGAAGTCGTGGCCGTCCGCCTCGATCACCTCGAAGCCGAAGGCCCGCCACTTGTCGGCGAACGGCTCGAGCGCCATCACGTCCTCGGTCGGGCCGTCTATCATGCAGTGGTTCCGGTCGACGACGGTAATCAGGTTGGTCGCCTTGAAGTGGGCGGCCGCCATCGCCGATTCCCAGACCGCGCCCTCGTCGCACTCGCCGTCGCCGAGCAGCACGAAGGTCTTCCAGGCCTCGCCCCGGAGCCTGGCGCCGAGCGCCATGCCGAGGCCTATGGCCAGGCCGTGGCCGAGCGAACCGGTCGAGGCCTCGACGCCGCGCACCTTGTTCGAGTCGAGGTGCATGCCGAGCGGGCTGCCGGTATGGTTGTATTCCCTGAGCAGTTCCTTGTCGAAGTAGCCCAGGTCCGCCAGGAGCGGCGCGTAGCCGACGCCGACGTGGCCCTTGGATAGGATGAAGCGGTCCCGGTCCGGCTTGGCGGGGTCCTTCGGGTCGACGCGCATGTACTTGTGGTACAGTATCGTCATGACGTCCATGGCCGACATCGAGCCGCCGACGTGTCCCGAGCCCGCCCAGGCTACCGTGTCGACGCTCAGGAGCCGCAGCTCATGGGCCTTGTCCTCGAGGCGTCGCCTCTCCTCGGTCGTTAATGCCATCGCCTACCTCCTTTTCCCGGCTTCGCGCGGATCGGCCTTAGCCACCTGGGCGAAGGCCTCGTCGGCGACCTCGAGCGTGAACGCGATGTCGTCGTCCGACAGCGCGGCGTTGATGAACAGGTTATGGTGGTTCGTGAAGAACACGCCCCGGCGCACGCACTCGGCCACCCAGGCCTGGTGCAGCACGAAGTCAGGATCGTCGGACTGGCGCATGAACCACATCGCCGGCTCGCCGGATATCCGCAGGTCGAAGCCGTGCCGCCTGCTCGCCGCTACGAGGCCGTCGGTCAGCTTCCGGCCCTTGTCGGCGCAGACCTTGGCCACGTCCATCTCGCGCATCTTGCCGACGCAGGTCAGGGCCGCCGCTATCGGAGCGGCCGACAGCCAGTACGAGCCCGTATACATCACCGAGCCGGCGGCGTCGCGCAGCCAGTCCTTGCCGCAGACGGCCGAGATGTTCCAGCCGTTGGCAAGCGCCTTGCAGAAGCATTCCAGGTCCGCCTCGAAGCCGTAATGGGCGTCCGAGCCGCGTACGTCGAGGCGGAAGCCGCAGCGGACGTCGTCGATCGCCAGCACGACGCCCTCGCGGGTGCACAGCTCGCGGACCTTCTTCCAGTAGCCGTCGGGCGGCAGGCGGCTGTCCTCGAACACCGGGTGGTGGTAGGGCGTCGACATGAAGCAGGCTATCTGCCCGCGCTGCTCGGCGAACAGGCGCTCGAGCGCCTCGTAGTCGCCGAACTCGACGTACAGGTTATTCGCCACGTCCTCCGGCGTGACGCCGGGGTGCCCCGCCTTCTGCGTCCACGGCGCGACGCCGTGGTAGCCGCCACGCGTCAGCACGACCTTTTTCCGACCGGTCGCGGCCCTCGCGATCATCAGCGAGAAGCTGGTCGCGTCGCCGCCGTTCTTCGCGAAGAAGGCCCAGTCGGCCATGTCGACCGTGTCGACCATCAGCTCGCCGAGCTCGACCAGCTTCGGCGACGGGAACGAGACGCAGTTGCCGTCCTTGAGCTGCTCCGCCACGGCCGCGTCGACGTCGGGGTCGTTGTAGCCGAGGACGTTCGGCCCGTAGGCGCACATGTAGTCTATGAAGCGGTTGCCGTCGACGTCCCAGAAATAGGGGCCCGAGGCGCGCGACGAGAAGAGCGGATAGGCGTCGATAGGCATGAAGCAGCCCTCGGCGGGGCCGAGGTGGCCGTAGACGCCGCCGGGTATGACCTTGGCCGCCCTAGCGAACAGCTCGCGGCTCTTGGGATAGGTGTAGGTGTTCATCGTCGTCGCTCCTTAGCTCAGGTACCGCGGCACGAGGCCGAGTATCTTGTTCATGTGGTCGATGCTCGGCGTATAGCCGCCGAGCGACAGCTTGCCGGTACCTATCGCGAGGTATGAGCTCAGCTCGCCGCGCAGGAGCTGGCCCGCCTCCTCGACGCCGCTGAACGACATGCGCGCCCGGTTCTCCGGCGCTTCGCCCTTCCTGGTCTCGAGCCTGCCGCCCTTGGCGACGACGCTGAGCGACGGACCGCCCTCCACCGCTACGAGGATGCCGCCGTCGGCCATGCGGCCGGCGTTCAGCCTGCCGTCCGGATCGGAATTGCCTATCTCCGCGAGAGCGTAGAAGGCCGTATGGAGCGACAGCTCGGCGTTGGCCTTGCGGTAGCCCTCGTCGGCTAGCAATTCGGGACTCGGTCGCAGGTAGTGGCCCAGGCGGTCGGTCAGCTTCGTGAACGGTCCCTTGAGGTAGCCGATCTTCGTAAGACCCTTGAGCGGTATGGGATTGCCCGTGCCGGCGAACATCGCGTTCAGGGCCTCGGGCTTCGGGAACCATAGCGTGATGGTGGACGCTCCACCGCCCGGGGAGAAGGCTATCGCCCCGTCGCCTATCGTCAGCCTGGCCCTGCCGACGCCGCCTACGACGAATTGGATCGTCTCCCGCCTGTCCGCGGCTATTGCGCGGGCCTCCGCGTCGACCGCCGGTAGGCCCTCCAGTGTCCTGAGCACGGCGAACAGGTTTACCCGTGCCGTCGTCGTTGGATCGACCATACGCATTGCCCCCTCGATTCCAGTGAACGTATCGAGCGAATGCTCGCTCTATTAGTTACATCACGATTCCGCGAATAGCGCAACAAAAAACGGCCTCGGGCTGGAAAGCCCGGGCCGTTCGGCTGTCGGAGGGCCTACGCTCAGTCCTGTTCGCCGCTCGGTTCTTGGTCAGCCGCCGCGGGGGAGGGCGCGGACGGCAACTTGAATTTAGCCAGCACGGGCGGAACGACGAGCAGCATCGCCGCGGTCGTCACCCAGAACGGCGCGACCGGCGCGACGCCCTTCCAGAGCATCGCCCCGATCCACGGCGCCGGTAGCGCGACGAGGCCGTTACTCGTCGACAGGAAGCCGAACGCTATGCCGCGCAGCCGCTCCGGCACGGCCTTCGAGATGAGGCTCTGGTACGCCGGCGAAAGCATGCCTATAGCCGCGCCGAACGTGACGAACGACGCGCCGGCCGCCCATGGCGAGTCCCATAGCAGGAGCAGGATGAAGGACGCGAAGGCCGTAAGGTAGCCGGCGGCTATCGCGTAGCGCTCGCCGAAGCGGTCGGCCAGGTGGCCGGACGGTATCATCACGAGCATCGACGCCCCGCCGAACAGCGCGTTCAGCAGGCCTATGGCGGCCACGTCGATGCCTCGCTCCTCCTGCAGGAAGATCGGGAGCAGGTTGCCCGATAGCCCCATCGCCACGTCCCTGACGCCGTCGGAGACGATGAGCCAGGTGACGAGGCCTCCGGAGACCGCGAGTCCCAGCATGGTCTTGAGCGAGGACCCGAAATCCTCGACGGACACGGCGCCGGAGCGCGGCGCCGAGGCTCCGTGGGTCCTGGCCATCGACAGCCGTATAACGGTAGCCGCGCCGTACAGGGAGGCCGCCGTCAGGAGCAGCCCGCGCCAGCCCAGGTACTTGACCGCGAGGCCTCCGGCCAGCGGACCGACCACCGCGACGACCTGGTAGACGGTCTGGGTGACGCCGAAGACCTTCCCGCGGTTCTTCTCGTCGGACTGCTCGGCTATGAACGCGTCGAAGCTCGGCGCGACGAAGGCCACCGCTATCGAGCCGACCGCCTGCCCGACCAGTAGCCAGCCCCAGTTAGGCGCCAGGATTATGCCGACCCAGCCGATCGCCCCGCCTACCGAACCGATGGCTATCGACTTGAGGCGTCCGATACGGTCGCTGATCCATCCGCCGGCGATCTGCAGCGCCAGCGGCACTATCATCGACAGGGTGAAGAAGAGCCCTATTTCCGATACGCCGGCGTCGAGTTCGCGCAGGTACAGGGGCAGGAGCGGGAAGAACATCTGGCTCCCTGTATTTGCCAGGATCATCGCGACGAGGAAGGTCCAGAGGAGGGGGCTGATCAGGCGCGCCCTTGACGCGTCGGCGGCGCTTTCGCCGGTTCGAGGTTTATTTTGTGTATCGTTTCGCATGATAGGGTATTGTATCACGGCTCACGGCTCACGGCTCACGGCTCACGGCTAGAGTGATTATTGGCTAAC
>ERZ795053.2585-NODE-2585-length-21709-cov-16.142791_pt1 | contig 21709 bp, 24 predicted proteins | sample MGYA00375137_ERZ795053 | MGnify/ENA primary metagenome ERZ795053 (study PRJEB30182, sample SAMN05720284) | activated sludge metagenome | isolation source: Anaerobic digester | place: Hong Kong | collected 2014-12-17 ...
AAAGGAGAAAATTCAGGTTCTGCCTGCTCACAAATTTTTCGTCCATAACTCCCCCGTGCAGTCTTATTTGTTCAATCTGAATAGAAAAAACTACCTGTTAAAAATTAAAATTCTTTTTTAAAAAAATATTGATATATATGCATAAAATATGCATATATATACACATGAGAACAACATTAAATATTGATGATAAACTTGTTGATAAGGCAGTCCGTTTAACAGGAATAACTGAAAAAACAACTCTTGTGAGAAAAGGTCTGGAGGCTTTGATAGCAATTGAGAGCGCAAAACGCCTCGCTGAACTTGGAGGAACTGAAAAGAAAGTCGAGACAGTGCCGAGGCGCAGGAGTAATTAAACAGGGATGATTCTTGTAGATACTTCTGTCTGGATTGACCATTTTAGATCTTCTGATGAAAAACTTAAATCTCTTCTGATTAGTGGAAAAGTTGTCTGCCATCCCTTTGTAACAGGGGAGATAGCCTGCGGATTCCTTAAAAACCGTGGTGAAATTATCGGGTTGCTTCAGGCACTTCCGCAGCTTCCTGTGCTTGAACTCGATGAATATCTTTTTTTTATAGATAATAATTCACTTACATCAAGGGGGATAGGATTTGTTGATATTAATCTCCTTGCATCCGTAAAGATTACCGGAAATTTAATCTGGACTCGTGATAAAAGACTGAACGAAATAGCAGCGGCAATGAATCTTGCAGTATAAACAAAAAAACCTGTCATCTCTGACAGGTTTTGTTCGGGGTTGACGAGACTCGAACTCGCGGCACCCTGCGTGACAGGCAGGTACTCTAACCAACTGAGCTACAACCCCTTGTTGTAATGAATTTCTCATTACGAAAATCAATAAACAATTAAGAGATATTTATGTCAATAAAAAATTTTGTGCCAATTTAAAAAAAGAATAATCTTTTTTTAAATTGTTTGCAGGATGCCCTGCGGGGCTATTACAGGGCCGGCTTTATTCAAACATCCTGTTTTTTGCCGGCAGGCTGACATCGTGTCAGCTCACCTACCGTCCCTGTACCCTGTTTTAAAACAAATAAAATCAGACATTAAATCTGAAATTAATTATATCTCCATCCTCTACTGTATAGTCCTTACCCATTACGTGGAATTTACCCGCTTTTTTAAGTTCCTCTTCGCTGCCAAGTTCTATAAGATCATTATATTTCATTACCTCTGCCCGGATGAATCCCCTCTGTATGTCTGAGTGGATTGCGCCTGCTGCCTCAGGAGCTGATGAACCTGAGTGAATCTGCCACTGTCTCACCTCGTCTTTCCCCACTGTGAAGAATGATATGAGTCCCAGGGTTTTCATAGCGAGAAAAGAGAGTGTGTTAAGAGCAGGTTCGGTGATACCGGCATCTGCCATAAACTCACTTCGTTCCTCATCGCTGTCAAGGGCTGAAATCTCCGCTTCCAGTTTTGCCGATACCTGCATCACTTCTATCCCTGCCGGGGCAAGCATATTTTTTACTTTATCTATAAGTGACGTATCACGGATTGAATTGTCGCTGACATTCAGTACAACAAGAATTTCCTTTGCTGTGATGAAAGGGTAGCCTGAAAGTATCTTTTTCTCCTCATCAGTAAGAGAGAAAGACCTCAGGTGTTTATCAGCCTCCAGGTGGTCCTTCATCCTTTTAAGGAGTTCCTCTTCAACATCAAGCTTGGCTTCAGCTTTACGTTTTCTTGCTGCTTCAATCCGCTCGAATCTTTTTTCAATAAAGATAAGATCATGCATAATAAGTTCAGAATTGATCATTTCAATGTCGCGGACAGGGTCAACTGATCCGCTTGCGTGGTATACGGAGTCATCATCAAATGCACGTACAATGTGGCATAGGGCGTCCATCTTTGATATATCAGTGAAAATCTTTCCGTCACGGATAGAATCGCTTTCAATTTTCGGGAGAAGCTGAAGGTTGATCCGTGCCGGGACCTCCTTTTTCGGCTCGTACATCTTTACAAGGCGGTCAAATCTCTCATCCCTTATGTTAGCCACTCCTGCTATAATTTTTTCTCCTGATTCGGAGGGTTTCCCTCCCGTAAGTAGTTCATAAAGGCTTTTTTTCCCGGTCTGGGGGAGGCCAATTATTCCAAGTTCCATATATGCTCCTGTTATGCTGCTGTAATTACAAAATCGAGTGAGTTTATCAAATATAATGATGAACGGGTATGGAAACAATACTCACCAGACGCATCTTTTCGTCAATATTTTATTCTTGACACTCTATCGATGCACTTTAAGAAATATCGGACTTTTATATAATTAAAAAATGCCAATAATACTCATTAGAAGGTGAATATTTATGATAATGAAAACACTCCCCTTTGACAGGGAAAAAATAGAAGAGATAATGAAGGAGAACCCCACCCCGTTTCATATATATGACGAGAAGGGTATTCGCGAAAACGCCAGGAGGCTTGTTAAAGCTTTCTCCTGGGCTCCTGAATTCAGGGAATACTTCGCGGTTAAGGCGAATCCCAATCCCTACCTTATTAAGATTATGAGAGAAGAGGGGTTCGGCGCGGACTGCAGCTCTCTCCCTGAACTGATCCTTGCTGAACGTGCAGGAATTAAGGGTGATATGATTATGCTCACATCGAATAACACCCCGGCAGATGAATACGGGTATGCAAAGAAACTCGGAGCAATTCTGAACCTGGATGATATAACACATATAGATTATGTTGATAAAAATATAGGCCTCCCCTCTTTGATCTCATTCAGGTATAATCCCGGGCCACTTAAAGGTGGTAATGCAATTATCGGTGTTCCGGAGGAGGCTAAATACGGCCTTACACGTGAGCAGCTTTTTGACGCTTACAGGACAGTTAAAGAGAGAGGGGTGAAAAATTTCGGGCTCCATACAATGATTGCATCAAACGAACTTAACGCTGATTACTTTGTTGATACAGCGGAGATCCTCTTTGACCTTGTATATGATCTCAGCACAGAGGTTAAGATCGATTTTGATTTCGTGAACCTCGGCGGCGGATTCGGGATCCCCTACAGGCCGGGGGACAAGCCCCTTGACCTGGATTATATCGGGGAGAAGATCCACCAGGCGTACGAGGAGAAGATTGCAGGCCGCGGGCTCAAACCTCTCCGTATATGCATGGAGAGCGGAAGGCTTATGACAGGGCCTTACGGATTCCTGGTGACAAAAGCTATTCACAGGAAGAATATTTACAAGAACTATATCGGTGTTGACGCGTGCATGGCTGACCTTATGAGGCCCGCTCTTTACGGGGCGTATCACCATATAACAGTGCTTGGTAAAGAGGATGCAAAGCAGGACCACAGGTATGATGTCACGGGGTCGCTCTGCGAAAACAATGACAAGTTCGCAATAGACAGGATGCTCCCTGAAATAGAGATGGGTGATATCCTTGTTATGCATGATACAGGGGCCCACGGTTATGCAATGGGATTCAATTATAACGGGAAACTCCGGTCAGCGGAACTTCTGCTGAAAGAGGATGGCTCTGTTCAGAAGATCAGGCGTGCGGAAACAGTTGAAGATTACTTTGCTACTCTGGATTTTAAAGGACTTTAGTATAATTGCGGGGAGGAGAGACACAGACAGTAACTGCTGTCTGTGAAAATTCTGTTTCCCCTGCCTCTGCGGAAAATTTATTTACGAAGAACCAAGCTTCTTCTGAAGAATATCTTTAATTACAGCTCCGTCGGCTTTACCTTTAAGTTCCTTTGACGCAATACCCATAAGTTTGCCGAACATCTTCTGGTTTACCTCTCCGGCTTCGGCAAGTATCTTATCCAGTGCTGCTGAGATCTGCTCCTCAGTCATCTGTTCCGGGAGGTATTCCTCGATTATTTTAAGTTCAGCAGCTTCAGTTGCCGCAAGGTCAGATCTCCCCGCAGCCTCATATTCTTTAACAGCCTCTTTCCTTTTTTTCGCGGCGCGTTTAATTACATCAAGTACCTGCTCATCAGAGGGCTCTTCACCGGTTTTGGCTTTTTCGTATGTTATATCTGACTTCAACATTTTGAGCGTGCCGGCCCTCTCTTTATCTCCGGACTTCATCGCGTTACGCATATCTTCATCTATTTTCTGTGATAAGCTCATATATCCTCCTGGAAATGTTGATTGACTATATTTAAATTAGACTTTTCGCAACAAGGCTATTAATCAATTGGCGTTATGTAAATTAAAAAATGATTGAAAATTAATCCAGTTGTCTTTATAAAAAAAAAATGAAGGCATATGATGATATAATTTCAGAGTTAGTCGAATCACTGAAGGTCATTGATCCCTATAAGATTTATCTTTTTGGTTCACATGCTTCAGGGAATTCAGATGAGGAGAGTGATGTAGATATTGTTGTCATTCTTGATGAATTTATCATTCCTGCCGATTATTCAGAAAAGATGAAAAGAAAGCTACTTGTAAGAAGGGCTTTGTATAATCTAAGCAGAAAAATTCAGATAGATATAGTGGTTTATACACGGGGGGAGTTCAAAGAGATTTCGGAACTTAAAACTTCGTTTTATAATACCCTCAAGTCAGATGGAGTTGTGCTTTATGAAAAGGCAGGCTGAATCCTGGTTGAATTATTTCCTTTCAATCAGCGCCTTAACAGGTGCAAGTCCTGTAACAGTCCCCTGCTCAATAGCTTTAAGCACAGCTCCTCCCCCTGTAAAAATGTAGTAGTCAGGTGAGTCAATTGCAGCGATGTAAAGCCCCGGCAGCAGCCGCTTCAGCTCCTGCATTGTATCTCCGCCGCCGTATAATTTAACTGCGCTGTCGTTTTCATCAATAAGCTGATCGAGTGCGATTGTCCCTTCGTTAAAATGAGGAGTGTACCCCATTACCGCGTTCACAAATATTGTTTTTGCCTTGCTGAATGTTTCAATAACCTCTTCAACGGCAAAGCTGTCGGATGCCACATCGTAAATATAGTTAAGCGAAGTCCCCGGTTTCAGTGTGCGGATGTCAACCTTCCGGTATTTCCCCTCCTGCCGTGCGTCCGGTACATCAGACTCTGTGATATAGGGGAGTTCAATTATTTTACCCGGGTATCCGGCAGCGAACTCCACAAATTTCTTCGCGTGTTCCATGTCGTCATCCTCAATCCCCTTGATCCTTATGTTATACTTCGCGCAGAGGTACGCGTTATAGATTACACCTCCGAGTACAAGGTAATCAGCTTTCTGGATGAGGGCATATAGAGGTTCAATCTTTGTGTCAAATTTTGCCCCTGCCACAACTGCAAGAAAGGGTGCCTGAGGATTATATATCCTGTCGAGGTTTTCGATCTCCTTCTGGAGGAGAAAGCCGGCGTATGAAGGGAGATACCTGCTTACATCAACAGTGGACGCATGCGCCTGCCATGAACCGAATGCGTCATTTACAAAAATGTCCGCAAGCCCCGCAAGCTGGTTCGCGAACCTCTCCCTGTTCTCATCCTTTGCCTCCTCGCCGTAAAACCACCGCGTATTCGGCAGGTAGATCCCGTCAATTTTATCCTCCCGAAGTTCCCGTATCAGGTGATTAATCGATGTTTCGATTCCGGTGTAACCCTTCTTTTCATCACGGAGAAATTCAGGCACCTTCAGTTTTATATGGAGTTTCTGCTGCAGGTAGTCCACAATGGGCTGTACCGATGTTTTTTCACTCAGCGTGAGCTCGCCGGTTTTCTTGTTGCGCGGCCTCCCGACGTGTGTCATGAGAATCATCTTCCCGCCGCGGGCATTTATATGATAGAGAGTACCGATTGTGGCATCAATTCTGTAAGGGTCATGTATCACACCGCTTTTAACTACATTATGGTCTACGCGGACAAGTACGGTTTTTCCTTTAAGGTCTGCATCCTGGATTAATGGAAGGTTGATATTCTGCAGCATGTTTTTCCTCCGGTATAGGTATATATATAATTTATATCAATTCAGTGAAAAGTAAAATTTTTAAATATGAAGTGATTTTATATGCAAAGTTAAAAATTTTTCAGCCTGAAATTAAATTCTATTACTTAATAGAGCTGTTGTAGATTTGAATTTGATCTTTTTTATATTAAATTGCACGGGACAGGAGGGAGTTTTTTTAAATAATATCTTGACTGTAGTAAAGGGTTTTATTTATATAACTATATCAGGATATATTGATATAGTTTATGGAACTTCTAACAGTTTTAAAGGCTCTTTCAGACGAAACAAGGCTCAGAATAGTCAGTCTCCTGTTTAATCATGAGTTGAACGTGAATGAGATTGTTGATGTACTTGGCATGGGGCAGTCCCGTATCTCCCGTCATCTGAAAATTCTTTCTGATGCCGGAATTTTGTCATGCAGAAAGGACGGATTGTGGGCTTTTTATACGGCTGCTGTTAACGGATCTGCTGAGAAAATGATAAAGCTTATACACCAGGAGATGGCCGGCGGATTTTTTGAAAGTGACAGCAGATCTCTCGAAACCTATATGGCTGACCGCAACAGAAAGGGGAGAGAGTATTTTAACGGCATAGCATCCAGATGGAGTGCCATCAGAAGGGAGATGCTTGCGGGGCTTGATCTCAATAGTGAGATTCTTGCTGTTATGAAGAGGTCATCTGTTACGGCAGACCTGGGGTGCGGTAATGGTGAGCTGGCAGCATTACTTCTGCAGAAGAGCGGCAGAGTCATCGGGGTGGACAGGTCTACAGGGATGATCGAAATGGCCCGGCAGAATCTTTCCGGAATATCCCCTGAACAGGCCGAGTTCCGGTTAGGGGAACTTTCCCATCTCCCGCTTCGTGATGAAGAAACTGATTGTGCTGTAATCAATATGGTGCTTCATTACCTGGATGAGCCGGCAAGGGGGATTGAAGAAGCTTCACGTATACTGAAAAAAAAGGGCCGGCTTATTCTCGGGGATCTCTCTCTGCATAACAATGAAGCTATGCGGAGCAGGTTCGGACACAGGTGGCTCGGGTTTTCCGGGGAGACTGTTGAAGGGTGGATGAAGCAATCCGGTTTTAAAATTGAAACAGTAAAGAAGTTCAGGGCTGATAACGGCCTGGAACCCTTTATATATGTGTGCAGTAAGAACTGAAAATGAGGGTTTGTAATATGATTTATCGATTTGCTGCAAATCTGAATTTTTAATGGGGTCTAAGGGGCGAAGCCCCTTAAAAAGCCCCGCAGGGGCTCCCCTGCGAGCGCGAGACACAGTTTCGCAATAACTCAATTATTTCAGGAGAAGTTTATGAATATTAAAACAAAAGACGGTTTCATGGAACTGGATCTTAAACTCAAAAACCAGGTTGCTGATATGACACTTGCGGACTGGGGGAGAAAGGAGATCGAGCTTGCAGAGGCGGAGATGCCGGGGCTCATGTCTGTCCGTGAAAAATACGGTAAAACAAAGCCCCTTAAGGGACTCCGTGTAACAGGGAGCCTTCACATGACAATACAGACAGCGGTTCTCATCGAGACTCTCGTTGAGCTTGGTGCTGATGTAAGGTGGGCATCCTGCAACATCTTCTCAACACAGGATCATGCTGCGGCTGCTATTGCCAAAGCGGGTAAATGCGCTGTTTTCGCATGGAAAGGTGAAACTCTGGAAGAGTACTGGTGGTGTACAGAGATGGCTTTAACATGGCCCGATGGCAAAGGACCGAATCTCCTTGTTGATGATGGCGGAGACGCGACACTTTTTATTCATCAGTGCCATAAGGCGGAGAGAGATTCATCAGTTCTCAGCCAGAAGCATGAACATAAAGAGATGCAGATCGTCATGGAACGTATCAAAGCCAGCGTGAAGAGAGCGCCGAAAAGATGGACTGAGGATGTTAAAAACATCCGCGGAGTTTCAGAAGAAACAACAACAGGCGTTCACAGACTTTACCATATGGAGAAAACCGGCGAGCTCCTCTTTCCTGCAATCAATGTAAATGACTCTGTGACAAAATCGAAATTCGACAATCTCTACGGATGCCGCGAGTCCCTTGCTGACGGCATTAAGCGCGCGACAGATATCATGGTTGCCGGTAAAGTTGTAGTTGTTGCAGGTTATGGAGATGTCGGAAAGGGTTGTGCCCAGTCAATGAGATGGTTCGGTGCGAGAGTACTTATAACTGAGATAGATCCAATCTGCGCTCTCCAGGCGGCAATGGAAGGTTATGAGGTCACTACAATGGAGAAAGCCGCGTCAGTGGGCGATATTTTTGTCACTGCCACAGGAAACCTCGACGTAATTTCCGGTAAGCATATGGAGCAGATGAAGGACGGGGCAATTGTATGCAACATAGGTCACTTCGACAGTGAGATTGCAATGCATTACCTTGAGACTAACAGCAAATGTAAAAAGACCACGATTAAGCCGCAGGTGGACAAGTGGACTGTTGAGTCAGGGAATTCAATAATTGTTCTTGCTGAGGGGCGTCTTGTGAACCTCGGATGCGCAACAGGCCACCCCAGTTTTGTAATGAGCAACAGCTTCACAAACCAGACCCTGGCGCAGATTGAGCTTGCCACAAAGAAACTTGAAAATAAAGTTTACACTCTCCCCAAGAAGCTTGATGAGGAGGTCGCAAGACTCCACCTCGCGAAACTCGGTGTAAAGCTGACAAAGCTTTCAAAGGAACAGGCGGATTATATCGGGGTACCGGTAAACGGGCCCTTTAAACCTGACCATTACAGGTATTAAAAATAATAAAAAGCATCTTGTAAAAAATGAGGTCAACCGGGCCTCATTTTTTATATATTATTTCAGATATGATTATGGCAGTTCAAAGAGATGATATCCAAAATTTTAAGAATTTCATCGATTATCTTCCAGGTGAAAACCCTCTTTTCAACAGGAGACGGGCGGGTCTCAACCGGTGCGGTTCTTCTTAATAATGCAGTTATAACCGCCGGATTCATTTTTTTTAACTGGGAACTCTCCGCTGCTGTGCTTATCTTCTGGATGGAGGGGGGTATCGCCGGTCTTTTCGGTGCTGTTAAGCTTGCTGTTGGTGCAGTATTCGATCTTTCAATGCCTGATGAGGGCCCTGTTTTTAAGGGTCTTGTAATCGTTATACTTGTAGCTGCATATTCAGCTTTATTGTCACTCATGGTTTTTATTACAGCACTTGTTCTCCCGGTTTTTATAGATGTAATATCTGATGGACATGCAGTAATTTTTAAAAATGGCGGGGATTTATCTGATCTCATGACAGGGCTTCTCCATTATCTGAAAATGGAATTTTTCCCTTTTCCCGGAGATTGTTCATTATCCTCTATCCGGAATTTTTTAACAGGGAGTAAGTTCGGCGTTATAATAAGTATTGTAACAGTCCAGGCTTATCTTTTCTTCCGGCATTTCATTAAAAGAAAACTTTTCCTTGTTACAGACATTAAAAAGCTCATCATAAGGCCCACCGGGCGTTTTTTTATGATTTATATTCTTCTTGGGGTTTTCTTCCTCCCCTTTGCCGGATGTATAAGCTGGAGCGGAACCCTCCCCCCGGTATTGCTATGGATGGCTGGGAAAACTCTCTATGATCTCTACGGCGGATATATTGATATTCTTGCGGATGAAAAAAAGTAAGGAGAGCCGGACTTGTTACAGCCCTCATTTTTTTCACTGTTATAAACACATAAAAGAGAGCTAAAAAAAGATTGAATATAACCGGACAATTTTTATTGTATGCTCATAATAATGTCTGAGCAGGTCTTAAAATGAAAAAATACACTTCATATATAGCATTCCTCCTTGTAGTAATCCTTGCTGTTGCTGCAATTTTTCATGACAGATTTAAAAGCAGGCACCGCAATGTAAAATACGGCAATCCCTCATACGAAAAACTGGTTAAAGAGTGCAGGTATTATAAAACTGAAGATGACTTTATCACTGTTAAACTTTATATGGGCCGTAATGACGACAGGGGGACAACCTGGTATTCCGTGACATTTGAAAAACCGGGAAAGGAAGAAACACAGATATTCGCATCAGCAGGGACACCCGGCATAGAGAGTATCGGTCTCTGCGAAAAAGAGATAAAACTGATGTGCGGAAAAGGGTGTATCAATATACCGGTAGATGAGATTGAATCAAAACTTGAGGTTCCCCTTGTCTATTATAACGGCAAAGAGGTGAAAGAGGGGAGCCTTTTATCCGATAAGATATGACCCTGTGCCTGCTGCAATCAGAACGTTTTTTTCATTAAACATCTCCATCTGAACAACAGCAACTTTATTTCCTGCGCGCAGAACTTTTGAAATGCATCTGAATTTTGCACCTGCTCCGGGCCTGAGATAGTCAACACGTATGTTGAGAGTACTCATTTTGCTGAACCGGGCAATAAGTTCTGCAATGGTCACTCCATTCATTCCGGCAAAGGCATGAGACTGGGCGATTATACCCCCGGCAAGATCTATTACAGCAGAGATGGCGCCGCCGTGAAGAATTTTCTGAACGTAGTTCCCCTGAAGTTCCTCCCGTGAATCTATCTCAATAACTGCCCGGTCAAGGTTAAGCTCAGTGACTTTAATGCCAAGATAGATGTTAAATGGCATCTTTTTGTTATAGACTTCTTTAAGAATTTCCAGCATCACCTGAATTGCTTCAGGTGAGGAGAGATCAGGCTTGCGCTGAAGATATTCCTCAGTGAGATTAATCCCTTCAAGGATCATGCTTTTGGATTCCTCAATTTTATCCATACGGGGTAGTGTCGGATGGTGGGGAGTTTAAAACCCGCAGACCGAAAGCTGGCGCGGGTTTTAAAAAAAATTATTTCTGCATGTCTTCCATTGATCTGTAAATATCGAAATAATAATTTCTGGTAGCTCTCTTTATCTGCACATACCATCCCTCACTTTCAAAGAAACCCTGAAAGCTCTTAGCCTGGGAGAATGTAAGTACATTACTTGGATTTATTGTACAGAACCTGGTATCATCCCAGTTAGTCCTTTTCATTGTTACCCACGCTTCAGCTATGGTCTGCTTGAGAATCGGCTGTTCGTGCTCAGCAGCTACTTTTATATCGTTTAGAGTGAAACCCGCCATTGTGATCTCCTTATCTTTTTTATTCTGAGTATATGTATGAAATTAAATTAATAATAAAGATTAATATGTCAATAAAATTATCGGCATCTGACTAATTTTTATATTTCAAAAACAACATATTTTAAAAAAGTATTAATCATTGACAAATAACATATGTTATTTAATTATGCAATCAGTTGCATAATTAATGTTCAGGGGGAAAGTATGAATATAACAGTTTTAAACGGGAGTCCTAAAGGCGATTTAAGTGTAACTATGCAGTACGTCAGGTATATTGAAAAGAAGTTTGAGGGACATAATTATAATTATATTAATATTTCTCAAAAAATCGGTAAAATAGAAAGTGATGAGACTGTATTCAATGAAATTATTTCTGAGATTGATAAATCCGACCTGGTGATATGGGGAGCACCTCTTTATGTATGCCTTGTCCCCTCTCAATATAAAAGATTTATTGAGCTTATATGGGAAAGGGGTGCGGAAGAGAAATTCCACGGAAAATATACTGCTGTAATTACTACATCTATCCATTTTTTTGACAACACAGCTCATAATTATATGAGGGGGATCTGTGAGGATCTGGGTATGAAATTTGCAGGCGCATTTTCCCCTGACATGTATGATATAATGCAGGATGAGGGGAGAGCACAACTCCTTGCTTTCGCAGAAAACGTTTTTAACACAGTACAGAAAAAGGCTTCCACAACAAAAGCATTCATTAAACCGGATTATAATATGAAGAAATACACTCCAGGCGCGGCGTGCGCGAGTGCAGACACTTCAGGCAAAAGAGTGCTTATCCTCTCTGACAGGATCTATTCCGGTGATAATACTGCTGCAATGATAGGTAGAATGAAAAGCTGTTTTTCAGGGAATGCGGAAGTCATCTCGCTCTCCGGCATAGAAATAAAAGGGGGGTGTCTCGGCTGCTGCGAATGCGGCTTTGACTACAGGTGCGTATATACAGGGAAGGATGAATTTATAGATTTTTATAATGAGAAGCTGAAGAAAGCGGATATAATTATATTTGCAGGAGAGATCCGGGACAGGTATCTTTCTGCGAAGTGGAAACAGATGTTTGACCGGGCATTTTTTAATACGCATACTCCAACACTTAAAGGTAAACAGTTCGGTCTTCTTCTTTCCGGGCCTTTTACAGCGATCCCGAATCTCCGTGAGATACTTAACGCATACTTTCAGTGGCAGGGGGCAAATCTTGTTGATATAGTTACAGATGAATATTCATCTCCGGAAATAGATTCACTTATAGATAATCTGGCGATAAATCTTATATCTGATGCCGGGAAGGATTATGTGGCGCCGCCAACTTTCCTCGGAGTCGGCGGGATGAAGGTCTTCCGTGATGATATATGGGGGAGACTCCGTTTCGTTTTCCAGGCTGACCATAAACATTATGAGGAGAATGGAATTTATGACTTCCCGCAGGATGATCAGAAAACAATTGAGATTAATAAGAATATGATAAAACTCACAAGTAATCCGGATATGCGTGAGAATGTGAGAAAGATGATTAAGGTTGAAATGGTCAAACCTATGAAACATATTGTTGAGACAAAGTAAAGCAAGGGGCTGCAGCCCCTTGCTTTACTTGTGATGTTTGTTTTTGTTATGATGCGGATTTTTTATCTTGATTCATGAAGAAAAACGTTGTTATCATGTCTTATTCGGGATTTTATAATCATGGAAATGAAAGCATTTAATAAAACAGCAAACCGCTCCTTCAAGAAGCTGAAGAACAGGTTTCTCCTCCCCGGTTTTATCCGTGAGATGAAAAGGATGGGTATCGGAGGACTGTCCGGCGGGAACAGGGTCAGAGTTATTACTGATGGCGATGATTTTTTTGACAGCATAATCTCCTCAATTGAAAACGCGAAAAAGAGTATAAACTTAGAAACATATATTTTCAGCAGCGACACCGTGGGTTGGCTTGTTGCTGAAAAACTTGCCGAAAAGGCTGAGCAGGGGCTCGAAGTAAATGTGATATATGATTCCTTCGGTTCAATAACCGCTTCCGGTATGATGTTTGACATGATGAGAAAATCGGGCGTGGAGATTATTGAATATCACCCCTTTGTACCCTGGCGGAGGTTCTGGAACATAAGCTTCAGGGATCATCGTAAAATTCTTGTGATTGATGGCTCCATAGCCTTTGTCGGAGGGATTAATATCGGGCAGGAGTATGCCGGTACGAAATATGAAGGGGGGAGATGGAGGGATACCCATGCAATGATTGAGGGGCCCGCTGTGAGGGATATTCAGTTTTTCTTTATGGAAAACTGGTATAGAAACGGCGGCGCCATGATGAACAGCAGGCTCTATTTCCCGGATCTCCCGGAGGTGGGGGATCTTCTCCTTATGATAATATGCACAAGGGCGAGGAGAAAGGTGAGGCCTGTTTATGAATCCTACATATCAGCAATCAGAAATGCCCGGCAATCAATATATATAACTAACGCGTATTTTATCCCGGACGGCAGGATTTACAGAACCCTTGTAAGGGCTGCGGAGCGGGGTGTGGATGTAAAACTAATGCTGCCGGGAAAATCTGATGTCCCTTTTGTCAAATATGCCAGCAGGTATCTGTATAAACGATATATGAAGAGAGGGATACGGATATTCGAGTATGCGGATTCTGTTCTCCACGCGAAAACTGCTGTTGTTGACGGTGTATGGTCAACCATAGGGTCATCAAATATGGACAGGAGGAGTTTCAGGAGAAATCTTGAGCTTAATGCTGTAATTCTTGACCAGGGATTCGGGGATCTTATGGAGGGGATTTTTCTGAAAGACATTGAAAACAGCCGGGAGATTACACTCCAGGTTTTTGAAAAGAGGAGTTTTGTGGAGTTTTTTCTTGAATGGCTATGCTACAGATTCAGAAATCTTTTGTAGAAAAATACCTTGACAATCCGCATATTAATAATGTGATGCCTTTTGATAAGAGATATGAATTTTGACAGGTCAAATACCGGCTATTTCATAGCATTTATGATTCTGGGAGCTGTTCTCGGCTCTGCCCTGGGGAATCTTATTGTTAAGTTTATCCCTCAGATGCATGTGATAACATCGAGCCTCACAGGCCCCATCGGTTTTAATCTCGAAATACTCTCTTTTAGCATGAAATTAAATTTTGCGTCCATTGTAGGCCTGATTCTCGGCATTATAATTTTCCGTAAAATTTAAGGCCGCGCCTGCGGCTATCAAAAGTACCGGGTGTTTAAGAAATCCCGGTATGGATTTAAATCGGCCTGTGGCCGGTTGCCTCATTCCTGAGAATAGGCAATAAGCAGTATATTTTTTTAACGCATTTAATGCGTGTATACGGTTATACCGTGATGATTCAGCAGCATGATAGATCATATTCTGATCCTGTGTCACGCTGCGGATTATGAATGATTAATAATTACCAGGGGGTACTTAATTGGCTGTAGTATCAATGAAAGCGCTGCTCGAATCAGGCGTACATTTCGGGCACCAGACAAGAAGATGGAATCCTAAGATGTCACAGTTCATCTTTACAGCAAGGAACGGGATTCATATTATCGATCTTCAGAAGACAATGCAGAGAGTGAAGATCGCTTATGCTGCGATGAGAGATCTTGCTGCTGACGGCGGAAAAGTTCTTTTCGTGGGGACAAAGAAACAGGCTCAGGGAGCAATAGTGGAGTACGCTGAAAAATGCGGAATGTATTATGTTTCTGAAAGATGGCTTGGCGGGCTTCTTACAAACTACAAAACTGTAGGGAACTCTATCCAGAGACTTAAAGAGCTTGAAAAGATGCAGGAAAATGATTCCTGGGACGCAGAGACCAAAAAAGAAATTCTTGAACTTCAGAGAGAACTGGGGAAAAAGAATAAAATCCTCAGCGGAATCAAGAATATGCAGGGGCTCCCTGATGCTCTTTTTATAATAGATCCGAAGAGAGAGTCCATTGCTGTTCAGGAAGCTCATAAACTTGGAATACCTATTTTCGCAGTTGTTGACACAAACTGTAACCCGGACGAGATTGATTACCCGATTCCCGGGAATGACGACGCAATAAGGGCAATCGCTCTTTTTCTTGAAGTCATGGCAAAAGCTATAGTGGAAGGACAGTCAGGCGGCCAGTCTTCTGAAATCGATTTTGAAGACGAAGACATTGAAGGTGCACCGGCATCTGCTGATGCAGCAGATCCTGATGAAGTCGCTGAAGTAAAAGAAACTAAAGAAGATGCCCCTGCTGAAGAAGGGGATGCCTGGTAACAGTTGAAAAGCAGATTATCAGATAATCTGCTTTTTTTTAAGTGTGAAAGCACCAAAGTATTATAATTTTAAGGAGTTAATAAAGTGGCTGAAGTAACCAGTAATATGATAAAAGAACTCAGGGACAAGACTCAGGCAGGTATGGTTGACTGCAAAAAAGCTCTTGTTGAGAATGATGGTGATATTGATAAAGCTGTTGAATATCTCAGGAAGAAAGGTCTCGCCTCTGCTGACAAGAAAATGGGTAGAGAGGTAACTGAAGGTATAGTTGCTTCATATATTCACAGCAACAGCAAAATCGGGGTACTTATTGAACTTAAATGCGCCACAGATTTCGTTGCAAGAAATGAGGAGTTCGTGAATCTCGCAAAAGAGATTGCCATGCAGATAGCTGCAGCCAATCCTCTGTATGTTAAACCTGAAGATGTTCCTGCTGATATTATTGAAAAAGAAAAAGAGATATACAGGGAACAGATGAAAAATTCAGGAAAACCTGATAATGTTATTGAAAAAATTGTTGAAGGAAAGCTCACAAAGTTCTATTCTGAAGTATGCCTCCTCGAGCAGGAATTCATCAAGGACAGTGCTGTTAAGATTCAGGATCTTATTAAACAGAAGATTGCGGTCTTCGGTGAAAATATCGAAGTAGGTAAATTCTCCAGATTCCAGATAGGCAGCTGATAAATGACAGATAATGAAGTGCCGCGTTATAAGCGGATATTGCTTAAACTGAGCGGTGAAGCTCTTGCCGGTCCGGATAAGACCGGTATTAATCCTGAAGTAATTAATCAGATCGCCACCGAGATCAAAGAAGTGTCCGATCTCGGGATTGAAGTTGCCCTCGTCATTGGCGCGGGCAATATTTTCAGGGGTGCTATGGCTGATTCCCTGGGGATCAGCAGGTCAACTGGTGATTTCATGGGTATGCTGGCCACTGTGATGAACTCCATGGCTGTTGAAAATACCCTGGAAAAGATGAATAAATCCACAAGGGTACTCACCGCTATTGAGATGAAACACGTTGCAGAGCCTTATACAATCCAGAAAGCTCTTGATCATCTTAAAAAGGGGCGCATCGTTATTGCAGCGGGGGGCACCGGCCATCCTTATTTTACAACAGATACTGCAGCAAGCCTCAGGGCTGTAGAGCTTGGCGCGGATGTTCTTCTCAAAGCTACAAGAGTTGACGGGGTATACACCGGAGACCCGGAAAAAGATCCCGATGCTAAAAAGATCGTTGAGATACCCTATATTGAAATGATTAAACAGCAGCTCAGGGTCATGGATCTTACAGCTATATCCCTCTGTATGGATAACAATCTCCCGATAATTGTATTCAATCTTTTTGAAAAAGGTGCTTTAAAAAGGATTGTACTCGGCGAGAATATAGGCACTAAAATTTTCTAGTCAACATGGAGACGTGTTATGATTGATGATATTTTACATGATGTTGAAGACAGAATGCAGAAGAGCATCAAAAATCTTCAGAAAGATTTTACAGCCATAAGAACCGGGCGGGCTAATCCCGCCATGTTTGAAGGGCTCAGGGTCAGTGTTTACGGATCCGAAATGCCCCTGAACCAGGTGGCAACTATATCTATACCTGAACCGAGGCTTGTGGTTATACAGCCATGGGACAGGAGCAATCTTGGTGAAATTGAGAAAGCTATTCATAAATCTGATCTTTCAGTAAATCCGTCAAATGACGGTAATCTCATAAGAATTCAGATCCCTGAACTGACCGAGGAGAGAAGAAAGGAATATGTTAAGCTCGCGAAGCAGAAAGCCGAGGAGTGTAAAGTTTCCATAAGAAACATCCGAAGGGACGGGAATGAAATGGTCAAATCCCTTGAAAAGGATAAAGAGGTTACCGAGGATGAGTCAAAGTCCGCCCAGGACAAAATTCAGAAGCTTACAGACAAATATGTTGACGAAACCCAGAAGACAACGGATAATAAAGAGAAGGAAATTTTAAGCCTCTGATAAAACAACCCCGCAGTCTGAACTGCGGGGTGTAAATTTATAATAACAGAACCTGATGATATTTAAAAAAGATAAAACAAAAACAGATGCCGTACCATACCATGTCGGTATTATAATGGATGGAAACGGGCGCTGGGCAAAACAGAGAAACCTTTCAAGAGGTGAGGGGCATAAGCGTGGAGCGGACATTATTGAACCGGTCATGGATTGTGCAATGGATCTCGGTATTAAAGTGGTTTCTCTTTATGCGTTTTCAGTTGAGAACTGGAGCAGGCCTGTAACCGAAGTTAAGGGGCTATGGGAGCTCCTTGAATATTTTTTCTCAACAAAACTTGAAAAGATAAAAAGTAAAAATATACAGATAAGACACTCCGGGTCTCTTGCAAAACTTCCCCCGTCCACAAAGAAAACAATACTTAAAGCTATTGATGAAACTAAAGACAACAGCAGGGCGGTTCTGAATTTCTGTGTGAACTATGGCGGGAGACAGGAGATTGTAAAAGCAGTCAATGAATGGACGGAAAACGCAAAGCCGGGCGAGAAAATTACAGAAAAGAAGCTTGAAAAGTATCTTTATACAGCAGGACTCCCTGACCCTGACCTGCTTATAAGAACCAGCGGAGAATACAGGATCAGCAACTTTCTTCTCTGGCAGCTGGCATATGCGGAACTCTATTTCACGGATGTGCTCTGGCCCGATTTCGGCCCGGAGGATTTGCAGAAAGCGGTGACTGAATTTCAGAAGAGAGAGAGGAGATACGGCGGGCTATGAGTATAATGAACAGAGAAACCATGACAAGAATTTTAAGCGCTATTGTGACTCTACCGGTTCTTGTTTACGTGATTGTTACTGATAATTTTTTGTGTCTCCCTATGCTTCTTGCTTCAGTTGTTATCTCACTTTTCTGCCTTTATGAGTTTTACATGATTGCTGACAGGGGTGAAGAGGGCCGGGCTTTTATTAAAACCGGGCTTCTGGCCGGATTAATTTTAAATATAATAATGTACCTCTTTGCTTACGGAAAAATGCTCGGTATTTCCGGATCCATTGCAATTTTTGATTCCAGAATTGTAACAGCATTTTTTATGTTTTTCATTGCTGTAATACTTATGCTTCAGCTCTTTACACGTCCTTTGAAGGGTGCGGCTTATTCACTGGGGATTACTGTATTCGGCGTTTTCTATATTGTATTATCTTTATCTCATCTTATACTCCTTAAGTCACTGGTGGATGGTGTTTATTACATAATAATACTGGTGGCAGTTGTAATGCTTAATGACACAGGTGCCTATTTCGGCGGGGTAATGTTCGGAAAGCATAAAGCAGGTATTGAAGCATCACCTAACAAGTCGTGGGAGGGATATTTCTCAGGACTTCTATTCAGTATAGTTGCATTTATAATTACTAACCAGGTTTTTGCATCGTTTTTTTCCAGGGAACTTTTCATAATGATTGAATGCGTTTTCCTCGGTATAGTTATAAGTATATTCGCTAATATCGGAGACCTTGTTGAGTCTGCGTTAAAACGTGACGGCGGTTTTAAAGACTCAGGGAGGATTATACCGGGGCATGGCGGGATGTGGGATGTCTTTGATGCCACTATTTTTGCTCTCCCCTTTTTCTACTATTACCTGATTTTTAAGGGGATCCCCTGATAAAAATGAATTCGTTAACAATCCTCGGCTCCACAGGCTCTATCGGCCTTTCCGCCCTCAGAGTGGTAAGGTCTGCCCCTGAAAGATTCAAAGTTTTCGGTCTTGCCTGTAACAGAAATCTTGAAATACTGTCAAAACAGATTGATGAGTTTAAGCCTGCAGTTGTTGCAATAGGTGATGAATCTGTTAAGGATTCAGAATTTGTTGTTCTGCTGCGGAAAAGGTTCCACACGGTGGAGTTTCTTTTTGGAGAGGATGGAATAATTGAACTCGCATCAAGAAAATGTGATATTGTTCTTTCCTCGATTGTGGGAGGAGCGGGGCTTAAACCTTCCCTGGCGGCTCTTGACGGATGCAGGCGGCTTGCTCTTGCCAATAAAGAGACACTTGTCATGGCAGGTGATCTTTTTATGAAACAGGCTGCGGAGAAGGGTGTGGAACTGATCCCCGTTGACAGCGAGCACAGCGCAATTTTTATGCTCATGAGGAATGTTGAACAGAGTGAGCTTGAGAGGATTATCCTTACAGCTTCAGGCGGCAGTCTCAGGGATTATCCTGTGGAGGAATTGAAATCAGTAACCCCGGAAGTCGCGCTTAAACATCCGACATGGAGCATGGGGAGTAAAATAACAATAGATTCAGCAACACTGATGAACAAAGGTCTTGAGGTTATTGAAGCTCATTATCTTTTTGATACGGAGTATGACAGAATTAATGTAGTGGTTCACCCTGAAAGTATTATACATTCAATGATTGAGACTGTTGACGGGGCTGTTTATGCTCATATGGGGCAGGCTGACATGGCTCTCCCTATTCTTAATGCCATGACTTATCCGGAAAAGATAAAAAACAGTTTCGGGAGACTGAATTTCACCGAGGTGGGGAAACTCACTTTCAGGGAGTATGACAGTAAAAGGTATCCTGCGCTTGAGCTCTGTTATGCGGCAGGAAGAAAAGGGGGGAATACCCCGGCTCTTTTAAACGCGGCAAACGAGGAGGCTGTTTACGCTTTTCTTGATCGCAGAATAGCTTTTACTGATATAGTAAAGATTGTTGAAAAAACAGTAAGTCTCGGCAGGTTCCGCAGCGCCCCTGATTTAAACGGGATCTTTGAATCTGACGCTGAGGCAAGAGATATAGCAAAGGGCTTAATAAGGGAGATTAAAATATGATGACATTGACATATATACTGGGAGCTCTTGTGCTTCTGGGGTTATGTATTTTTGTGCATGAACTCGGCCACCTCCTGGGCGGAAGGATGGTGGGGATTAAGGCAAGAGTCTTTTCCATGGGTTATGGAAAAGGTGTTTTGAAGAAAAAGATCGGTGAGACCACATATCAGGTAACACTTATACCCCTTGGCGGTTACTGCCAGTTTTATGGTGAGGATCCATCAGAGAAGAGATCCGGCGAAGGCTTTGAGTTCCTTTCAGCTCATCCCCTTAAAAGGATTGTAACTGTTGCAATGGGACCAATCTTCAACCTGATTTTCGGTATAGTTCTTTTTTACACAATGAACCTTGTGGGTTACAATAAAGAGACAAGCCGTATCATGATTCCCCCTGAGATGACCTCCGGGGAGTATGTTTCACCGGCATATACAGCTGGTCTGCGCACGGGCGATATTATTACCGGGATTAATGGAAATGACATTAAAGCTTTCACTGATATTCAGACCGAGGTTTTCTTCTCTGACGGAAAAGAACTGCAGGTTTCGATTGACAGAAACGGAGAGCATAAGGTTTTCAGCGTTAAACCCAGGGGGGATGCCGGTGAGAGCAGGTTTACCATTGGAGTAATGCCTCATGCCAGCGGGATTACTGTAACAAGGACTGTTAAAGGGGGACCGGCTGAAATAACCGGTATTGCAGCGGGAGATGTAATCACGAAGGTGGATAAAGTTGACATTCATTATCCTTCTGACTTTTCAGATTATCTGCAGAATAATATCGGCAGAGATGTGACCATAAATTACCTGAGGAAGGGTGAGGAACGGAGTGCAGTCATTAAACCGGCCCTTTCTGAAATATATATGATAGCACAAGAGACAGGCAAAAAAGGAATGCAGAGTTTTGCCGGAAACGAGGAGTTTAAAAAGACCATTGAAGCCGGCGGCGTCAGGGTCGACGGCAAGCCGATAAAAACTTACGGGGAATTTCTCTCTGATGTTGAGAAGTCTAAAGAGAGGAATGTTATAATCGATGTAAAAGATGCCAGGTATGAAGGAAAAATTGAGATCGCAAAAAAGGCGATGATCGGAATTGAGATTGGTGTTTCTTTTGATATGGTACATGTCCAGTACGGGGCATTAGAAGGTTTAAAACAGGCCATTATCGAACCCTGGGATTTTATTGTAGTTAATCTTAAAGGTTTCGGGATGCTCTTCTCCGGTGAACTTAATGTACGCGAGAATCTGTCAGGCCCTATAAGGATTGCCAAGATTGCCGGTGATGTTCTTTACGAAAGAGGTATTGCTGATTTTATTCTCCTTATGGCGAGAATATCTATAATTCTTATGTTTATGAACCTTCTTCCTATTCCTGCGGTTGACGGGAGTCATATTCTTTTTTATACCATAGAAGCTCTCAGGGGGAAACCTATAAAAGAAAGTATTATGGTGAAAATCCAGACATTCGGAATTCTTTTTCTTATTGTACTTGGTGTGTTTGTTATAGTAAATGATATATCAATGCTTCCGGTAGTTCAGAACCTTTTTAAATAACTTGTTCAGCCGGATATCTGTTAAAGATATCCGGCCTTTAATATCCAATATCTTTCATAGTTTATATCTTCAGAAA
>ERZ795053.2587-NODE-2587-length-21697-cov-12.160383_pt1 | contig 21697 bp, 19 predicted proteins | sample MGYA00375137_ERZ795053 | MGnify/ENA primary metagenome ERZ795053 (study PRJEB30182, sample SAMN05720284) | activated sludge metagenome | isolation source: Anaerobic digester | place: Hong Kong | collected 2014-12-17 ...
GGCATCGTCAAGCAGGTGCGCGACCTGATCGACGGCGTCTACAGCGACAAGAGCGGGCGCGACGCCGGTGGCGTGGCCGCCGTGGTGCCGATCGAGGAGGCCATGACCGAGAAGGATCTGGCCAAGGAGATCCGCCGGCTCGAGAAGCTCATGCTCGAGCACGCGCGCAACCTGGAATTCGAGCAGGCCGCACGCACGCGCGACCAGCTGGCCGCGCTCAAGGAAAGGGTGCTGGGCGCCTCGGGCGAGTTGCGCGGCGCCGCCTGAGCGAGGCGGTCACCGGGCAGGGCGCCCGGCTGGCCGTTAGCTGCCCTTGACGACCAGCTTGTTGTCGACCGATTTCACGCCCTTCGCCGCCTTGGCGATGGTTTCGGCGCGGGCCTTGGCGGCCTCGTTGGGTGCCGGGCCGTTCAGTGTGACCACGCCGTTCTTGGTGTCCACGTTGATCGCCAGCGCGCTCAACTCGTTGTCCTTGGCCAGATCGGTCTTGACGGAGGCGGTGATGCCGGCATCGTCGAGCATGTCGCCCGCCTTGGCCATGGCGGCGCTGGCGTCGGCCTTGGCGTCGGCGGCCGCGGCCTTCACGTCGGCGCCGGCCTTGGCGGCGGCGTCCTTGGCGTCGGCGGTGGCGTCTTTCATCGCGTCCTTGGCGTCGGCCGCGGCATCCTTGACCGCGTCCTTGGCATCGGCGGCGGCGTTGGCCACCTTGTCGCCGGCCTGGTTGGCGGCGGCTTCGGTCTTGGCGACGGCGGTGTCGAGTTTCTGGCCGGCGGTCTGGCCGTCGTCGCTCTTGCCGCAGGCGGCGAGGCCGATGGCCAGGGCGGCCGCGGCGGCCAGGGCGCTCAGGCGCATCAAATGGGTGGTGTTGCTCATGGTGGCATCCTCCAGGTGGGTCGTGGTTGGGTGGTGGACGGGGAACGCGTCGGGCGCCCTCCGGTGGGTGGTTCGCACCTTAGGCCCCGGCTGGCGGCATGCCTGTGGGCCGGCGTTGAATCCGCTGTAGGAGAAGGCCGCGTCGTGGCCCGGCGGGGTGCCCGGGTCAGGCTGAAAGCCCCTTCATCGTGTATACTTGATAGAAATACTCGGAATTAGGTGCCGCCCAGCCGCGGCACCCCGCCTGCCGACCCGCCAGCCGCGGGGTGGCGGGCGCACAACACCCACGCAAGGAGTCTTTGCATGCGCCTGACCACCAAAGGGCGATTCGCCGTCACCGCCATGATCGACCTGGCGCTGCGCCAGCAGAGCGGCCCGGTGACGCTGGCCGCCATCAGCCAGCGGCAGCAGATTTCGCTGTCCTACCTCGAGCAGCTGTTCGGCAAGCTGCGCCGCAAGGAACTGGTGGAATCCACCCGCGGTCCGGGCGGCGGCTACACGCTGGGCCGCGAGGCCGGCGAAATCACCGTGGCCGACATCATCCTGTCGGTGGACGAGCCCATCGACGCCACCCACTGCGGCGGCAAGGAAAACTGCCATGGCGACGGCGGCCGCTGCATGACGCACGACCTCTGGACCTCGCTGAACGACCACATGGTCGCCTTCCTCGACGGCGTGACCCTGCAGAGCCTGGTGGAAGACCAGCTCGCCAAGGGCATGGAGGTGGAAGACAAGCCGGCCGCCAAGCGCGCCATTTCCAGCGCGCCGGTGGTCAAGCCGATCCGCGTGACGGCGCCCAACTCGGTCTTCGCGCTGGGTGGAATTGCTTCTAAATAAATAGCTGCCTGCGCCCGCCCTTCAAGGGCTGGTGGCCTGAAACACTAAAATTTCTGATGTGCTGATCCCATGAGCCAGACCCCGCATTTCCCCATCTACATGGACTACGGTGCCACCACGCCGGTCGATCCGCGCGTGGTGGACGCCATGATTCCGTGGCTGCGCGAGCACCACGGCAACCCGGCCAGCCGCAGCCACGCCTGGGGCTGGGAAGCCGAGCAGGCGGTGGAAAAGGCGCGCCAGCAGGTGGCCGAGCTGATCGGCGCCGACCCGCGCGAGATCGTCTGGACTTCCGGCGCCACCGAATCCGACAATCTGGCCATCAAGGGCGCGGCCCACTTCTACCAGGGCAAGGGCAAGCACCTGATCACGGTGAAAACCGAGCACAAGGCCGTGCTCGACACCATGCGCGAGCTGGAGCGCCAGGGTTTCGAGGTGACCTACCTCGACGTCCAGGAAGACGGCCTGCTGGATCTGGCGGCCTTCAAGGCCGCCATCCGCCCCGACACCATCCTGGCCAGCGTGATGCTGGTGAACAACGAGATCGGCGTGATCCAGGACGTGAACGCCATTGGCGCCATCTGCCGCGAGCATGGCGTGATCTTCCACGTGGATGCGGCGCAGGCCACCGGCAAGGTGCATATCGACGTCAGCCAGCAGCCCATCGACCTGATGAGCCTGGCCAGCCACAAGACCTACGGCCCCAAGGGCATTGGCGCGCTGTATGTGCGCCGCAAGCCGCGCATCCGCCTGGAAGCGCAGATGCACGGCGGCGGCCACGAGCGTGGCATGCGCAGCGGCACGCTGCCCACGCACCAGATCGTCGGCATGGGCGAGGCCTACCGCATCGCCCGCGAAGAGATGGACAAGGACAACGAGAAGGCCTGGGCGCTGCACCACCGCCTGATCGACGGCCTGAAGGACGTGGAGGAAGTGTTCCTCAACGGCCACCCCACGCAGCGCGTGGCGCAGAACATCAACCTGAGCTTCAACTTCGTCGAAGGCGAATCGCTCATCATGGGCATCAAGGGCCTGGCGGTGAGCAGCGGCTCGGCCTGCACCTCGGCCAGCCTGGAGCCCAGCTACGTGCTGCGCGCCCTGGGCCGCAGCGACGAGCTGGCGCACTCCAGCCTGCGCATCACCATCGGCCGCTTCACGACCGAGGAAGACATCGACTACGCCGTCAAGACCATCCGCGAGAACGTGGCCAAGCTGCGCGAGCTCTCCCCGCTGTGGGAGATGCACCAGGAGGGCATCGATCTGTCCACCATCCAGTGGGCAGCCCACTGATTTTTGAATGAAACAGGCTTGCAGCCCATGAGAGACGGGCGCAGGCAGCTATCAAACAAGGAGTAAAACCATGGCTTATTCCGAAAAGGTCATTGACCACTACGAAAACCCCCGCAACGTCGGCAGCTTCGACAAGGGCGACGAGAGCGTGGGCACCGGCATGGTGGGCGCACCGGCCTGCGGCGACGTGATGAAGCTGCAGATCAAGGTCAACCCTTCCACCGGCGTCATCGAGGACGCGCGCTTCAAGACCTACGGCTGCGGCTCGGCCATCGCCTCCAGCTCGCTCGTGACCGAATGGGTCAAGGGCAAGACGCTGGACGAAGCCTCGGCGCTCAAGAACAGCCAGATCGCCGAAGAGCTGGCGCTGCCCCCGGTGAAGATCCACTGCTCCATCCTGGCCGAAGACGCCATCAAGGCCGCGGTGGACGACTACAAGAAAAAGCACGCCAACTGAGCCGCCAGCATGGCCCTGCACCACGCCGAGCAAGGTGAAGTGATCGACGTACGCCCCTACGGCGGCGCGATCACGGGCGAGCAGTCCATCGCCCTGTTCAAGTCGGCCCAGCTGGAGGTGATGCGCCTGGTGTTCCCCGCCGGCCACCGCATGCCCAGCCACCAGGTGGCGGGCGAGATCACCATCCAGTGCCTGGAGGGCGTGGTCGAGGTGGAGGTGGCCGGCGCCGTGACCACGCTGCCGGCCGGCCACCTGCTGTTCGTCGAGGGTGGCGTGGCACATGCGCTGCGGGCCATTCAGGCCGCTTCGGTGCTCGTGACCGTCGTTCTCTGTTCTGTCTGACCGAATTCCTTTCGCTGCCCGTCATGGCCGTCACCCTTTCCGAATCCGCCGCCCGCCACGTCAGCAAGTACCTCGCCAAGCGCGGCAGGGGCGTGGGCGTGCGCCTGGGCGTCAAGACCACCGGCTGCTCGGGCCTGGCCTACAAGCTCGAATACGTGGACGAGATCGCGCCCGAGGACATCGTCTTCGAGGGCCACGGCGTCAAGGTGCTGGTCGATCCCAAGAGCATGGCCTACATCGACGGCACCGAGCTCGACTACGTGCGCGAGGGCCTGAACGAGGGCTTCAAGTTCCACAACCCCAATGAGCGCGACCGCTGCGGCTGCGGCGAGTCGTTCCGGGTCTGAGGCGCCCTTCGTCAGCGGCTGCGCATGGCACGCGCCACGGTCATCGTCACCATCGACAACGAACGCGAGGTGGTGGCCGTCAACGCCTGGTTCCAGCGCTGGGGCCCGCGCATCCGCTGCGCCGACAATCAGGGTTGCGGCTGCTGCGTGGACATCTGGGACGTGGAAGCACCCGCCGAAGCCCTGGCCCAGTTGCCGTCCGAGATGTGGTCGCCTTCCGCTGCCACCGGCGGCGAAGGTTGAGGCCCGCACACTTGGCACGCTGCTCGCTTGGGCAGACGGTGTGTCCACTTTGTCTCGAACCCTGCACATGAACCTGCAATCCACCGATTTCGAACTCTTCGGCCTGCCGCCGCGCTTTGCGCTGGACGCGGGTGCGCTCGACGTGCGCTGGAAGGAGCTGCAGCGCCAGGTGCACCCGGACAAGTTCGCCGCCCAGGGCGCGGCCGCGCAGCGCGTGGCGATGCAATGGTCGGCCCGCATCAACGAGGCCTACCGGCGCCTGAAGAGCCCGCTGCAGCGCGCCGCCTACCTGTGCGAGCTGAACGGCGCGCCCATCGATGCCGAGAACAACACCGCCATGCCGCCCGCGTTCCTGATGCAGCAGATGGAGCTGCGCGAGGCGCTGGACGATGCGGCGAGTGCCGACGACCTGGAGCAGATCGCCAGCCAGTCGGCTTCGCTCCAGCGCGACATGCTCTCTAAAATAGAGCAACAGACGGACGCCGAACAGGCCTGGCCGGCGGCGGCGCAGTCGGTGCGCGCGCTGATGTTCCTGGACCGCCTGGCTGCCGACATCGACCGTCGGCGCGACGCCCTGGACTGAACCCGAGCCGCGCGGCCCGTGCGTGCCGCGCCTCAAGAAGAAACGACTTTCTGCCCCTTTTTCCCGATGGCCCTGCTGCAAATCTCCGAACCCGGTCAGTCACCCGATCCGCACCAGCGCCGCCTGGCGGTGGGTATCGATCTGGGCACCACCCATTCACTCGTGGCCGCCGTGCGCCACGGCGTGGCCGAATGCCTGCCGGACGCCGAAGGCCGCGTGCTGTTGCCCTCGGTGGTGCGCTACCTGCCGGGCGGCGGCCGCCAGATCGGCTGGGCTGCGCTGGAGGGCGCCGCGCAGGATGCCGAGAACACCATCGCTTCCGCCAAGCGCCTGATGGGCCGCGGCCTGGCCGATGTGGCGCACGCCGGCAAGCTGCCTTACACGCTGGTCGACAAGCCCGGCATGGTGGCCGTGCGCACCGTGCAGGGCGAGAAATCGCCCGTGGAAGTGAGCGCGGAGATCCTGGCCACGCTGCGCCAGCGCGCCGAGGATTCGCTGGGCGACGACCTGTACGGCGCCGTGATCACCGTGCCTGCCTATTTCGACGACGCGCAGCGCCAGGCCACCAAGGATGCCGCGCAGCTGGCCGGCCTGAACGTGCTGCGCCTGATCAACGAGCCCACCGCGGCGGCCATTGCCTACGGGCTGGACAATGCCAGCGAAGGCATCTACGCCGTGTTCGATCTGGGCGGGGGCACCTTCGACGTGTCCATCCTGCGGCTCACGCAGGGTGTGTTCGAGGTCATTGCCACCGGCGGCGATTCGGCCCTGGGCGGCGACGATTACGACCAGGCGCTGGCCGACTGGCTGCTGCAGCGCAGCGGCCGCACGGCGGGCGCCGCCGCCGAGCGCGCGGCGCTCAAGACCGCGGCGCGGGCCATCAAGGAAGCCTTGAGCACTACTGAATCTGTAGCTGTCGGCGCCTTCTGGGAGCCGGCCGGAGCCGGATTCGATGTGCAACGATCGGATTTCGAGGCCGCCACCGCCCAGCTCACCGGCCGCTGCGTTGCCACCGTCCGCCAGGTGCTGCGCGACGCCAGGCTGCGGCCCGACGAGGTGCAGGGCGTGGTCATGGTGGGTGGCGCCACGCGCATGCCGCAGATCCGGCAGGCGGTGGCGGGGTTGTTCGGTCGCGAGCCGCTCACCAACCTGAACCCGGACGAGGTGGTGGCGCTGGGCGCGGCCATTTCCGCCAACCAGCTGGCCGGCAACGACGCCGCCGGCGACCTGCTGCTGCTGGACGTGATCCCGTTGTCGCTCGGCATCGAGACCATGGGCGGGCTGGTGGAGCGCATCGTGCCGCGCAACCAGACCATCCCCACCGCCATGGCGCAGGATTTCACCACCTACAAGGATGGCCAGACCGCGCTGGCGCTGCACGTGGTGCAGGGCGAGCGCGACCTGGTGCAGGACTGCCGCAGCCTGGCGCGCTTCGAGCTGCGCGGCATACCGCCCATGGCGGCCGGCGCCGCGCGCATCCGCGTCACCTTCACCGTTGACGCCGACGGCCTGCTGCACGTGGGCGCGCGCGAACAGATCAGCGGCGTGGAGGCGCAGATCGACGTCAAGCCCAGCTACGGTCTGGCCGACGACGACATCGCGCGCATGCTGCAGGAAAGCTTCACCACCGCCGAGGCCGACGTGGCCGCGCGCGCCCTGGTGGAGGCGCGCGTGGAGGCCGACCGCATGCTGCTGGCCACGCAGAGCGCGTTGGAAGCCGATGGCGCGCTGCTGGCGCCGCAAGAACGCGCTGACATCGATGCGCTGATGCTCTCGCTGCGCGCCATTGCCGCCAACAGCGAGGACGCCGCCGCCATCGAAGCGGCCACCAAGGCGCTGGCGCAAGGCACCGAGGCCTTTGCCGCCGCGCGCATGAACGCCAGCATCCAGAAGGCGCTGTCCGGCAAGAACGTTTCCACGCTGTAAGCTCGCAACCCGCCATGCCCGTCATCAAGATCCTGCCTCACCCGGAATATGCGCCCGAGGGCGCCGAGATCCAGGCCAACGTGGGCGATTCCATCTGCGAGGCGCTGCTCGAGCACGACATCGAGATCGAGCACGCCTGCGAGATGAGCTGCGCCTGCACCACCTGCCACGTCGTCGTGCGCAAGGGCTATGACTCGCTCAACCCGCCCGAGGAAGAGGAGGAGGACCTGCTCGACCGCGCCTGGGGCCTGGAGCCGCAGTCGCGCCTGTCCTGCCAGGCCATCGTGGCCAAGGAAGACCTGACGGTCGAGATCCCGCGCTACTCCATCAACCACGCCAAAGAGAAACACTAGGGCCGCTCGCCATGTCGCGACAAATCGTTCTGGACACCGAAACCACCGGACTGTCGGCCGAGAGCGGCGACCGCATCATCGAGATCGGCTGCGTCGAGCTGATGGCGCGCAAGCTCACCGGCAACAACCTGCACTTCTACGTCAACCCCGAGCGCGACAGCCACGAAGACGCGCTCAAGGTGCACGGCATCAGCAACGAGTTCCTGCGCGACAAGCCCAAGTTCGCCGAGGTGGCCGACGACATCCTGCGCTACCTGGAAGGCGCGGAGCTGATCATCCACAACGCCGCCTTCGACGTCGGCTTTCTCGACAAGGAACTGGAGCGACTGGGGCGGCCCCAGCTGGCCAGCTTCGTGGACAAGGTGACCGACACGCTGGCCATGGCCAAGGAGCTCTATCCCGGCAAGCGCAACAGCCTGGACGCGCTGTGCGACCGCCTGGGCGTGGACAACTCCGGCCGCACGCTGCACGGCGCGCTGCTCGACGCCGAGCTGCTGGCCGATGTCTACATCAACCTCACGCGCGGCCAGGAGGCGCTGCTGATCGACCTGGGCTCGGTCGGCGCCGAAGGCGAGGGCGCCACGCGCGCCGACCTGAGCGGCTTCGATCTGCCGGTGCTGGCCGCCAGCGAGGCCGAACTGGCCGCGCACGCCCGCGTGCTGGCCGAGATCGACAAGGCCAGCGGCGGTAAGACTGTCTGGCCGGCAGCCGATCGCCCAGCGGCCGAAGCTGTGGCATAATCACGGGCTTCGCATCGGCCACGCTGGTGCGAAACCGGGTGATTAGCTCAGCGGTAGAGCACTGCCTTCACACGGCAGGGGTCACATGTTCGATCCATGTATCACCCACCAGATCCAGACGGCCTGGCTCCCACGAGCCAGGCCGTTTTCTTTTGCCTGTGCCCCGCCCGCCGGGTGTAACCTGCGGCTTCGATCGCTCCTTCCAACATCGCCATGCTGCTTGAGGCCGACCTGTCCCGCCTGATCCTGATCGACTACCAGGCGCGCCTGATGCCTGTCGTCCACGACGGCGCCGCGGTGTTGCAGAACGCGCTGCGGCTGGCGCGCGCGGCCCGCGAACTGGGTGTGCCTGTATGGGCGACCGAGCAGAACCCGGCTGGGCTCGGAGCCACCGACGAGGCGCTGCGTGCGCTGTGCGACGAGGTGGTGCCCAAGATGGGCTTCAGCGCCGCACCGCAACTACTGCCCATGCTGGAAGCGGTGGCCGAGCCGACGCCGCGCCCGCGCGGCGGCAACGCGCGCAGCCTGCCCCGGCACCTGCGCCAGCCGCAGCCGGCGGAGCCCGAGCGCTCCACCTGGTTGCTGGCCGGCTGCGAGGCGCACGTCTGCCTGCTGCAGACCGCGCTCGGCTTGCTGGAGCAGGACGGCGACGTGTGGGTGGTGACCGATGCCTGTGGCTCGCGCACCGAACGCAACCGCGACGCCGCCTTCGACCGCCTGGCGGCCGCGGGTTGCGAACTGGTGACCACCGAGATGGTGCTGTTCGAATGGCTCGGCAGCGCGGAACACCCGAAGTTCAAGGCGGTGCAGGCCTTGATCAAGTAACGCGGCTGTCAGGAAGTTTGATGAAGATTTGGGCCGCTGGCCCAGTCATGACGGGCGCAGGCAGCTATCGAATCAGGAGCTTTTTCAGGCTCCATTGCCAGGGGAACAAGCGATGAACATGGATTGGACGCGCCATTCGGCGGATTTGCTGCGCGAATCGGCCCAGTTGAGCTGGTCGGCGCCGCAGGTGGTGGCGCACCGCGTCACGCGCATGATGCTGGCCGGCCCGCAGCCCAGCGCGCGCGACCGGCGCGAGTTTACCCTCATGGGGGCCGAGAAGCTGGCGGCTTTCCAGGAGGCCTGGGTGGCCATGGGTGCGCGCACCATGGCCCTGCAGCAGCAATGGGCGCTGGAGGCCATGCACTTCTGGTGGCAGGCGGCGCTGGGTGGTGCCTGGCTGCGCCCGCGCGCCATGCAGCGGCAGGTGGCCAACGACGTGAGCAAGGCCTGGGGCTCGGTGCTGGACGTGGCCACCCGTGGTGTGCGCCCCGTGGGCCAGCGCGCCGCAGCCAACTCGCGCCGCCTGGCCCGCACGCCGCTGACGCGCAAGAAGCGCTGAGCGGCGGGTCGGGCAGGGCCCCGTCAGTCTGTCGCAAGCGCCAACTTCATAATGGCGACTCCCGAGTAGCGAGTGCGCGGCGCGCCTGCATGTGTGCGCCTTGAGCTGAACGCGCCCGTTCGTGCCCGAGAACCAGCGGCCGAAAGTGCCGAGGAGACAAGCCCATGAGCAGCTATGCAGAGTTCTACCGCCGTTCCATCGAGGATCGCGACGGCTTCTGGCGCGAACAGGCCGCGCTGATCGACTGGCAGACGCCGCCCCAGACGATCTGCGACTACAGCAAGCCGCCGTTCGTCAAGTGGTTCGCGGGCGGCACCACCAACCTGTGCCACAACGCGGTTGACCGCCACGTCGCCACGCGCGGCGACCAGCCTGCGCTGATCGCCATCTCCACGGAAACCGACACCGAGCAGGTCTACACCTTCAGGCAACTGCAGGCCGAGGTGCAGCGCATGGCCGCTGCGCTGCTGTCGCTGGGCGTGGGCAAGGGCGATCGGGTGCTGATCTACATGCCCATGATTGCGGAAGCGGCCTTCGCCATGCTGGCCTGCGCGCGCATCGGCGCCATCCACTCGGTGGTGTTCGGCGGCTTCGCCTCGGGTTCGCTGGCCAGCCGCATCGAGGATGCCGAACCCAAGGTGATCGTCAGCGCCGACGCCGGGTCGCGCGGCGGCAAGGCGGTGGCGTACAAGCCCCTGCTCGACGAAGCCATCCGCCTGTCCAAGCACAAGCCGCCGGCCGTGCTGCTGGCGGACCGCGGCCTGGTGCCCATGGACCTGGTGGCCGGCCGCGATCACCTGTGGGCCGCGCTGCGCGAGCAGCACCTGAACGCCCAAGTACCCTGCGAGTGGGTGGACGCCACCCACACCAGCTACACGCTCTACACCAGCGGCACCACCGGCAAGCCCAAGGGCGTGCAACGCGACACCGGTGGCTACGCCGTGGCGCTGGCCGCTTCCATGAAGCACATCTTCGACGGCCGCGCCGGCGAGACCTACTTTTCCACCAGCGACATCGGCTGGGTGGTGGGCCACAGCTACATCATCTACGGCCCGCTGATCGCCGGCATGGCCACCATCATGTACGAGGGCCTGCCCACGCGGCCGGACGGCGGCATCTGGTGGCAGCTGGTCGAAAAATACAAGGTGACCGTGATGTTCAGCGCGCCCACCGCGGTGCGCGTGCTCAAGAAGCAGGATCCGGCCTTCCTGAGCAAGTACGATCTCTCCAGCCTGCGTGCGCTGTTCCTGGCCGGCGAGCCGCTCGACGAGCCCACGGCGCAGTGGATCAGCGGCTCCCTGGGCAAGCCCATCATCGACAACTACTGGCAGACCGAGACCGGCTGGCCCATCCTCACCATCTGCAACGGGGTGGAGAAGGCGCCCTCCAAGTTCGGCTCGCCCGGCAAGGCGGTCTACGGCTACAACGTCAAGCTGCTGGACGACCAGACCGGCGAGGAACTCACCAGCGCCAACCAGAAGGGCGTGCTGGCCATCGAGGGTCCGCTGCCTCCCGGCTGCCTGCAGACCGTCTGGCGCGACGACACCCGCTACGTCAACACCTACTGGTCGAGCGTGCCGAACAAGATGGTCTACAGCACCTTCGACTGGGCCATCCGCGACGAAGACGGCTACTACTTCATCCTCGGCCGCACCGACGACGTGATCAACGTGGCCGGACACCGCCTGGGCACGCGCGAGATCGAGGAAGCCATTGCCAGCCACCCCAACATCGCCGAGGTCGCGGTGGTCGGCGTGGCCGACCAGCTCAAAGGCCAGGTGGCCATGGCCTTCGCCGTGCTCAAGGACGCCAGCCCGCTGGAAGACCCGCAGGCGCTGCTCAAGCTGGAAGGCGAGGTGATGAAGATCGTCGACGGCTCGCTGGGCGCGGTGGCGCGGCCGGCGCGCGTGCGCTTCGTCTCGCTGCTGCCCAAGACCCGCTCCGGCAAGCTGCTGCGCCGCGCCGTGCAGGCGGTGTGCGAGGGGCGCGATCCGGGCGATCTGACCACCATGGAAGACCCGGCCGCGCTGCAGCAGATCCGCGATCTGGTGAAGGTGTGACGCAACACCTGTCCGGCGGACTGCGCCCCGCCGGTGCCACCCTGTCAGCTTTCGGTGGCACAATTGGAGCGCGAAGCATTAGGCCCTTCCCAGCCCGAGTCGCGTCCGCCAACCGGTTCAGCCGGGGCCGCGGAAGGTCATTTCACCAATCTCACAGCTCCCTGAAGGGGAGCGGAGGCCAGCGATCATGAGCGAAACCCGCTCCGTGTACGACACGTACAAAGGCAACACCTACCTCTTCGGCGGCAATGCGCCGTACGTGGAGGAGATGTACGAAAACTACCTCGCCAACCCTGGCAGCGTGCCCGACAGCTGGCGCAGCTATTTCGATGCGCTGCAGCACGTACCGGCCGTCGACGGCAGCGAGGCGCGCGATGTGCCGCACATGCCGGTCGTCAACGCCTTTGCCCAGCTGGCCAAGCAGGGCCCCATGCGTGCGGCCGAGCCCAGCGGTGCCGATTCCGAGGCAGGCCGCAAGCGCACGGCGGTGCAGCAGCTCATCGCCGCCTACCGCAACATCGGCGCACGCTGGGCCAACCTGGATCCGCTCAAGCGCAGCGAGCGCCCGGCGATCCCGGAACTGGAGCCTTCCTTCTACGGCTTCACCGACGCCGACATGGAGACGGTGTTCAACACCAGCAACACGTTCTTCGGCAAGGACGTGATGTCGCTGCGTGACCTGCTGAACGCCCTGCGCGAGACCTACTGCGGCACCGTCGGCGCAGAGTACATGTACATCACCGACCAGACGGAAAAGCGCTGGTGGCAGCAGAAGCTGGAGAGTGTGCGCGCCAACCCGCAGCTCACGGCCGACCAGAAGAAGCACGTGCTGGAACGCCTGACGGCCGCCGAGGGCCTGGAGCGGTTCCTGCACACCAAGTACGTGGGCCAGAAGCGCTTCTCGCTGGAAGGCGGCGAGAGCTTCATCGTCTCCATGGACGAGCTGATCAACCGCGCCGGTGAAGCCGGCGTGCAGGAAATCGTGATCGGCATGGCCCATCGCGGCCGCCTGAACGTGCTGGTCAACACGCTGGGCAAGATGCCCTCGATGCTGTTCGCCGAGTTCGACCACACCGCGCCGGAAGACCTGCCGAGTGGCGACGTGAAGTACCACCAGGGCTTCTCGAGCGACGTGTCCACGGCCGGCGGCCCGGTGCACCTGAGCCTGGCTTTCAACCCCTCGCACCTGGAGATCGTCAACCCGGTGGTCGAGGGCAGCGTGCGCGCCCGCCTGGACCGCCGCGGCGACGACGAAGGCGACTCCGTACTGCCCGTGCTGGTGCACGGCGACGCCGCCTTTGCCGGCCAGGGCGTGGTGATGGAGACGCTGGCGATGTCGGCCACGCGCGGCTACCACACCGGTGGCACGGTGCACATCGTCATCAACAACCAGATCGGCTTCACCACCAGCGATCCGCGCGACACGCGGTCCACGCTGTACTGCACCGACGTGGTCAAGATGGTGGAAGCGCCCGTGCTGCACGTGAACGGCGACGATCCCGAAGCCGTGGTGCTGTGCACGCAGCTGGCGCTGCAGTACCGCCAGGAGTTCAACAAGGATGTCGTGATCGACATCGTCTGCTTCCGCAAGCTGGGCCACAACGAGCAGGACACCCCCATGCTCACCCAGCCGCTGATGTACAAGCGCATCGGCCAGCACCCCGGCACCCGCAAGCTCTACGCTGACAAGCTGGGCGCGCAGGGCCTGGGCGAAACGCTGGGCGACGACATGGTGGCCGCCTACCGCGCCGCCATGGACGCCGGCCGCCACACGGTGGACCCGGTGCTGACCAACTTCAAGAGCAAGTATGCGGTCGACTGGTCGCCCTACCTGAACACCAAGTGGACCGATTCGGCCGAAACCGCCATCCCGCTGACCGAATGGAAGCGCCTGGCCGAGCGCATCACCACCGTGCCCGAGGGCTTCACCGTCCACGCGCTGGTCAAGAAGGTGCTGGAAGACCGCGCAGCCATGGGCCGTGGCGAGGTCAACGTCGACTGGGGCATGGGCGAGCACATGGCCTTCGCCTCGCTGGTGGCCTCCGGCTTCCCGGTGCGCCTGTCTGGAGAGGACTGCGGGCGCGGCACGTTCACACACCGCCACGCCGTGCTGCACGACCAGAAGCGCGAGAAATGGGACGAAGGCATCTTCGTGCCGCTGCAGCACGTGTCGGACAAGCAGGCACCGTTCACCGTCATCGACTCGCTGCTGTCGGAAGAAGCGGTGTTGGGCTTCGAGTACGGCTATGCCTCCAACGATCCCAACACCCTGGTGATCTGGGAGGCGCAGTTCGGTGACTTCGTCAACGGCGCGCAGGTGCTGATCGACCAGTTCATTGCCTCCGGCGAGGTCAAGTGGGGCCGCGTCAACGGCCTCACGCTGATGCTGCCGCACGGCTACGAGGGTCAGGGCCCCGAGCATTCGTCGGCGCGCCTGGAGCGCTTCATGCAGCTCTCGGCAGATCTGAACATGCAGGTGGTCCAGCCGACCACGGCCAGCCAGATCTTCCACCTGCTGCGCCGCCAGATGATCCGCCCGCTGCGCAAGCCGCTGATCATCATGACGCCCAAGAGCCTGCTGCGCAACAAGGACGCCACGTCCCCGCTCACCGATTTCACCAAGGGCAGCTTCCAGACCGTGATTGCCGACCAGGGCGATCTGAAGGGCGAGAAGGTCAAGCGCGTGATCGCCTGCTCCGGCAAGGTGTACTACGACCTGGCCAAGAAGCGCCAGGAAAAGGGCTCCGAAGACGTGGCCATCCTGCGCGTGGAACAGCTCTATCCGTTTCCGCACAAGGCCTTCGGTGCGGAACTCAAGAAGTACCCCAACGCCACCGAGATCGTGTGGTGCCAGGACGAGCCGCAGAACCAGGGCGCCTGGTTCTTCGTGCAGCACTACATCCACGAGAACATGTCCGCCGGCCAGAAGCTCGGCTACGCCGGCCGCCAGGCCGCGGCCTCGCCGGCCGTGGGCTACGCCCACCTGCACCAGGAGCAGCAGAAGGCGCTGGTCGACGCTGCCTTCTCCCGCCTGAAGGGCTTCGTGCTCCACAAGTAAACGCCGTCGCGTCCGTCCTCATCAACCCAACAAGAACTGTCAATCGAGATTCAAATGGCCATCGTCGAAGTCAAGGTGCCGCAGCTCTCTGAATCCGTGGCTGAGGCCACCTTGCTGCAATGGAAGAAAAAAGCCGGGGAGGCCGTCAAGGCCGATGAAATCCTGATCGAGATCGAAACCGACAAGGTGGTGCTCGAAGTGCCCGCGCCGGCCACCGGCGTGCTGAGCGAGATCGTCGAGGCCGACGGCGCCACCGTCGCCGCCGACCAGCTGATCGCCCGCATCGACACCGCAGCCGTGGCTGGCGCGCCGGCTGCCGCGCCCGCGGCTCCGGCGCAAGCGGCTGCCCCGGCACCGGCCGCTGCTGCCCCGGCTTCCGGTGGCAGCAAGTCGGACATCGCCATGCCCGCCGCTGCCAAGCTGATGGCCGACAACAACCTCGCCGCCGGCGCCGTGGCTGGCACCGGCAAGAACGGCCGCGTGACCAAGGGCGATGTCCTGGGTGCTATGCAATCCGGAGCTGCTTCCGCCGGCGCGCCGGCTGCAGCCCAGAAAACCGCTCAAATCCCGACCGGCGTGCCGACCACCATGCTGCCGCAGGTGCAGGCGCCCGCCGCGCCCAACCTGGAGGGCCGCCCCGAGCAGCGCGTGCCCATGACACGCCTGCGCGCCCGCGTGGCCGAGCGCCTGCTGCAGTCGCAATCCACCAACGCCATCCTCACCACGTTCAACGAGGTGAACATGCAGCCGGTGATGGACATGCGCAAGCGCTTCCAGGAGAAGTTCGAGAAGGAGCACGGCGTCAAGATCGGCTTCATGAGCTTCTTTGTGAAGGCGGCGGTGCACGCGCTCAAGAAGTACCCGGTGCTCAACGCCAGCGTGGACGGCAACGACATCGTCTACCACGGCTACTTCGACATCGGCATCGCCGTGGGCAGCCCGCGCGGCCTGGTGGTGCCGATCCTGCGCAACGCCGACCAGATGAGCTTTGCCGACATCGAGAAGAAGATCGCCGAGTTCGGCGCCAAGGCGCGCGACGGCAAGCTGGGCATCGAGGACATGACCGGCGGTACCTTCTCGATCAGCAACGGCGGCGTGTTCGGCTCGATGATGTCCACCCCCATCATCAACCCGCCGCAAAGCGCCATCCTGGGCGTGCACGCCACCAAGGACCGCGCCGTGGTCGAGAACGGCCAGGTCGTGGTGCGCCCGATGAACTACCTGGCCATGAGCTACGACCACCGCATCATCGACGGCCGCGAAGCCGTGCTGGGCCTGGTGGCCATGAAGGAAGCGCTGGAAGATCCGGCGCGTCTGCTGTTCGATATCTGAGGCCTCGGAAGCCTGCTTTGGAACCCACCCTCGCGGTGGGTTTCTTCCACCATCGATTCCGGAAAGATCCATGAGCAAACAATTCGACCTCATCGTCATCGGCGCCGGCCCTGGCGGCTACATCGCCGCCATCCGCGCGGCCCAGCTGGGCATGAACGTGGCCTGCATCGACGAGTGGAGCAGCGCCGACGGCAAGCCCGCACCTGGCGGCACCTGCACCAACGTCGGCTGCATCCCGTCCAAGGCGCTGCTGCAAAGTTCAGAGCACTACGAGCATGCCGAGAAGCACTTTGCCGACCACGGCATCGGCGTGAGCGGCCTGAAGATGGACGTCGCCAAGATGGTCGCCCGCAAGGATGCGGTGGTCAAGCAGAACAACGACGGCATCCTCTACCTGTTCAAGAAGAACAAGGTCACGTTCTTCCACGGCCGCGGCGCCTTCGTGAAGAGCGTCGATGGTGTCTACGACATCGAGGTGTCTGGCGCGGCCCCGGAAACGCTGCAGGCCAAGCAGGTGATCGTGGCCACCGGCTCCCGGGCCCGTCCGCTGCCGGGCGCGGCCTTCGACGAAGAGCTGATCCTCTCCAACGATGGCGCGCTGCGCATCGGCGCCGTGCCCAAGAAGCTGGCCCTGATCGGCTCCGGCGTGATCGGCCTGGAAATGGGCAGCGTCTGGCGCCGCCTGGGCGCGGACGTGACGGTGCTCGAAGCCCTGCCCACGTTCCTGGGCGCGGTGGACGATCAGATCGCCAAGGAAGCCCGCAAGGCCTTCGACAAGCAGGGCCTGAAGATCGAACTGGGCGTGAAGGTGACCGACGTGCAGTCGGGCAAGAAGGGTGTCAGCGTGAGCTACACCGATGCCAATGGCGAAGCCCAGAAACTGGCCGTGGACAAGCTCATCGTCTCCATCGGCCGCGTGCCCAACACCGAAGGCCTGAAACCCGAGGCCGTGGGCCTGAAGCTGGACGATCGCGGCGCCATCGTCGTGGACGACGAGTGCAGGACCAACCTGCCCGGCGTGTGGGCCGTCGGCGATGTGGTGCGCGGCCCCATGCTGGCGCACAAGGCCGAGGAAGAGGGCGTGGCGGTGGCCGAGCGCCTGGCGGGCCAGCACGGGCACGTCGATTTCAACCTGATCCCGTGGGTCATCTACACCAGCCCGGAAATCGCCTGGGTCGGCAAGACCGAGCAGCAGCTCAAGGAGGCCGGCGTGAAGTACAGGGCGGGCACCTTCCCGTTCCTGGCCAACGGCCGCGCGCGGGCGCTGGGCGACACCACCGGCATGGTCAAGATCCTGGCCGACGCCGCCACCGACGAGATCCTGGGCGTGCACATCGTCGGCCCGATGGCGAGCGAGCTGATCGCCGAGGCCTGCGTGGCCATGGCGTTCCGCGCCAGCAGCGAGGACATCGCCCGCATCTGCCACGCGCACCCGTCGCTCAGCGAGTCCACCAAGGAAGCCGCGCTGGCCGTGGACAAGCGCACGCTGAACTTCTGATTTTCAAGGCTTTCAGCGCTCTGGCCCATGGGCGACGGGCGCTGGCAGCTATTGAAACAATAGCCAACTGACGTTATCGCATGGCCAGCGTCCGCGCCATCTACGAGGCCGAGCTGGTCGCGCGCGGCTACACCACCGACCCCGCGCAGCAGCGCGCCGTGGACGCGCTGGAGCGCTGCGCCACCGAGTGGTCGGCCTACAAGCACAAGCGCTCCAACCGCTTCAAGAAGCTGCTCAACCGGCCGGACATCCCGCGCGGCGTGTACATGTACGGCGGAGTGGGGCGCGGCAAGAGCTTTCTGATGGACTGCTTCATGCAGGCCGTGCCGATCCAGCGCAAGACCCGGCTGCACTTCCACGAGTTCATGCGCGAGGTGCACCGTGAACTCGCCGGTCTGCAGGGCACGCAGAACCCGCTGGACGAGCTGGGCCGCCGCATCGCCGAGCGCTTCAAGCTGATCTGCTTCGACGAGTTCCACGTGGCGGACGTGACCGACGCCATGATCCTGCACCGCCTGCTGGTGGCGCTGTTCGACAACGGCGTGGGCTTCGTCACCACCAGCAACTTCAGGCCCGACGACCTCTACCCCGACGGCCTGCACCGAGACCGCATCCTGCCGGCCATCGCCCTGCTCAACGAGCACATGGAGGTGGTCAATGTGGACAACGGCACCGATTACCGCCGGCGAGCGCTGGAGCTCATCCAGCTCTACCACTGCCCGCTCGGCCCCGAGGCCGACGCCGCCATGGAGCAGGCCTTCGGGCAGCTCGCCACCTCCGCCGACGAAGACCCGGTGCTGCGCATCGAGGCACGCGAGATCCGCGCCCGGCGCCGGGCCGACGGCGTGGTGTGGTTCGATTTCAGGACGCTGTGTGGCGGCCCGCGCTCGCAGAACGACTACCTGGAGATCGCCTCGCAGTTCCACACGGTGCTGCTGTCCGATGTGCCGCAGATGTTCGTGCGCCACGCGTCGGAGGCGCGGCGCTTCACCTGGCTGGTGGATGTGCTGTACGACCGGCGCGTCAAGCTGATCGTCTCGGCCGCCGTGCCGCCCGAGCAGCTCTACACCGAAGGCCCGCTGGCGCACGAGTTTCCGCGCACGGTCTCGCGGCTGATGGAGATGCAATCGGCCGAGTACCTTGCGCTGGGCCATCGCACCGTGGATACTCATCTGACATGAAACGCTATGCCTCGCTGGCTGCCCTGGTCTTGATGGTCGTGGCGCTTGACGCCGCCGCCGCAGCCAAGGCGGGTTCGACGGCCGAGCCCACGGCGGCCCCTGAAGCCGCCGCCGGTGCTGCTGCCGACGGCCGCCCGGAACCCTGGATGGTGGCCGAGCGCGCCCGCATCGTGCAGCAGCGCGAGGTGGCGACGGACGAATTCACCGCCGCCCAGAAGGCCTGCTGGCAGAAGTTCGCCGTCAACGACTGCCTGCGCCGTGCCCAGCTCGCCAGGCGCGAGAAGGTGGATCTGCTGCAGCGGCAGGAATGGGTGCTGAACGACCTGGAACGCCGCCTGCGCACCCAGGCGCGCCTGAAGGCGCTGCAGGACAAGCAGCAGAACTAGGGCTGGTTCGACGTGCGTCCCACGGCTGGAGGCGCCGCCACCGCAGTGTGGAGCGGTAGCCTCAGTTGCGGCGCAGCGGCATGAAGCCCGAACCCACTGGCGGCTTGTCGTCCGCCAGCTTCTCGACCTTCACGATGGCCAGCGACAGGTTGTCGCCACCACCCTGCGCGCGGGCGCGGGCCTTCTCGATCAGGAACTCGCTGGCTTCGCGCGGCGGCAGTGAAGCCAGCACGGAGGCCAGCTCCTCGGTCGTGAAGTAGTGCCAGACGCCGTCGCTGCAGGCTAGCAGGGTGTCGCCGATCTGCAGCTGCGGGATGTAGTGCACGTCCAGCTTGGGTTCTTCCTCGGTGCCCAGACAACTCACCAGCACGTTGGACTTGGGGTGGTACTCGGCCTCTTCGGGGCTCAACTCGCCCTTTTGCACCAGCGCCTGCACGTAGGACTGGTCGGTGGTGCGCCTCACCAGCGTGGTGCCGCGGAAATGGTAAATGCGTGAATCGCCGGCGTGCACCCAGTGGCATTCGCCACCGGGGTTGATCAGGAAGGCGGCGACGGTGCTGTGGGGCTCCTGCTCGGCCGCGATGGCGGTGAGCTTGATCACCAGGTGCGCCTCCTGGCCGATCTGCTGCAGCAGCACCGCGGCGTCTTCGTCTTCGGGCACGTAGCGCTCGAACAGCTGGCGCGCCGTGAGCAGCACCTGATCGGACGCCTTGCGCCCGCCGGTGCGGCCACCCATGCCGTCCGCCACCACGCCGAGCACGCAGCCCTGAACGCTGGGGTGCGCGAACAGTCCCACCTGGTCCTGCTGGTATTCGCGGTCGCCCTTGTGCAGGCCGGTGGCGCCGGAGAGTCGGTAACCCTTGTCCATGAGGCCGAAGTATGCCTTACGTCGATCCGGGGCGGAATGCCTCCCAGCCCGTATCATGCCTGCCGATGACGGGCGAGCACGGTTCGGACGAAGCGGGTGGGGTGGATCTGGCCGCGCTGGTGGCGCGCGCGCTGGCGCCGGACGGGCCGCTGGCGGGCCGCGACGCCGGCTGGCGCCCCAGGGAGGGCCAGCTGGCCATGGCCCGCGCGGTGGCCGGCCGTATCGAGCGCGGCGGCGCACTGGTGGTGGAAGCCGCCACCGGCGTGGGCAAAACCTTTGCCTACCTGGTGCCGGCGCTGCTGTCGGGCGAGCGGGTGCTGGTCTCCACCGCCACCAAGACGCTGCAGGACCAGCTGTTTGGCCGCGACCTGCCGCACCTGCGCGACGCGCTGGGCCTGCCGCTGCGGGCGGCGCTGCTCAAGGGCCGCGGCAGCTACCTGTGCCTGCACCGGCTGGAAGGCGCCCGCCACCAGCTCGGGCCGGGCGAGCGCGCGGCGCAGCAGGCGCTGGCGCGCATCGAGCGCTGGGCGCCTGCCACCCGCACCGGCGACCTGGCCGAGGTGCCGGCGCTGGACGAGCGCTCCCCGGTGATCCCGCTGGTCACCTCCACGCGCGAGAACTGCCTGGGCGGCGACTGCCCCCAGTTCCGCGCCTGCCACGTCAACCACGCCCGGCGCGAGGCCATGGCGGCCGATCTGGTGGTCATCAACCACCACCTTTTCTTTGCTGACCTGGCGCTCAAGGAAACCGGCATGGCCGAGCTGCTGCCCAGCGTGCGCGTGGCAGTGCTGGACGAGGCGCATCAGCTCAACGAGATCGGGGTGCAGTTCCTGGGCCGGCAGCTCGGCACCGGCCAGCTGTTCGACTTCGGGCGCGACCTGCTGGCCACCGGCCTGCAACTGGCGCGCGGGCTGGCCGACTGGCCGGCGCTGGCCTCGCTGCTGGAAGCGGCGGTGCGGCAGTGGCGACTGGCGGCGGCCGCACAGCGCCAGGGTGCGCGGCTGCGCTGGCCCGGTACCTGCCCCGATGGCGTGGACGCGCCGCTCTGGCAGGCCGGCGTGGCCCAGGTGAACGATGCCCTGGTCGCCTGCGCCGAGGCGCTGGACACGGTGAGCGAGCTGGCGCCGGATTTCGGCCGCCTGGCCGCGCGGGCGCTGGAACTGCAGGCCCGGCTGGCGCACTTCGCCGAGCCGGTGGCACCCGGTTCGGTGCGCTGGCTGGATGTGGGCTTCCAGCTGCGGCTGGTGGAATCGCCGCTGGACATTGCCGACGCCGTGCGCACGCGGCTGCTGGGCGACGTAGGCGAGGGCACGGAAGCAGCTGACGATGCCGAAGCACCCGCGCCGATGGAGCGTCCTCGCGCCTGGGTCTTCGTTTCCGCCACGCTGGGCGACGATGCGCGCCTGTCGTGGTTCACCGAGCCCTGCGGTCTGGCCGACGCCGAGGTGCTGCGCGTGGGCAGCCCGTTCGACTTCGCCCGGCAGGCCGCGCTGTACGTGCCGCCGGGGTTTCCCAGGCCGGCCGATCCCGGTCACAGCCCGGCGGTGGCGCGGCTGGCCGCGCAGACGGCCGAGCGGCTGGGCGGCCGCACCCTGGTGCTCACCACCACGCTGCGGGCGCTGCGGGTGATCGGCGATGCGCTGGCCGAACGGCTGGCCGGCCACGGCATCACCGTGCTGGTGCAGGGCAGTGCGCCCAAGCGCGTGCTGATCGAGCGTTTCCGCGAAGGCGCCACGGCCGGCGGGCGCGGCGCGGTGCTGGTGGCTTCCAGCTCGTTCTGGGAAGGGGTGGACGTGCCGGGCGACGCGCTGCAGGCGGTGGTGATCGACAAGCTGCCGTTCCCGCCGCCGGGCGATCCGCTGGTGGAGGCGCGCTGCCAGCGCCTCGAGGCCGAAGGCCGCAGCGGCTTCGCCGACTACTCCGTGCCCGAGGCCGCGGT
>ERZ795053.2588-NODE-2588-length-21685-cov-18.081553_pt1 | contig 21685 bp, 16 predicted proteins | sample MGYA00375137_ERZ795053 | MGnify/ENA primary metagenome ERZ795053 (study PRJEB30182, sample SAMN05720284) | activated sludge metagenome | isolation source: Anaerobic digester | place: Hong Kong | collected 2014-12-17 ...
GCAGATACCTATACCTGGTCACCTGCTGCAGGTCTGAGTTCTACTACAGGAGCTACGGTGAATGCTTCGCCGGATGAACCTACAACTTATTCAGTAGAAGGAACCTTGTATGCTTGTGTAAGCTCATCAGAGATCTTTGTTGATGTGGAGTTTCCGGTTGCAACTGCTGATCCTGATACTACCATCTTCTTTGGAGAAACAGCTACCCTGGGTGCAACAGGCGGAGTCAGCTACAATTGGACACCGGCAGGTACACTGGACAATCCAAACGCACAATTCCCCAATGCCTTCCCGCTTGAAACGACTACCTATAATGTCACGATTACTACTGCTCTGGGTTGTACAGCTACAGATCAGATGACAGTATTTGTGAGTGGCAATGCTGAAGTATGGGTGCCCAATGCATTTTCACCCAACAATGACGGCTACAATGATAACTTTACCATAGTGGTTAGGGGGCAGTTGTCATTTTTTGAACTTGCCATCTACAACAGATGGGGTGAACAGGTTTATCTGGGCTCTCTTGGCAGTGCCGGATGGGATGGCATGTATAATGATATAGAACAGCCTATGGGGGCTTATGTATATACTTTGAAGTGGACAGATACAGAAGGTAACACTACACAAGAGCAAGGGCAATTCACATTGGTCAGATAAGAAAAGAATTTGCAGACTAACGCAAACATATCATCATTAAATCCGGAGATGCCATGAAACATATTTACAAAGGCCTTTTCCGGGTACTCATCCTCACCCCCCTATTGGGAAGTATCCCGGCTTATTCACAGATCCTCATAGATGACACCTATACACCCGAAGAGCTGGCAGAGTCACTCATTGGGACAGGTGTGACCATCAGTGATGTAACAATTGATTGCCATGCCGGAGGATTTGCTTTTTTCAACTGTGTAGATTGTAATGTGGGAATGGATTCAGGAATCGTACTGGTGTCTGGACCTGCTTCTGAAGTTGCAGGCCCGAACAATGCCTCTGGTACAGGAATGAGTATGGGAGGAGGTGGAGATCCGGATCTGGAAGACCTCACCACCTCTACCACTTTTGATGCCTGTATCATAGAATTTGATGTACTGGTAAACTCAGATTCTCTGCAGTTCGATTATGTATTCGGTTCTGAAGAATATACCACTTACGTTAACTCCAGCTTCAATGATGTATTCGGACTTTTTATTTCCGGACCTGGAATCGTAGGCCTGCAGAATCTGGCTTTGATTCCTACAACTACCATTCCGGTTGCCATCAATAACGTCAACCCGTTGGAGTACGAAGAATACTACATAGATAATGGTGTTGGATGTACGCCTTTTGGCATGTCCTGTTCTGAAGGTTTTCTGACGGCGCCTTACACTACTGATGATTATTATATTGAATGGGATGGCTTCACCACGGTGCTGACCGCCAGAACTGCAGTGACTCCCTGCGAAACCTACCACCTGAAGATCGGTGTGTCTGATGCCGGCGATGGCATTCTGGATTCCGGTGTATTCATCAAAGCAGGTAGTCTCAGCAGCCCGGGTGTTACCATTTCCTATGATTATGATATAACCGGATACCCGGAAATGATAGAAGGCTGTAACAACGGCGAACTGGTGTTGAGCCTCAGCTTTGCCGCAGTTGATACAATAGTAGTGAATCTGGAAGTTTCCGGTACCGCCACCAACGGTCTGGATTATTCATCTATTCCAACATTTGTAACTTTTTATCCCGGCGATACCAGTGTGGTCATTCCCATTGAGGCTTTCACTGACGCCACAGCAGAAGGTGTAGAAACCATTGTCATCACAGGTGAGCTGACCTGTGCAATTGCCAGCGGCGATAGCATAGTTTTGTTCATTGCAGACAGTTATCCGTTAGATGCCTGGCCCGAAGATACGCTGATATGCCCCGGAGAATCAGTGACACTACAGGCATCGGGAGCAACCACCTATCTCTGGACTCCCGATGAATTTCTGGATACTACAGATGGAGATATGGTGACCACCACTCCTGAAGAAACAATAACCTACACGGTAACCGGTTACTTCTATGATTGTACCGATACCAGAAACCTGACCATTGAGGTGGAAGAACCTTCTGCAGATGCTGGCATGGATGTCACCATTTATAATGGCAGCGATACCCAGTTGGAAGCAACAGGTGGTGCGACCTATGTCTGGTCGCCTGCAGATGGCTTAAGTGACCCCAACATTTCTGATCCGATCGCCTCTCCGGAAGAATCTACTACCTATGTGGTGGCCGTTACCACAGACCTGGGTTGTACGTATTTTGATTCAGTTAACGTGGTGGTTCTCTTTGAACCCCAGGTGTATATACCCAATGCCTTTACACCCAACAATGACGGGGTTCACGATCAACTTAATGTGCTCATTTTCAATGAAGTAACGCCACTTGACTTCTCTATTTATAACCGTTGGGGAGAAAAGGTGTTCCAGACCAGCAACATGTCGTCCGGTTGGGATGGCAGTGTGAACGGGGTGGATCAGGAAATTGGCACCTACATGTATATATTTGTAGCATTGGACGAACGTGGAAATGAATTCACACTAACCGGAACAGTCACATTACTTAGATAAAAACAGCATATATGCCTAAATTCAACAAACTGCTACTTGTCGTTTTCCTGCTGGCCGGATTCCGGTCATATGCTCAGGATATTCACTTCTCGCAATTCAATGCCGCACCGCTTGCATTGAACCCGGCACTTACTGGTAATTATGCCTGCGACTGGCGTGCGGGGCTGAACTACAGGAACCAGTGGAACAGTATTCCGGCTCCTTATGTGACCTATTCGGCATTCGCTGATATGCCCATTGTACAGGGTATCCGCGGGAACGATAAACTCGCAGCAGGCCTGTTGCTGTATAATGATGTGTCAGGAGATGGTAACTTATCAAACCTCTCTGTGCTGGCCTCAGTAGCTTACCACCTTGCACTCGGAAGCCCGAGCCATTACCTCTCTCTTGGTTTACAGGGAGGAATGATGCAAAAATCACTGGACTGGAACAATCTGCTTTTTGGTAATCAGTTTGATGGAGTTGATTTCAACAGCGCTACGCCAAACTTTGAACCTTATACCGGCGATAATATCCTCAATGCAGATCTGAATGTGGGCCTTACTTACAAAGGGCAGTTCTCTCAAAACTTCAGCCTGGAAGTAGGCGGTGCCAGCAATCACCTGTTAACTCCCGGAGAATCATTCCTGTCTGCTGATACCATCACAGACCGCGATGGTACAATTGGCAATGAACTGGGTATGAGATACGTAGGTCATATGAGAGCTATCATCGGCTTTACCAAAGACCTCAGCCTGCTACCAACAGTGTTGTATCAGACACAAAGCGGAGCTCAGGAAATGGTGCTGGGCGCAGATCTGGGGTACTTCCTCCGTAATCCGAACTTCCCCGCTACGATCTATGTAGGGCTGTACACCAGAAATGGTGACGCACTGATACCAAGTATTGCTATGGACTATAAGAACTTTAAACTGGGTATCAGCTATGATGTGAATACCTCAGGACTGGACGTAGCCACTAACGGACGCGGTGGTTTTGAGATCAGCCTGGTGTACACCGGATGTATCTTGCCGGTTGTACCTGAAAACTATGTATTGCCTTGTCCAAGATATTGATCTACCTAAAGTAAAGCGTAAACTTAGCATATGAAACAAATGAAATTCGTTCTGCTGGCTGCCATCGTGTTGGGCAGTGCAGCGTTCACTATGGCCCAGACTAGTGGGAAGAAGATCAAAGTGAACAGGAACGTAATGATGGCAGATGAACTGGTAAAATCAGGCTCATACTATAACGCTATTGATATCTATTTACAGGAGTTTAATGAAGACGGCGAACCTTATGTGGCTTTCCACCTGGCAGATGCCTACTTCAAGGCCCGGGATTATAAGAATTCTGAGACATGGTTTCAGAAGGCTTTCAAACTCGATCCGACAAACTTTCCGGAAGCCCAGTATTACTATGCTCTCAGCATGAAGTATAATGCCAAATATCAGGCAGCAGCTGATGAGTTCAAGGCATTCAATAAAACCAGAATGCGGGGTTCTCAGGCAGCTTATTATAAGCGGTTGGCAAAGAATGACCTGAAAGGTTGTGATCTGGCACTCGCTCTGCTGGAGCAACCTGAGGAAGTGGAGATCACTCACCTGAACCGCAATATCAATAACCCCTATACAGACTTTTCTCCCAGATATAATCCCGACAACGATAAGCTGGTGTATGCTTCACTGGTGTCTGAAGAAGTGATAGACATGGGAGCAAACAAAAAGACTGAATTGCGCAGCCGCATCTTTGAAGCCAAGCAGCAAGGTGAAGGCTGGGCCAAGGGTGAGATGATATCAGGTCCCTTTAATGATTCTCCGGCACATACCGGAAATGGAAGCTATTCTCTGGATGGTAAACGATTCTACTTTACAGAGTGTAACCCGAACGATAGTCTGCAAATGATCTGTAACATTTATGTAAGTGAATATGCAGCAGGAGAATGGAGTAAGCCAAAGCCATTGAACGATGTCAATGCTGCCTACGGGTTTACAACTACTCATCCATGTATCGGAGAGTACAAAGGGAAAGAGATCCTCTATTTTGCGTCTAACAGGGAAGGAACTGTTGGTGGAATGGATATCTGGTACTCAGAGGTAAGAAATAAGGGCGCTGAATATACAGCTCCGCAAAACTGTGGCCGTAAGATCAACACCATGGGTGATGAGATCACACCCTTTTACAGCAAAAAGGAAGAAGTGCTGTATTTCAGCTCAAATGGCCTGATCAATGTAGGTGGATTGGATATCTATCGTGTAACAGGTGGACTGAAAAGCTGGAAAAATCCAATGAATGTTGGATTTCCTATTAATAGCTCAGTAGATGATTTCTATTATTCCACTGACAGCAAGAATGAAAGAACTTTCCGTGCAGGATTCTTTGTTTCTAACCGTTCTGGAGGATACTCTGTAAAGGGTGAGACCTGTTGTGATGATATCTATCAGTACAGATATATCATTCCGCCTGTATTTACTATCATGGGTCGTGTTTTTGACGTGAAGGATAGTGCACAGGTTGATGGCGCAGCGGTAGAGTTGCTGGCATCTGCCGGTAAGATCGATTCTGCGGCAAGCTCTTCTGCGAAGATGTTTGAATTCTACCGGGGTTCAGAGTTTGAGAATTATACAGTTACAGCCATCAAGGATGGCTACTACCAGGGCAAGGCAAAAACCAGTACAGTTGGACTCCTGCTGGATGACACTTTGTATGTGGACGTGTATATTGAAAAGATCCCTATCAAAAAAGAGATCGAGGTCAAGAACATCTATTATGAGCTGGATAGAGATGAACTTCGTCCGGAGTCCTATCCTTCACTTGATTCATTGTATAATGTAATGATTGACAACCCTGCCATTATCGCAGAGGTTGGATCTCATACAGATAGTCGCGGTTCTGATTCCTATAACCTGGACCTCAGCCAGCGCCGTGCCCAGTCTGTAGTGAACTACCTGGTTGGAAAGGGAATTGATTCAGCCCGACTGGTTGCTACAGGCTATGGTGAAACAAAACTTAAGAATAAGTGTAAGAACGGAGTAAAATGTTCTGAAGAAGAACATGCTATTAACCGTCGCACGGAGTTTACCATCATTGGCGAGATCCCGAATACAAACATTACATACAACCAGTCTGAGATCGACGCACTGAAAGCTCTGGAACGTGAGAAGAAGGAGAAAGAAGATATGGATCGTCAGAAGCGCTTGGAAGATCTGCAGCAGTTGGATGAGGATGGAGGAGACAGCAACAATGATGGAGCTGATGGAGGCAAGACCAACACCAATACTGGTGGTGGCGATACCGGTGGAACTGCCGATAAAGCCAGCGTAGATACCAAGCTTACCAAGAAAGGTGCATTCTATGAAGGTTCTGCCATGGTAAATGGTGCTGAAGCCACAACCTATATCCTGAACATGTCTCCAAGTCTGGATATCGCAATGGTCAGCGATGAATTCTTTGTGAAGCTGAAAGCCTCCGGAACAGTCTCTGATGCTGATTTTAAAAATGAAAATGCAACAGCACTGTCTGATGGTACTACTGCTAAAGGTGATATTTTCATCCTGAAGTCATTACAGTTGGGCGATGTGATGCTGACCAATGTTACTACCAAGATCAACACCACCACTCCTCAGAACCTGGTAGTAGGTGTAAAGGCAGTTGAAAAAGGCGGATGTACTTTTGACTCCAAGAAAGTAAGTTTCAAGTGTAAATAACCCCAATCAGGTTAGCAATACAGGGCGGTATCAAATACCGCCCTTTTTTATTTGTACAGCCCGCCAGCCTGTAACCAGCCAACCGGCAATCAGCAGCAACCCGCCTGCCGGAGTGAGCGGACCTAGTATGGACAATTGTAAACCTGCCAGGGAGCTTAGCGCTAAACCATACAAGGATCCGGAGAAGAGCAGAATGCCTGCTGTGATTAGCCAAAAACCTGACTTGTATTGGTTACCTGAATTTAGAGCCAGCACCAAAAGCACGACACTGTGTACTAAATGGTAACGGGCTCCTGTTTGAAAAGCCGTCAGTAATTCTGTCGTTATACGTCCTTCAAGTCCATGTGCCCCAAGTGCCCCGGCAGCTACCGCTATAGCTCCGGAAATGGTCGCAGTTCTGATCAGTGTTACTTGCTTCATATTCTGTACATTGAACCAAAGGTTTGTGTATTGGGCTGATATTGACCCTTGTAGTTTTGCAAAGGTATTGTGCAAATGAAAAAGATTCTTGGAGCAGCGCTGATCGTTTTGGCGGCAGTGTCGGTTATTGCCTGGCAGCAGAATTGGATACGCTGGAAGAAGTATAGCGATCCCTGGCAAGGCATTTTTGCTTCACCTGTTTTAGTAACTGGTGGCCAAGGTCAGCTAATGTGGCTTAGCGATTCTCTTAGCAATCAGTATTCTTTTCCATTGCTGGATGATCTGATACAGAGTACAAAAACATTGAGGTTCCTAACTGATGCATTTCACCTGGACAGCATCAGGACCGAGTGGGTTCTGGCTGCCTATCAGTCAGGTAATAAAGCACCAGACCTCTTGCTGATTTTATATGCCGATGGTATCCATAGCCTTAAACCCGAACAGCATTTGCCCAATCCTGATAGCGTTTCTGCTATTATTGAAGAGCGCAGGTCAGGTAAAGATCTGATTTACCATATAACCTATGATGATCTGAAACTGTATTTGGCCAGAAAAGATGATCTGATCATGATATCAGAATCTTCCTTTCTGGTTGAAAATGCTTTGAACTGCCTGGAAGAGAAGAATGGTATCTCTGTGGATGAAGGTTTTCAGGCTGTTCATTCTGCTCCGGTAGAAGGCAATAAATTTTACTTGTACCTGCCGTCCATGCTATCTTATCTTCAAACTACAGGAAGATTTCCGGTTTTTCCAGGACAGGAGTTGAATCCACCTGCAGGATGGGCGGTGTTGCAATGCAAAGAATCTACAGGCATGTTGCTCATTGATGGGTATATGGAGGCAGGCACCAATAACCAGACACTGCACCCATATCTTTCTACTGCTTCGGGTAAGTCCGGCTTGTCATCCGTATTACCTGCCGAAACTGATTTTGTTTGGGAACGCATGCCCGGGCAAGAATTCAGAACCATATTGCAGGGAGACCAGCTGGCACTGGATGAATATCAAAATTACTGGAATGACTGGGTAGGCTCTTCGTGGGCAACAGCGGCCTCTATGTTCCGGGATACATCAATCCATTTTGAACAAATATTCGCAGTGTCAACCCGAAAAACAGATGCCCTGGACAGACTGACGCCCATGATGGATGCAGAGCCTCTGAATTACCGGGAAAAGTTGGTGTACAGAATGGCACCTTCTTCTGTTCTTAGATCGATGGCAGGAATATCTGATTCAACTTTTTGCACACGCATAGATGATTATTTGCTGTTCTCTCCATACCTGTCTTCCATTGAAGACTGTATTGATGCCGGCTGGAGCAGATCTGTCCTTGCTGACCGGTCTGCAATGAAACTGATTGACAGCGTTCAGCTTTCTGCTTGGAACCAACTATTGTTTCTTGATCTTGACGCATGGAGCAACTTGTTTGATGAACCTGTCAGAGATCAGTTGGTCTTTTCTGACAAGATCAACCCATTGGTGGTGCAGATGAATCCTCACAACGGGTTATTCCTGATCAATGCCTACCTGCCCGCCGCTGTGGAAGAAGAGCCTGGTGGTTCATGGGCTGTTGAACTGGATGCTCCGGTAATGAATGGCCCGGTGGCGCTCTATAATCAGCTTACAGAAACAGATTGTTTTGTACTGCAGGATAGCCTGAACCAGCTATATCTGATCGATACGAAAGGCCGGTTGTTGTGGAAGAAGGCGTTGGAGCAACCGCTTGTTGGAAATATATCTACAGTTGATTTCTACAACAACCGAAAGTACCAGTTGCTGTTCGCAACCAGTCATGCTATTCAGCTGGTAGATATGAAAGGTAATGATGTGGAAGGTTTTCCCATTCGCATCAGCGCACCCGTTACATCCGGCCTGTCAGCTATAGATTATGAACATGATGGAGACTACAGGATGTTTGCAGGTTGTAGTAATGGAAATACATATGGGTTCTATAGAAATGGCAAGCCGCTTACCGGATGGAAACCTCTAAAGACCGGTGTAGTGACCACCCGCGTCATGCATTGCAGCAGTAACGGCAAAGATTATTTGTATTTTCTTACAGAAACAAATGAATTGCAGGTAAGAAGCAGAAGTGGTGATTTACGCTTTCCTCCTTCATCAGTTCCACCCGACAGGCTTTTTGACCCAGTTCCTGACAAAACCAGAGAACCGGATGGCCTGATATTGATGAAGAAAGGCGGTGAGCTGATGAAAATTAATTGGAACGGCGATGCAACAGTTATCCCGTTTGCTACAGATGCACACCATGCTTTGGCGGCCGATATTAATGGAGATGGCCAGACAGATATTATATATGCAAATAGTGCAGGGATATTTGCCGTTGAACAAACAGGAAAGGTACTGTTTCATACTGACCCCGGCGATCCACTGGCCTGCACACTTCAACTGTTGAATGGTGCAAATGGATACCGGATCCTTGTCAATGTCACTACAACTGCGCAGAGTTATCTGCTGGATGAGCATGGAAACCTGATTGAAACTGATCCTTTTCCCATGAGTGGCAAAGCTGCGTGGACCAGCAAGCCACTGCCCATTTTGGTGGTGTCAGATGGGCAGCTCCTGCAGAGCTATAGGGTCGAATAGTGGGCTTCTGTGTACTTTTGGATGTAAATCAAGTGCACATGCCGGTTGCAGAAACACATTATCAACTACCCGGGCAAACAGGGTTTTACAGAGGAAAAGTAAGAGATGTCTATTCCATCGGTGAAGATCTGCTGGTCATGGTTGCCAGCGACAGGATCTCGGCCTTTGATGTAGTTCTGCCCAGACCAATCCCCTATAAAGGACAGATCCTGAATCAGATCGCTGCAGGATTTCTGAAACAGGTGCAGCATATTGTTCCGGTTTGGTTACTGCAAACACCAGACCCCAGAGTAGCCATCGGTTTGCGATGTCAGCCCTATAAAGTAGAGATGGTCATCAGAGGATACCTTACAGGGCATGCATGGAGAGAATATAGCAGTGGTAAAAGAACTATTTGCGGGGTGCAGGTACCTGATGGACTCCGTGAGCATGACCCCTTTCCCGAACCAATCATTACACCCACTACCAAAGCATCTGAAGGCCACGATGAAGATATCAGCAAAGAAGAGATCATAGCACGTGGTATTGTGCCGGAAGCAGAATATCTGCAGCTGGAAACAATTACCCGTCAGTTATTTGCATTCGGAACAAGATATGCAGCTGCTCAAGGCCTGATCCTGGTTGATACAAAATATGAATTTGGTGTACACAATGGTAACATTATGCTGATGGATGAGATCCACACACCTGATTCTTCCCGTTACTTCTATGCAGCAGGTTATGCGGATAGACAGGCTGCCGGAGAGCCACAAAAACAACTCTCTAAAGAATTTGTAAGAGAATGGCTGATCAGCCACGGATTCATGGGGAAAGAGGGTCAGCTGATCCCTGATATGACTGATGAAGTGGTACTGAACATCAGTGAACGATACCAGGAATTATACCAGCAGGTTACAGGAAATAGTTTCGTTCCTGACCATTCTTCGGCTGAAGAAACAGAATCACGCATCATTGATGCACTGAAAAAGCTGTAGTTATCAGGAAGGCAGATCAGTCAGGTCAAAGCTGTTCATGAAAGACGTGTCAAATACACCGGCACGGAATCGCTCATCTCGCATCAGTTTCTTGTGGAATGGTACAGTGGTCTTTACTCCTTCTACAATGAATTCATCCAGTGCACGCTGCATCTTCAGAATAACCTCATCGCGGGTACGTGCACGACAAATGAGTTTGGCTATCATAGAGTCATAATATGGGGGGATCACATAGCCGGCATATACAGCTGTGTCCACACGAACACCATGACCTTTTGGTGAATGGAAGTTGACGATCTTACCCGGACTGGGTCTGAATCCCTGTGACGGGTCTTCGGCGTTGATGCGGCATTCCATGGCATGCAATATGGGATAATAATTCTTCCCACTGATCGGTTCGCCGGCAGCTAATTTGATCTGTTCCTTGATCAGGTCATAATCAACTACTTCCTCTGTAACAGGATGTTCCACCTGAATACGGGTGTTCATCTCCATGAAGTAGAAATTCTTATGCTTGTCAGTCAGGAATTCAATGGTTCCGACACCCTCATAGCCAATGCTTTCGGCCGCTCTGACAGCAATTTCGCCCATCTTTTCCCGTAACTTTTCATCCACAAAAGGAGAGGGGCTTTCTTCTACAAGCTTCTGATGTCTGCGTTGAATAGAACAGTCACGTTCACTAAGGTGGCAAGCCTTGCCGTATTGATCGCCGGCAACCTGGATTTCAATGTGCCTTGGCTCTTCAATGAATTTCTCCATATAGAGGCCATCGTTGTTGAAAGAAGCTTTTGCCTCGGTGCTTGCACTGGCATATGCATTTTCCAGATCTTTCTCACCCCAAACGATCCGCATTCCCTTTCCACCACCACCGGCAGTAGCTTTTAGCATGACCGGATAACCGATCTTTTTGGCCTGTTCACGGGCGTCTGCTACATCCTTAAGTAACCCATCGCTACCCGGAACAACCGGCACGCCAGCCTTGCGCATAGATTCTTTGGCTGTGATCTTATCGCCCATGGAGCGAATATGATCGGCACGAGGACCAATGAACTTGATGCCATATTTCTGGCAGATGTCTGCAAACATCTCATTCTCACTAAGGAACCCGTATCCGGGATGAATGGCATCAGCATTTGTGATTTCGGCCGCAGCCATGATGTTGGGAATGCTCAGGTATGACTCTCTAGACGGAGCCGGACCTATACACACAGCTTCATCTGCAAATCTGACTGGCAGACTGTCTTTATCTGCCGTGCTGTAAACCGCAACCGTTTTTATGCCCATTTCGCGGGCTGTTCTGATCACCCTGAGGGCAATCTCTCCGCGGTTTGCGATCAGTATTTTTTTGAACATGTGGCTCGTTTTCTGACCCTCTCAGTATTAACGGGGCTCGATCAGGAAGAGGGGTTGTTCGAATTCTACAGGGCTGGCATCATCTACAAGTATCTTCACGATCTTTCCAGCAAATTCACTTTCAATCTCATTGAATAGCTTCATTGCCTCAATGATACACAATACACTGCCAACCTCAATATCATCGCCTACTTTGACAAACACTTCCTTATCAGGTCCCGGAGAGCGATAGAACGTTCCAACAATAGGAGACTTGATGGTGATCAGGTTGCCGTTTTCTGCAGTTGTATCAGATTCCTTTACAACCGGTTTATTTTCAGAAGCCTGCACAGGAGGGGGCGCTACAGGTGCAACTTGCTGAACCGCAGGAGGCATGACCATTTGAGGCATAACTACCGGGGTATCATGTGAAGTAGTTCCTGTCTTGATCTTCAGTTTGATATCCTGGTTCTCGATTGACAGCTCAGATATGCCGCTTTTGCCAACCAGTTTGATAAGTTCCTGAATTTGTTTGAAGTCCATGAAAATTATTTTACTCGTTCAACGTAGCTTTTGGTGCGGGTGTCAATCTTGATTTTTTCACCGGCATCTACAAACAGAGGTACCTGAATGGTTGCTCCGGTTTCTAAGGTAGCATTCTTTGTGGCATTTGTAGCAGTATTTCCCTTAACACCGGGTTCAGCTTCGATCACTTCCAGCACGATATGGGTTGGAAGTTCGCACAATAGAGGTCTTTCTGTATCTGCATGAAAAAGGATCTCCACTTCCTGTCCTTCTTTCAGGAACTGTTTACCATCTATCATGTCTTCTGGTATGCTCACCTGCTCGAAAGTTTCATTATTCATGAAATTAAAACCGAATTCATCCGGATACAGGAACTGATACACCCTTCTCTCCACCCTGACCTCATTCAAAGTAGCGCCTGATGGAAATGTATGTTCAACCACCTTACCACTGGTCAGACTTTTGAGCTTGCTGCGAACAAAAGCATTGCCTTTACCCGGCTTTACATGTAAAAACTCTACAAACTGCCAGATGTCATGGTTAAAATCGATACACAGGCCGTTTCTGATATCTGCTGTACTTGCCATAAGTTATTTGGTTATTGGGGGTCGTATGCCCATTTGATAAGGGTGGCACCCCAGGTGAAACCACCTCCAAATGCTGCCAGCACAAGATTGTCACCTTTATGGAGTTTATCTTCCCATTCCCAAAGACACAGAGGAAGGGTGCCTGCAGTGGTATTGCCATACCTTTCAATATTGATCATCACTTTCTCTTCTGGTATATGCATGCGCTCTGCTGTAGCGTCAATGATGCGTTTGTTGGCCTGATGGGGCACCAGCCAGGCAATATCATCGCCCTGAAGCTCATTCCGTACCATGATCTCTTCAGCTACATCTGCCATGTTTTTGACGGCAAATTTGAAAACTGTCTTACCTTCCTGATACACGCTGTGCTCCTGGTTGGCAACGGTCTCTAAAGTAGCTGGTTTAAGAGATCCACCGGCTTTTTGATGTAAGAAATGTCTTCCGGAACCGTCTGATTTCAGCACCGAATCAATCACACCAACTTTTTCCGTGCTGGGTTCCAGCATGACCGCCCCTGCGCCATCTCCGAATATGACACAGGTTGCACGGTCATTGTAGTTGATGATGCTGCTCATTTTGTCTGCACCCACTACCACCACTTTTTTATAAGTGCCGGTCTCTATGAATTTGGAAGCAGTGGTCAATGCATATAGAAAACCACTGCAGGCAGCACCAATATCATAACTGAGTATGTGACCCGCTCCGATCTTGTCGCAAACTATGTTGGCAGTAGCCGGAAATGGCATGTCAGGAGTAGTGGTGGCAACCAACAGCATATCGATCTCTGAAGCATCGGTACCGGTTTTTTTCAACAAACCTTTCACCGCTTCAGCGGCCATGTCTGATGTGGCCAAACCTTCCCCTTTCAGGATACGGCGCTCTTTGATACCAGTGCGGGTGGTGATCCACTCATCATTGGTATCCACCATCTTTTCCAACTCTGCGTTGGTTAAACGGTATTCAGGTACCCAACCGTTAACACCGGTGATAGCTGCGTAGATCCTGGACATCAGTTCAACTCAGATTCGGTGACTGATCAGTTTTCGCTGCTTTTATCTATGGCAACCTTGCCGCGGTAGAAGCCGCATTCGGTGCACACACGATGACGAAGTACCGGGGCACCACAGTTGGAACAGTTCATTACATGCGGCTGTTCCAGGGCATGATGTGAACGACGTGTACGGGTGCGTTGCTTGGAGTGACGTTGTTTAGGATGTGGCATGACGCTCTGTTTTTACTTGTCTTTTATGATCGTTCTTAGTTGATCCCATCTGGGGTCTGAATCTTTCGGCTGATCTTCGTTATGTCCTAACCGGGCCAGGATGTCCGGATTACAACCGGGGGTTCCATCGGCCAGATCCGGATGCAACTTTCGCACCGGTATGCTCAGGTGGATGAACTCGTAGATCCATTCAGAGGTATCCAGTTCACTTTCACCATCTGCAATCCAGGTGATGTCTTCCTCTTCATCCTCCTCTTCAGGCTGCTCACCCTTTTTTACATAGAGGGTGTGATTGCCGTGGATCGGAAGATCAAGTGCTTGCCCGCAACGATCGCACTCTGTGCTGATGGTTCCGGAAATATCGAAATTCAGAACGAAAAGTCTTTCCTTTTTATCGAAGGCAAGATCCACAAACAGCCCGCATTCACGAATCAGACTGTCTGGGAAATGGGAAAAAAAAGGTGCGCCGATCTCAAAGTTGAAATGGTGCAACCCGTTCTTTAGCCCGATAAAGGGTATAACATATTCCCTCAGACCCTTCATCCTTCAATAAAAGCCCACAAAGTTAGCTATAATTCAGGAAATCTGAAATTTATCCCCGCTCCTGGGCTAATTCTGTTCGTTTCACCGGATTTTCATGATTCTGAACATACTGCAGCCGTGTTCTGTATATATCAAGGGCACAGAATATTGACTGAAGCATAGAGGTAGCAGAGGCAACATTCTTTCCTGCTATATCGTAGGCTGTGCCATGGTCAGGCGAGGTGCGCACAAATGGCATTCCTGCCGTATAATTGATTCCTGTGTCAAATGAAAGTGCTTTAAAACCAACAAGCCCCTGGTCATGATACATGGTAAGGACAGCATCAAACTGACTGATTTGTCCGCTTCCGAAAAGACCATCGGCAGCAAAAGGACCTGAAACGATGATACCATCCTTCCGCACCTGTTCCATAGCAGGTATGATCACCTCCAGTTCATCTCTGCCCAACAAACCCTGGTCTCCGGCATGCGGATTCAATCCGGTCAGTGCAATCAATGGTTTGTCAATCCCGAAATCCTGTCGCAAACTGGTGGCCAGAATGCGTATCTTGGATACCAGGTATTCTACACTCAAAGTTCCGGGAACTTCCTGCAAAGGCATATGATGGGTTGCCAGAGCAACTCTCATGGAATCATTTAACAACATCATCAGACTACCGGGTCCACCTGCACGGTGATTCAGGTATTCAGTGTGGCCAGGAAATGTAAACCCGGCTTCATGCATATTGTGCTTATTGATGGGTGCAGTAACCAATGCGTCTAACTGACCGTCTAACAAGGCATCTGCCGCCGCTTCCAGTGATAACATGGCAGCCTGCCCGCCAGCAGTACTGGAAATGCCCGGATCTGGAATGAACTCCTCCGGAAGTGTGTTGATCACATTGATCAGTTTCGGATTTGCATCAGAGACCTGATCACAGTGGGCATATTTAAAATGTTCTGCATCAAGCAGCTTCTTATAAAAGGACAGCACTTTGTTTGAGCCAAAAATGACAGGCGTACAGTAATTCAGGATCCTGTGATCGCTGAGCGCCTTGATCAGTACCTCCGGCCCGATGCCATTGATATCTCCGATTGTAAAGCCAATTCGTACTTTTTTTTCCATACCTGAAGTCAATACCTTTGATCGGCACAAAAGTAAGCAGTCCTCACGGAATCAACCCGCATGAATCCAGCACACAGTTTCAGGCATAAAAAATCACTGGGACAGCATTTTCTCAGGGATCCGGATATCGCAGAAAGGATTCTGGATGCCATACCGGCAGAAGCCGCTGATGCAGCCGTGCTGGAGATCGGTGCCGGTGCAGGGGTACTTACCAGGCCATTGTTCAGGGCATTCGGCCGGAAGTTGTATGTCAGTGAGATCGACCATCGATCGGTACGCTTGATTGCAACTGACCCCGGTGTGTCTGCAGATCGGATCCTTGAAGGAGATTTCCTGAAGTGTAATCTGCAGGAGCTTCCCACACCTTTATATATTGCAGGTAACTTCCCCTATAATATCAGCTCTCAGATCGTTTTCAGGATGTTAGAGCACAGAGAAAAGATTCCCGCCTTGGTGGGGATGTTCCAGCGGGAAATGGCTGTGCGTATTTGTGCATCACCGGGAAACCGCGATTATGGGGTCATTTCTGTCTGGACGAATTTGTTCTACTTCGGAGAGATCCTGTTTGAATTGCCACCTGAAGCATTTGATCCGCCACCTAAAGTGCATTCGGCGGTCATCAGGCTTATAAAAAGAGCTGAAGTTGTGCCCGGTGCTGACGATGCCGGAGTGCTGAAACTGGTCAAAATGGCTTTTCAGCAAAGGAGAAAAAAACTGAGTAATGCCCTTGGTGCTGTCGATGGAGCTAGGCAGGCTCTGGAAGGGTTTGGCTGGCAAGACCTCAGACCAGAAGCACTGGAACCCGTGCAGTATGTACAGTTGTATCAGGCAATTGTCCGGTCATGAAAATACTGATAACCGACTTCGTTCACCCTGATTTGGTCAGCTTGCTTGCTGAACGCGGGCATCAGGTCACTTCTGATCCTGCCATCTCCTACAAGCAGTTATCAGAAGTGATCGCACCGTTTGAGGGCCTTATCGTCAGTACCAGGCTACCCATTGACAAAGCGATCATTGATGCAGCTCCGAATCTACGGTTTATTGCCAGAGTAGGGTCTGGTATGGAACACATAGACATGCTCTATGCGCAGGAGAAGGGAATTAGGGTGGTCAGTTCGCCTGAAGGAAATGCCAACGCAGTTGCTGAACATGCTCTTGGTATGCTCCTGGCACTATTGCGTCATATACCCAGGGCGGTTCAGGAAGTTCGGCAGCAAAAATGGATCCGGGAGGCAAACAGGGGTATAGAGCTGAAAGGCAGAACCATTGGGATTATTGGTGTTGGACATACAGGAACAGCCTTTGCACGGAAACTCAGCGGAATGGAAATGCGGGTTCTGGGGTATGATAAATACAGGAATAATACTGACCTGTTGTATGTTACACCTGCCTCCATCCAGGAAATTTCGGAACAGGCTGAGATTATCAGCTTTCACGTTCCGCTTACTGCTGAAACGCACTATTATCTGAACAGGAGTTTCATTGATAACATGAAAAATCCGTTCATTCTGATCAATACCAGCAGGGGTAAAGTGGTCAGTACGGTTGACCTGATTGATGGGTTGTCTTCAGGAAAGATCAGAGGCGCAGCACTTGATGTACTGGAAAATGAGCAGTTCAGCCTGTACACAACCAAAGAAAAAGAGGTTCATGAAGCCTTGATGGCTTTTGAAGACCGGGTGCTCATAACACCTCATATAGCTGGGTGGACAAAAGAGTCAAAATACCTGTTATCTTCGGTGCTTCTGGATAAACTCAGCGATCTCCTGTAAAAAGGATTACATTAGCCTTAACTTATTTTTACGGCCGGGTGACCTGAAAAATTATACAGGACCCTATTTTTGTTTTCGGATATTTAGATATTTTTACGCCTTATTAACAATTTTTAAAACTTGGTAGTATGAGGAAATTCTTCTACGCTCTGGTAATCCTGATAGTATCCGCTGGTGCTGCTATGGCACAGAAAGGGGAGATACAGGGAAAGGTGGTAGATGAGAAAGGTGAAGGCATCCCCTTTGCCAACGTCGCTGTGTTTAAGGATGGAGTGCTGGAAACCGGGGCTCAAACCGACTTTGACGGATTGTATTCCGTGTCCGGTCTGGTGCCAGGTACCTATGATGTGGAAGCATCTTACCAGGGAAACAAATTTCGTATCACCGATATCATCGTTTCATCCGGTATCATCTTCCTGGATGAGATTACCCTTAAAGAAGGGGTTTCGCTCGATGAGGTGGTCATTGTGTACGAAGCTCCCCTTGTTGATAAAGGAAATACATCTACAGGTGGTGTGGTGACCAAGGAAGACATTCAGCGCATAGCTACCAGGAATGTGACCAGTATTGCTGCAACCAAGGAAGGGGTGTATCAGAGTGACGAAGGTGGCGGACTGAACATCAAAGGCTCCCGTGGAGATGCTACTGAATATATAGTAGATGGTGTAAGGGTTTCCGGTTCACTAAAGCTCCCGCAGGATGCCATTGAACAGCTGGAGGTCATCACCGGTGGTGTGGATCCCAAGTATGGTGATGCAACCGGGGGGTTTGTAACCATCACTACCCGCGGTCCAAGTAAAGACTATAACGGTAGCGTAGAACTGGCTTCCAGCCAGTTTCTCGATCCTTACGGATACAATCTTGCCACATTATTCCTCACTGGCCCTATTATCACCAAAAACAAGGGCACCGATTCTGCCAGTGCCAAACTCGGTTTCTTCATTGCTGCAGAATATGAAGGAGAAAAAGATAGCGATCCGTCAGCTTTCGGCAATTTCAAGCTGAAGGATGACGTGGCAGCTTCCCTGCTGGATAACCCGCTTCGCCCGGCAGTCACTGGTACGGGTTTCAATAAGAATACAGAGTTCCTGACCAACGATGACTTTGAAGTTGTAGATGCAAGGCAGAATGTGGCCAGCCGCGGCCTTGCACTTACCTCACGAATAGACTATAAGTTGTCCAAAACAATGAACTTCCAGGTCGGTTTGACTTACCGGAATTTCTTTGCTCACAACTATGTGAGAACCTTTGCACTCCTGAACCCGGAAAACAATCCGGTCTCCAATCAGAATACATACCGTGGATTTGTACGTTTCACCCAGCGATTCCCGGAAAGGAAGGCTGCTGAAGGAGAATCTTCCTCTATTCTCGGAAACGCTTATTACAATATCCAGTTTGACTATACCAAGTATTACGGTACCAGCATGGATGAGGATCATGAAATGAATCCCTTCAACTATGGCTATATAGGAGCATTTGATACTTATCGCTCTCCGGTATATTTCTATGGAACAGATGAAGTGTCAGGTCTTAACGGATGGTATCTGGCCGGCTATCAGGACACACTGGTAACTTTCGATGCAGGTACTCTGAACCCTGAACTGGCTACTTATACCCAAACTTATTACGACCTGGCCTCTGCGCCTCCCGGCTCGTTGTTTGATATCCAGCTGGGTAGTGGTCTGCTGAACGGCGATGCTTTTGTGAACTCCACTTCCACCTACAGCTTGTGGTGGAGCCGTGGTGTTCCCTTCAGTTCTTACAACAAGCAGAACGACGATCAGTATGGGCTTAATTTCAACGCAGCTCTTGACCTCAAGAGTAACAAGAAGTCTGCCAACATCTCTAAGCACAGTATAGAGTTTGGTTTCGAATTCCAGCAGCGTATTGAACGCTTCTATCAGGTAGCGCCTATTGGACTCTGGACACTTGCCCGCCAGCTGGCCAACCGTCACATCCAGACCCTGGATACAGATAATCCGATTCTGGTTATTGATGGCCAGCAATATTCTTATGATGAATACCTGGCATCAGGAATCGAGTTCGGTGCCTATGATACGATTTTTTACAACAGGTTATTCATTGCAGAAGACCAGTCATTCTTTGATGAACAACTGCGGGATAAACTGAATGAGCTTGGCTATGGTGTTGAACAGCTTGACTTCATTAACGTGGATGCACTGCCTCTGGACGTGCTGTCGCTCGACCTGTTCAGCGCTGATGAACTCCTTAATAACGGTAACGCGTTTGTATTCTACAATGGTTACGATTATTTGGGTAATCAATTGACCACACAACCTTCCTTTGGAGATTTCTTTACAGAAAAAGATGAATTCGGAAACTACACCAGACCCATTGCAGCTTTCCGTCCGGTTTATACTGCCGGCTATATTCAAGACAGATTCAACTTTAACGATATCGTATTCCGGGTAGGTGTTCGTGTGGATCGGTATGATGCCAACCGCAGCGTACTTCAGGATAAGTACTCCTTATATGATATCTACTCCAAAGGTGAAATTGACGGAAGCCAAAACCCCAATGGAGCCCACCCGGGTAATATTGGAGATGATTATGCAGTGTATGTTGATGATTATAACAGCCCTTCTCCGGTAATCTTAGGATACCGTGATGGAGATACCTGGTTCAATGCAGATGGTGAAGAGGTTTCTGATCCAAGAACAATTGCCCTGAGCTCCAGCTCAGGTGTGATCACCCCTTATCTGGTTGATCCGGATGCCAATATCAAAGACGAGAACTTTGACCCCAGCTCTTCCTTTAAGGATTATGTGCCGCAGATATCTGTGATGCCAAGGGTGGCATTCTCTTTCCCGATCTCTAAGGAAACAAACAGAGAAGCCTTGTTCTTTGCTCATTATGATATCCTGACTCAACGTCCGCCAACAGGAACATCGGCAACCGCCTATGATTACTACTTCTTCCAGGAGAATGTCAATAACGTATTCGATAACCCTGACCTGAGACCCGAAAAAACAATTGATTACCAGATCGGTTTCCAGCAGCAGCTGAACGAAGTATCTGTTCTGAAGATTTCTGCCTTCTATCGCGAGTTACGTGACATGATTCAGATCATCAGTGTACCATATGCCTTCCCGGTTCAGTACACCACTTACGGAAATATTGACTTTGGTACCGTTAAGGGTCTGACAGTTACCTATGATCTGGCCAAACGTACCAAGAACCTGAAGATGTCCACCTCCTACACACTGCAGTTTGCAGACGGAACAGGTTCGAGCTCTACCTCACAGCTGAACCTGGTAGGATCCGGTCAGCCTAACCTGCGTGCCATCATCCCACTGAGCTATGATTCTCGCCACAACTTTAAAGTGGTGCTGGATTACCGCTTTGATGACCCGAATGGCAGCCAGCCAAGCTGGTTGGATCTGGTTGGTCTGAACCTTACCATGAACGCCCGTTCAGGAGAACCTTATACTCGTCAGCAGAATCCTACCCCAACTGCTCAGTTTGGTGTGGCTACCCGTGCTAATCTGGAAGGCGCTATCAACGGTTCTCGATTGCCATGGCACTTCCGTACAGACATGAGGCTTGACAAGAGCTTTGGTCTGACAATGGGAAGTGGTTCCAAAGAAAGACAGCTGAACCTGAATGCTTATCTCTGGGTGCAGAACCTGTTTGATAACCGAAATGTGATCTCTGTGTATGCCTTTACCGGTAACCCTGATGATGACGGCTATCTGTCATCAGCACTCGGGCAGGAGGCTATTGAAGGCCAGGTGAATGCCGAGTCTTTCATTGACCTGTACACTATGAAGATGCAGAACCCTAATAACTATAGCATACCTCGTCGTATCAGACTGGGTATCGGTATTGATTTCTAAAATTGAGCAAACAGTAACATATGTGGAATAAAAGGATCATAGTTGCCTCGGCATTCTCCCTGCTCACCGTTATGTCGGTACAGGCTAAAGAGAATATCGGTCTTGTTGGAAAAAACGCCCAGAGTTACAGCCGTCTGGCATCCAATTGTAATGATGCTACGGCTCAGATAGAGCTGGATATCAACAACGTCCGTACCAGGATACTGGGAGCCGGCGACTTTTGGTGGGATCTGAATAACGGAAAGTATGTTATTCCGAAAGTTTATCCGCCTGAAATTGAAGTCAGTTCAACCTTTGCTGGTGCTATGTGGATCGGCGGAATTGACGCCGGTGGTCAGTTAAAGATCGCAGCGCAGACCTACCGTCAGAGTGGTAACGACTTCTGGCCGGGTCCGCTTAGTGATGCTGGTACTACAGATGATGCTGTTTGTACTTCCTATGACCGTCACTGGAAAGTGAACAGGAGT
>ERZ795053.2589-NODE-2589-length-21683-cov-17.609950_pt1 | contig 21683 bp, 18 predicted proteins | sample MGYA00375137_ERZ795053 | MGnify/ENA primary metagenome ERZ795053 (study PRJEB30182, sample SAMN05720284) | activated sludge metagenome | isolation source: Anaerobic digester | place: Hong Kong | collected 2014-12-17 ...
ATATCAGTATACCCTATGGTTTGTCTATCACAGGAAAATTTACAGGACCAAATAACTTGCGCCAAAACACCTTGTGTAAAAAAATTCTGATGTTTAAATCAATGTCTTTCTGGATTTTAGTTTGTTAAGATTATGAAAAAATGATATTTTTTTAAAAAAATTCTCGAAACAACCTGAGTGCTTGATTGCCCTGAGTGTAAAAAATCCTGACATGCCTTGTCACTCAAGCAGCTGAATTTTTTACATCGGGTCAATATGGACCGATTGGAAGCGCCCGGTGTCAGGAACTATCCTTCATGGAGAGTCGCCAGGGGATATTCTGCTTAGTTTTGCCGGGAGCCAATTTAAGCGATACTTGCTTTACATTTCCAACTTCCTGATGTGGGGCGCTTATGTTTTGGGATAAAAAAACCGACCAGAAATCGCCTGTTGCTCCAGTTGATAGTCCGACCCTGCCTATCATGGCTGATCCGGCGCTGGATGCGACGGGGGAGTTATTGCGCATTTGGGGCAAGTACGCTTTTGATCTCGATCAACTGAGCGCCCAAACTATCAAGGAACTCTGTCAAAAGTGGGCGCGCCACGTTCTGGTGGCCGCGCCATGCCCTGGCGCTGACCCCGATGCGGTGGATGCTGGCCGACAGGCAGATCGTAACTGGTTGGGATTACGTGAGTTTGCGACGCAGTTGCGCAAGCGGGAAAGCGCCTATGTTACGGGTAGCCTCAAGGATATCCGCCAAGTACTAGGGGATTTGATCAACACCTTGGGCAAGGTGCTGAATCAGGATGAGGAAGAGCAAACGGAAATCGTTGACCAGCTCAATTATCTGAAAAGCGTGATCGAGAGCAACGCATCGCTCGATGATATCAAACGCGAAGCAATTCAGGTGATCAACGCTATTGGCTGTATTGCCGAATCCCGTCAGCATACCCATCAAAGTTTGCTGGAGGAGTTGACGAACAAGCTCAAAGCCATGCGAGCCGAGTTGAGCGAAGCGCGCCGGGAGATGGAGTTGGATGGACTCACCCAGCTTTACAATCGCAAGGCTTTTGACCAGCAATTGCTACGTACTTTTGATTTGGGCAGACTTTCCAGCCAGCCGGTGTGCCTGATCATGGTAGACATCGATCATTTCAAGCGGATCAATGATCAATTCGGTCATCCCGCTGGCGATCTGGTTCTCAGGCAATTCGCCGATTGTTGCACTCAAACTTTTCCGCGGCGCAGTGATTTTGTCGCGCGCTATGGCGGCGAGGAGTTCACGATTATTTTGCAGGAAACCGCGATGGATGCTGCTGGGATGCTTGGCGAAAGACTTCTGCATGCCGCGCGCAATTTGCATCTCGACTACCTGGGTCGGGAATTGCGCTTTACGGTCTCTGTTGGCATCGCGGAACTTAGCGTAGCGGATAAGGATGCATCAAGCTGGCTGCACCGGGCGGATAGCGCGCTGTATCGTGCTAAACAGAGTGGAAGGAATCGGTTGATCAAGGGGTTTAATATCTGAAGGCGTTTTGCGTCGAATTTTTAAGCTGGAGAAATCCGCGTGAAAGATGACAATGCCCAGCTCAAGCAACGCATTGCTGCCCTCGAAAAGGAAATGGCCATGCTAAAACAACGCGGTTATGGTTATCGTGGCATTCGTGGCATTCGCAAGCGTTCGGTAACAATGTTTTGGGGTCTGCCTTTTTACGATATCGCTATGGGACCCGACCTGGAGAAGGGCGAATTGCGCGGCCATGCCCGGGGCATTATCGCCATCGGCGATTTCGCTACAGGAGTGTTAGCGATCGGCGGCATTGCCCGGGGCGGGATCGCGATCGGCGGATTGGCATTGGGCTTATTATTCGGGATAGGTGGCCTTGCTACCGGGTTGCTGGCGATTGGCGGACTGGCCATTGGCGGCATTGCGGTCGGTGGCGGCGCACTGGGAGGCATCGCCATTGGCGGCGGCGCAGTTGGTTATTATGGCGTGGGCGGCAGCGCTTTCGGCGCGCATGTTATCGACGGACTGCGACAAGATCCGGAAGTTCTGCGCCTCTTTAACGAATGGCTGCCATTTCTCCAGGACACACTCGGCCCTCGCCGGGGCGGTTGAAATCGCGTTCTCTGGCCTAAGTACGCCGCAGCAACACGTAAACTGCGCCCGTTCCTCCATCTACCGCACGCGCCGAGCAAAACGCCAGTATGTCATCGCGCTGGCGCAACCAGTGATTGACCTTTTGCTTGAGGATCGGCCCCCGGTGACGGGAACCCTTGCCTTTGCCATGAATAATCCGCACGCAGGAAATGTCCTCGCGGCGGACGTCATGCAAGAAAATCGTGAGCGCCTGCTTGGCCGCCGCGACGCTCATGCCATGCAAGTCCAGCGCCGCTCCAACCTGAAAATGCCCGCGCCGCAACTTACGTAATACGGCTTGTTGCACCCCCTCGCGGCGGTAATACAATTCCTCGCCGGTCTCCAGATCCGCAGGTTCGAAATAATCGGAGATCATGTCAGCCAGGACCTGTTGTTCGTCCGCTTCGCTGAAGTGGGGAATCGGCGCGGGATGCATCGGAACAGGGTCAATCCGGTCGCAACGCACTGGCTTGACCGTCCCGACCGTCTGCCGGAACAGTTCCCGATCTCTGGGATCGACGGTCAATGGCGGGTCGGTTCGGGCCACAGTGGATCAGTAGCGGCGATAGCGCCATGACTTGACTCCGGACACGCAACACCGGTCGCGGCGCGCGCGCGGGACCGCGTTTTTCAAAAGGCAACGCGGTCGTGCGCCGTACAGCGTATAGGGTTTGACATACGTCCAGGACCGGCAGTGACGATCATTCAAACAAGCGCGCTGACATATATCGGGCGCGGCTACGCGCAAATTAAACGAGCGATAGGTAGCCCCGGGACGAATCGTGTTCCATTGCATGGCTTGCGCCTGCATTTGCACTCCGAACGCCATAACCAGTCCCGCAGTGGCTAGCATCAGGCTTTTCTTCATGGTGAGCACCTCGTCGTGGATTCATCGATTAAAAGATAGGATGAAAATTAACGCGGTCGCAGTGAATACGGCCTGAATCGCCCTGGTTTCAGTTTTTGACGATTTCAACCGCAGGTTCTCCAGCCTGCTTATCCTGGTCCGGCTCCATCCACGCGCGAAACCGGGTCAACAACCAGAGACCGGGAAGCGCAGTCAGGGTACAGAACCAGAAAAACCCTTCCCAGCCGAACAACTCGGCCAGATAACCAGTAGGCGCGGACAGAATCACCCGGGGAATGCCCATCAGGCTGGAGAGCAGGGCGTATTGAGTCGCGGTGAATTTTTTGTTGGTCAGACTGGCCATGAACGCAATGTAGGCGCTGGTGCCCATGCCGCCCGCCAGGTTTTCACCAGTGATGACCAGCGCCAGCGCCGGAACGCTGTGGCCCACCTGAGCCAGAACCACAAAGCCAAGAATGGTGATCATTTGCAACAGGCCAAAACGCCACAGCGACCGGTAGATCCCCCAGCGCAGGATGAGCATCCCACCGATCAAGCCGCCGATCACCGTCGCCCAGAAGCCGAACAATTTGACCACTGCACCGATTTCGGTCTTGCTGAACCCGAGATCCAGGTAAAACGGCGTAGTGATATAAGTCGCCATGGTATCGCCGATCTTGTAGAGCAGAATGAACAGCAGAATCCACACGGCGTTCCGGCGGGAGAAATATTCCAGGAACGGTTGCACGACGGCTTCGTACAAAGTTTTCGGCGTCCCAACCGCTACATCTGGCTCGCGGGCGAATAAGGTCGTGACGATACCCGCCAGCATGGCGACGGCCATCAGGAAATAAACCCAGACAAAGGGGATGAAATCGGCCAGAATCAGTCCGCCGCCGGAAGCCAGTAGCATTCCTACGCGGTAACCGTTGACATAGAACGAAGCGCCCAGGCCCTGTTCGTCGTCGGCCAGGGACTCGCGACGGTAAGCGTCAATAACGATGTCCTGCGAGGCCGAGAAAAAGGTGACGAGCAAGGCGGCGATTGCGACGCCGAATGGACTGACGCTGGGATTCGCCAGACCGAGACTGGCAATGGCCAGGGTTAGCAGGAGTTGAATGAGCAGCAACCAACCGCGCCGGCGACCCAGAAACGTGGATAGCGTATAGCGATCCAGGATAGGCGCCCAGACAAATTTGAGCGTATAGGGCAGGCCAACCAGGGCGAACAGGCCGATCATACCCAGATCGACGCCGGCTTCGGCCATCCAGGCTTGCAAGACTGAACCGGTCAACAGCAACGGCAGGCCCGAGGAAAAGCCCATCAACAGGGCGACCAGCATCCGGCCGCTGAAGAAGATGCGCAGGATGTCACGGCGGGAGCGGTCAGTAGCTATAGTCATAATCCATCATCAACGGCGCGTGATCGGAAAAGCGTTCTTCCCGGTAGATAGCCGCAGCGCGGACCCGATCTGCTAAATCAGGGGTGATTACCTGGTAGTCAATCCGCCAACCGATGTTCTTGGCCCAGGCTTGGCCGCGATTCGACCACCAGGTGTATTGATCAGGGTGTGGATTGACCACCCGGAAGGCGTCCACCCAGCCGAACGGTCCGAACAATTCATCCAACCAAGCTCGCTCTTCGGGCAAAAAACCGGAATGGTCGCGATTCGCTCGCCAGTTTTTCAGGTCGATCTCCTTATGGGCAATATTCCAGTCACCGCACAGGATAAACTCCCGGCCACTGGCGCGCATCGCCTGCAATGGTTCGACCAAGCGCTCCAGAAAGTCGAATTTCACCGTTTGTCGTTCCGAACCGGACGTACCCGATGGCAAATACAGTGATACTACACTGAGATTCCCAAATTGCGCCTCCAACCAGCGACCCTCCGTGTCACATTCCGGCCAGCCCAGGCCGGTGCGTACTTCATCCGGTTCGCGGCGCGTGTACAACGCCACTCCGCTGTAGCCTTTGCGCACGGCATCTTGATAATGGCAATGATAACCACGCGGACAAAAAGGATCGGACGGTAGCTGGTGAATCTGCGCTTTGGTTTCCTGAACACAGACGATGTCGGCGTTCTGTTCGGCTAACCAAGTGAAGAAACCTTTACGGGCGGCGGAGCGGATGCCATTGGCATTGAAGGTAATGACACGCATGACAGGAGTAGACGGCTGGCGATGAGATACAAGACTGATGTGGCTGTAATGTCACTGAAAATATAGAAAATCCCCCTCTCCTACGGGGAGAAGGGGCGCAGTCAGGGACGCCTACAACATCACCCGCCTGAAATCCGCCAGCAATTGCGCAAGATAAACGTTGAAGCGAGTGGCTAGCGCGCCATCGATCACCCGATGATCGGCGGTCAGCGACAAGGGCAGAGTCAAGCGCGGGACAAATTGCTTACCATCCCAGACCGGCTTCATCATCGACTTGCTCACGCCCAGAATCGCCACTTCCGGGGCATTGATAATCGGCGAGAACGACGTACCGCCGATGCCGCCCACCGAGGAGATGGTAAAGCAGGCGCCCTGCATGTCCGCTGGCCCGAGTTTGCCATCGCGGGCTTTTTTGGCCAGTTCGCCCGTTTCCCGGGCGATGTCGAAGACGCCTTTTTTATCCGCATCCTTGATCACCGGCACCACCAGTCCGTTGGGCGTGTCGGCGGCAAAAGCGATATGAAAATACTGCTTGTAAACCAGGTTGTCGCCATCCAGAGAAGTGTTAAATTCCGGGAACTGCTGCATAGCCCGGACGCAAGCCTTGATGATAAAAGCCAGCATGGTCAGCTTGCCGCCACCTTTCTCATTCTCCTTATTAATCTGTAAACGGAAAGCTTCCAGATCAGTAATGTCAGCGTCCTCGTGATAGGTCACCGCCGGGATCATCACCCAATTGCGCGCTAAATTGGCTCCAGAGATCTTTTTAATGCGCGGCAGCGGTTTACTTTCCACCGGGCCGAACTTGGCGAAATCCACGGTCGGCCAAGGCAGCAGCTCCAACCCGCCAACCGCGCCGCCCGTGGAGGCAGCGACGGGAGCCGCGCCGGTCATGACGCCCTTGACAAAGGCTTGCACGTCCTCCTTGAGAATGCGTCCCTTGGTACCGGAACCTTTGGGTAATCGGTTCAGATCGACGCCGAGTTCCCGGGCAAACCGTCGGATGGAGGGACTGGCGTGAACCTTGGCGAAGCTGGGCGCGGCAGCGGCTTCACCCACGGGTGGGGAAGGCTTGGCGACCGGCGGCGGCTTGGGCGCGCCTTCCGGTTTGGGCGCGCGCGGACCGAGGGTGATGGCGCTGAGCGTATCCGGCAATTGCGGCTTGGCGGCGGCATCCGTCGCGCTGGTGCTCATGATGAGAATTAAGTCGCCTTGGGAAACCTGATCGCCGATCTTGACCTCGATGCTTTGTACCATGCCGGCGTAGGGCGAAGGCACCTCCATGCTAGCCTTATCGCTTTCCAGGGTAATCAGCGGCGTATCGATTTCGACATGATCTCCGGGCGTGATCAGCACTTCGATGATCGGCACATTTTTAAAATCACCGATGTCCGGCACCCGTACTTCACGGGGTTCGCTGGAACCGGTTGCCGTCGGTTGCGTCTCGCCGCCAGTCGGGGGATGCTCCGCTGCAGACACGCTTTCCCCCACATCCAGATAGAGGATTAGATCGCCTTCCGAGACCTTGTCGCCCACCTTGATTCTGACTTCGCGCACCTTTCCCGCCAGCGGCGAGGGTACTTCCATGCTGGCTTTATCGCTTTCCAGCATGAGCAGCGGCGCTTCCACATCCACGCTGTCACCGGCGGCGACCAGCACGTCAATAACGTCTACGCCCTTGAAGTCGCCGATATCCGGCACATGAATTTCTTTGATGATGCTCACAGGCAACTCTCCCTTATACCGTGACCGGGTTCGGCTTTTCGGGGTTAATAGCGTACTTGGCGATAGCCTCGGCGACCTTGGCGGCTGGAACCTGGCCCTCGTCGGCCAGCGCCTTCAGTGCGGTCACCGTAACGTAGTACTGATCGACCTCGAAATGTTGGCGCAACTTGGCGCGAGTATCGCTGCGGCCATAACCGTCCGTGCCTAGCACCAGATAATGGCGGGGGATGAAAGGCCGCAATTGCTCGGCGTACAGCTTCATGTAGTCGGTCGCCGCGACCACGGGTCCCGGATGATCAGTCAAACAGGTTTCGACATAGCTCTGGCGCGGTGATTCGGTGGGATGCAGCAAGTTCCAGCGCGCCGCGTCCTGACCCTCGCGGGTCAGGCCATTGATGCCGGGCGTCGCCCAGATATCTGCGACTACCCCCCAATCCTCGCGCAAGCGGTCGGCGGCGGCGATCACTTCACGCAGGATGGACCCGCATCCCATCAATTGCACCCGAGGACCGTCGCCTTCGCCTTGGCGGAACAGGTACATGCCCTTGAGAATGCCGTCCGCCGCGCCTTCCGGCATGGCGGGATGGTGGTAATTCTCGTTCAGGGTCGTAATGTAGTAGAAGACGTTTTCCTGTTCCTGGAGCATTCGCCGTAGGCCGTCCTGGATGATCACCGCCAGTTCATAGTTGAACGTCGGATCGTAGGACACGCAGTTGGGGATGAACTGGGCGAAGATCTGACTATGCCCATCCTGATGTTGCAAACCCTCGCCGGCCAGGGTGGTGCGCCCAGAGGTGCCGCCAATCAGGAAGCCGCGCGCCTGCAAATCGCCCGCCGCCCACGCCAAGTCGCCGATGCGTTGGAAGCCGAACATGGAGTAGTAGATGTAGAACGGCATCATGTTAACGCCGTGATTGCTGTAGGCCGTGCCCGCAGCAATCCACGAGGACATGGCGCCGGCTTCGTTGATGCCTTCCTGCAGAATCTGTCCTTTCTTGTCTTCCTTGTAGAACATGAGCTGGTCGGCGTCCTGCGGCTCGTAAAGTTGCCCTCGGGGCGAATAGATGCCGATCTGGCGGAACATGCCTTCCATGCCGAAGGTGCGCGCTTCGTCAGCGACGATGGGTACGACACAGCGGCCAATCGTCTTGTCGCGCGCCAGTTGCGTCAGCATACGCACGAAAGCCATGGTCGTGGACATATCGCGCTCGCCCGTGTCCTGTAGCAGCGCATCGAAGCTGGCCAGCGGCGGGACCGTCAACGATTCCGCCGTGCGGCGACGTTGCGGCAGATAACCGCCCAAGGCGGCGCGGCGCTCCTGGAGGTATTTGATTTCCGGGCTGTCCGCTGCCGGTTTGTAAAACGGTGCAGCGTTGAGCTGCTCGTCGGAGATTGGGATGTGGAAGCGGTCGCGGAAGTCGCGCAACGCCTGCTCGCCCATCTTTTTCTGCGAATGGGTGATATTCTTGCCTTCGCCAGCCACGCCCATGCCGTAGCCCTTAACCGTTTTGGCCAGAATGACGGTTGGCTGGCCAGTGTGCTGGGTCGCGGCGGCGTAAGCGGCGTAAATCTTGTGCGGGTCATGGCCGCCCCGGTTCAGCCGCCAGATATCCTCGTCGGAGAGATGGCTGACCATCTGCTTGAGTTCTTCGTACTTGCCGAAGAAGCGCTCGCGGGTGTAAGCGCCGCCCTTGGCCTTGAAATTCTGATACTCGCCATCGACACACTCTTCCATTAATTTCAGCAGCATACCTTTCTTGTCGGCGGCGAACAGCGGATCCCAATAGGAACCCCATAGCACCTTGATGACGTTCCAGCCTGTACCCCGGAAATCGCCTTCCAGTTCCTGGATGATCTTGCCATTACCGCGCACGGGGCCGTCAAGCCGTTGCAGGTTGCAATTGATGACGAAGATCAGATTGTCCAGATTTTCGCGGGCAGCCAAGGCGATGGCGCCGAGTGATTCCGGTTCGTCCATCTCGCCGTCGCCGCAGAAGCACCAGACTTTGCGACCTTCGGTGTTGACGATGCCGCGATTGTGCAGGTACTTCATGAACCGCGCCTGGTAGATGGCCTGGATCGGGCCGAGACCCATCGACACAGTCGGGAACTGCCAGAAGTCCGGCATCAGCCAGGGGTGCGGGTAGGAACTCAGGCCATTGCCGTCGACTTCCTGCCGGAAGTTGTCCAACTGTTGTTCATTTAGCCGCCCTTCCAGATAAGCGCGGGCGTAGATGCCGGGCGCGGAATGGCCCTGAATGAACACCAGATCGCCGCCATGCGCATCGTTGGGCGCATGCCAGAAATGATTGAAGCCGACATCATACAGGGTGGCGCTGGAGGCGAAGCTAGCGATATGTCCACCCAGTTCGGAAGTAATGCGATTGGCCTTGATGACCATGGCCAGGGCATTCCAGCGGATCAGCGAGCGAATGCGCCATTCCATGCCAGGATCGCCGGGGGTGTATTGCTCCTGATCGACCGGGATGGTGTTGAAGTACGGGGTATTGGCGCTGTAGGGCATGTGGACGCCGGCGGCGCGGGCCTTACTTTGCAGTTCGCCTAGCAGTTGATGAGCGCGTTGCAGCCCTTCAGCGTCGAGGACGGCGTCGAGGGCGTCGAGCCATTCCTGGGTTTCCTGCGGATCGGGATCGCTGTAGTTTTTGATCGTCATGGACGGTCCTGCGCGTGTAATGGATTGATGGAGCGCCGCTCCGCTACCAGGCAAAGAGATAGGCCACTTGATCCGGCGGGTGCGGGTATTTCCTAAAGAATAGGTCGGGAATTGGAAAATGCAGCATCGCGCATCAGGTGCTGGAACATGTTAATCTGCTATTCGGCTACAGAATCCGTGAGGCGTCATCGTATGCAACGTCTAAAAATCCATCATCTGACGGTCTATGAATTCTCCAGTCCGGTTACGCTTCAACCGCATCGACTATTGATCCGCCCGCGCGAGGGGCATGATGTCCGCATTGAATCCTCGAAACTGGAAATTTCGCCGGCGCATCGAGTTAAATGGCACCGGGATGTTTTCGATAATTCCGTCGCAGTGGTCCGTTTCCTGGAGAACGCGCAACGGTTGGCCATTGATAGCGAAGTCGTGATCCAGCATTACGAGGAAGCGCCTCTGGACTTCATTGTCGAGGATTACGCCGTCGATTATCCCTTCGAGTACCGTAGGGAGGAACGGGTCGATCTAGCGCCTTTTCAACAAATGGTGTACGCCGATCAGCAGTCGGTGTTGCGTGATTGGTTCAGGCAACTCAATTTGCTGTCGGGAAAAGTCGAGACCTATGTGCTGCTGGATCAGTTGAATCGGATTATTACAAATGAATTCAACTATATGATTCGCGAAGAACCGGGGGTGCAATCGCCGGAGCAAACCTTGAGCAGCCGCAGCGGCTCCTGCCGCGACTACGCCACGTTATTTATTGAAGCCTGCCGTTTCCTTGGCCTGGCCAGTCGATTCGTGAGCGGCTATTCCCACGTTCCCGGACTGGGAGCGGGCGGCGCATCAACCCATGCTTGGGCGGAGGTGTATTTGCCCGGTCCTGGTTGGAAGGGATTTGATCCCACTGCCGGCGAATTGACCGGCAATCGGCATATTCCCGTCGCGGTAGCCCGCCATCCGGAAATGGCGCCGCCTGTCGCCGGCAGTTTCGTTGGGCCAAAAGGACCGCTGCCAACTCTGAGCGTTAAAGTGCAGGTTACACCGCTTATGTGTTCTTAATAAATATTATTACAACAAATTTTCGGCTCTTCAAGGATTCTTGTGGAGTCGACCAATTCGGGAGCAGTTCGCGGATCCAACCCTTTGATCTTGCAAGAGGCAGCCACGGCTTGGCGTACTGATCTTGGCCTAAAGATCCACATTCCACAGAAACTCTCGAAGAGCCATTTAGGTTCTTCAATGGTTCTTGTGAAATTGATGCTGCAATCGGTAGGTCGGGTACAGGACGTGCCCGACATGCGCGCTCCTGTCGGGCAACGCTACGCTTTTGCTCGACCTACAGTGTGAGTTCCACAAGAATCCTCGAAGAACCAATTTTCTTGCATAAGATAGAAATTTCGGTATTTTACCCTACCCAAGCGTAAATCCCTCGACAATGTTCAATTACCCCATTTTGAAGAGATAAAGCCGATGAAAAAATACCGATTGTCGATCATGCTGCTTATTCCACTTTTGTTCATGTTGTACTTCTCGACGACTGTCGTAATAAACAAACTTAATGCAGTTAATGAGATGTCTGCTGTAGAGGATTTGGCGAATTTAACTGTCAAGGCAAGCGCATTGATTCATGAGTTGCAAAAAGAGCGGGGTATGTCAGCCGGTTTGTTAGGAAGTCGAGGGACACAATTTCAAGATAAAATTTCAGGGCAGCGCACTGAGTCCGATCAGCGAATTACCGATTTAAAACATTTCCTTGAAAATTTCGACAGTCAGTCTTTTGGCGAAGCGTTCAATGCGGCGCTAAACAGTGCGATGCAGCAACTTCAACAGATTGAAAGTAAAAGGCAAGAGATCAGTGCTCTGAACATAGGCGTTAAGGACGCCATCGGTTATTACTCCCGAGTGAATGCCTTATTTTTAGATTTAATTGCTTACATTGTGAAGGAAACTGAGCATGGTGAAATTGCGATTCAGGCAACGGCTTATCTCGGATTTTTACAAAGCAAGGAAAAGTCTGGCATTGAGCGCGCTGTTTTGAGCAATACTTTTGCCAGTCATGCTTTCGCACCAGGTATGTTCAACTACTTCAGCGAAATCGTGGCGGCTCAAGATGCGTATATGAAGTTTTTCATGTCACTCGCCATGCATGATCAAAGGACTTTCTACCAGGATACAATGCAGGGACAATTTATTGATGAAACAGCAAGATTACGCAAGATCGCTTTTGAAAAGGCTAATGAAGAAATTAAGGATGTAGATGCCCGTTACTGGTTTGAAATGCAGACCGGAAAAATTAATTTGCTGAAAAAAGTAGAAGACCGGCTTTCTAGCGATCTGATTGAGCGGGCGCATCAACTGGGAACCCAAGCTCAATGGGGCCTTATGCTGGCCTTTCTGGTTACGCTAATTGCTCTGATAGTGACCGTCGCCTCCATTCGTGCGATCAAGCAACCGCTAAGAGAGGCAGTGAAGGTAGCTAATCAGATTGCTAATGGTGATTTGGCCTACAGGCTTGAGAATCCCTTCCACGATGAGATTGGTCAGTTGCTGCAAGCGATGCAGGCGATGCAGGACAGCTTGCGGAAAATCGTTGGCGAAGTGCGAATAGCGACGCATACGGTCAGCACCGCAGCGGCGGAGATTGCTCAAGGCAGCGGTGATTTGTCGCAACGCACCGAGGAACAAGCCTCCGCTCTGGAACAAACGGCGTCCAGCATAGAAGAGCTGACCTCGACCGTGAAGCAAAGCGCCGACAACGCCACGCAAGCCAACCAGTTGGCTGACGCAGCGCGGACCCAAGCTGAGCAGGGCGGACAGGTGGCCCATCAGGCCATGACAGCTATGGGCGCAATGGACGCCAGCAGCCGCAAGATGGCTGACATTATCAGCGTCATCGACGAAATTGCTTTCCAGACGAATCTCCTTGCCTTAAACGCGGCGGTGGAAGCCGCGCGGGCTGGAGAACAAGGTCGTGGCTTCGCCGTCGTGGCTGGCGAGGTGCGCAAGCTGGCGCAGCGTAGCGCCACAGCCGCCAAAGAGATCGGCGCATTGATTACCGATAGTGGGATCAAGGCCCAGGATAGCGCCAGACTCGCGCAACAATCTGGACAAAGCCTTCAAGAAATTGTCACGGCAGTCAAAGAAGTCAGCGACATCGTGGCTGAGATAGCAGCGGCGGCCCGCGAGCAAGCCACGGATATTGAGCAGGTCAATAAAGCCATCTTGCAAATAGACCAAGTGACTCAACAGAACGCGGCATTGGTGGAAGAGACCGCCGCCGCCAGCCAGGCGATGGGTGAGCAAGCCAAACAGCTTGACGCCCTGATGGGCTTCTTCCGTTTGGAAAGCGAGGCTGTTGCATCCTCCGAGGCAGCCCCTGTCCAGGCGCAGCGATCATCAACGTATTCAAGCCAACCCTCTTATCCACAGCCTCGCCCGCAGACCGGCGCGAAGCCCATTGCCGCCAGCAGCTGGCAACCTGTTGCGGTGAGCGGCGATAGTGAAGAATGGGAGACGTTTTAGAAGCAGCAAAAACCGTTCCTCTGTCCGCAGGGGAACGGTTGCAATTTCACTGATGACTTCTGTCTATCATTACTTTTCAATCACATAGCGGCCTGGCGCTGCTTCCAGTGCGGGATAATCCACATTGCCCAGCGAGGGTGGCGGCCCTACGGGACCACAACGCTCAGCCAGCCAGTGCGTCCAGTCTTCCCACCAGGAACCCGGACCCTTCTCAATAGTTTCTCGCCAAGCTTCGGAATCTTTGCAACTCGTCGCGTCGCCCACCCAGTAACGCCGCTTGGGCGGAGTCACCGGCGGATTGATGATGCCGAGAATATGGCCGGACGTAGCCAGTACGTAACGCGCTGATCCGCCCGTCAACCCGCACAGCCGGAAGGTCTGTTTCCAGGGCGCGATGTGATCCTGCTCTGCCCCGACCGCGTAAAGCGGCGCAGTAATAGCGCCCAGGTCGAGCCGGCGACCGCCAATCTCCAGATGGCCAGGCTCCTGTAATTTGTTATTTAAATACAGCTCGCGCAGGTAGAACTCATGCATCGCCGCCGGCATCCGGGTCGTGTCGCAATTCCAGAACAACACATCGCTGGGCGGCAGCTCCTCTCCATACAGATAACTGTGCATGACGTAATGCCAGATCAGGCTGTTGGGGCGCAGCATACGGAAGGCCCGAGCCATATCAGCGCCGTCTAGATAGCCGGTTTTCGCCATGCGCTGGCGCAGGAACTCGAAACTGGCCTCGTTCAGAAACACGCCGATTTCACCGGGATCGCTGAAATCCACCAGCGTGGTGAAGGTCGTCCAGTGTGCGACTGGATTCGCCGCGCGGTCGGCGGGATCGGCGTTGAGCCAGGCCAGCAGCATGGCGACCGCCGTGCCGCCCAGGCAATAACCTGTCGCATGAACCTGGGGAACGCCGCAAATGGCGCGGGCCGCATCCAGCGCCGGACGCACGCCCTTGAGCAGATAATCATCCAGCGTCGTTGCTCGCGCCTCGGGATCGGGATTCTTCCAACTGGTGATGAACACAGTGAAACCCTGCTCAACCAGATAGCGCGCCAGACTGTTGCGCGGGCTTAGATCCATGATGTAGAACTTGTTGATCCATGGCGCGACCAGCACGATGGGCGTGGCGTGAACCTGGAGGGTGGCCGGGGCATACTGGATCAGTTCCAGCAATTCGTTACGCAGCACCACCTGGCCGGGGGTCGTCGCCAGATCGCGCCCGACCTGGAAAGCGTCTGGCTCCACCATGCGCACGTCCTGAGCATCGGCGTCCTCCAGCCAGTTCTGGAATCCCCAGAGTACGCTTAAACCCTGGGTCGCCAGGGCGCGGCGCAAGGCCTCGGGATTAGTCCAAAAGAAATTGGTCGGCGCAACGGCGTCCAGCCATTGCCGGCTCCAGAACGCGGCTCGCCGGCGCTGTTCAGACGTGACGCCCTCAGTTGTGTAGATGGCGTCCTCCAGCCAATGGACATAGAGCAGGTACATTTCCTTGAGATAGGCGAACCAGGGCTGATCAGTCCAGACCGCGTCCTGGAAGCGTTCGTCATAAACCACGGCGTTGACTGCGGGTTCACTGGCGATGCCGAAGCTGGCGCGACTGAAGCGATCGTGAATTTTGCCGGCGTCCAACATCAACTGCTGCAAAATGGTCGCCAACCGCTCGGGCTGACGCAACCAAGCTTGCTGGACGGCCAGGCTGGAGCCGACGATATCGAAAGGATCAAAAGTAGAGTTCAGTGCGTTTAATAGGGTAGGAATAGGCGACGGAGCGTTCATTATTGATTCTCCTTTGCCGCGCTGGCCGCAGGGTCGTAGGCGGCGGACGTGAGCTGCTAAACAACGCCATTATACCCCTTTTATCCTCCGGCCTTTAGCCTTTGGCCCTTAACGCATAACACTGATGAATTTTCGGATCACGGGCGAAATCCAACGGCAAGGTTTGCCGGCTCCAGTCCTCGATTCGCCAGTCTGTCAGCGCCTCCTGGTTCAACCGGAACCGACGCTGGTTGGTAGAAAAGATGAGTAGTCCGTCAGGGGTCAGCAACTTTAAAGCCTGATGCAACAACTCTGCGTGGTCTCGTTGCACGTCGAAATTCTTTTCCATCCGTTTGGAGTTCGAGAACGTGGGCGGATCGAGAAAAATCAGATCGTAGCGTTCCCTGGCGTGCGCCAGCCATTCCCGACAATCCGCCTGGATCAGTTCATGTCGGGGGCCGCGAATTCCGTTCAGCTCCAGGTTTCGCCGCGCCCAGTCCAGATAGGTCGCCGACAGGTCAACGGTCGTGGTGCGCAGCGCGCCGCCCAGCGCGGCGTAAACCGTAGCCGTTCCCGTATAGCCAAACAGATTCAGAAAACGCCGTCCGCTTGCCCGTTCGCCCAGTCGCTGCCGGGTGATGCGATGGTCGAGAAACAGGCCGGTGTCCAGATAATCGGTGAAATTGACCAAAAACCGTGCGGGTCCTTCATGAACCTCATGGAAGCGTCCCTGTTCGCTCTGCTTCTGGTACTGGCTCGCGCCGCGTTGCCGTTGCCGGACTTTGAGGAAAACCTGCTCCGGCGGCAACTCCAGTACCGCAGGCAGCGCCGCCATCGCGTGTTCCAGCCGTTCCCGCGCCTTGGCGGGATCAATAGAGGCCGGCGGCGCGTATTCCTGGACATGTAGCCATTGCTCGTAACGGTCCACTGCTACCGCATATTCCGGCAAATCGGCATCGTACAACCGATAGCAACTCACATCTTCCCGCGTTGCCCAGCGGCCCAGGTGACGCAGATTCTTGCGTAGTCGGTTGATAAAACCTTCCGCTCCGCTATCCACTGCCTGTTGCAAGGCGCGAGTGCGGGTTCGCTGATCCGCCGCTTCCCGATTGACGAAATAGTTTGGCTCTACCTGGAAGCGCAGTAATCGACATTCCAACGGCCCATTGTGGAACGTGTGAATCTTCTCGGCGCGCAGTCCCATGCGTTTGCCCAGTTCAGGATTGCCCGTCAATACTGCCGCCTGCCAACCAGTAAAGCGCGTTTTCAACCGGTCGCCCAACTGGGCGTACAGCATCGTCAATTCGTCATGTTCACCCAGGCGTTCACCGTAAGGCGCATTAGCGATCAACAAACCCAGTGGTCCCGATGGGGGTTCGATGTCAGTTAATTCCCGGCGCTCGACCCGCAGATACTCAGCCACGCCCGCCCGACCGGCGTTCATCAAGGTTGCGCGCACCGCTTTGGGATCATGATCACTGGCCAGAATCAGCGGAATGCGCGACCGACCGACCGTGCTTCGTTCCTGGGCTTCAGTCAACAACCGGTTCCACAGCGCCGGAATATGCCCCAGCCAGCCGCTGAAACCCCAATGTTCGCGCAACAGACCCGGCGCACGGTCGCCGGCGATCCAGGCCGCTTCAATCGCCAGCGTTCCAGAACCACACAGCGGATTAACCAGCGAACCGCCAGCCATTGCAATGTCGGGCCAGCCGGCTTTCAACAGGAGAGCCGCTGCCAGAGTTTCCTTAAGGGGCGCGGTAACCGTGGCTTCCCGATAACCACGCCGGTGCAAACTGTCGCCGGACAAATCGAGACTGACCATCGCCTGACCGTTGCGCAATTGGACGTGAATTCTTAGATCCGGCTGCCGCCGATCCACGCTGGGTCGTTGCCCGCACTGTTCCCGGAAGCGATCAACCACAGCATCCTTGATTCGCTGCGCGCCATAGTGGCTATGGTCAATGCCGGGACAGGTTCCGGTAAACTCCACGCTCAGCGTACCCTGCGGTTGGAGGTGATCCTCCCAGGGTAACGCATGGATGCCGGCGTAGAGCGCTTCGGCGTTGGCGACGGGAAGCTCGGTCAATACCAGCAACACCCGGCTGGCGGTGCGCGACCAGAGACAGGCGCGATAGGCGGCTTCCAATGGCCCCCGGAAGCGGACGCCACTGCGCACCGGTTTAAGACCCGTTGCGCCCCACTTGGCCAGTTCCGCTACCAACAACGGCTCAATGCCGGCGGGTGCTGTGGCAAGAAAGTCTGCCTCACTCATCATTCAGTCCTCAATCGCCACGTTGACCAGCGTCGGACGCAGCAGGCGCTGCGCCTCAGTAGGCGCCAAGCTGATCAGAAAACCCCGCTTGCCGCCGTTCAGATAGATCAGCGGCAGATCGAGAATGCTCGCCTCCATGCAGACCGGCATGGGCTTGCGAACGCCGAACGGCGATGTGCCGCCGACTTGATAACCGCTCTGTTTCTGGGCAATGGCGGGATCACAGGGTGTAATGGTCTTAACGCCCAGCAGGCGGGCCAACTCCCGGGTGGAGACTTGGCGGTCGCCATGCATCAGCACAATCAATGGTTGTCGTCGCTCATCTTGCATAATTAGGGTCTTGACGACGCAGTGTTCGTCAATCCCAAGACATTGTGCGCTATGGGCGGTTCCACCATGATCCTGGTAAGAATAAAGATGGCGGCCAAAGGTCGTTCCCTGGGCTTGCAGCCAGCGGGTCGCCAGGGTCACCGGAAATTTTTCATTTTTTGTAGACATTATTTTTCCAAATTCATCGTATTTTTGACAGTTTGTTGTTTTTTGTACTTTTAATACTTTTTATTAAAAATACAAAAATAGCTATCATAAATTATAAAAAAAATGAATAATTGTGTTATTTTTTTGTTTTTTTTACTAATCAATGACATATAATTATCTATTATTTGACATATTAGTGAACGAATTAGTAGGTTAATTGTTGTGTTCATGATAAAAATGGGTTATGCAAAAGTCAGGACAATTTTTTTGTTGTTTTATAGCAAGTAAATTTTGGCGTGTATGATTCTTGCCATATCAAACTTAATTTGGTTAGAGTGAAGTAAAGTCCAATGAATGATGACCAGAGGGAGGTACAGAATGCGTGCGAACGCAGCGCTTCAAGAACAAAACCATGCCCCGGAAAAGCAACCGGAACTCGAACGGCGCGGCTTTCTGAAACTGGCGGCTGGCGGCTTTGGCGCCCTGGCTCTGCTATCAGGACCGTTGGAAGCCGCGATTCGGCGAGAACGCTATCTTTCATTCTACAACTCCAATACCGGCGAAACGCTTCGTCAAGTGTACTGGACCCCGCGTGAAGGCTACATTCGCCAGTCCCACAAGGAGATCAGTTGGGCGCTGCGCGATCACCATAACGATCAGGTCAAACCGTTTGATTACAATGTACTGGATCAGCTTTACGCCTTGCAGTTGCAATTGAGATCGCGATCGCCGCTACACGTCATCAGCGCTTACCGATCACGGACCACTAACGACCAGTTGTCCAGGCGTAACCGAGGCGTTGCGCGCAATAGTTATCATATGCAGGCCATGGCGCTCGATGTCCGTTTGCCCGATGGAAGAGTGTCGGATCTCTATAAGGCTGCCCGCTCACTGGGCGCAGGCGGCGTCGGCTATTATCCCCGCTCCAACTTCGTGCATATCGACAGTGGCCCGGTGCGGTACTGGAGCTGATTGGATGGATGCCACTGGGATGCCCGCTCCCCTCGCCCGCAACAAGTAGGTGAGGGGAGTCGTAGTTACTCTAGAACAGCAACTGCGGCAGGAACAGGCTGATTTGCGGGATATAGGTAATAAGAATCAGGAAGGTCAACATGACCAGCAACCACGGTGAAGCGGCCTTGACCACCTCCCACAACGGCATACCGGTGACCCCGGACGTAACGAACAGGTTTAGTCCCACGGGTGGCGTGATCATGCCGATTTCCATGTTGACCACCATGATAATACCCAAATGAATCGGGTCGATCCCCAATTGGACGGCGATGGGAAACAGAATCGGCGCCATGATCAACAGGACTGACGACGGCTCCATGAAGTTGCCCGCGATCAGCAGCAGGATATTAACCACGATCAGGAACTGCCAGGCCGATAGTCCCCAGCCCACGATGGTTTCCGCCATGACCTGCGGAATGCGCTCGGTGGTCAGAACATGGGCGAACATCATGGCGTTGGCGATAATGAACAACAGCATCACCGTTACCTTGCCGGCGTCGGCGAATACTCTCGGCACTTCGCGAAAACGCATGTCGCGATGCACGAACAGGGCAATAACGAACGCATAAACCGCCGCCACCGCCGCCGCTTCGGTCGCGGTGAACAGGCCGCCATAGATGCCGCCGAGCACGACGATAATCAGTCCCAGCCCCCAGATGGCGTCTCGGGCAGCAGTGAGCAACTCCCGCAGCGAAGCCTTGGCCTGCAGGGGAATCTTCATCTTGTGGGCGCTGAAAAAGATAGCGATCGCCAGCATCAGCCCCAGCAGAATACCGGGAATCACCCCAGCCATGAACAACTGGCCGACCGACTGTTCCGTAGCGGCGGCGTACACCACCATGACAATCGAGGGCGGAATCAAAATTCCCAACGTACCTGCATTACAGATAATGCCAGCTGCATAGTTCTTGGGATAGCCGCCCTTGACCATGGCACCGATCACGATTGAACCGATCGCGGCCACAGTCGCGGGCGATGAACCCGAGACGGCGGCGAACAGCATGCAGGCCAGCACCGCAGCAATCGCCATGCCGCCGGTGAGATGCCCAACTGCGGCAATGGCAAAACGAATCAGCCGCTTAGCTACACCGCCCGTGGTCAGGAACGCCGAGGCCAATATGAAAAAGGGAATGGCCAATAGCGTGTAATGATGCATGGTGTCGAACAATTTCAACGCCATGGACGACAGGGAGTCGCTGGTAAAGAACAGGATGGTCAGAATGCTGGATAAACCCAGGGAGAAAGCGATGGGCACGCCTAACAACAGAAAAACGAATAACGCGACAAATAGGAACAGTGTAGTCATGGCGCTTTCTCCTCGCGGTCTTTGGATGGGGCGGGGTGGAGCACCTCGACCGCTTCGACGACTTCGACCCCCTCAACCGATTCAAGCGCCTCGCGGGCCTCGTCGGGCAGCTGCAAACCTTCCTGTTGACCGAGTAGGGTGCGCCAGCCGACCTGCAACAAACGCAACAGGGCTAATAACAGACCCAACGGCAGCATGATATTTGGAATCCAGAGTTTGATCGGCAAATCATCGGCATCGATATCGAGTTCATAGAGGGTATGGATATAATCCAGCGCGCCAACGAGCAGGATGATGCAGTAAGCGCAGCACGCTAGCACCCCAAACAGGCCGACGGCGCGACGCAGCTTATGCGGAAAATTGCGTACTAGAATGTCGATGCCAATGTGTGCGCCGGTGCGGATGCCATAGGAAATGCCAAACAGCACCAGCCAGGCGAACAGATAAGTGGTCAGTTCCAGCGCCCAGGTAAAGCCGGTGCTGAAGATATAGCGATTGATAACCTGGGTAAAAGCGATGACGGTCATCAGCCCCAGCAGCAGGGCGATAAACCCTTCCTCCAGATGATGAACGATGCGGGTGAACATTGAGGATTCTCCAAGCGAAAGCGTGGAAACCCGCGTGCGCCAACTTTAATAACCTGGCGCGCGCGGGTGCTATTTACTTGCCCGCCGCTGCCGCCATGGCGGCGTCGACAATCTCCTTGCCAATCTTGGGAGTGAATTCCTTATAGACGGGTTGCAAGGTCTTTTTCCAGGCCGCTAGTTCTTCATCTGTTAGCGCCAGGATTTCGGTCTTGCCGGAATCCTTGATTTTCTGCCGATCGCTCGTGCTCAGTTCCTCGGCCCACTGATTGACCTGTACAGTGACTTCATCCAGGATTTTTTCCAGCTCGGCGCGCACATCGTCCGGCAGACCCTCCCAGAATTTCGTATTGGTCACCAGCATATAGCCCAGGTAGCCGTGATTGGACTCGGAGATGTACTTCTGCACCTCGAAGAACTTCTGCGAATAGATATTTGACCAGGGATTTTCCGCGCCATCGACCACGCCGGTTTCCAGCGCCTGGTAGACTTCGGCAAACGCCAGTTTCTGCGGGAACGCGCCGAGAGCCTTGAACTGGGCTTCAAGCAGATCGGATTGCTGGATGCGGAATTTCAGACCTTTGGCATCCTCCGGCATCCGCAAGGGTTTATTGGCCGAAAGCTGTTTCATGCCGTTATCCCAGTAGCCCAGGCCGGTCAATCCCTTCTTGCTGATTGACTTCAGTAGAGCCTTGCCGGTGGGACTGTCCTGGAAGCGACGGACTGCGGCCAGATCCTTGAACAGGAATGGCAAGTCGAATACCTGAAGCTGCTTGGTGTAGCGGTCAAATTTAGACAGAGATGGCGCAATCAGCTGCACATCGCCCAGCAGCAGAGCCTGCATTTCCTTGCCGTCGCCAAACAGCGAACTGTTGGGATAAACCTCTACCGTCACTTTGCCTTTCAACCGTTCTTCAGCCAGCTTCTTGAACAACGCCGCGCCCTTGCCTTTGGGGGTGTTTTCGGCAACGACATGCGAGAATTTGATGACGATTTCCGCATGAGCGATGCTGGCGAGCAGGGCCAGCGCGGCGCTGACAAAGAGCGCCTGGAAGGTTAATTTACGCATAAGCATGTTTCTCCTTTAGTGTCTTCGTTATTGTGTCTGAACAGAACGTCAGCCTGATGAAAAAGGCCGACCGCGCGTCGACCTTTTTTAAGCGTAGAAGAAACTAGTGGGCTGACACAGAAGTTTTGACAGGTTCAGAGGTTTCTAGGTCCACCG
>ERZ795053.2590-NODE-2590-length-21681-cov-16.720198_pt1 | contig 21681 bp, 27 predicted proteins | sample MGYA00375137_ERZ795053 | MGnify/ENA primary metagenome ERZ795053 (study PRJEB30182, sample SAMN05720284) | activated sludge metagenome | isolation source: Anaerobic digester | place: Hong Kong | collected 2014-12-17 ...
CCAGCCTCACCCGTTTCACAGGAAGAGATCGCAGATCCGGATGCACTCGGAGCCGCGCTCGGCCCGAGGGTCGCACCAGCCTTTGGGTCGATCCTTTCGCTGGATTCCGCAAACCGAACCATAGAGATCACTCACACTCCGGTCAACGAAACCGGCTGGCCGATCATGCAGATGAACTTTTCCGTCGCGCACCATGTCGATGTCAGCGGATTTGCACCTGGCGACCCGGTCGAGTTCATTTTCGATTACTCGAATGAAGATGTTCCCGAGATTGTTGCCATAAGGCGCGTCAGCGCTCGCGAAGTAATCGAGGCACTGGTCCCCGACGACGAAGAGTCCTCCGGCAATGAGCCGAACTGAGTCAGACCTGAGGGTCTTGCTGCGCGAATGCGTAACAGTAGCCAACACGAATTGTTGGATACCGATATGCTTTCAAGACGACATCTGCTGCACTACACGCTGGGAGCAGGCGCTGCTCTCGGGGTAGCTGGTATGCTTCCAGCCTGGGCCCGCTCCTCCAGTGACGGAAACCTGGGAATTACTTCGGCCTCAGGTACCGCCTTCGATCTGGAGATTGCAGAGTTTCCGGTACGCATCAACGGTAAGACCGGAAAGGCCGTCGGCATCAATGGACAGCTGCCGGGCCCGCTGCTTCGCTTTCGCGAAGGCGAGACGGTGACGTTGAATGTCACCAACAAGCTTCAGGAAGACACGTCTGTTCATTGGCACGGCCTGCTTGTCCCGTTCCAGATGGATGGTGTACCGGGTGTTACGTTTCCAGGCATAAAACCTGGCAAGACATTCCGCTACCAGTTTCCGGTCCGACAGAATGGCACGTACTGGTATCATTCCCATTCCGGCCTGCAGGAACAACTAGGGCATTATGGCCCGATCATCATCGAACCGTCAGAGAGGGATCCCATCGCCTACGACCGGGAATACGTTCTGGTGCTCAGTGACTGGTCCTTCACAGACCCGCACCGGATTTATGCAAAGCTCAAGAATAATGCCGAAAGCCTGAACTTCCAGCGCAGGACCCTTCCCGACTTTTTGAGGGATGCCGCCAATAACGGGCTCAGTGACACACTGGAAGACCGCGCCATGTGGGGCAAAATGCGCATGTCCCCGCGCGATCTCGCAGACGTTGGGGCACCGACCTACACCTATCTCATAAACGGTCATTCCACCGCTGAGAATTTCAATATGGTGTTCCAGCCCGGCGAGCGCGTCAGACTGCGGATTATCAATGCATCAGCCATGTCGCTCTTCAATGTGCGCATTCCGGGTCTTCCAATGACCGTTGTGCAATCCGACGGTCTGAATATTCAGCCAATCGAGACGGACGAGTTCCAGATGGGCGTCGCAGAGACTTATGATGTTATCGTTGCTCCTGAAGATGATCAGACCTACGCCTTCGTCGCCGAGTCAATTGACCGTTCTGGTCAAGCCGTCGCCACCCTCGGCCCTCGACCCGGCCTGCGTGCGGCGGTTCCGGACCTGCGGCCTGTCCCATCACTGACGATGAAGGACATGGGCATGAGCCATAAGAGCATGGCCGGCATGAGCGATATGGAAAACAGGCCCACCATGTCCGACATGTCTGGTATGTCGAGCATGGATCACATGACACATGGGGATATGCCACGTACGGGTATGGGCCCGGATCCGCACGGCCCTCCAACGCAACTGGCGAGTGTTGAAGCGCCTCTCAAAAAGGGACCTGGCGTTGCAAACATTGCGGCCATGCCCTCAAGCCGGCTTGATGAGCCGGGCATTGGATTATCCGATCAGCCGCACCGTACACTGACCTATTCTCAGCTTCGCAGCCTCGAGCCGAATCCCGACTCCCGATCACCGCAGAGAGAAGTCGTCATACACCTCACCTCCAATATGGAACGCTATATGTGGTCATTCGACGGCGTGAAGTTTTCAGAAGTCACGCAGTCCATCCGGTTTCGCGAAGGCGAACGTGTCCGATTGACCCTCATCAACGATACAATGATGCCACACCCGATCCATCTCCATGGGATGTTCTTCGACCTCGTCAACGGAGGAGGAGATCATAAGCCGCGCAAGCATACCGTGGTCGTCAAACCCGCAGAAAAGCTGAGCGTTGACGTTTCGGCAGAACATGTCGGCGACTGGGCCTTTCACTGCCACCTGCTCTACCACATGCATGCCGGCATGATGCAGGTCGTGTCCGTCCTGCCGTCCACGGACAAGATGCCAATGGACCATGACATGATGGGGCATGACATGCCTATGGAGCACGAAATGCCGATGGATCACGATATGATGGACCACTCCGCCATGGGCCATGACAAGCCTGAGGAGATGAAGTGATGCGCAAGGTGATGTTCGCAGCGCTCGCCGCAATCGCCGTTACGACAAGCGCATCAGCGCAAGCACATGATGATCAGCCGCCGTCTTCTTCTGAAAAGCCCTGGTCACAGGCCGACGCCTATTTCGGAAAGGAAACAATGGCTGATGCCCGCAGGGCGGTTCAGGCCGGAGGCGGCGCACAGAATTCCTTTTATGTTCTGTTCAACCAGCTCGAAGCGCAGTTTTCTGACGAATCGGAATCCCTGTACTGGAACGGCCAGGCCAGTTGGGGCGATGATATCAACAAGCTCTGGATAAAGTCCGAGGGACGTACTTCCCTGAATGGCGACGGTACCGAAGACGCCGAGCTCCAGGCGCTGTATTCCCGCGCAATCTCTCCCTATTGGAACCTTCAAGCCGGCGTGCGGCATGATTTCGAACCCCATGGCCTGACCCATGGCGTACTGGCGCTCCAAGGATTGGCACCCTACTGGTTCGAGATCGATGCCTCGGCTTTTCTCAGTGAAAAAGGTGACCTGACAGCCCGCTTCGAAGCAGAATACGAGTTTCTGCTGACGCAGCGTCTGATTCTGCAGCCCCGCATCGAGGCGAACTTCTCCGCGCAGGACATTGCCGAACGCGAGACCGGCTCGGGCCTGAATTCGATCGATGCAGGCCTGAGGTTACGATATGAATTCGTCCGGGAACTGGCGCCTTATGTAGGCGTCGAGTGGCAATCTGAATTTGGCGGTTCCCGAGACTATACCAGAGTAGCTGGCGGAGACCCGGACCAGGTGGTCGTGGTGGGCGGTATCCGCACTTGGTTCTGAAGCAGACCGGAGGATCGGATGGCAAACATGAATCACTGGATGCCCGGCGGTGTCGGCGGCCTCATCGTCTGGGGCGGAATCATTCTTTTTGCCGGTCTCCTGCTTCGCTCGCTCCCAGGCCGGAGGCGCGATCCCCCGTCTGATCCGGAAACACCGCTTGAAATTCTCAAACGCCGTTACGCCAGGGGTGAGATCAACCGGGACGAGTTCGAAAGGCGCAAACGCGAGCTCGATGATGCCGGGTGAACCGGTTTCGAGGGACATGTGCATCCGGCGCGTATCACCTGCCAGAATGAATGGGTTGCCGGCCGCATGCCGAAAGCCCTGACGACCCGGCAACAAGACAGGAGCCCTTCTTGGACGGCCTCATAGAACCGAATATTCACCCCATCCTGGTCCATTTTGCCTACGCCCTCAGCATGACGGCCGCCGCATCCTACCTCCTGTGTCGCGTGTTCCCTTCCGGCCGCTGGACCCAATCCTTGCGGCCCGCGGCAGACTGGTTGCTGGCTTTTGCGGCCGCTTCGATCGTGGTGACCATCGCCGCGGGCTTCCAGGCCTATTATTCGGTCGATCATGATGAGCCGTCGCACATTGCCATGACGACACACCGCAACTGGGCGGTGCCGTCGGGATCGGCCATTCTGCTCCTTGCGGTATGGCGCTGGCGAACCCGCGCAAAATCTGCGTCGGTCCTGTTTGTCGGCGCACTTTCTGCCGCCGCCCTCGCGCTGACCGCGACAGCCTGGTGGGGCGGGAAGATCGTTTACGGATATGGACTTGGCGTGAGGAGTCTGCCCGAGGTCACAGGCCAAGGCCACGATCATCATCATGGTGGCAAGACAGATGAGGCGGCCATCGCTGCCGGGCATGATGAAATGGCGTCTGCGCCAGGCCATGAGCACTCCGATGACGAGATGGACGACGGGCACCATGACGAGATGGCGGAAGGCGGCCGCATGGACGGTCCCGGCAGCAATCATGAGGCAGATGCCGGGAGGGTGTCCGGGGCAGCCCAGACCGGCACGCCCGAATTCGTGGCCGATGCCTTCTCGGCCGCCTTGCGGTCAGGTGATGAAGATGGCTTGCGCGCCATGATGGCACCGGACGCGGTCATCGCGGAGGGCGGACAGGCCGAGCTGTCCTTCGAGGAATATGCCGGCCATCACATGAAATCCGACATGTCCTTCATGACCATGATGAATGTTCAGCTACAGGACCGGAAAGTCTTCCAGGCAGGCGACATGGCGACCGTCATTTCGCAATCGGAGATGAACGGTACATACAAGGGTGAGGCCGTCCACCTCCGGTCCATGGAAACCATGGTTCTCATGCGGAATGAGGACGGTTGGAAAATCACGCATATCCATTGGTCTTCCAGCCCCCTGGATGAAAGCCATGCACACTGACAGGAACTCAACTCGGGGCAACCTGCCGTATCACAAGAGCTGACCCCGGAAAACTCCCATTGGGAACGGGACGAGGGCCACACGTCATGGAAGGAATGCCACAGGTGTTCCAAAGAAAGAGAAGGAGACAGCCATGAAAATCAAACCATTGGGGCATGCCCTATCCATATTCCTGACCATGACATTTACCCTATGTATTGCCTGGGGCCTCGTCACACCTGCAAGCCTTCACATGCATGCTGCATGGGAATCCCTGCTGCCCGGATTTTCCTTTATTTCCGTTCCGGGTTTCTTCCTTGGACTGATCGAATCCTATCTCTATGGCTGGTATATCGCGCTGGTTTTTGTCCCGCTCTACAATTATTTCAATCGCGGCAATGTGCGTTCCGGCTGAGAACAACTGCGGAGACCGGAAAGATACGACACCCGTATTGCTTCCCGGTTCGAAAAACAGAGCGTGGCCATTCGCCGCCGCCTCGATTTTCTTTGGGAACACTGTAGTGTTGCGCCAAGAGAGGGTTTGAAAGGATGACGTCATGAAAAAATGGATTGGGGGCCTGTTGGGCGCCACGCTGGTTGCGCTGATTTCGGGACTGGCATGGCTGGCCATTAGCTCCGGGACCGCCAGGGCCGAAACGATGACCGTCTACAAGACACCCTGGTGCGGCTGCTGCACAGCCTGGGTCAAACATCTCCAGCGGGACGGATTCGAAGTGCGTGTAATCGAGCGGGAAGATCTCGCCCCCGTCCGCGCGTCGCTGAGCGTGCCGGACCGGCTTGCCTCCTGCCATACGGCGGAAATTGCCGGATATGCGATCGAAGGACATGTGCCGGCTGCGGACATCAGGCGCCTGATGTCAGAGCGCCCCGATGCAGCTGGCCTGTCGGTTCCCGGTATGCCTCTGGGCTCTCCCGGCATGGAAATGCAGGGTCCTCCTGATGCCTATGATGTTATTCTGTTCGGAAGCGGAACTACCAGCACCTTTTCGAGCTATGTCGGACGATTCCCGGCCAGCGAGACCAGCGAGCCATGACACCGGAGACTTATAAGGAAGGGTCGCTCAGCCTGGCCGGAACCGTTGCCATGGGCACCGGTGTGATGATCGGCGCCGGCATATTTGCCCTGACCGGACAGGTCGCCCAATATTCCGGCCCGGCCTTTCCGCTCGCCTTCCTCCTTGCGGCGGTCATCAGCGGGTTCAGCGCTTACACTTATATCAAGATGTCGGACAAATATCCCTCGTCCGGCGGCATCGCCATGATCCTGCAGAAAGCCTACGGGCCTACAACGGTCGCGGCCGCCAGCGCGCTCCTCATGACGATGTCGATGATCATCAATGAAAGCCTTGTCGCCCGGACCTTCGGCGCCTATTCGCTGCAATTGTTCGACATCGAAAATACGGACACGCTCGTCCCGGTCCTTGCCGTCGGGTTGATCGCGGTTGCATTTCTCGTCAATATTGCCGGAAATAGGATCATTGGCGGCGTCTCGAAGATTGCAGCCGTCCTGAAGGTTGGCGGCATACTGATATTTTCAGGTGCCGCCCTCTGGGCGTCCGGATTTTCCTTCGAAGCCGCAAGCTCTGCGACGGAAGACGGGACCGGTCCCGCCAGCTTCCTCGCCGGTGTCGCACTGGCGGTCCTTGCCTTCAAGGGATTTACGACAATCACCAATAGCGGTGCGGAAGTCAGGAACCCCGGCAGGAATGTCGGACGCGCCATCATGTGGTCTCTGGCGATTTGTCTTGTCGTCTATATGTCCGTCGCCTTTGCTGTGGGGTCGTCGCTGACGCTGGAAGAAATCGTCGCCGCAAAAGATTTCTCGCTCGCCGAAGCCTCACGTCCCGCCTTTGGTGATCTCGGGGTGGGTTTCACCGTGATTATCGCAATTATCGCGACGGCATCGGGCCTGCTCGCCAGCGTGTTCGCGGTTTCCCGCATGCTGGCAATGCTGACCGACATGAAACTCATTCCTCACAGGCACTTCGGCATGCCGGGCGGGATTCAGAAACACATGCTGGTCTACACCGTTGTTATCGCGGCCATTCTTGCCGCCTTCTTCGACCTCGGCCGGATCGCATCACTTGGGGCGATCTATTATCTTGTCATGGACATTATTATTCACTTTGGCGTGTTGCGCCATCTGCGCGCGGATGTTGGTGCGCGGGCCTGGATCCTTGTCTCGGCAATCCTGTTCGATGCGGCAGCGCTCGGCGCTTTCATCTTTATAAAGGCGACAAGTGATCCCGCGATTATCCTCATTGCCATCGGATCCATGACGGCGATCTTTGCCCTGGAGGCTCTCTATCTTGGCAAGGTCCGCAACAAGGAAGTATCAGGTCATGAAAGTTCGCATGCCCATTAAGCCAGCCTGCCTTTTTGATGTATTCTCCCCATGATGTTGGCCATCTTTCTTACGGCCGCAACATTTATCCTGTCCGGCGCCCTTCACTACTGGATCATGTCCCGCTCCATCCGGCATGCTGACCGCATAACGCTTTTTCCTGGCGGCAGGCTCGTGCTCGTGCTCTGTATCTCGGGAATTGCACATCTTTCAGTCGTTGCACTTTATGCGGCCACCTATGGGGCTGGACTGGCGCTGCACCTTGGCAGCTTTGCCGAACTCAAGCCCTTGCGCGCGATGGATGTGTTCTATTTTTCACTCGTCAGCTATACCTCACTCGGTCTTGGCGACATCGTCCCAACCGGTCACCTTCGGCTGGTAGCCGGCGTAGAGGCCTTGAACGGCTTTCTACTGATCAGTTGCTCGGCCGCCTACCTGTTCCTGTTCATGAGCCATCAGGGCAAGGATGGCGCCAGATGATATCCGGGATTTCATCCGCCCTGACCACGGATAAGGAAAAAATGGTCGCAGCCCGGTCTTTCCGTCTGGGGCCGCAATTGCCCCCGGATCGTACCAGGCTTGCACAGGTTTCAGGATGCCTCGTTGTCGTGAGGACGATCCAGTACCCGTTCACTCCCCAGGCGTACAGCAATCGCCGTAGGCGCTGATGGCAGATACAGTCGAAATTCGAGTAACGGCTTTTGTCAATGACGATGTGGATCGCAGTTCGCGAAGAGTTGTAAGGAAGAGTTAGATATGTGCCTGTCACCAGAAGTCAGTTTCGTCGCCGCAGCCGGCCTGATTCCCGCAGGCATGGTCAGTATGCGTCAGGCGTGGCGCACGGACCGCCATTATCTTCCGCTTGCAACCTTGCCGCTCCTCTTTGGTATTCAGCAATTGGCTGAAGGGGTGGTCTGGGTTGCCGGCGCTGGCCAGAACACGGACCTTATCCTGAACGCCTCACTCGTCTACATGTTCTTTTCCTGGCTCGCCTGGCCTGTCTGGATTCCCGTGTCGACGTTCACACTGGAGCCGCCGCGCCGGAAGCCCTTGTTCCTCATCTTCGTCATTGTCGGCGCAATGCTCGGAGCATTGCAATATGTGCCTTACTTCGCACATGATGGCTGGCTCCACACACGCTTCCTGCCACATGTGATCGTTTATGAAGGCACCGAACTTCTGGATTTTGTCGGGCGGCGCGAATTCACTTATGTTGTCTATATTTCCGTCGTCATCCTGCCGCTTCTGATCTCGTCCATCCGCGGTGTCCGGATCTTCGGTCTGCTGGCGCTCGGTGTCCTGATTACGACGTATACCTTCTTCTCCTACGCCTATGTGTCGGTGTTCTGCTTCGGCGGCGCCGTCATGTCGGCCTACCTGGTCTGGATGATGTTCAAGGGCGATGGGTCCCGGCCATGGCCTCCCGCACTCCATCCGGTATCGTAGACAAGGGACCGGCCGTGGAAGACCCACCTGTGATCATCGCGGGGGCCGGGATTGCCGGCCTGACCTGCGCGATCATCCTTGCCCGGGCGGGCCGGCAGGTAATCGTCCGGGAGTGGCACAATTCTGTCGGCCATCGCTTCCACGGGGACTTCCAGGGGCTCGAAAACTGGAGTCGCAGCGAGGACGCGATCGACTGGTTCGCGCAGACAGGGATTGAACGGAATTTCAGCACCCACGCAGTTCATGAAGGTGTAGCATTCGACGCCCAGGCAACGGCCTATCCCATTCGAAGCGCCCGCCCGCTTTACTATCTGGTTCGGCGCGGAAGCGAGCCGGGCTGTCTTGATCATGGACTGTTGCAACAGGCCCTGATGGCGGGTGTGGATGTCCGGTTTGGCGACCGGGTCACGGATGCCGGCGGCCAGGACGTGCTTGCGATCGGACCGCGGCGCGCCGATGTCATCGCTGCCGGCTATGTTTTCGAAACCGATTGCCCGGATGGCAACTACATTGCGCTCAACAATTCCCTCGCACCCGGCGGATACGCCTATCTCCTGATACGTCAGGGTCGCGGCACGCTCGCCAGTTGCATGTTTAGCGGGTTCAAGCAGCAGGCTGAATATGTTGCGCGAACGGCAGCGTTCTTTGCCGAAGCCACCGGCCTTGATATGCGCAATGCCCGCCCGTTTGGCGGGTTCGGCAATATAAGGGTTCCGCGCACCGCGATGCAGGGCAAGCGCCCCGTTATTGGCGAGCAAGCCGGATTCCAGGACGCGTTGGCCGGATTCGGCATGGGATATGCCCTTCGCTCCGGACAACTCGCCGCTCAAAGCATCCTCACGGGCGCTGCTTATGAGACGCTCTGGCGCCGCGACCTTCGGCCCATGCTGCGAACAGGTATCTCCAATCGCTGCCTGTACGAACTGGCAAACGAGCGCCTGCGCCGCTGGGCCCTGAACCGGCTCAGCAGGACAGACGCCGGGCGCAAACTCGGATCGCTCTACAGGCCCTCCCTCCTGACACAGCTTGTCTATCCCGTCGCAAGATGGCGGCTCGGCAAAGCGCTGAACGATCCGAGCTGCGATCACGAGAACTGCACTTGTGTCTGGTGCCAGCATGGGCTGGGTTAGCGTTCCGGCAGATTGCAGGCTGGCCAATTGAACGCACCGCCCGGCGGTCGGCGACGCGAGTACAGCGATCCCTGTCGCAATCACGCCGCAGACAAGGTTTCATTCAGCTCCCCCTGGGGGCTGACTTAATGTCTGCGCCGTAAAATGTGATCGTGCGCCTCGGCTGCGTTGAGCTCCCGCGTTGAATTACCCAGACGGACGAAATATTTCGATGTATCCGACAGAAGCAGGAAGACCGGCGTGTCCGAACGCTCAACCAGAACCCAGCAGATCGTCTTTCCGTCGATCGTCAGAAACCTGCTGCGCACGAGTGGACAGACAGCGCTGCCGAGATAGGTCCTGACGATCCCGATCAGGGCACGTTCGAATTCATCCGCCGTAGGGTTCCGAAGTGTATTCAGATCCGGATCAATCCCGAGAAGTTCGCCGTCATCCGCAACACCTATGAGCAAACGTCCGCCTTCATGATTCATGAAGCCCGCAATGGTTTTGGCGATCACCTGCTCGAGGCTTCTGTTCGTTCGCGATTCCCGGATATCCCAGCGCAAGGTCGACTTGAATTCCGTCCGTTCGTTCTCACCTCCGGCAATCACACCGGGCAGAGCCATCTGAAGGTCTTCCAGCAAGGCTTCGGTCGTGCGCGCCTGCCGTGAAAGCGCAAGGGTCAGCACCGAAAATACGAGCCCCATAATTGCGCCCAGGGCAGCAAAAATGACATTCATGGCCATGAGGTGGAGCAAGGGCGCGCCGCTGACACGTTCCCAGGCGAACTGGCCGAACCCGGAATACCTGCCTGAAAACAGGGAAGCATACTCCATCCAGACCACGAGCGAGTTTACCGGATGCAGGACCAGAACACCGATGATCCCGCCAAGGGCGGCATAGATCACCAGGTGACGGATTTGCCGGGCTTTCTGGCTCATCCTCTCGTCCTTGAGTGATAGCGGTTCATGCGTCCTCCTTGCCGGAACAGGGATGAGGTTCCTGCAGCATGAAACTGCCGCCTGTGTGTTCCCGGACCCGGGCGCGCAACCGCCTCAATCGGAACATGCGAGGATGGCAGGCTGGCTGTGTTTTCCATGCACACCCCCGGCTTCCAGGTGAATGTTTGGCGTTGCCTGCTGATACGGCCCTGACCGCGCGCGCCCTCAATAGAAACTTCAAGCCGGTGAATTTCATGCAGGCGTGTAACGTCTCGCCATCATTCCCGTCTGTTGACCTGGCACGTACCGGGGCGACCAGGCCTGGCCTTGCCGAAAGGGTCATCGAGCAATGAGGGAACAGATGAACGAACGTCCGGATCGCACGCCCGCCCCTGCGCGGAATACACCGGAAGGCCGCAAGGGGCCTCCCCCGCCCTTCTTCGGGATATTGTCCACAGTCGCCGCATTCGGGCTCGGCATGGGTGTCGCCAGCTATCTCAGGGACATCGCGCTCCTGGTCGTCCTGCTCGCCCTGACCGCGACCGTCATCGCGCTGGCGAGAATCACTCGCAGGAGCTCTCCGCGGCCCTTGTGGATGGACGGAATCTACTGGACGAGCTGGCTCATACTGGCGGGCCTCGTCATTCTGATCGCAAGAAGTATCCTGACCTGATCCATTCGCGGCGCTCTACCGGGCCAGTCGGTCGAGCCTCTGTCCCGGATTATCGATCACGACGGCCGGGTCGACCGCAGCGACTGTCTTGTCCGTCTCCGGACAGTCGATGGACCGGATAATATGTCCGAGGACGTTCAGCCTTGCTGCACGCTTGTCATCTGTACGGACCACATACCATGGCGCATGCTCGAAATCCGTCTTCAGGAACATCTCGTCGCGCGCGTTCGTATATTCATCCCATTTTTGCAGGGCCACCGCGTCGATCGGACTCTTCTTCCATTGTTTGAGCGGGTCCCGGTCGCGGTCTTCCAGCCGGGTCTCCTGCTCGGTCCGGCTTATGTCTAGATAGTATTTGAGGATTTGCATCCCGTCATGGACGAGCATCTGCTCGAACGCGCCGACCGTCTCCAGAAACGCAGCCACCTCGGCCTTCCGCGCGAATTTCATCACGCGTTCCACACCCGCTCTGTTGTACCAGGAGCGGTTGAACAAGGCGATCTCTCCATCGGCCGGCAGATGCGGCACATAGCGTTGGAAATACCAGCTCCTCGTGTCCCGGTCGGAGGGCTTGCCAAGGGCAACAACCCGCGTATCCCGCGGGCTGAGATGCTCTGAAATCCGCTTGATGACGCCATCCTTGCCGGCTGCATCGCGCCCTTCGAAAAGAATGAGGATACGATGCCCGTGCCGGATCGCCCGCCTCTGGATCTTGACCAGCTCTACTTGCAACGCCCGGAGATCATGCTTGTAGGCTTTTTTTGATACGCCCCTGGCGTCCTGTTCGTCATCGGACATTCTGGTGGCGCCTTTCCTCATTCAGGCAGGATTTCGTTCGCTTTGAAACAGGTATCGGATCTGGCTGATACAGGTAATCCCGCGTCAGCGGAACCGACTCCTGTCGCTTGCCGAGCTGGAGCTGGAACACATTGTGGACACCGTGCCGGAATGAAAGCTCGCTGCATACCAGGTAGAATTCCCACATCCGTACAAAGCGCGCATCGTGCAAGGCTTCGGCCTCAGCAGCGCGCGCCAGAAAGCGCGCCCGCCAGGCTTTCAGCGTTTCGGCATAGTGAAGGCGGAGGACTTCGATGTCGAGCACCGTCAGACCCGCTTGCTCGATTGCCGGCAGGATCTCCGACAGGGCCGGAATGTAACCGCCCGGAAAGATGTGCCTTGCGATCCAGGGATTGGTTGCACCCGGCCTGCCCGCTCGGCCGATCGTATGGACAAGGGCAACCCCGTCCGGGCTCAGGCGCGCTGCAATCTGTCTGAAATATTCCTGATAGTGGGGCACTCCGACATGCTCGATCATTCCCACCGAGACGATCCTGTCATACTCATCCGTAAGAGACCGGTAATCCTCGATCCGGAACGTGGCCTGGTCGCCGAGCCCTTGATCCGCTGCACGCTTGCGAGCTAACTCGTATTGCTCGCAGGAAAGCGTCACGCCTTCCACGCGAACGTCCTCCGACCGGCAAAGATGCAGGGCCAGGCCGCCCCAGCCGCAACCGATGTCCAGCACCCGGTCGCCAGGTCTGAGGCAAAGCTTGCGGGCGATATGTTCTTTCTTGAGTTCCTGGGCCTGCTCCAGCGTGACCTCAGCATCCGGGAAATAGGCGCAGGAATATTGCATGTCTTCATCCAGGAAGAGGCGATAGAGATCATTCCCGATGTCATAGTGATGAGCTACATTGCGCGCGGATCGCTCTTGCGGATTGAATTGCGCAATCAATCGGGCGCTCTTCCTGAACAGCGCCGGCAACCGTGCTGCCGGAAGTCCGTCTGCCAGGAAGTTCACCCAGAAGAGATCCAGCAGGTCGTAAAGGTCGCCGAATTCAATGGTCAGGCCGCCTGCCATGTAAGCCTCGCCGACCTGCAGTTCCGGATCCAGAAGGATCCGCCGAAGCCAGGCATTCGAGGCGATAGCGATCCGGACCGGCCGGACGCGATAGGATCCGTATCTCGCTGTTTTTCCATCCGGAAACCTGACCTCGAGGCATCCCTTGCGGATCGCCCGTTCCAGCCTGTTTCTTGCGATCGCGCCTATGAGTGCCATGCCAGATCTCCGTTGGAGTCCACCTGCCGGTCGCCAGGCGGAACTTATTGACTGATACGGAGAAGACGCCCCGCTCCCTCAACCGTTACAGTCGGGCGGGCGCCACGGACGCCCGATAAGGGGCATGCCGGCCGGATGCGTATGAATATGCAGACTGCCCGCCGATCCCGCGAAAGGAACCAAGGGATGACATCTGACAAGGCGCCATCAAGGCAGCGCAGGCGGGCCGTTGAAGCCGCTCTGACCGAGTCGCACCAGGACCTTTACCGCTTCCTGAAACGGAAGATCGGCAATGACGCGGATGCCAGGGACGTGTTGCAGGACTTCTACGTGAAAGCCATGACGCGCTTTTCCGACCTGAAGGATGAAGACCGCTTGCGCGGCTGGCTCTCTCAGGTTCTGCGCTCGACAATCGCGGACCATTTCCGTGACAGGAAACGTACCAGCGATTTGCTGGCCAGCTATGCTGCCAATGCGGAGCTTCTCTTCGGCGAAGAGGAACTGGACTTCGTGATCTGTGCCTGTCTCTATAAGATGCTTCCGACGCTCAGTCCCGGCTATGCAGACCTAATCTGGCGGGCAGATCTCATCGGAGAAGAAAGATCCGCCATCGCTGAAGACCTCGGCCTCAGCGAAGCCGCCCTTCGGGTGAAGCTGCACCGGGCCCGCCGGGCTATGCGCGAACGCCTTGAACAGACCTGCCATACCTGCCTCGAACACGGATACTTCCAGTGCGCCTGTCAGGGATCCGGCAGCAAGGTGCACAGGTAGGGCCTCGGCGCCTGGACCGATCATGCGCCTCCCGGTGCTGGCAACCGCCCACAAGTCCGGGCAATCGGCTTTTGAGGGGTCAGCATCGCCGACACGTATTTCTGAAAAGCAATCCGGCAACCGCCCTGCACGGGGAAACAAAGCGCATGCAGCGAAGGAAGACCATGATCATTGATCCTGAGATGTCCACACGCACCAAGCCAGGATGCAGGATTGCAACCCGCGCCTGCCGACCCTGTCCCATTACGGAAAAATAGTCAGAATCATGGACCACTCGACCCACACGCATCAGGCAGCCGCCTCTCCCGAAACGGCTAATCCTCACAGCCATCACGCTCACAATGGCGCAGGGCATGCCCATGAGGGTCACAATCACGAGGGCATGATCGCCGATTACCGCCGCAGGTTCTGGATCGTCCTGATCCTGACCGTGCCGATACTGGCTCTGGCTCCGATGATACAGACCTGGCTCGGTCTTCAGGACAGTTTACGCTTTTCCGGTGACCGGATCCTTCTCGCCGCGCTCTCAAGCCTTGTCTTCTTCATCGGCGGCTGGCCCTTCCTGAAAGGATTCTGGCAGGAAATAACCGGGCGCGGGATCGGAATGATGACCCTGATTTCGGTCGCGATCACCACCGCTTATGCCTATTCCATCGGCATGGTCGCGATCGGCAGCGACGAGACCTTTTTCTGGGAACTTGCCACGCTGATCGCTGTCATGCTGCTGGGGCACTGGATCGAAATGAAATCGGTTCTCGGTGCCGGGCGCGCGCTCGAGAAGCTCGCCAGCCTCATGCCGGATGAAGCCCACCTCCTCGCCGACGACGGCTCTGTCAGGGACGTGTCCGTGTCGACACTGCGCGGCGGCGAACAGCTGCTGATCAAGCCTGGCGAAAAGGTTCCGGCGGACGGCATCATCGTTCATGGCGACTCTTCGCTGAACGAATCCATGCTGACGGGCGAATCGAAGCCTGTATCCAAGAGCATTGATGACCGGGTGATTGGCGGGTCCATCAATGGAGAAGGCTCGCTGACCATCCGGGTCGACAAGACCGGAGACGAGACATTCCTGTCGAGCGTGATCAAGCTCGTCAAGGAAGCCCAGGCCAGCAAGTCCCGGACACAGGACCTCGCCAACTCGGCAGCGAAATGGCTCACCTTCATCGCACTCGGCGGAGGCCTGTCGACCTTCCTGTTCTGGACATTTTTTACCGGACAGGGTTTCGGGTTCGCCATGGCCCGCGCTGTCACGGTCATGGTGATTGCCTGTCCGCACGCGCTCGGCCTTGCTGTGCCGCTGGTCGTTGCGCGCTCGACGGCCATCGCCGCAGGCAATGGGCTGCTCATCCGTGACCGGACGGCGTTCGAGGAGGCCCGCAACATAGATGCCATCATATTCGACAAGACAGGCACACTGACCCGGGGCGAGTTCGGAATCACCGATACGCTCGTCTTCGATACCACCCATTCCGAAGAAGAAATCGTCGCCTATGCCGCTTCGATCGAGGCGCATTCCGAGCACCCGATCGCCCAGGGGATTGTCCGCGACTCAAAACAGGCCTGGCCGGTCGAAAAATTCCGGGCGATCCCCGGCAAGGGGGCCTCCGGCGAGGTGAAAGGACACGAGGTAAAAGTCGTCAGTCCCGGCTACCTGCGTGACCAGGGCATCGGCATGGAAGACCCGCGCTTTGAGGAACTGAGCCGGCAGGGAAAGACCGTCGTCTTTGTCCTGATTGACGACCGGCTCGCCGGGGCCATCGCGCTGGCCGATATCGTTCGCGAGGAATCCCGCGAGGCCATCCGGCACCTTCGGGACATGGGCATCAGATGTATCATGCTGACAGGGGACAACCGGCAGGTGGCTGAATGGGTTGGCCGCGAGATCGGGCTGGACGAAGTCATTGCCGAAGTCCTGCCGGAAGAAAAAGCCGCAAAGGTCCGGGAAGTTCAGTCGCGTGGCCTGATCGTGGCCATGACGGGTGATGGGGTCAACGACGCCCCTGCCCTCGCTCAGGCAAATGTCGGCATTGCAATCGGCGCCGGAACAGACGTTGCCATCGAGACGGCAGACATCATTCTCGTGCGTTCAAGTCCTGCAGACGTCGTCGCCATCATCGAACTTGCACGGGCGACCTACAGGAAAATGATGCAGAACCTCGCCTGGGCAACCGGATACAATACGTTCGCCATTCCGGCAGCTGCAGGCCTTTTCTTCCCGTGGGGCGTGATCCTGACCCCGGCAATCGGCGCCGTGTTCATGTCCGCCAGCACGGTAATCTGCGCCGTCAATGCCCAGCTCCTCAAACTGAACCGGCAGCGGGCAGGCACATGACCCAACTATTCCAGGCGATATCGCGTCGAACCGGCCGCACGCGGTCCAGTGCGCAGTCCTGATGGCAGAGGAGAAACGCCATGCAGAAGGATAATAGATCATTTCGGAACCATCACCCCCGGGGCGGACGCCTCTGGTTGCCGATTATCGCCTTTGGCGGCCTGATCGCCTTCTTCCTGCTCTATGAACACCGGGCGCACATCCCGGCCAACGCGGTCTTCTTTCTGGGGTTCCTGCTCTTCTGCGGCGTGATGCACATGTTCATGCATGGCGGACACGCCGGGCACGGAGCCGGCCATGGCCGGCATGAAGATCGTTTCCTGCCCCCATCAGACAACCAGGAAGGACCCGGCCAATGAACCCGTCCATGGCACAGTCCGAATACGGGCTCTGGTTTCTCGCCGTCCTGAACTCTTTGGTCTTCATTATCTTCGCTTTCAGTTTCGCCAAACCGTCGAGATCCAGGGACTGGACCTCTTTCGGCGCCTTCAGTGCCTTCATCATCGCGCTGTTTACGGAAATGTACGGCTTCCCGCTTTCGATCTACTTTCTTGCGCCCTGGCTTGAATCGAAATTTCCCGACATCAACTGGTTCGCCCACGAGTCCGGACATTTCTGGGAGATGATATTTGGCTGGAAGAGCAATCCGCACTTCGGCCCATTCCACTGGGCGAGCCTCGGTCTCATATTTCTGGGCTTTAGCGTCCTGTCTGCCGCATGGCCTGTCCTGCACGGCGCGCTGCGCTCTGGCACACTCGCGCAAACAGGTATCTATGCCCGTATGCGGCACCCGCAATATGCAGGCTTCGTGCTGATCATGTTCGGTTTCCTCCTGCAGTGGCCAACCGTCCTGACCCTGATCATGTTCCCCATTCTCGTATTCATGTATGTCCGCCTGGCATTGAGGGAAGAACGCGATGCCGAAGCGCAATTCGGAGAGATGTACAGCGCCTATGCGGCTGTTACACCCCGCTTCTGGCCACGCTGGGGACACCTGCAGGACATCGAGCGTGCCCGGCACGAATAAGTGTTGATCACGGCAGGCGCGAATTCATGCTTTTCGCGAAGGGACGGCGTATCAAATGGAAATCGTGACGATATTGCCGTTTTGATAGATATATTCCGGAACGGGAAGGTTGAGAGGCGCCGGTCCCTTCCGGATCCGGCCGGACGTATCATAATGTGACCCATGACAGGGACAATACCATCCGCCATAGTCTCCGACATTTCCCTGATTGGGACCAAGCGGAACGCAGCCAAGATGTGTGCAGACGCCAGAAGTTATCAGAATGGCGGGATTGAGGCCCCCATCCTGATTGGGACGCAGGCGCTCTTCGTCGGTCTCCGGGTCGCGAAGCCGCGAAATATTGACCGCACGGGCTTCGGCGATTTCAACTTCCGTCCTGTGCCGGACGAAAAATGGCTTGCCGCCGATCAGGACCCTCAGCTCGCTACCGACCCTTATCTTTGAAATATCGACATCCAGGGAACTGGAGGCTCGCGTATCCCCGGCGGGGTTCATCTGGTCGACCAGCGGCCAGGCCGCCATCGCGGCCCCACCAAACGCGACAGCACCGGTCGCCACAAAAATGAAGTTCCGCCGCTCGTCGCTTGCAGACATCTCGTCGGTCATTCGGACCACTCCCTTATCCGGCCCGCAGACCCCTTTGCGGTGGCAGGCCTCAGGTCTTCACGATCCCGATCTCGGTTATGCTTTGCCCCGGAGGGGACGGTCCTGCAATGCACCGGGATCGTGGGGGGAAGGACACACGGGAACATTGCAGGACCTGACGGCAATGTGTGGGACCATTGCCGCTGTCTCTGTTTTTGCGCCAAACGGTGCCTCATCTCTTGAGGACGAGGTCCGGAGCGGACGCAAGATTGCGGTCTGTTGGCCGGGCCTATTGAGTCCCGTCACCGCCCCCCTGACCCTCAGTCTTCGGACAGTGATCGGCGGGGTCATGTTCCTTTGCTTCATGCTTGGCATCGCAATCATCGGCGCCCATCTGGTTCATCTTCGTACCATCCTGGCCCATCATCATGCCATCGCCGTCCATTTTCATGCCGCCATGGTCCATCATCATGCCGTCGCCGCCCATTTTCATGGCGCCGTGATCCATCATGTTGCCGCCTTGCGTCATCATCTGGCCACCGGTCATCTGGCTCTCCATACCGGCCTTGCAATCAGGCATGCCTTCATGGCCCGTCATGCAGGAAGCTCCGCCAGCAGCACCGGATTCGGCGGCGGGCTTGTCGCCATGATCGTGAGAATCGTGACCGCCCTGAGCCAGTGCCACGGGCGATAGGGCGAGCATTGCAGCCGCTATCCAGACAGGTTTCATGAGTAAACTCCTTTTCAAACCTCGGGAACGCAAGGGGATGTGCGCTCCTGGAACGTAATACGTCGCATGTGCGTGCGCCCCTCAGGCAGACAGCCTTGCGCACTGCAAATATGTTTCCTGACCGACCAAGGGGTTCCATGACCGGCCCGCACGCGCTTGCCATCCTCGTTATGCTCCTCTGGGCCGGTTGTTATCCGTTTATCGCAATGGGCCTGTCTGATGCGCCTCATCTGACGTTCGCCGCCTTGCGCGCCCTTCTTGCAGGAGGCGGCCTTCTTGCCATTGCCGGTGCACGGAAATGCCGCCTTCCTTCCAGCGCGGCGGAATGGGGGTGGATCTGCCTGACGGGCATCAGCATGACCAGTCTTGGCTATTTCGGCATGTTCCACGCCTCGGAATTCGTGTCTCCGGGGCTGGCCACCATGATCGAAAGCCTCCAGCCCATGATGACGGCCCTGCTCGCCTTCCTGTTTCTCGGGGAGCGCCCCCGCCTCGTGAACTGGACGGGCCTCGTTCTGGGGGCTGTCGGTGTTTCCCTGGTCACTGCCCCGAAAATCCTTTCTGCAGGGGGAGACCAGGCCCTGAACGGCATGGGCTTCGTCATGATTGCCACAGGCGGCGTGGCGGCAGGCAATATCGCGATCAAGAATGTGTCCGCCAGCGTCGATGCATCCATGGCCATGGGATTGCAGCTCGTGATTGGCGCCGTGCCTCTGGCCCTGCTTGCAGCATTCGGCCCGGACCCGCTCGCCATCACCTGGTCCGCACGCTTCGCGCTCTCCCTGACAGTCCTGGCACTTCCCGGTACCGCACTGGCCTACTGGCTCTGGCAGAAGGTCCTGCGATCGCTGGACGTCTCAGAAGCGGCCAGCTTCAGCTTCCTGGTACCGCTGATCGGCGTCAGCGCCGGCGCAGCTTTCTTCGGGGAAACCATCGGAGGAAATGTCGCGCTTGGTGCGACGCTGGCCGCGCTTGGACTATATCTCGCGTCCAGCCGGACCCCACGGACGTCACCCTTACCTGGGCGGCGCGATCACTGATCGGCGGACTCGACCTGCGCCTGGAGGATTTTTCTTGCCCGGTAGACGCGCGTCTCGACGGTTTTGACCGATACGCCGAGAATATCTGCGACCTCGATCTGCGGCAGGTCCTGCAGGACCTGCAGCGTGAACGCCACCCTCAGCTTCTCCGGCAATTCGTCGATCATGGCGGACACGCGTCTCAGCTCATCGTGAATTTCAAAACCGCCCGGGATGTCCGCCCCGTGGTCCGCGATATCCGGACGGTCCGGAACGTCGAGCGGCGCGGCCTGGAAGAAGAAACTCCTTACCGCACGTTTCCTTCCGTGATCGCGCACCTTGTTGAGGGCGATATGATAGATCCATGTCGAAAACTTGCGTGACGGATCATAGCGGTCGATTGACCGCCAGGCGGCCGTGAATGCGTCCTGGAGCACGTCATACGCGTCCTCATCCCCGCGCATGGACCGGTGAATATAGCGATAGAGCGGCTCCTTGTAGCGGCGCATAAGCTCGGTGAAGGCGCGCTCCTCGCCTCCCGCCGCCGCAACGGCAAGTTCCGCGTCTGTTCGCTCATTATGGGCCACGCGACTATGTCTATTGCTCCTTCAGTGCCCGAACGATTTCCTTGTCGAACGCCTTAGCCTGCTCCTCATCCAGTATCTCGCGCATCTCGAACACATGCTCGATGGTGAGCTTCTGCAGCTCCCCCATGGCCTCGTGAAAATCATCAATCGCCGCCTGGACAGCGGGGGAATTCGCCTTGTCGGTCTCGATCGCGTCGGCGAGCGCGAGATTGGCCGCTCGCAACCTTGCTTCAAGCGCCTTCTTGCGCGCCGCGAACTTGCGTTCAACGACTTCAAGGCGCTGCTCCTGTGCGTCGGAGAGCTCGAGGTCCTTGTGGATCAGGTCATGTAGACCTGAAGCCCGCTGGACCTCCGGCGCCGGGGACCAGTTTCCGGCAAGAAAAACGCCGGTCATGCCTGCACACAGCGCAACAAAGGCAACGATGATCCAGTGTTCAAGCCGCATCAGCTTTCCTAGCGCAATAATCCGGAAGGTCCGTACGACGCCTCAACCGAAAACACCGAAAGCTCGTTCGGTCCGGAAGTTCTGGGAACAGAGATCATCCCGACGAAGAGACCGACCGCAAGCGCAACGGCAATGCTGCGGGAGAGCACAGGCATGGCGGAAACCTGGCCATTGGTTGCAACGCCGAAAAGGCCTCCCCTTTGTGTTCCCGTGGCCCGTGCATCGACCCGGGCCCAGACTTCGGGCTCGATATGGCTGAGGTCGCGATCGGCCGGCAGGGCCTTGATCCCCGCGATGAGGGCGTCGAGATCCTTGTTCATGGCGCTCTCCTTTCAGATAGCAAGATTAGGGAGGATTACGTATTGCCCTGTACGCGGCAGTTTCAACACCCCCTCATGAATCTACTGCTAATAATTGGTATGCATCGACAAGCGTCCTTGCAATCAGCTGACTGCACGGGCTGTACCGAACCGCCAGATTGCCTGTTTGCAGGAATTTCGTCGCTTGGCGAGAGGGAGACATGACGCAAATAAGGAAAAAAATCACAGAACTCGACCCGGCCCGCAGGCCACTGCGATTTGCCCTCTCCTATGTCCTCGTCCTGACTGTCGTCAATCTCGTCTGGGAAATCGCGCAATTGCCGCTTTATACAATCTGGACCGAAGCCTCGTTGGCCGAAAAGACTTTCGCGATCCTTCATTGCACGATCGGGGACGGGCTGATCGGATCAGCAACGCTTGCCCTGGCTCGGCTTGCCTTCGGCGGGCGGCACTGGCCCGCGCAGCACTACTGGCGCGTTGCGCTGGCAGCGACGCTTCTGGGGATTGCCTATCTCATTTTTAGTGAGTGGCTGAATGTCAGCCTGCGCGGCAGCTGGGCCTATCGGGACGCCATGCCGACGGTCGGTCCCCTGGCCACAGGCCTTGCCCCGATCCTGCAATGGGTCATCCTGCCACCATTGGTTTTCCTGCTGACGCGCAAGGCGCGGCTTTTCTGAACGACTGACGGTCTGCACAAGCGGCTGTTGCCTGGGAATTGCCCTGTTTTGG
>ERZ795053.2591-NODE-2591-length-21664-cov-9.340830_pt1 | contig 21664 bp, 14 predicted proteins | sample MGYA00375137_ERZ795053 | MGnify/ENA primary metagenome ERZ795053 (study PRJEB30182, sample SAMN05720284) | activated sludge metagenome | isolation source: Anaerobic digester | place: Hong Kong | collected 2014-12-17 ...
ACGTCCTGCGCATGATCATCCGCCGCGCGGCCCGCTTTGGGCGGCAAATCGGCTTCCAGCAGCCCTTCCTGGCCGACGTGGCCCAGGTTTACATCGACCAGATGGGCGAAGCTTACCCAGAACTGCGCCAGCGCGCCGAACACATCCGCCACACCCTGACGCAAGAAGAACGCCGCTTCGCTCGCACCCTGGACGCGGCCCTCAGCCAGCTTCTCACAATTCTGGAAGAGATGGACGAAAAGGGTGAGAAGGAAATCGACGGCCAGACCGCCTTCAACCTTTACGCCACCTATGGCCTGCCGCTGGAAATCACCCGCGACCTGGTGAAGGAGCGCGGCATCACCATCGACGAGAAAGGCTACAATGCGGCCCGCGCCGCCCATGCCCTGGCCAGCGGCTCCGGGGCGTTCAAAGCCTACGAGCGCGGCGCCGGCGTATACGGCGATCTGCTGGCCGATTTGCAGGAAGCGGGCCAGCTTGACGGCGGCGTGGAATACGATCCCTACATCGGCGCCCGGCTGCGCTCCGACGTTATTGGCTTAATTCGTGATGGCGAAGTGGTGCAGGCGGTATCCGAAGGTGAAAAAGTGGAAGTCGTGACGGCCGCGACGCCGTTCTATGTGGAAGCGGGCGGCGAGGTCAGCGACACCGGCGTCATTTCCATCCCGGCGACGGGCGCGGAATTTCGTGTAGAGAGTATGAGCAAGCCGGTGACCGGTTTGATCACTCACAAAGGCACAGTGGTGCGCGGCGAGATTAGTGTGGGGCAGGAGGCGCTGCTGTTGGTCGATGACGGCCGTCGCGCCGACATCCGCCGCAACCACACCGCAACCCACATCCTCCACCGCGAGCTGCGCGCCCACCTGGGCACGCATGTCATCCAGCAGGGTTCGCTGGTCGCCCCCGACCGCCTGCGCTTCGACTTTTCCCACGACAAAGCGGTAGACGACGCCACCCTGGCCGCCATCGAAGCCGACATCAACAAAGCTATTCTGGCCAATTACCCGGTCAAAGTGCGCTACATGGGCCAGCAAGAAGCTATCGAGAAAGGCGCGATGGCCCTGTTTGGCGAAAAATATGGCGATATCGTGCGCACCATTACTCTGGGAGGCAACGGCGACAAGCCGGTCTACAGCATGGAATTGTGCGGCGGCCTGCACGTTTCTGAGACCAACGACATCGGCCAGTTCCGGTTTATCAGCGAAGGGGCCGTAGCCGCGGGCGTGCGCCGCGTGGAGGCCGTGACCGGTCGTGGCGCGCAGGCGCTCATTGCCGAACGTCTGGACGTGCTGGACCGGCTGGCCGATTTGCTCAATGCCCCGGTGGGCGAATTAGAAAACCGACTGCAAGCGCTGCTGGCCGACAATAAAAATTTGCAGAAAACGGCCGAGCAGTTGCAGCGGAAACTGGCCCGCTACCAGTTTGGCGATCTGCTCAGCCAGATGCAGACTGTGGCCGGGGTGAACGTCCTGACGGCGCAAGTGGATGTGGCCGACGTGGATACCATGCGGGAGATGGCCGACTGGTTTAGAGACAAGGCGAAGACGGGCACGGCCGTCTTCGCGGCCATCCAAAACGACAAACCCATCTTCGTCGCCACCGTCACCGACGATCTGATTAAGCGCGGCCTGAAAGCCGGCGACATCGTGCGCGAGGTGGCCAAAGTGGTTGGCGGCGGCGGCGGCGGCCGGCCCAACATGGCCCAGGCCGGCGGCCACGACGCCAGCAAAGTAGGCGAGGCGCTGGCGATTGTGCCTGGTCTGGTGGAGCGGACGATGGAAAACAATTAACAGATAAGAGTGAACAATCAACGGAAAACGTGGCTGGCTGAAATATGAACGGAGCGGTGAATGGCAAAGGGAGATGATATTCAGGAGCGGCTGATACGGTTTGCAGCGCGAATAATTCACTTATGCAATGCTTTACCGAGAGATCCGGCAGGCAAGCATGTTGCCGGACAACTGCTTCGCAGCGGCACAGCCGCAGCGCCTAATCATGCCGAAGCGCGCGGGGCGGAAAGTTCAGCCGACTTCGTGCATAAACTCAAAATCGCCGTGAAAGAATTAAACGAGACGGAAGTTTGGTTGCGCATTGTCGTGGCAAGCAACATGCAATCTGAAAGCAAAGTTAAAGACCTGCTCGACGAGTGTAACCAACTCCAACGCATCCTGAGCACTAGCATCAAAACCGCCCGCACCACCAACGCTCCCGTTAATTGTTGACTGTTATGATTGTTATGAACGTAATTTCACTCGACGAGACCGACGACATCACCTCCATCTGCGACCGGCTGGATTGGGCCGGGGCGGATCGGGTGGTGCTAGTGCTGCCGGCGGATGGCGGGGTGCTGCGCGAAGGGCTGGACCTGGTGCGGCTGCGGCGCCATGCTGATCGACGGCGGATCGAGGTGGGATTGGTCACGGCCGTTTCCCCCATCACCCATCAGGCCAAAGCGTTGGGGTTGCCCGTGTTTGTTTCCGTAGAGGCGGCGGAACACAGCCGCCGGGGCTGGTGGCGCGGCCGTCGGCGCGCCGAAGTGGTGGGGCTGCCCACCGTGGGCGGCGTGAAAGCTGAAGAGTTGCGCCCGGCCCAGATCGACGCCGGCGACCGCCAGGAGGCGCGCCGGCGCATGGCCCCTTTAAGCAGTCCGCGCCTGTGGATTTTTCGCTATGCGGCCATTTTGCTGTTCTTCATCGTGCTAGCTGTCGTGTTTGTGGCCGCGTCTTATGCGGTGCCGGGGGCGACAGTGCGGCTGAAGCCTGAAATGGTGCCCATCGAAATTACCAAACAAATTGTGGCCGATCCGGCGCTGGAGGAGGTGGATTACGGCCGTTCCGCCGTCCCGGCGCGCATTATCACCACCAACCAATCCTGGCAGGCCGACGCGGAAACCAGCGGTGTGACGGAAGTGCCCAGCGCCTCGGCGCGGGGAAAGGTGGTTTTTGTTAACCGACTGGAGCAGGATGTGGTTGTGCCCGCAGGTACGCGGGTGCGTACCTCCGCCGGAAACAACGTGGTTTTCCAAACCATCAACGAGGCGGTTGTGCCCGGCGTGGCGGGTGGCACGGCCGAAGTGGACGTGGTAGCTGTGGAGCCAGGCCCGCAGGGCAACGTGGCGGTCAATCAAATTAACGCCATCGAGGGGGCGCTGGCGGTGCAGTTGGAAGTGCGCAACCTGGAAGCCACCGAGGGCGGCGGCGTGCGCGAAGAAAAAGCGGTTACGCCCGCCGACCAGGAACGGCTGCGGGCGCAGGTGCTGCAATTTTTGCAGGCGGTCTCTGCTTCAGAGATGGAGGCGCAGACGACGCCGTTTGAGTTTTTGGCGCGGGATTCGGTGCGGGTGCTGAATGTCGACAGCGAAACCTACTCGCACTTTCCCGGCGAGCAGACCGACCGGCTGGCACTGGAAATGCGGGCGGATGTGGCGGGCACGGCCGTTAACGCCAACGCCGCTTCCGGGATTGTGTATGAGGTCCTGGTAACGGCCGTGCCCGCAGGCTATGTCCTGGTCCCCGACAGCATCCAATACAGCCGGGGAGACGTGGTGGCCGTCGATGACGCCGGGCGCGTCACCTTCGAGATGACCGGCAGCGTGCTGGCCGCGGCCGACCTGGATCTGGCGGGCGTGCTGGACGATATTTCAGGCCAGCCGCCGGATCTGGCAATTGCGTATCTTTATGATCGGCTGCCATTGCGCGCCGTGCCCGAAGTCACCATCTGGCCCAACTGGTTCAACCGCCTGCCTTACGTCGCGGCGCGCATTCAGGCGGAAATCAGCCCGGTAGACGAATAATCGTAGGGTGATCGCAGAGGTAAAAACGGCCGTTCTGTGCCATCCTTGCGATGTAGAGGTTGGTTAGTTTGCTGGAAACCAACTCGCCCAATAAACCAACCAACGAACCAACAAACATAACCATGACCCAAAACGACTTCACCACCAAAGGGCGTGTCCTGGCCCTGGATTTAGGCGAAAAGCGCATCGGCGTAGCCGTGAGCGACGCCACCCGCACCATCGCCACCGCCCTGGATGTCATTAAGCGTACCTCGCGTCAGGCGGATTTTGCCCAAATCGGCCGTCTCGTCGCCGAGCAGCAGGCTAATTTGTTGGTGGTCGGCCTGCCGGTGATGCTGGACGGCACGGAGGGCGACAAGGCGGCCTGGGTGCGCGATTATGCCGCCGACTTGCAAACACAATTGCATATTCCCGTTGCCTTCATTGATGAAGCCTTCACCACGGTGCAGGCAGAAAACAGCCTGCGGGCGCGCGGCCAGAAAGGGCGCAAAATTCGCCAAAACGTCGACGCCGTCGCTGCGACCCTGATCCTGCAATCTTACCTGGATCAGCAAGCTGACCGACCAACCGGCTAACCAACCATCCAACGGAGGCCCAAATCCGCAATCCAAAATCCGAAATCCGCATTCAAAAAGACCCTTACCGGCGCAAAGCCAGCCCGGCGACGCTGCTGCTGCGCGTGGCTGTGCTGTTTTTTGTGGTGGTAGGCTGCATGACGGCCGTTCTCCTGCTTTATGGGCAGTGGCGCGGCGTCAGCGCTGGCGGGGTGCGGCTGGAAGGCGGCAGCCCCGACCTCAGCCTCACCGAGCGGTTGTATTTACAGAGCTACCTGGCGCTCAACGCCGCCGGGCTGCAAGCGCCGGCCAGCAGTGCTGCCAACCCGGTTAATTTTACGATCAGCCCGGGGGAAACGGCCGTTTCCGTGGCCCAAAATCTGGCGGCGGCCGGCTTGCTGACAGACCCCGCGCTGTTTGTCAACTATGCCCGCTTTTACGGCCTGGACTCGCAGTTGGCTGCCGGCGACTTCACCCTGCCGCCGCAGTTGACCATCCCTGAACTGGCTGTCGCTCTGACACAGGCTATTGGCCGGGATATTGAATTGCGCTTTATCGAAGGGCTGCGCGCTGAGGAGATGGCCAACTATCTGCTGGTAGTGCGCCCGGCGCAGATTGATCCGGATGAGTTTTTGGCGCTGGTGCGGCGCGAACGGCCGTTTGACCTTACCCCCTACACCTTTCTCAGCGGCTTGCCCGACGACGCCAGCCTGGAGGGATTTCTTTTCCCCGATACCTACCGCGTGCCGCTGGACGCCGACGCCGCGTTTTTGCTCGATCTGATGCTGACCACCTTCGACGAGCGCGTTTCTCCGGCCATGCGCCAATCGTATGGCGTGCAGGGGCTGACACTGCAGCAGGCGGTGACGCTGGCCTCGATTGTGCAGCGCGAGGCGGTGTTGGCCGAGGAACGGCCGTTAATCGCGGGCGTTTTCCTCAACCGGCTGGCCGCCAATATGACCCTTAGCGCCGACCCGACCGTGCAATATGCCCTAGGCTACCAGCCCGATCTCGAATCCTGGTGGAAAGTGCCTCTTTTGCTGCGCGATTTAGAAGTCGATTCGCCCTACAACACCTACGTTTATCCCGGCCTGCCGCCCGGCCCCATTGCCAATCCCAGTTTGGGTTCTCTGGAAGCAGTGGCCGCGCCGACGGCCAGCAACTTTTTCTTTTTTGTGGTCGATTGCGAATCGGCCGTGGCCGGCCGCCACGTTTTTTCCACCACCTTCGAGGAGCATCTGGCAAATGCGCAAAAATGCCAGTAAGTGGGCGACTGGGGACTGGAGACTGGAGACTCGGCGTTCAATCTCCAGTCTCCAGTCTCCAGTCTCTTTCTTATTTTTACTGCTCTTTCTCTTTGCCGGCTGCGCCAGCGTGGACCCGGTGGTGAAGGTGGGCCTGGTGGCCCCGTTTGAAGGGCAAAACCGGGCGATTGGCTATGACGTGATTTACAGCGCGCGGCTGGCCGTGCGCGAAATCAACGAGGCGGGCGGGATTGGCGGCTACCGGGTGGCCCTGGTGGCTCTGGATGACAGCGGCGACCCGGACCTGGCCGCGCAGGTAGCCCAATCACTGGTCATTGATCCGCAGGTGGTGGCGGTGGTGGGACATTGGAGCGCGGAGACTACGGCCGTAGCCGCTCCCATTTACGCCGCCGCCGGTCTGCCTTTTCTGCCCGGTGGCCAGATCGGCGATCCGGCGGCGCTCCCGGCCGATTTTCGCGCCGCCTACGAAGCCGTAACTCCCTTCGACGAAACACCCGGCCCCTATGCCGGTCCGGCTTACGCAGCCTTCCAACAGCTTTGGCAGGCATTAGCAGAAGCTAAAGAAAACGCGGGAATTATCGACCGCACGGCCGTTTCTGCGGCATTATCCAGGCCAGGAGACAAACAAAATTAGTTAATTGCTGCTGGGATGATGGGCAAACGGGTTACCGCCCGCTAAATCATTCACCTATTCAACAATTAAACCAGTAAAAAAATCATGATTCGACGAATTTTAGGCATCATTTTGATTGGCATTGGTCTGAGTGGTATGGCGCTGGGCGTGTTTGGCGCGCAGGTGGGGCGGGAGGTGTTGGACAGCCTGTCCGAAGGTACAAAAGCCGGGCTGACGCTGGCGATTGACAGTCTGAACACCGTGACCGATTCTCTGGCGCTGGCGCAAAAAACCATCGCCGACGTGAACACCAGTCTGCAAACCGTGCAGACAACGGCCGACGACGTGGCCACTTCGCTCGATGGTTCGCAGCCGATGCTGACCACTGTTGCTACGATTGCCGGGCAGGATTTACCCCGCAGCATTGAGACGCTCCAGGCGGCCATCCCCAACGCGGCTCAGGCGGCTGATGCGGTGGACTCAACGTTGACCACCTTGAACCGCTTCAAAATCGATACCACGATTTTAGGCTTTCCTATCCAGTACGATTTAGGCATCAATTACGATCCGGCCGTGCCATTTTCCCAGTCGGTCTTGGAAATTGGCAGCAGCCTGGACGGCTTGCCGGACCAACTGCGCAGTCTGGAAACGACGCTGCAAGACACGGCCGTTAATCTGCAAACAATCAGCGATGACATGCACACCCTGTCTACCGATTTGGAAAGTATCAACGGCCGTCTCGTGGCCTTCGATCCACTGATTGCCGACTACATCCGCATCGTCCTGGAAGCCGAAGACAACCTGCGGCAAATTCGTGGGCAAATCGACGAACAGGTGCAAAGCGCCAAATTCATCATCACCGCCGGCATGGTCTGGCTGGTTTTTTCGCAGATCGTGCCGCTTTACCTGGGCGTGGAACTGCTGAGCGGCGGCCGTATGAGCCGCAGATTAGCCAGCAGCCAGGAAGCCCCGGCTGACGAGGAGAGCGCCGCCCATGACGCCTGACGGCCGTTTCCCCCGCTCCCGCTTTCTCCGCCTCTTTTTCTTACTGCTCTGGCTGCTTCTGGTGGCCTGTGGCCAGGACGCCGCGCCCACCGCCCAACCGATTGCTTTTAATGCCACGGCCACCCTACCGCCGACGCCAACCCTGGCCAGCGGGGCGCAGAGCAGCGTGCCCACGCCGCCGGTGACGCCCCGGCCTGGCGGTTCGTCTGGCGCCGAAGGGGAAACGGCCGTGTCTCCGGCTGCGTCTCCAACCAGCTCCGGTACGGTCACCCCTACACCGCTGCCCCCCGAACGTTTGCAAATTGGCGCTGACGCCCTGGCGGTGCAAGATTTCGCCGCTGCCGCCGAGCAGTTTACCGCCAGTTTGGCCGAAGCCGGCGCGCTGAGTGCCGGGCAGCAGCGCCAGGCGCAGTACAACCTGGCCGTCGCCTTGCTGGAAGAGGCGCGTTATGCCGAAGCCGCTGCCGCCTTCGAGCAGTTGATTGGCGATCCCGACCCAACCATCGCCGAGCCGGCTAATTTTTATCTGGGGCAGGCGTATGAGGGGCAGGGCCTCTACGCCGAGGCGGTCAAAGCCTACCAGACTTACCTGGGCGCGAATCCCGATATGGCGGCTTACGTCGCTCCCCTCATTGCCAACAATTTTTTGGCGTTGGGCGACCGTCCGGCGGCTGTTGCGGCTTATGGCACGGCCGTTACCGCCCCCGCCCACCGTCTAACCGAAGTGGCCAATCGCCTGAAGCTGGCCGAATTTTATCTGGCCGATGCCAACTATGCGGCGGCCATCGAGCAGTACGACGCCGTGCATGACCTGGCGCAAACCGAGGCCACCAAAGGGCAGATGACTTATTTGGCGGGCAGCGCTGAAATTCAGGCCGGTAATACGGAAGCAGGTTATCAGCGCTATCTGACCGGCGTCAACGACTATCCAGGCGCCTATGAGAGCTACCAGGGCCTCGTCGCCCTGGTGGATGCCGGCGTGCCGGTGGATGATTTCCAGCGCGGCCTGGTGGACGTCAACGCCCAGGCCTACGAACCGGCCGTCAACGCCTTGACCACTTACATCGCCGCCAACCCGGAAACCTACCGCGCGGATGCGCACCTTTACCTGGCCTGGGCCTACGAAGGGCTGGGCAACCTGGAAGCGGCGTTGACTGAGTTGACAACGTTTGCCGCCACAGACGGCCCGCAGGCTACCATCGAACGGGCCAAGATGTTGGAACGGGCCGGAGATGCGCCGGGCGCGTTGGCGGCGTATCAGGCGTATGTGGCGCAGTATCCGGCGGGCGTGGATGCGCCGCTGGCCGCCTGGGAGGCCGCGACGCTGCTGCGCCAAATGGGCGAGATGCCGGCGGCGATTGAGGCTTACACGGTGTTGGCCCAGAATTATCCCAACCACGCCGACGCGCCCGAAGCGCTTTTTGAGGCGGCCTGGCTGGCGCATGGCCTGAGGGATGGAAAGACGGCCGTTTCCCTCTGGCAGCAGTCGGCCGATACATACCCGTTTTCGGAGTTTGGCAACGAGAGCCTGTTGTGGTTGATGCGCGTTTTGCCGGACTTGATGGCTGCGGAGGAACGTGTGGCGGAAGGAACGGCCGTTATCCTGCCCACACCCGAACCCGGCGCCGTGCCCACTGTCACCCCGCCCTCGCAGGTCATGACGCCCACCCTGGACCTGGCTCAGTTGTATGAAAACGTTCGCAGCCGGGCCGCTGTCTCGACGCTGCCCATTTACGGGGCTGTGCGCGCCCGCGATCTGGCTACCGACACGCCGCCATTTGCGCCACCGGCCGCCCTGCTCATCCCACCGGACGAACCCGGCGCGCAAGACGAAGCCGAAACCTGGCTGCGCAATTACCTGGGCCTGGAGGCCGGAACCCCCATACGTACCCTGGACCCGACACTGGCTTATGACCAACGCCTGATCACCGGCGAAAAATTGTGGCAGATCGGGCTGCAAGAATCGGCCAAGCGTGAATTGGAAGATTTGCGCCTGGAAGTGCAGGACAATCCGCTGTACAGCTACCAGTTGGCGCTGTATTTTCGCGATTTGGGTCTGTACCGCTCCTCGATTTTGGCGGCGACGTCCATTTTGGCCCACGCCAACATCTCCGTCTTCGATGCGCCCCGGTTTATCGGGCGGCTGTCTTACCCGGTTTATTACGCCGATCACATTCAGGAGCTGGCCGCCTCGTATGGCTATGACCCGCTGCTGCAATTTTCGTTGGTGCGGCAGGAGAGCTTGTATGAGAGTTTTGCCCGGTCCGGCGCGGCGGCGCAAGGCCTGAGCCAGGTCATTCCCGACACCGGCGCTTACATCGCCGAACGATTGAACTGGCCCAACTATGAGAACGACGACCTGTACCGGCCGTATGTCGGGCTGGCGTTTGGGGCTTATTACCTGCATCAGCAGCTGGCCGCTTTTGACGGGCTGCCCCACGTTGCCCTGGCGGCCTATAACGCCGGTCCGGGCAACGCCGCCCGCTGGTACCAGGAGGCCGGGGCAGACATCGACATGTTTAAGGAGACGGTCGATTTTGCCGAGACGCGGTTATACATCGAGCGCATTTATTTGGGGCAGGCTATTTATCGTTTTTTGTACGGCCGTTAACCCTGGTTAGACTTTGCCTTGGCCAATTCTGGTCTTGACGCTTAGGTTTTTCTCCCGATGAAATTCGATTGGCAAACTGAGGAGACGGCCGTATGGTCTGAAACGCCGCCACCAGTAGCCAAACCACCTCGGCGGCGGCGCTGGCGGTGGTTGGTTGGGTTGGCGCTGGGTTTGCTGGCGACGGCCGTGCTGGCGCGCGCCTGGCAGCAGCGGCTGGCCGTGGTGACCCGGGAGCTTGAAGCGGACGTACTGGCCAGCGACACAGTCCTGCAAGAAGCGGCCGCACGGGGCGACGAGGAGATCTTCATCACGTTTTTGTCGGGGCGCGATACGGCCTGGGCGGCAGCTACCGCTGAACTGGCAGCCGCCGGCGGCGTGTACCAGCGCGCCGGGCTGGGACTCACCTGGCTGCCGGATAAGACTATGCCGCCAACAGTGACGTTGTCGTCGGATTTGCGCGCGGCGGAGGTGACCCGGGACATGGCGTACGCCCTGGACGTGGGCAACGGACTGACGGAGACCATTGTTTTGCGCCAGACGGCCGTTTATCGGGCCGGCCCAAATCGCTGGCTGCTGTCGCCGCCGGAGCCAGACTTCTGGGGCGCAGACCGCACCATTTCCGGCCAATATCTCACGGTCCACTTCCCCACGCGGGACGCCAATCTGGTGGAGCGTTTATTCCTGCGCCTGGATGACAAATTGGGCGAAATGTGTACCCAACTGCCCAATTTCTCTTGCCCGCCAGACTTTCGCCTGGACGTGACGTTTGCGACGACGCCTGAGTCGCTGGCCCAGGCCGGGCTGCTGGACGTGATTGCGAACCAATCGCTCACGTTGTCGCTGCCAACGCCCACTTTAGTGGGCTTGCCGCAGTCTGAATCAGCCTTTCAGGCGCTTTTCCGCGGCTATGCAGCGTTGGTTTTAGCCGCCGCCATCACCGACATTGTGGATTGGCGCTGCTGCGAGCAGGCGGTATTTTACAAAGCCGTGCTCAACGAGCTGCTGCACGAATTGGGGCTGCGCCCAGAGCCGGTATCGGCGGCGCAGATGGAGACGTTGTGGCAGGAGGCGGTGCCCATGTTTAGCGGCGCGGAAGGGTGGCTGGCCGACGGCCGTACCGACGCGCTGCCGGGAGCAGTGGTGGCTCTGGCACTGGAGGAATGGGGGCAAACGGCCGTCACCCTGGCCCGCTCCCTGGCCCAAAATCCCCGCCAAAGCTACACCGGTTGGCTGCATGTGCTGGCCGGGCGCGATTACCCCACCGACGAAGACTTGCAGCAGGCCTGGCGCGGCTTTGTCTATCGCCGTTCGCTGACCGGCCAGGCAGCCCAGCCGGTTCCGTTTCCCGACCAGGATTTGCAGCTTCTGTGCCGCCCTAACCTGGAGCAGCGGCTGGCCCTCTACCGCTACGATCTGGACGGCGGCAATTTCTGGCTGGAGCAGCCGCTGAACCAGGAAATGGCCGCCATCGCCGCTCTGCCTGGGGGCGATGGTCTGGCCATCTGGGAACGTACCGGCCGCGTGGGCATAGACGGCTTGTTTTTGTGGCACGATGGGCAAAAAATTGACCTTTCCTGGGAGAAAACGTCTTCTTCGGCGGGTTCTGTGCCCTTTTCGCTGGATCCAAACGGCACGCGGCTGCTGTTAGCGCCGGACAACAGTGTGGATGCAACCTATGGCCTGCTCGACGTGGCCGGCTGCCTGAGCGATGACTGCCGGGTGGCGGCGGTGCCGGGTTTTCCGGTCGTGTCCCCGGACGGCCGTCGGGCAATTGCTCTGGAAAGCGGCTTCCCGCTGACCTATGCCCAGGCGCATGGCCGGTTGAAGCTTGTTGATGAAGAGGGCGACGTGCTGACGGCCGTTGGCGAAGGCACGTCGCCGTTCTGGCTGGATGCGGGGACGTTTGCCTTTGTGTTGGACGCCGGCGAGGGGCGGCGAGATACACTGATGCGGGGTACGCTGGCTGCCCCTGCACCGCAGAAATGGCTGGACGTGGGCGAGATAACGGCCGTGCTGGCCGACGCCGACCGCCTGCGGCTGATCGATTTTGCGACGATGACGCCAATGCCCAACGTGCTAGCCCTGGTGACCACCAGCGCCCAGGACGGCCAAACCGTTGCCGAACTGCTGGCCTATGATTTTGCCACCCGGCAGTTGCTCCACCACGACCTGCTGTCCACTTCCGGTCTGGGCCAGCACGAGTATCTCTTGTCGCCAGACGGCCGTTGGCTGCTGCTGCGGGCGCAAACAGAGGCCGCCTGGGAATTGATCGCTGCCAATCTGGAAACTTTTGCCGTCCAACGGTGGACTCTGCAGCCGGCCAATCAACTCAGCCTGGTCTGGAGCGCTGCCTGGTCGGCGGATGGCAACTGGCTGGCGCTGAGCGATGGGGACGTGGTGCGGCTGCTGGCCCCGGATTATGGCTATGAGACGCTTTTCATTCCGGCCATTGCCGACTGCGTGACGGCCGTGTGGGTCAGGTCCACACATGAATAATCGCTTAGTCCTGGCCCATTCTTCTGGCGCGTACAGTATCATCAAGGCGGAAATCTTGAGAGTCGTTGGTTCGTTGGTGTGAATGGCGGGGTGGGCGAGACAGAGGCAGCAGACATGTCAAAAAACTTCGATTGGACAACCGAAGAAGATCAGGATTGGGAAGAATACCGGCCATCTCCACCTGAGGCCCCATCGCCTGGACCCCGCTGGCGGCGTTGGCTGCTGCTGTTGTTCCTGGCGCTGTTGGTGGGAGGCATTCTGGCCTACCAGGCCCGGCGCGAGGTATCGGCGGTCACCGCTGACGTTCAGGCCGACATTTTATCCAGCCAGGCACTGCTGGAGCAGGCCAAAGAGCGCGACGATCTTGAAATGTTTACCACCATTCTTTCTGGCCGCGATGCGCAGTGGACGGTCGCGCAGCAAACATTGTTTCAGCGTGGTCTGCTGTGGGACAGGCAGCCGTTTGGCCTGAATTTGCTGCCCACCGAAGCCGCCGTGATTTCGGTGACGGTGTCGCCCGATTTGCAGTCGGCGGAGATGCTGGTGGAACGGCAGTATGCCGTGGCCCAAACCGGGGATCCATTGCCAGATGCCCGTGAGACTATGACCATTCCTTCTCCTCCTACGACCGAGACGGTGAGCTTGCTTTTGCCGCTCACCTTCCGGCGCGGTGAAGCGCGCTGGCTGCTGGCTCCCCCCACCGACGATTATTGGGGCAACTGGCGGCAGGCGGACGGTCATTACATCACTCTAATTTATCCCCAGCGCGATGAAGCGGTGGCCCTGCGGCTGCTGTCGGAAATGGACGCCCAGGTGAAGACGCTGTGCCGGTTTGAACCGGCGGCCAACTGCCCTGGCGGCTGGCAGCTTCTGGTGCGCCTGGACACGGATCCGGCCAGCCTGACGGCCGTTACCGACCCCCAAAACCTGCTTGATCCTAATCCCGTATTCGATTTGCCCACACCCTCGTTGGTTGGCTTGCCCGTGGATGAGACAGGCTACCAAATTTTGGCCCAGGCCTATGCCGGCAAGGTTGTCAATCGCGCCATTGTGGACGTGGTGGCGTTCGCCGGGCAGCCGACCAGGGCAGGCGGGTAGGCTATGGGGCAGTTTGATTGGCACACCGAGGACGACGCGTTTTGGGACGAGCCTGTCTCGTCGCGCAAACGGCCGTCGCCTGGCCGGCCCAAACGGCCGTGGCCGGTCATCTTGCTGATCGTCCTGGCGCTGTCAGCCGCCGGCTGGGTGGTTTACCGGCAGGTGCAGCAGCAGTTGGAGTCGGCCACGACGGCCGTGCAGACAGACATCCTCTCCACCCATAACCTGGTGCAAACGGCCGTGGCCCGGCAGGATTTGGAGCTGTTCCGCTTGCAATTGTCCGGGCGTGACCCGCTCTGGACCGAGACGGAAGAGGCGCTGCTGCAAAACAATCTGGTGACCGGCCGGGAGTTTTGGGGCTGGCGGCAATCTGGTGCGCCGGAAACCCTGCCTCTGACTGTGGCCGATTTGAACCGCGGCGACGCCGGCATCGTCCTCGCACCGGATTTGAACGCCGCCGAACTGCAATTTCCGCAAACATACGTGCTGACTACCCAAACCGGCCTGACCGAAACGATGACGATGACCCAAACGGCCGTGTATCGGCGTGGCAGCCAGCGCTGGCTGCTCTCTCCACCAGATGACGAATTTTGGGGCAGTTGGGTGACCAATTCCGGGGAAACGCTTAAGCTGGTCTATCCGGAACGGGATGCGGCCGTTGCCGAGCGCCTGGCGCCCGACCTGGAAACATTGGTCCATGACCTGTGCCGCGAATGGGCCGACTTAGACTGCCCGGCCGATCAGCACCTGACACTGCGCTTAAGCACCGACCCGGACAGTTTACTGACGGCCACAGAAGCCTTTCCCGCAGACGGCCAACCCTTGCAGCTGCCGACGCCTACGCTGTTGGGTTTGCCGCAGGATGAAGCCGGCTATCAGGCGCTCTATCGGGCGTATGGCGGGCAGTTGGCCACGGCCGTAATCGCCCGGCAGGTAGGCTGGTCGTGCTGCCGCCATGCGCCTATTTTTCAGGTGCTGAGCGATTACATGCTGAGCCAGATGGGCATACGGCCGTGGCCCATTACCGCTGCGGATCATACACGGGTTCTGCGTGACAGCGTCAGTATGACCGATCTGAACGCATTCTGGGATCGCCGCGACTGGGTTGCCTGGCAGGATCAGGATGGTTGGGAATTGTACGCGGCCGTCGATTTCCTCATGCAAACCTACACCTTTCTCGATCCGGTGCCGTGGCTGCAAGAGTTGGATCATTCGCGTAGTTTGCTGAATTGGGTCAATTCCGCGTTTGCCCGGCAGGCTTACAGCCTTGGCCCTGGCCCCGGCATTTTAGACGCACTGGATGAGGAATGGTGGCAGTTTGCCTATTCTGAAACGTTGCTGGCCCAGGAACGCGCGCCGCTGCCCATTCCGCTGCCGCAGCAAGATTTGCAGATCATGTGCAATCCGGGCATCGATCTGGACGTGGGCAGTGTCACCTCTTTTTACCATTACGATTTACAGGCAGAAACCTGGACAGAGGTCTTGTCCCGCACCGGCTATTTACTGGCCACCCCGCTCCGGGATAGCTCTGGCTGGGTGCTGCAAAATTTGCCCTATACCGACGACGAGGCGTGGCGGACGGAGATTTGGCGTGATGGTCAGGGAACGTCGCTGTTTGACGACGACTATTTTTCGTTGACCCTGGGCCAGTTTGACCCGACAGGCCGGTATCTGATCAGCTTTTCCGGCACGATCGACATGGAAACGCCGCAGCCAACCTTGCTGGACCTGGAGTCTTGTGATTCACAGCAGGCGTGTGATGCGGTTGCGCTATCGGGACAGCCTTTCTGGTCGCCTGACGGCCGTTCCACCATCGTGGCTTCGTTGGATGTGTTTTCGGGCAGCACTATTCTGATTAACGGCCGGATGATGCTGTTCGATTCCACCCAGCCGATGCTGGCTGTGCCGCTGCAATTGGGCGACGCGCGCGGCCAGATTTCAGAGGGGAGCGTGGCGTTCGACGACGGGTATTCACCATTTTGGCTGGATAATCAGCAGTTTGGCTACGTTCGCCCCGGCGCGGGCGAGTCCGGCGACGAGGTTCTCATTGCCGATGTGGCGGCGGTGGACCCGCAAGTTGTCTTGACCATGGCCGACATCACGGCCGTTGGGCCGACCGGCATCCTGGCCCCGGCCACCATTCGTTTTGTGCTGACCCACCCGGCGCAGCCTTCGCTGTTGTTCATCATGGCGTTGGACGCTTTAGGACGCGAGGTGTATGTTTTCTCCTACGATCTGGCCACCGAGGAACTGGCGCTGCGTTTGCAATCGCCCATACGGCCGTTTCACGTGTTGGGGTTCTCGCCAGACGGCCGTTGGTTAGTCCTCACCGGCTCCAACAATGACGACTCCAACCCGGCCGGCAGCCCCGGCTCGCTCTATGTACAGGAGATTGCCACCCAGGAAACCCAAACTTACGTGTTGCAGTTTGCCAGTTTCATCCTTTCACCTATATTCGATTGGTCCGCCGACAGCCAATGGCTCCTGTTCACCGTAGATGATCGGTTGATCAGTCTGGTGGCTCCGGATTATGCGTATCAATGGGTGGTAGCCCACGGCCGTGAGAACTGCACGGCCACGTACTGGACCAACTAAGATTCAGGCAGAAGAGAAAATATGAGCAAACAACAAGTCCAATCCATTTTTGGGGCCAGCGCCGACGCCTACGTCACCAGCCAGGTTCACGCCAAAGGGGCCAGCCTTGATCGGGTTGTAGAATTAACAGCGCCGCAGCCACAGTGGCAGGCGCTGGACGTGGCGACCGGCGCGGGCCACATGGGCTTTCGCCTGGCTCCTCATGTGCAGCAGGTGGTGGCCACCGACATCACGCCGGAAATGTTGACCCGCACAGCCGTTGGCGCTCAGGAGCGCGGCCTGGCCAACGTCACCGTCGAAACGGCCGACGCGGAAAATCTACCTTACGCCGCCGCCAGCTTCGATCTCGTTACTTGCCGTATTGCCGCCCACCATTTCCCCGACGTCGGCCGGTTTGTGGCCGAAGCCGCGCGGGTGCTGCGGCCCGGCGGGCAGCTGGTGGTGGTGGATAACGTCGTGCCGGGCAGCCGGCTGCGTGGCAAAAAGGCCCGGCAGCAGCGCGAAGCCGGCCAGTTTGTCAACGCCTTCGAGAAACTGCGCGATCCCAGCCACGGTCGTTGCCTTAGCCTGGATGAATGGATGGACGAATTCCGGCGGGCAGGCCTGGCACTCGTTCACCAGGAAACTCTGCGAAAAGAGATGGATTTTGCCAGTTGGACCGAACGGATGCACGTCTCAGCCGGCGACCGGATCCGGCTAAAGGTGATGCTGCTGCAAGCGCCCACGGCCGTTGCTGACTTCTTGACGCCCACCCAGACCGGCGATAGAATCACTTTTTACTTAACCGAAGCGATACTTATCGGGAGATTGGGGACCGAAGATGCTTGATCTGGCGCGGCCGGATTGGCTACCTTCCATTCCCAATCTTTTTGTTTGAGAATTGGCGGGTTGGATAGTTCGCGATCAAAGAAACCATCCAATCCAGTACAACATTATGGACAAAACATACCACTTTTGGATAACCGGCTGCCAGATGAATTACGCCGACGCCCGGCGCGTGGCCACTGAACTGGAAAAAATAGGCTATCGTGCCACGCCGCGCATGGAAGAAGCCGACGTCGTCGTGCTGGAAACGTGTACCGTGCGCCAGCAGTCGGAAGACAAAGCCTATAACAAACTGGATAATCTGCGGCCGCTCAAGGAGCAGAATCCCAATAAAACCATCGCCGTGATGGGCTGCGTGGTGGGCGTGCGCGGCAACGAAGCCCTGGAAAAACGCTTCCCCTTCGTCGACGTCTTCATGGAACCCAGCACTGACGGCCTGCCTCTGGTTTCCCATTTGCAGCAGGGCGAAGATTTGACCTACGAGTTGGCAGCTACCGCCCAACGCCACGCCTGGCAGGATGGCGAGGTCATTTTGCCCGCCGACCAGCGCGGCGAGTTGGTTTCCGCGCCGGTATCCATCGTCTATGGCTGTTCCCACGCCTGCTCGTTTTGCATTATTCCGCAGCGGCGCGGCATCGAGCGCAGCCGGCCGGTGGGCGAAATTGCCGCCGAAGTCCGCTCGCTGGTAGCCCAGGGTGTGAAAGAGGTCGTGCTGTTGGGCCAGATCGTGGATCGCTATGGCTACGACGTGCCCGATGGGCCAGACCTGGCCGACTTGCTGCGGGTGATCAATGGCATCGACGGCTTGCAGCGCATTCGTTTTCTAACCAGCCATCCCAATTACATGACGGACAAAATCTTGCGCGCGGTGGCAGAACTGCCCAAAGTGATGCCGCAAATCGAAGTGCCTATCCAGGCCGGTGATGACGACGTGCTGCGGGAAATGAAACGCGGCTACACGGCCGACGATTACCGCCGCCTGGTAACCCGTATCCGGCAGATTATTCCCGACGCTGCCATCCACAATGACGTGATTGTGGGCTTTCCGGGGGAAACCGACGCCCAATTCCAGAAAACGTATGACATTTTGCGTGAATTGGAGCTGGATAAGGTCCATCTGGCGCGTTACAGTCCGCGCCCGGGCACGGTGAGCGCCCGCCGCATGGCCGACGACGTGACCGACGAGGAGAAGCGCCGCCGCTTCCATCTGATTGAAGATCTGCAAAAGGAGATCGGCGAGCGCAAAATGGCCCGTTGGCTGGGCGAGACGGTTGAAGTGCTGGTGGAGGAGCGACAGAAGGGACGCTGGCGCGGCCGCACGCCGCAGAGCAAGCTGGTATTTTTTGATGATCCGCGTGACCTGAAAGGTGAATTGGTCCAGGTGCGGATTCAGCACACCGGCCCGTGGAGTATGTCTGGGGTGGCGGTGGATCGGCCGGCGCGGGAACGGGAAACGGCCGTTTCCCCCAGCATTCCCTTAACGTTGGTTCACCAGGTTGGTTAGCCACAGCAGGCTAACCAACCCGACCATCAAACCATAAACCGATTGGCCCGGCTGTAACCCTGGCTGAGAACGGCCGATAAATTATCCCCTCGCTTGACCAGATACGTCATCATGCCGCTGCTTTGCAGCAGCGCCGCCAGCTTGGCTCCGGAGCGCCTTCCGCCAAACGATTCCGGGTCGATTAGCACCGTTACCAGGCGCAGACCGCGGCGCGACAACTGCCGCGCCGAAGCGGCCCAATCCTCCTGGGTCGTCGGCGTGACGGCAATGACCGTCGTGCCTCGGGGGAAGAGGTGCGATTCGGCGTGCAGCATATCGCTCAGGGGCACGTTTCCTTGCGCTCGCAGCACAGCCAGCGTTTCCAGAATGCGATTGATTTGCCTTTCGCCTCGATCCGGCTGCACCACCTCGTTCGATTGCCCATAAGCCAGCATACCTACCGCCCGATCATGCCGCAAAAAATATTGGGCCAGCGAGGCAGCCACGGCCACCGTGTACTCCTCGGTGGCGTCCGGCAGTTCAAAATCATCCAGACCCAACCAATCTAAAATGTCGCCTTCATATTCTTCCGGCAGCGACGTCTGGCGGGGCGTGATATGGCTGAAGACAGCCATGTCCGGCACGATCCAAATGTCGGCCATGGGGTCCAGCTCAAATTCTTTGACGATCAGCCGATCGCGCCGGGCGGTGCTAGGCCAATGGATGCGGCTGAAGCTATCGCCCGGCGCATAGTCGCGCACGCCGGCGGCGTTGGTCGTCACGTAATGGGTGCGGCGGCGCAGCGCATCGCCGCCGGGCAAGATGCCAATGGGCAGGGCAAACTGGTAAATGTCGAAGGTGATCGGATAAATCACCACGTTGGAGGTGGGCGTCAGGTCGCGCTGCATGGGGAAAAGCCCGAACGGGTCGCTGGTGCGCAGTTGGATGGGGCCAAGCTGGTACCGGCCGCGTTCTTTGCAGATGGTGATGGTGCGCCAGGTGAAGGAGCGGTTTGCGCCCAGGTTGTTGACCACGTAACTGGTTTTGTGGCCGGGCACGTTAGAAAAGTCGCGGATTTCCAGCCACAGTTTGGGGATGACGCTGGTGTTGCGGATGGTGAAGCGTTCTTCTAACGGCCGTCCCACCTGCGTGCGCCGGACTCTGGTGGCCCGGGCCAGGTGGACCCAGTTGATGTTGATCCAGGCCCAGAAAAAAGACAGGATGAGCAGCAGCCCCAGCATGTAGGCCAGGTTGAAGAAGATGTCACGGCCGGTTGTCAGGCCGCCAATTAACGCCAGCAGGGCCAGGGCGAATACGGCCGTGCGCCGTTGCTTCAGCTGATTCAACATGGGCGGTTAGGCCTTGCCTTTGGCCCCGGGAACGGCCGTGCTGTCCAAAATGTCCTGCACAATCGCGTCCGGCTCAATATCCTTAATGCGCGCCGCCGGCCCCACGATGATGCGGTGATTGAGCGCCGGCCCGGCCAGCGCTTTGACGTCGTCGGGCAGCACAAAATCCCGGCCAAACATCGCCGCCCGCGCCTGGCCCAGCCGATAAATCGATAGCGCCCCGCGCGAGCTAGACCCCAGGTAAACGTCTGGGTGTTCGCGGGTATTGCGCACCAGGTCAACGATGTACTCTTTCACCAGATTGTCCAGGTAAATGTCTTTAATTGCTTCTTGCGCGGCCGTAAGTTCCTCCACCGTCACCACCTGATCGATGAGTTCCAGCGGATGCTGATGCTGCTGCCGGTCCAGCATGTCCATTTCCTCATCTTTGGCCGCATACCCCAACCGAATCCGCAGCATGAACCGGTCGAGCTGCGCTTCAGGCAGCGGGAACGTCCCTTCGTACTCAATGGGGTTTTGCGTTGCCAGCACCATAAAGGGGCTGCCCAAGGGGTAGGTATGGCCATCCACCGTTACCTGGCGCTCTTCCATCGATTCCAGCAGGGCCGATTGCGTCTTGGGTGTAGCCCGGTTAATTTCATCAACCAGGACGATTTGGGCATGGATGGGGCCGGGGCGAAATTCGAACTCGCGAGTCTTTTGGTTGAAGACGGAGACGCCGGTGACGTCGCTAGGCAGCATGTCGGGAGTGAACTGGATGCGTTGGAATTTGCAACCTACGGAGCGGGCCAGCGATTTGGCCAGCACCGTTTTACCAACGCCCGGCACGTCTTCGATGAGAATGTGGCCCTGGCACAGAAGGCCCAGCACCGTCAGCTGCACGGCGGCGCGTTTGCCGATAATCACACGTTCCACATTTTCTACAATGCGGTTGGCTATTTCCTGCACATCAGCCATATAGATGCTCCTTCAGTATGGGGGGATGATAATTCTCTCTGGTATAGACCATGCAGAGTATACCAACTTTGTTTGGCACTTGGTAGTATTTTGGTGACATTTTAGGGTCCTGCGTGGGGAAATCGTAGGGTATTTTTGATGCGGTGTTAATGTGAGGCGGGGGGTACGGCCGTTTCCTCCCCCTTCCATTTTCTAACCCTTCCCCGGCTGCCCACCCGGTGGCCGTTTCTTTACGGACAAATCTTACGAGCCGCGCCTTTTCCATTCGGTCATTATTGACAAAAAAATGCGCCAATGGTAAAGTTGACCTATCAACTATCTACTCGCGGTCATTTTGAAGTTGAAGCTTTTTAGCAAACGGTAAACCTACAGAAGAGATGTGGTCGTTGGCAGTATGAAGCGCAAAGGGGATGTCACCCAACAACTGATCGTAACTCCGGATCACGTTGTCGGGCAGCCATTGCTGACCGTAAATAAACTCGTTTTTGGCGCCTGTTTGGATTGATTTTCAGTCCGGGCAGGCGTTTTTTTATTCTATATGACAAGATGGTGCAGGGTGGGCGGCGAATGCCAGTTTCTAGTCAGCGCCCTTGTCTGAAAGACCAGTAGAGCAAAAGGAGAAGGAATGAACAGGAAGGTCAAAGCAGGCTGGCGGCTGCTTCTTAGCAGTCTGTTGGTTTTACTGTTATTAGGGGGCATGTTTTGGCTGCTGCGCCCCCCGGCGCAGGCGGCGGAAACGGCCGTGCCCATCCCCCCAACCAGTGTCACCGTAGCCGGTGACCTGCAGAGCGAACTGGGCTGTGCCGGTGATTGGGATCCGGGTTGCGCCGCCACCCACATCACCGATGCCGGGAATGGCATTTGGCGTGGTGTGTTTGACGTGCCCACGGGTAGTTGGAATTACAAAATGGCGCTCAACGACACCTGGGACTCGGCCTTTCCCTCCGGGAACAAGTCGCTGGTTGTCAGCACCGTACCGACAGAAATGGTACGCTTCTATTTCGACGACAAAACAAACGC
>ERZ795053.2592-NODE-2592-length-21660-cov-5.283453_pt1 | contig 21660 bp, 23 predicted proteins | sample MGYA00375137_ERZ795053 | MGnify/ENA primary metagenome ERZ795053 (study PRJEB30182, sample SAMN05720284) | activated sludge metagenome | isolation source: Anaerobic digester | place: Hong Kong | collected 2014-12-17 ...
AGGGAAAAAGCTCCTAAAACTACCCAAGCTCGCACTGAGTATTATTCCACAAGGGACTATTCATCCCTGGCAGAATAATTCGGGTGAAGATGGTGAAGTGTGTGATGTGTACACAGGGACATTCATTCATGAAAAACATGTGATCTTATAATTAAAGATACTGAGGGTTAAAACCAGCTTCGGCTGGTTTTTGGTATACTTAGGGTATGAAACTACTTATCACTGACAACCTATTCATATTCCAAGAACACGAAGAGAAATTGAAAGAAATGGGTTTTGAAATTGAACGTTTAGATACACCACAAGCTACGGAAAATGAACTCATTGAAGCATTGCAGGGTAAGGATGCATATATTCTAGGTGGTATTGAGAAAGTTACAGAGAAAATAATCAATTCAACTGATACTTTAAAAATGATAGCTTTCACGGGTACTGACTGGAGACAATTTATTCCAGGGCATGAGCTGGCAACAAAAAAGGGTATCGCTATTACCAATGCACCAGGGGCAAATGCTCGTGCAGTTGCTGAGTATACCCTTACAGCAATACTCGCTATGACTCGTAACCTCCAAGACTTAACTCGAATGGGAGATAAAAGTTTTGAGACAACGGGCTCTCTCTACAGTCAAACAGTAGGGATCGTAGGTTTAGGAAACATAGGTGAACAACTCGCAAGGCTACTGCAACCATTTAATGTAAACCTCATTTACTACAGTCGTAACAGAAAAGAAAATCTCGAATCAGAGCTGGGATTACAATACGTTGATCTTGAAACACTTCTTGCCCAGAGTGATATCGTAAGTCTCCACGTTTCAAAAGAAGTAGGTGATGAGTTTATTGATAGAGAAAAATTATCGTATATGAAAGATGGCGCTCTTTTGGTAAATTGCGGATTTACAGGGATTATTAACAAAGACGATTTATTCAATGAACTTGAAACTGGTCGCTTGCGAGCCTTCCAAGATGATCCGATGGACGAACGTTTCGATACATTACCCTTCCATATCTGGCTTAATTCAAATGCACACACTGCCTACAACACCCATGATGCTAATATGAGAGCAAGTGATATGACAGTTACATCAATCAAAAATTTACTCGAAAGTGGGACTGATGAATGCAAAGTTAACTAACCAAGCTTCGGCTGGTTTTTGATATACTTCATTCATGGAGAAAACCTACTCACAAAATGACTTCGGCAACATGGCTCATGTCTACAATACAACCCGTCGTGGTTACGGTGATGAAGTGTATCCTTATATTAAATTTCTACTCAAGACAAAAAGTATAAAAACACTAGATCTCGGATGTGGAACAGGAATCTCTACCCGTGAACTACAACAGCATGGTTTTAATGTTATAGGATTAGACAAAGATGAATCTATGATTGCGGTTGCAGAGGAACATGGATCTGATATCGCTTACATTATTTCTGGGGTAAACAAGTTACCATTTGAAGACGAGACTTTTGACGTCGTAACCGCCTTCACCGCATTTCATTGGTTTAACAATGAAGAGAGTTTGAAAGAAATACGAAGAATCTTGAAACCAAACGGACTGTTTGTGTCGGTACTGAAGGGAAATCAACAAGACGAGGAGAGTAAGAATTTCAGAGATGAATACATGAACATCCTTGCAAAGTACGCTGGACCAAAGTTCGACACTACCCAAAATCACTTTGATCACGAAGCAATGACTAAGATAGGGTTCAAAGACTTATCAGAAACCTCATTCTTACTGGATGAGTACTACTCGGTAAGCGATGCCTTACTCTTAATGAAATCCTTGAGTATTTGGAATCTTGTTCCTGAGGGTTCTAGACAAAATTTCTTAGATGAAATGGAAACATTCTACAGGGACAATCTAGTTAATGGAAAAGTACTGCGAAAGAGGCAATTATACGTGTTATATGCTTACAAGGAGTAATATCTCATTTTGTTTTGGTATACTTCATTCATGAATGAGTTTATCCGACTTCGAAACACATATACCCCTTCAAACATTAGGGTTATTTTTGTTTTGGAATCACCCCCTGAGGGTCATGGGTATGTATACGACCCTTCAGGACACACGGGCGAAGTTTTGTTTAGGGCATTCATGAAGTTAATCAATGTTCAACCCAAAACAAAAGAAGAGGGATTACAGAAACTAAAAGAAAAAGGTGTGCTCATCCTTAATCCAACCTATACACCTGTAAACAAGCTCTCTGACAGAGAAGCAAATGAAATTATCCTTGGTGAATACCAGAATTTTAAAAAAGATTTGTTGCGGTTTAATCCCAAGAAAAACATTCCGCTCATTTTAGTGAAGGCAAATATCTGTAGGTTATTGGAAAAACCACTGGTTGAAGATGGTTTTGAAGTACTTAACAAGGGACAAATGATACCGTTTCCTATTCACTATCATCAAGAGAAATTTCATACAATCGTCTCTGAACTCTTTGAGTTTTGATATACTTTGGGTATGAACAAGAATGAAATCATCAATAAAACAGTAGATTTTGTAAAAGAATCACTTCACAATGCCGAGGGTGGGCATGATTGGTGGCATATCTATCGAGTTTGGAAGAACGCACAGCACATCATGAAAAAAGAAGGTAATGTAGATGAACTCGTGGTTGAACTCGGTGCACTCCTTCATGACATCGCTGATTCCAAATTCCACGATGGTGATGAAGAAATTGGACCAAGAACCGCACGAACGTTTCTAAAAAGTATTGATGTTCCTGAAGAAACGATTGTTCACGTTGAAAATATCATTCGCCACATTTCATTCAAGGGAGCACTTGAGGGTCAAAAATGGTCGTCACCTGAACTCGACATTGTGCAAGATGCAGATAGGTTAGATGCGCTTGGTGCCATCGGTATCGCTCGTACTTTTAACTATGGTGGTCACAAGGGAAGAGAATTATACAACCCCAATATCCCACCAAATCTGAATATGACGAAAGAAGAATATAAAAAGAGTACCGCACCTACACTTAACCATTTCTACGAAAAGCTCTTGTTACTAAAAGACCTTATGAATACTCAAACGGGAAAGAAACTTGCCACGGAACGTCATCATTTTTTAGAAACATACCTACAACAGTTTCATGCAGAATTTGAAGGTGAGTTATAAACTTTGCAATATCTCAATCCGAACACCGTCCTACATTGTGTATTGATGGAAAAATTTAGTATTTTTATATTTGTGAAAAAGCCTCTTGTTACAGAGGCTCCTGATATTGATTTCAATTCTACTTTTTCCTTTTTAGGTGTGTTGTCGTTACTTTTGCTTTTCCTGTTTCTGTTTTATTAGAGGTATTTCCACAGGATGTTTTCTTTATACCTCCTCTTGAACCGAACATTCCCATAATTTTTTGATGTTGATTTATAAGTTGTACATTAAGTTAACACTTATGCCATCAGTTAGAAATAAGTGTATGTCAAAGTGTAATTCTACGTTCAGTATATGAAAAATTTAATAAAAATACAAAACCAGCTTCGGCAGGTTTTTGGTATACTTAACACATGTTTAAAAGTAAAGTATTTGACCTCGTAATACTAGTGACTCTCATTCTCTTATCTTCTGCTGTCATACTTCTATTTGATGTAAATTTTTTATTTGCTACACTCCTTTACTTTGGTTTACCTAGTGCTTTTCTCATATACAAAAAACCGTCCAACCTATTAAAAGCGTTCTTGTCGGCAGTTGTTTTTGGAGGGCTTTGGAGTTTCTCATTTGATTTCTTAGCAGAATTCAACAACGCATGGAACTGGGATTCAAACACTGACTTAGTTTTCTCTAGTCACTTGTTTGGGGTTGTGTCATTGGACATAATGGTTTGGTACATATTATGGATTTTTCTTATTGTTTCTTATTACGAATACTTTGTTGAATACGATTTTTCAAAGCAAATATCAAAACACATACAACTAACCCTTATTACAGGAGTAGTTGTTGCAGTCATTCTCGTATCACTTCATAAATTTTACCCACAAATTCTTAAGATAAATTATGTATACCTATGGCTCGGTCTCGCTGCTCTAGTTGCTTACTTGCTTTTAATGATAAAGAAACCTACTTTATTCAAAAAGAGTATGAAAGTAATCCCATTTTTCTCTTTCCTGTACATTACCTTTGAAATTGTAGCCCTCGAGAAAAACCTCTGGAGCTTTCCAGGTGAATATATTGGTGTGATTTCAATCTTGGGGCACGCCTTTCCAGTTGAAGAGTTTATATTTTGGATTATTTTCAGTAGTGCTATTGCAACCGCTTTTCACGAATACGGTGTGGATAATTTTGAATAACATTCGTCCGAACAGAATCCCACATCGTGCAAAAATCAAAATACCGTAATTAGTTACGGTATTTTGATTTGATTTCGTCTGAAACTGCACCTACTTTCTTCATAAAATCAGGTTGTGATGTATCAATTTTGTAACTAAATAGGATGTCTGAAATATCAGGAAAATCATCCAAATGTTTTTTAAAACAGGGTTAATGTGAATCCATATAATTGGTGTATTGTATTTTTCTGTTAACGCTTCAACGAACTCACGTGTTTCACGTCTAGCGCAATTTGAACCATACACAACTGACCTGTGCTCGGAAAGTAAGCGCTCAAGGACGATAGGCATGATCTTGCTGTAGGTCTCTGTTGAAAAACTATTTTCTATTCTTAATAGTTTTCTTATTTCATCGTTTGAAACATGGGCTAGATCAAGTTCTGTTTCAAAAAATTCTGCAATCGTTGTTTTACCTGATTTAACTTGACCAACAAGACATATAACAAAGGATTTGGGTGAGATTTTATTTTCATTTATTCGAGAGTAGTATTCATCAGCAAATTCTTGAATCTTGTTTTCTGGTAGTTTAGTGAGTTTTTTCATAGCCATATTATAAACTAGTTTTAGATATCTCATTCCGAACAAGGTCTGTACAGCCGTTCGTGCGTCAGGGTCCGAGCTAGTCCTACATCGTGCACTGATGCAAAAATATCGTAGGTAGCTACGGTATTTTTGTTATAATTATTGATATGGAAACAATAATTATAATCGGGGTATTGGGAGCAATTATTAGTGCGGTTACAGGAACACTATGGTACGGAGGATGGACGCCAATGGGAAAATGGCACATGCAGTACCTCGGGTTTGATGGGTTATCAGAAGAAGAAAAGAAACAGAAAATAGAAGAAGCAAAACCACACATGGCAAAAACGTACGGGGCGCAAATGTTCCTTTCATTTCTGACTTCATTTTTTATTGCTTTTGTAACCAGCTACAGTGTACAAAACGGGGCACCAGCAAGTTCAGTGTTCTACTACACCCCGATGATTTGGTTATGTTTCACCGTGCCGATGATTGGGCAAAATATTCTTTGGGGAACGTCAGAAGGAAGCCTTGCGTGGAAACGATTCTTTTCAGATAGTTTGTACAACTTGATAACCTTCCTTGTTATTGCATTTGTCGCAACCCTTTTCTTTTAAAACCAGCTTCAGCTGGTTTTTTGAAAGTTTTTTAGGATTATACTGTGAACATGAAATTACTCTTTGGTATCATCGGCGGAATCTTGGCGGTAGCAGGTAACCTGCCATACCTGAATGACATTATAAAAAAACGAATCACTCCACACCCCTACACATGGTTTGTATGGTCACTTGTGTCGGGTGTAACCTTCATTGGACAAGTAGTAAAGGGCGCAGGCGCTGCGACCATTGCATTCGCATCATCAGAAATATTTACTATACTGATTTTTATTTTTTCCCTACGCTACGGATTCAAGAATATACCTAAACGCGATACGTATTTTCTCGTTGCGGCACTGATTGGTATTGTGCCGTGGATTATTCTCAAAGATCCAACCTGGTCGGTAATGATCATGGTTACGATTGATATTATCGCGTTTATACCAACAATACTGAAAACATGGCAAGCACCTAAGAGCGAATCACCGATACTCTATGGTTCAAATGTCCTGCGACATGGTTGTGCACTGTTGGCGCTTTCACAGTACAACATTGCAACCATGTTACATTCTCTTGCTATGATTGTTACCAATACGGTGATGACATTCATTACTATACTACGAAAAAAGAGTGTTACTCGTGTTGATTCATTCACACCATCGAAGTAACTATAAACACAGTCTTTCTATAAAAATTATACTTGGTATAATTTAAGCAATGTTTTCGTACCTCGCGAAAACAATTATTCATAACGAATTAATAACATCTATGAAAAAATTACTCATCATTACTATGACACTTGGTGTGGTATTCTCAATGACCACATTTTCAGCACACGCACTTGAATCTGAGGTTCAATCAGAATTAGGTGTTGATCTTGCCGACGAATCGACAGTACAAGATACCGTCGAAGAGACTGAAACTGAATTGCGTGATAACCACAACCATTGGGGTCATCGCCACCACGAACGAAAAGAAATACGTGGAAAACGAAGAGGTCAAACACGGCAACTACCATACTATCCACTGGCAGTTGCATACGCGGTTGAACTCATCCTCGAACCATAATCGTTAACATTAGTTAACTCATAACAACCCTTACGTGTGGGGGTTGTTATTATTAATCACGGGGTGTCTCTGATTCTGTTATCTCTCTGTTGTGATGTTTTACTATATAATAATTTGTATGAATCTCTCGAAACAACAACAAGATACTATTCTGCGTGCATCATCAAAAGCATTAGCAACGTATTCGGATATACATGGATTAAACGTTGTCCCTGTTTCGACCATCAACATGGTTAACCATCACGTTGTGTTATGTAACTACTTTATGAATAAAACACATGAAAATATTGTGCACGATCATCATGTTGCGCTGGCGTGTTGGTCAGATGGATGTGGGATTCAAATGAAGGGAACCGCGCAGTACCACGAATCAGGTGATCTCTTTGAACACATGCGAGAGGGTGTGGCACGTATACATCCAGAACGAACCTTGCGTGGAATTATTGTCATCACCGTGGATCACATTTTTGATATATCACTACCAAACGGGGTATAATACGTGCATGAAAAAATTTACTATCATAGCTTTTATATTTGGTGTAGCAATTGGGTACCTCATATTTATTGGACTCGATGAAGTCTCGAATCAAAGGACTATCAACCAACACACAGAGGAATATGTTCATGCTGGAGATGAACACATGCACGAACAGCGAGACGTAACGTCACCAACAATACCAACACTCGATGTGAGCGTATATCCTGATAGCAAATCTGGTTACAACATTCACATTATTACCGATAATTTTACGTGGACACCCGAACGCGTAAACACTGATCCTGTTGAAAATGAAGGGCATGCACACCTATACATTAACAATGAAAAAGTTGCCCGTATCTATGGACCATGGTTCCATCTAGATGATCATCATCTCGTACCAGGAAAACCAAACACTATGCGTGTTACCCTTAACACAAATGATCATGCTGAATGGTCAGTGGAAGGAAATACGATAGAATTTATTAGCGAATTGTAAATCACCATCATTATGAAACGAAACATTCTCATACTCTTAGGAACACTTGCGTTGCTTCCTGTTACCGCCTTTGCACACGTCCGCTACATTGCAACTGACAATGAGCAAGCGCTGTTGAGCTACCATGATTACGCGGCATTTTTTTCGCCACTGTCTGAACCAAAGTACCTCGCAATGATTATTGCCACACTCGTGGTGGTGGTCGTGGCATACCTCATACTGGATCACAATCGGTTTTTTCATCACTGGGCAGAACACATGGCACACGTTGGGGAATCATACCGTCCGTTCATCCCCTGGATTACACGACTTTCGCTCGGTATCATTCTCATTGGTGGAGCAACTGATGGATTTTTGATTTCGCCTGTACTTGATATGCCTCCGTCACTGTACCTTGTGCAACTCGTCATTGGGTTCTTCCTCATGGCTGGTTTCTTGGTTGAATTCTCTGCGGTTGTTGCATTTTGTTTGTTCATCTTTGCACTCGCACATGACCCATACCTCATTGGATCATTTGATATTCTCGCGCTGATCATTTCGCTGTTCATTCTTGATTCACGACGCCCTGGTGTTGACGATATTATTGGCATTCCTGATATATTGCACATCAAACGGTGGCGACGGTATCTCCCCGCAGTACTACGCATTGGTATCGGTGTCGGGATGACGTACCTTGCGATTGTCGAGAAAATTCTCACACCACACCTCGCTGCCTTGGTTGCTGAACACACAGCGCTGGTTGACGTGATTCCTGTTTCTGCAATGATGTGGGCATTTTCTGCAGGTATTATTGAATTAGTTGTTGGTATTATGCTCATCGTGGGATGGAAAACTCGCCTCGCCTCGGTTGCAGCACTGGTGATCCTCTCGATGTCATTCTTCTACTTCGGTGAAGACGTGACCTCGCACGTTACCCTGTTTGGAACCCTCTCAGCAGTATTCATACTCGGCGTTGGACCTTGGGGTATTGATAAACCACATCCTATGCATAAATATTAACAAACAAAAAACACCCATGCGCGTGGTGTTTTTTTGTGTATCACGTGTGTGATAGATGATTACATTCCAGCAACGGTATCCTTCAGTGCTTTTCCTGCCTTGAATTTTGGAACGCGCTTTGCAGCAACCTGTACCATTTCTCCAGTTCGTGGGTTTCGAGCAGTTCGTGCATTTCGCATTGCTCCTTCGAATTTCCCAAATCCAGCAACATCAACAGTTCCTCCCTTTGCCATTTCTCCTGCAATAGCATCAAAGATTCCTTTTACTACTGATTCTGCTTGTGTTTTGGTTCCTCCAACCATATCGTGAACCATGTTTACCAAGTCTTGTTTTTTCATAGTTTTTCTACGTTTCTGTGTTACCTGCTAATAATGTTGAAACCTTTATCCACACAAATGGAATTCATAAAAGCTTTCACGGGGTTATTATACAATGGTTTTTTACGAATCTGCAAGGAAAAAATTTTGACAAAACAAAAAATAACCTGCATGAGGTTACTTTCGCTTCGAGATGATGCCATCGACAATACCGTATTTTTTCGCCTGTGATGCATCCATCCAGTAGTCCCGATCCATGTCTTTTTCTACCTGGTCTTTTTTCTGTCCGGTTGCCTCAACCATCATATCAATCAGTGTTTGTTTGATTTTTAAGATCTGTTCAGCTGTAATGGCAATATCAGATGCCTGACCCTCAACACCGGTCATTGGCTGGTGAATCATAACCCGACTGTGTGGCAAGACGTACCGTTTACCTTTGACTCCTTGAGAAAGAATCATTGCACCCATTGACGCTGCCATACCCACACATACAGTTGATACGTCAGGTTTGATAAACTGCATGGTATCAATCATTGCCATACCCGCATCAACTGAACCTCCTGGAGAATTCACATAAATCGTGATGTCTTTTTCAGCATCTTCTTGTTCAAGGTGGAGGAGCTGTGCAACCACGCTGTTGGCGAGATCTGCGGTGATGTTACCACCAATGAAAATAATGCGTTCTTTGAGTAATCGCGAGTAAATATCGTAGGCACGTTCACCTGCCTGTGTTTTTTCAATAACCGTTGGAATTAACATACCTCTAGTCTAAATAAAAAAATGAGGTCTGCAACCTCACTTACCGTAGTGCATGTAAATCAGAAATTTCTACAGTATCTACTTACTGTTGATCTAAAAAAGTAAAGACTTCTTGATGAGTCAATACATTTGCCACGTAGGCACGTACGTTATTCTCGTCGATACCTTTTTGATCCTTGTACTGTTCCATGATTTTTTTAGTCTCTGCCTCAACCAATTCATCAGATGGATCAATCTTCTCTTGTGTGGCAATGTGGTTCAGCATGAGCTGTGTCTGTGCACGTTTGTATGCTTGGTCACGCCACTCTGTTCGGTAATCATCACGGGTTTTGTTGATTGATTGTAGGTAATCATCAAACGACATACCCGTCATGGCAATGTTTCCCTCAAATTCGTGTACCATTTTATCGAGCTCGTATTCAACCATCATATCTGGCACCTCGATTTTTGAATCTGCAATAATTGCCTCAATCGTTGCAATACGACGTTTCTCGTGATTCTTTGCTTCTTTTTCGCTTACAAGATTTTCTTTGATCTTTTTTGTAAATTCCTCAACATTTTGGAATTTCCCAATAGTTTTTACCCACTCGTCCGTAACCTCAGGTAAGTCTTCGTCCTTGATATCATTCCACGAGACAGGATCTTCGCCGTCCTTGAGGTTTTCCATCGCATTCTGCTGTGCACGCATTTTGCGCAGATTTGTAATAGTCTCTTCAACCTCGGTATCATCAACATCAGTAGCGTATTCTTTCTTGTTTTCTTCTTTGGCGATTTTCTTATAGTTACCAAGTTTAATATCTGGCAACACGGCAGTAGTAATTGTAAACTCAAGATCAGAACCTTCGGCAATTTTAGTAATTGCAATCTGTGGATGACCAATCGCCTTAATATCTTCTTTTTGAAGAATTTCAATGTAGGCATCACTGATCGCGCGATGTGCCATTTCTTCAAGAATCTGCATTCCACTGATCTGTTTTAATGCAACATCTCTCGGTACCTTACCTTCTCGAAATCCATCAACTTTGACTGAACTGATGAGTTCTTGTTCAGTCGTTTCGCGATATCCTTCCAATTTCTTTGCTGGCAAAACAACCTTGATTTCAACTTGTGCATGTTCTCGTTTTTGTACGTCTATTTTCATGGGGCTCACTATACCAAACCAACCTCGTAAGTAAAGAAATGGTTCTAATACCTATAGTAAGATGGTATAATTTTTCTATGATAAAGAAAATATTTGCACTATTCATAATTCTCATGATGCTAACTACCCCTGTTGTATCGCGGGCTCAAATTGGAGGAGTTGTTACCGACCCGGGTAACACAGGGGTCAATTTAAGTCAGAAAATTTGGCTTGAAATCAAAGAAGAGGTGATCGTTCCTATGGTAAAACGATTAGCTGATCGTGTTATGACGAAAATGAGCAGTCAAATCATCAACTGGGCGAATGGCGGGTACGATGACGACCCGAGTTTCATAAATAATTTTGATGAATTTTTAAAGGGAACAAAACATGAACTCATTGCATCCAGTTTTGGATATGCGAGTGCTGTTGCTCTTAATGCTGCAAGCGGGGGTGGATTTATTGCCGATGCTGAATATCTAGCATGTGTTGATGTGGCAAATACAAACTATGATTTCCGCATTGAAGTTGAAGGTATGCCTGCTGAACAATCAGCAACCATTCGTAATGCAGATATTGTTCAATGTGAGAACGATGCTCGTGATCGACAAATTGGTGAACAAGCCCAACAAAATTACACATTATTTCAATCCAGTAACCCAGCACGAGATGTAGCAAACACGATTGCTAACACTGGTATTAGCCAACTCACAAACAACGATCAACTCAAACAAATTATTGAAGGAAAAGGAGAAACATTGTCTAAAATTCTTGGATCAGAAGCAGATAAACAAGCATTTATTGATGATCTCAAAAATGTTGAAAATAAAGATGCGGCAATTGTGTGGCAAGCATTCATTGCACAAGCAGACAAACACAACCGCTCTAGCGGGTTAACTAATCTCGTTAATGAAATACTAGAGAAACAAATTATTGATAATCAACAACAGACACTCGATGAACTCAACTTGCCAACAACACTGCTCAGTAAACGAACGTGTACTGATTACAACGATGATGGTACCTGTGCACGTGAAGAAGTAGAAACACCAGGTGATATTGTTGCTGGAAGATTAGTTGAAGAGTTAGGTGTAGAACAACATAAAGCAGAAAGTGTTGGGGGAGCATTAGTACAATCGCTCATTAGTGGCCTCGGGAAACTTACCGGAGACCTCACCAATCTTGGACTCAGTAAATTAACCAGCTCTGTTTCGCAAACATTTTTTAGACAAGCTGATATTCAACCACTATTAGCTGGTAGTAGCACCGGTGGTGGGTATCAATCAGCATTTGACGTACTTGGTGTCAGTGCAAACGGTGATTTTGGTGGTGATTTTGGTGGTGATTTTGGTGGTGGTGTTATTGATGATGGTGTTAATGGGGTGAGCAATAGCATTTATGACATCTTCGTTGGTGGGCCTGAGCATGCCAACACAGGATTCAACGGGCAACCACCGATTATTGTTGACTTTAAAAAAGATCTCGAACGAAATATTGCATACGTTGAAGAAGAGCGTGGATACTACGAAGAATTAAACGATATATTACTTGGAGCAACTGATGTTATTTACGAATTTGATAAATGTGTACCAGGACCAGACTACAACTGGGATGATAAATATCGAGATAAGATTATTTACGGGATAGAAAGCGAAGATGATCGAGCACTTAACAGTCTCGGATTCTCGGAAACACAATCAATGATTCGTGATCCGCGCGTCACTATACCCGGCGGGGTAACCATGAGAGAGCGTGTAGGAAGACTCTTGGAAAATGCAAAAGAAACAACCCAGGAAAGTAAAGAGTACGAAAACCGAATACAAGACGCGCTCTTGACGTTAGGTTATATCAAAGATGCTATTTTGGAAGATTTTGAAACACAAAAAGCAAGTATCCATCCAAACCTTGTCTTGTTTAGCGATGAATGGAGTGAACTTTCAGATCTTATTAAGCAACAACTTTTAGGAGAGGCTATCGATCGTGGATACTACTTGAATCCAGCATACATAGATGGTGAAAACATTTACTTTACAACTGCACTAGCAGAAGATCCTGGTGGAACAAAAAACGCGGTACTCTCGATGGCATGGGACTTGTGGGTTGAACAAACAGAGGCGGGCGATAAATTACAGCTCAGGCAAGCGTACTACGGGCTCGATCGTGAAGGAAAATTATCAAATGAAGAATTTATTGCAACCGCGCAGTCACGATTGAATAGAACTCGTCAAAGCGTTGAACAATCCTATGGTGCTGCACGTGACTGTTTGGCCTTCAAGGCATACGCTGTTGGCTACGAACGTTCACAAATTTCATCAATCACGTCAAATCCATCATTTACTGAATTAACCAAGATTGAAAAATTAGCAGAGCTGGTGAATGCTCTTGATCCAAACAATTTTGAGATCAATCAGCCACCATTTGGTGCGGTATTCCTAAAATATAACGTTAACAATGCACGAAGTGATAGTGCCATCAAAGCATTCCTTAATGCTGAACGAGCACTCCAACAATCAGGAGGAACCAGTGTCTTTACATCAGCACTAGTAACAGGGGAAACAGCGATTGCAAATAGTATCCTTGGATTCGCAAGTGATACTGAAAAACAGGACTATTTCGCAAGTAATTATCCTGATGATGAATTGCCGACTGATACCATTAAAAACAAACTCACCATTAAGGACATGTACGAGGTAGACCGTATGTACGCGAAAAGTAATCGTATCGAAGCTGGTGCAAAGGGACACCTCTTCTGTCGTACATCTGCAGAGTATGAAATTATTAACAGTTCAGGAGGAGGAGATACCTATGGAACCTACTGTTGGCGAGATGTGTACGCTGCACGTGGACTTGATTACCGACTCATTATTGAAAATATTGATTACTAAAAAAACCAAGATTATCTTGGTTTTTTGTATAAAAAATACCCAACACGATGTGCTGGGTAAGAAAGAAAAAATTTCTTTAATTATTTTTTTAAAGCGGTCCAAGACCCTTGAAAGCGTTCGGGAAAACTGGGTCCACCGGACCGTGTTACGACAAAAGTAGATTTCTCCAAACGGTAAATTTTTCCATTTTTTTTACCGGTATATGTCACCGTGTAGTCCCATTGGCGTTGGCCATCGATGTGTCGATAATCAGTCAACGTAATGTCTTCTGTATTATCAAGATTGTGACGTTTTTGGATGAATCCTTTTGCGTAATCGTTGGTGTAATAGGCGTCACTGTTTGCATCAAGGTTTGCTTGATTGACAGTAACACCTGACTGAGCATATATGTCGACTGTTCCTAAGAAGGATAGAGCAAAACATACTGCAATAAAAATTAACTTTTTCATAAAGAACAGATAGTTTGATTCAACAAAAATTGTATAGATCAGTAGAGATCCGACCTTATTATGACACTAAAAAAAACATTTTGTAAAGTTAGTTATCCACAAACCGATATAACCTAGTATCAATAAAATCAAGGTGTTATAATCGAACTATATGAAATTGCTCTCTCAACGTTTGGTATCAATGGTGGTCATAGCGGTTGCGCTCCTTGCACCGGTACACGTACAATTTGACGGTACTCCATTTCAGAAGTATGCAACACAAGAATTAAACACTTTGGGACAAAAACAAAATCTAACAATCAACCAAATGCAGGTGGTACATGTAGAAGTTGGAATCGCACATGCACAACAAACACCTGATACGTGTAGTTTTGGTGATTTGGGATGCTATTTTGTAAATTTACTCGAACTTATTCTCGTAAATACTACGATGTTCTTTGCAGGAATTGCAGGGTTTGTACTAGATTTCTTTTTAGAGTTCAGTATTAATTCGGCATCATACCGTGATACAGGGTTCATTGAACAAGGGTGGGAAATCATACGCGATTTCACCAACATTATCTTTATCTTTGCACTGCTCTTGACTGCATTCAAAATGGTAGTAGGCACTCAAGGAGGTAATACCAAAAAAACGCTCATTAAAACTATTCTCGTTGCACTTACCATCAACTTCAGTTTATTTTTTGTATATCTGATTGTTGATAGTTCAAACTTACTTGCCTATACGTTTTACAACAAAATTGAAGCGCCAGAAATCAGCTTTAATCCACGAGGAGGTGGTATTACAAGTAGCTCTGGAGGAAATAGCGGTAATCCGGATGCTGCAGGTAATTCAACTGAATTTGATTTAAATGGAACAGCTATTGAAGGACGAAAGGCTCCATCAATATCGCTCGCACTCTTGCAAAAAGTAAATCCTCAAAAACTCCTCGATGAATTAAAGGGGGAGAAAGACGCCGAACGTATGATTTTGATCTTTATCGTTGGGGCAATTAACATTGCGTTCATGTTCCTGTTCCTGTCAGTATCCTTGCTCTTCCTAGGTCGGACACTCGGGCTGATGATACTTGGTATTACGGCACCATTTGCGATGGCATCACTCGCGCTTGGTTCAAAAGCGGCAAATTTATCTTACGTCGGATGGAACAAATGGTTTCCGCAGGTAATCAGCCTGTCGTTCATGGCACCGGTGTTTGTGTTCATGTTGTACCTCACCACCTTATTCTCAAAAATTACTGATAACCTCGTCATTGATAACGCGGCAGGTGTCATTAACACCGTGTTTAAGATTGCACTGCCAATGCTCGTGATCTTTACGCTCGTTCAACTCTCAAAAAGGATGGCAAACAAAATGGCAGGGGAAATAGGTGGTTTCATCAATGGATACGTACAAAAGGCTGCTGGGGCAGGACTCGGTATCGCAGCGCTGGCAGTAACAGGTGGGGTTGCTGCTGGAGCGGGAGCTCTTGGTAAGGGTGCAAGTATGTTTGGTGCCAAAAACTTTGCTGAAAAAGCCCGTAACGTAGCAAAAGTGGCAGCAAGTACTAAGTTCGATGTTTCAAAAATTCCAGGGTTTTCTGCGTTTGCAGGTAAAGATGGTTCGAAGGTAATGTCTAGTTTGTCAGGTAAATCACTCCGTGAACAGTATCAAGACAAGCAAAAAGAATTCCGCGAGAAAGGTGTGTATTCAAACGATACTGCGAAATTAGATAAACGCTACGAAGAACGTAAGAAGAAAGACGCTGATGATAGTGCGGACGAAGCGCGCAAGAAGGCGGAAGCGAAACATGAAGCTGAACTCTACGAAGCAAAGATGAAAGAGATGACAGCAAAGCAAACCGAACAATACAAGGCTGTCGATAGACGTCTCCAAGAAGCAAATGCTGCCTTGAAACAACTTCTTGCCGAGGAACGTAGATTAAAAGGGATCATGAGTGACAAATCTCGTAGTGATACCGAAAAAGATGCTGCAAAGGCTGAGCTTGAAACACTACGTAACAAACAAGCTCTACAAGAAGAAAAGAAGAAAAGTGCACAAACAGAACTCAAAGATATGGGAATTCCTGAACTTGAAAAACGAGTCAAAGATGTTGAAGATAAGAAAAAAGACGACGGTGATCGTGCAGAAAACCAGTCTCGACAAGCTTCAGCAAGTCAGGTTATCGGGACTGATCCCGCACTCGCAAATGCAATTCTCAATAAAAAGAAAGCAAAAGGTAAACAAGTGGACATCGAGAAATTTGAAAAGTACGTCAAAGACCTCGATAAAGACAGTTAGAAAAACCCTCGTTTGGGTTTTTCTTTGTATTGCTCTCACAAACGAGATGTTAAAATTTTCATTTCCCTGGGGTAGAGGTATACTAACAATATGAAATTAACCAATGCGGAAATACAACGAAAAATTTCTGAACTTCCTGAAAACATACGAAATGCCATCAACCAATTTGATTGGTCCGGTGAAGTACTTGCTATTGGAAAAAGTCACAATTTGCAAATTGACGAATTGAATATCTTCCAAAAACACACACTTGAGGTAATTGTTGGATTAACATCAGCGAGCGACTACCAAGGTATATTACAGCGAGAGCTCGGAATAGATACACAAACAGCCGAAGATATTGTCATTGAAGCAAACCAAAGAATTTTTCGTGAACTACAAAAAAGAGCATTTACTACTGAAATAGATAATGAGGTGGAAATAGATACTACTTCTGTAAATTATGAACGTAATGATCCTTATCGAGAACCTCTTGAACACGACGGCATTAAACACGTCATGCGTACTGAGGGTATTGAACTCCTTGATCACGATGAGGATATGATAGTTACAACTGAGGTAGATACTCTGGAAAAACCGAAAAGTAACTACAGTGAGCCACAGTCAGCGAAACCTGCTACTAATTACCGCGAGCCTATTGAGGAACAAGATTTGAAGGGGGTTAAACAGCGGACTGCAGATATGAGAATTCTTAAAACAAAGAATCACATAACACCAGACAGCGCTTTTAATGAAAATACTTCTATACCATCAGAACAAGTCATTGATCAGAGTCTCGATAAGAAGCTCCATGGAACTATACATACAGGAACTGAACACACTATTGACCTATCACACCTAGGGAGCGAGCATCAAGAAACAGGAGGTGAAAGATTTTTACAACAATTGTCTGACGCAGAGATTGCTGAGCATTAGTACAATGCTTCTTTTCGCCATGATATACTCGTCCTATGAGATTTGAAGTTCCACAATTCATCAACGTACCTGATAAACTCTTTGGTCCGTTCACTTTCAAACAAGCCCTCTACCTGGTTGGAGGTGGTGGTCTCATCTTTATTTTGAACAAAACTATGCCATTTTTTGTGACCATTGTTTTGGGTATTCCGATTGCAGCACTTTCTCTTGGACTTGTGTTCTATAAACCAAATGGTCGTGACTTCATTTACATGGTTGAATCGTTTCTCATCTACAGTTTTAGCCACAAATTTTACCTCTGGCGACAACGAGAGCCCGAACCAGGCGCACAGGATGTTACCCACATTCACGCACCATTTCCTGAAGAAGGATCAGTTCCAAAAGAAGACAAACGTGAAAAAATTTCTGATCTTGCGTGGAGTTTAGATATCTTAGATTTTGATGAGTAAGTATCCCTATCAACAAGATTGGGATTTTTCTTTTAAACGGTCATGTTATACTGATGACACGTATGGCAGATGTTAAAACATATACTGGTCCTCGAACCCAAGATTTCATCCCGGTAAAAGAAATTCGCGATGGGATTGTGGTACTCGAAGACGGCAGTCTCAGGGCTATTTTGTTAGCCTCAGCAATCAACATTGCACTGAAATCTGCTGAAGAACAGCAGGCAATTGTATTTCAATTTCAAGGATTTTTAAATTCCATTGAATTTCCAGTTGAAATTGCCGTGCAATCACGGAGACACGACATTAAACCCTATCTCCTCACCCTCGAGCGACGTGTTGAACAACAAGAAGAAGAACTCCTGAGGTTGCAAACCAAAGAGTATATTGAATTTATTAAGTGGTTTACTGATTCAGTCAATATCATGTCAAAGAATTTCTACGTGATTGTTCCCTACACTGGGGGGGCATTCAGTGCGCCTCAATCAAACTCAAAAAATCCTTTGGCTGGAATCTTTGGTTCCAAGAAAACAACACCTAACTTTAAACAAACATCGGCAAAATTTGAAGAACAACGCAGTCAAATTGAACAACGTGTTGCTATCGTTAAGAGTGGTCTCTCTCGTTTCGGGGTTCGTTCTGAGCAACTCAACACCGAGCAAGCTATTGAAGTGTTCTACAATATGTTTAACCCAGGAGAGAACCATAGAAATATCCCTCAACTTGAACAGTAAAACATCCGTTACTAACGGGTGTTTTGATTATATACATTGGTAGATTCCTACGAGATATCGTATAATGCAACAAGATTATGTTAGAGCAAGCCTCAAAACACCTAACCATTCTCAGCCTCATGTTCTTTGGGTTTTTCACGGTGTACATTGGAAATGTAGCAGCTCAAGATATTCAACTCTATTCAGAACAAGATATTAGCGTCGAGGTAATTCCCGAAATTCCTGGACCTAACGAACACGTGAAACTTCGATTAACAAGCTACAGCTTTAACCTCAACAACTACTACATCGCATGGTTTAAGGACGGAGAACGTCAGTCAGGCGGGTACGGGCAACGCGATTTCGATTTTACAACCGGTAACTCTGGTGATGTAAACAATATTACCGCAGTTATAGAAATTGGCGGACAAGTATTTCGAAAAGAACTTCGTTTCGCACCATCACAGGTAGACCTCTTGTGGGAGGTAATTGATGGATACGCACCACCATTCTACAAAGGCAAGGTACTACCAATCAAACAATCAGATATTCGCGTTACGGCGATTCCTGAAACACTCCTGATTGAACCAACTGATGCACCAAATTTGGTGTACTACTGGGATCGTAACTATAATCGCGTTGGATCACAATCTGGTTTTGGAAGACAGTACTTTGATTTTACCCTTGATCCACTGTTAGCTAGCGAAAAAATTCAGGTGACCACAAACGATCGACGTGAAAACTCTTTTGCTAAAAATACTCTGACCATAGCTGAATTATTAGTCGAACCTAATATACTGTTTTACGAAATTAACGATTCTGGAAGACTGCTTACTCAACAAGCGCTCAATATAAATAAATATGTAACAGGTGATACTATACGTTTTGCATTTCAACCACTTTATATGTCAACAACAAAGAAAAACTTTAACGATTTGTTTGTGGGGTGGTCTATTAATGGGGAGGCGCGTCCACCACAAGATTTTAGTAAACAAAATGAACTCTACATAGGGGCAGGTGGTCAAAGGGGTGAGGTGACTATTAATCTACAACTTGAAGGTATTGAAAAATTATTACAAAAAGCAAGTGGTGGATTTCAACTCATTTTTACAGAAAATTAAGATATGAAACAATCAATTAAAATAATTGGATACATCGTTGTAATTCTTGGGCTTGGATCTACATACACGTATTACCACACTGCACACGCCGCTGAGGCGTGTCGCATTAAAGAAACGCCAAGCCTAACATCAGCAGGCGGGACTATTAAACACGGTAGTAAAGTAATACTTACCGTTGAAGCTGAAAATTACGACAACTGTATTAATACTGAGGGTAATCCTGATAACGGTAAGTTCCGTGTTGAAATTTGGGAATACGATAATGTGATTATTCCCCCATATATCGATACAAATGATAATCAGGTTGAGATTGACTTACTTGGGTCAGGAATAGAATTTAGACTTACTGAAAAGCTCGAATTGCCATTTATTACTGGTAGCGATGAGTGTGGTTTTGAACCTGAGTTATGTAAATACTATGCTCGTGTCATTATGGGTGACCAGGTTCTTGAAACAAATCAAATTCAATACGACTGTCCAAGTTCTGGTTGTACCGATGGTTGGAATGTGCACCCGGAGATGTTTGCGCTTATTTCAAACTGTACGGTCACTAACATCGAACTTAATCCTGATGGTGATCAAACCGACGGTGGTGTTAACGGTGGTCCATTTTTAGGAAGTAGTGGGAATGGCGAATATCAAAATGTAGAAGTCATAGTCACCACACAAGGGTGTGCCCCGTACAGTACTGAGAAAAAATTCTTTGACGTATTCATTGAGATTGCAACAGAATTTAACGAAGATAATGAACCAATCGAGTGGCAAAAAATTTCGTCCGGTGATTCACAGCTCAAAGGTGCCTTCGTTGATGAAGATGGAAAATTAAAAATTGTATACCGACCAGGTGATGATCTGTGTACTGACAGCGATAAGTGTGTCTACAGAGCAACGGTTGATACACAAACTACAAGAATTAGTGGTTTTGAAATGGCACTCATTACTCCAACCCCAGGAAATTACTTTGCTGGGTTAGCTCTGATTTTTGATGGTCTTGATGGATTGACATCGGTTTCACTAGGTAAACAAAGTTCTGATTTTTATGGAAGCACTATTCAGTACAAATGTCTTGAAGAAAATAGCTCAGGTGGGTACTGTAATAATGTTGACTGGGAAATCAAATTTCACAACGGCGTAGATAGTGAGGGAAACCCTATTATTCAAGATCCCTCTCAGTTTTTTGACCCGAATAGTCCATGTTATACCGAGGAAGATAAACTGGTTGCTGGAACTATTCAAAAGGTTCCTGCATACCTTGAAGACTGTTATGAGTTTCTCGCACCGATTCCAGGATTTAGTACAACTGATGATGCGGGGGGAAGCAACCTGATTGTTAATGGTGATCGAATTGGTATTAGAAATATACGTGAATTAAAACTGGAAGATTATATTAACTCAATATTCCAAATAGCACTGGGTGTCCTCATGGTGTTAGCGGTCGTCATGATTATTGTGGCGGGCGTTCAATATATGACAGTCGAGAGTTTCTATGGTAAATCTGACGCAAAAAAGCGTATAGGTGGTGCACTCACGGGACTCATTCTATCACTTGGTATCTTCATCATACTTAACACCATTAACCCACGACTCTTGCAGATTAATTTTGGTGATAATATTAAAACGGTAACCTTAAGTATTGATAGTTTCCATGGAGGTGATGGTGGTGCAAAACCTGGTGGAATAATTGAACAAATTCCTACTGAATTAATGTCAACAACATTTATTCCTGGAAAGATATATTGTCCAGGAACAGGCGGTCAGTCAGAAATCCCTAAAATTGCTAGAAGTTTCATTGGTGTTTCAACGTATAGATACGGAGCAAAAGGTGCACCACTAAACTCAGGAGAAATATATCAGGATGCCCCAAATAAAATATGTGAGAATGGTCAGCAATGTCGTACGTTCTGCCCTGAAAATTCTTTTTGTATAGATTGTTCTGGTTTTGTTAACCATGTATTAAAATGTGCCGGAGTGATTGACTCATCATTAGGAAATACGAGGGCTATATTTGATAACGTACGTCCATACACTAGTTATAACCCAACCACACAAGAAATAGACAGTGTTCCACTTGAAATAGGTGATTTAGTTGGAGAACCTGGACATGTAGGTATTTATATAGGTGAAGGAAATATTGTTGAGGCTACATCATTTCAAAATGGTAGAT
>ERZ795053.2593-NODE-2593-length-21651-cov-4.924060_pt1 | contig 21651 bp, 15 predicted proteins | sample MGYA00375137_ERZ795053 | MGnify/ENA primary metagenome ERZ795053 (study PRJEB30182, sample SAMN05720284) | activated sludge metagenome | isolation source: Anaerobic digester | place: Hong Kong | collected 2014-12-17 ...
CTCCGCGCCAAGCACAGCCGCACCCCCGACGAACTCAAACGCGCCCTCGCCGCGGAAATGCCCGCAGCCACCGCCGAGGACCGCGATATCGCCTTTGCCAATCGCGTCGAACAGCTCCGCATCCAGCAACTCCTCATCGACCAGTGGGACCTCGACGACATCAACGCCGACCTGGCGTGGTGCGGCCTGGCCGGCTCACCCACCAAGGTGCACCGCGTCCAGTCGATCGTCCTGACCAAGGAAGGCTTCACCGAGGTCGAGGCGACCGAGGCCGGCGTCCGACGGATGATCCACGAGCTGATCGTGGACCACACGTTGGGATAGCTGTCAGCGATCAGCTTTCAGCGATCAGCCAGAAGAGTCACGTTGCCGATTTGGGGAACACTACGATGCAGAACTTCCGACAGCTCAAAGTCTGGCAAAAAGGTCACCAGCTCACTCTGGATGTTTACGGTGCTACTACGCGGTTTCCGCGGCATGAAATGTTCGGTCTGACGAGCCAGTTGCGCCGGGCAACCTCGTCGGTGCCGTCCAACCTCGCGGAAGGATGCGGCCGGCCGGCCGACGCCGATTTCGGGCGATTCACCGGTTACGCCATGGGCTCGGCCAGCGAAGCCGAATACCAGCTCTTGCTCGCCCACGACCTCGGCTACCTTCCCGACAGCACCTACGCAGAACGCGACGCAAACGCACAAGAGGTCAAACGAATGCTCAGCGCGCTCATGCGCACGCTGCAGAAGAAACAAAGGTAAACCCTCTGGCTGATAGCTGACAGCCGATAGCTGACAGCTTCGAGAGCACCCCCATGATCGCACCCAACCGCAAAGGCGCCGTCTGGATCTTCGCCGAACAGGAGGACGGCCGGCTCAACGACGTTTCGCTGGAACTGTGCAGCAAGGCCCGCGAACTGGCCGACACGCTCGGCGTGCCCATGGCCGCCGTGCTGCCCGGGTGGAACGTGCGCGAGCTGTCTTACCGGCTGATCGCCCACGGCGCCGACCGCGTCTACGTCGTGCACGACACGGAGCTCGAGTACTACCGCACGCTGCCCTACGCCCGCGTGCTCTGCACGCTCATCGCCAGGCACACGCCGCAGATCGTCATCTACGGCGCGACGCCGATCGGCCGCGACCTCGCCCCGCGCGTCGCCTCCGAAATGAAAGCCGGCCTCACCGCCGACTGCACCGACCTGCAGATCGGCGACTTCGAGGACAAGAAGGCCGGCGTCGTGCACCAGAACCTGCTCTTGCAGGTCCGTCCCGCCTTCGGCGGCAACATCATCGCCACCATCGTCAACCCCGACCGCTGGCCGCAGATGGCCACCGTGCGCGAGGGTGTGATGCGCATGGGCGAGGGCGACCCGGGCCGCAGCGGCGAAATCACCGAGGAAAAGGTGGAATTCTCCGACTTCGAGAAGTCGATCCGTCTCGTCGAGCGCCACCGCGAGCCGCGCAAGGTAAATCTCAAGGGCGCCCGCACCATCGTCGCGGGCGGCGGAGGCGTCGGCAGCAAGGACGCCTTCCAGCTCGTGCACGACCTGGCCGGCGCGGTCGGCGGCGCCGTGGGCGCGTCCCGCGCCGCGGTGGACGGCGGTTTCATCGCCAAGGAACACCAGGTCGGCCAGACCGGCACGACCGTGCGGCCGGCCCTCTACGTCGCCTGCGGCATCAGCGGCGCCGTCCAGCACCGTGCGGGCATGGAGGAATCGGCGAAGATCATCGCCATCAACTGGGACCGCGAGGCCCCCATCTTCTCCGTCGCCCACTACGGCATCGTCGGCGATCTCAGGAAGGTCATCCCCATGATGATCAAGGCCATCAAGGAGCGGGCGTGAACGCCATGGGAAATTTCTTTACCGACAACGCGGACCTGCAGTTTCTCTTCGACCACCTCGATCTCGCCCAGGTGGCAGCCGTCCAGGAGGACGACTTCGCCGCCGCCGGCGAGCCGGAGGCGCCGCGCGACGCCGCCGACGCCATCGACAACTACCGCCGCATCCTCGAGATCGCCGGTGACGTCGCCGCCAACCGCATCGCCCCCCGCGCCGAGCGCGTCGACCGCGACGGCAACACGCTCAACGACGACGGCACCGTCTCCCTCGGCGACGGCGTGCGCGAGAATATCCGCGTGCTCGCCCAGGCCGACCTGATGGGCTTCACCCTGCCGCGGCGCTTCGGCGGCCTCAACTGCCCGAACCTCATCTACACCATGGCCGTCGAAATCGTCAGCCGCGCCGACGCCTCGCTGATGAACATCTTCGGCCTCCAGGGCATTGCGGAAACCATCAACGCCTTCGCCGACGAGACCATCAAGGCCGAGTACCTCCCCCGCTTCTGCGCCGGCGAGGTCACCGGCGCCATGGTCCTCACCGAGCCCGACGCCGGCAGCGACCTGCAGGCCGTCAGTCTCCGCGCCTGGCAGGACGACGACGGCCAGTGGCGCCTCAACGGCGTCAAACGCTTCATCACCAACGGCTGTGGCGAGGTGCTCCTCACCCTCGCCCGCAGCGAGCCCGAGGTGCGCGACGGCCGCGGCCTGAGCCTCTTCCTCGCCGAGCGCGGCCCGCGCATCAAGGTCCGCCACCTCGAGGAGAAACTCGGCATCCACGGCTCCCCCACCTGCGAACTCGTCTACGACGACGCGCCCGCCAAGCTGATCGGCGAGCGCCAGCTCGGCCTCATCCGCTACGTCATGAGCCTCATGAACGGCGCCCGCGTCGGCATCGCCGGCCAGTCGCTCGGCATCGCCGAGGCGGCCTACCGCGTCGCCCGCGACTACGCCGCGAAGCGCAAGCAGTTCGGCGTGCCCATCGAGCAGTTGCCCGCCGTCGCCGAGATGGTCGTCGACATGAAGATCGCGATCGAGGCCGGCCGGGCGCTCACCTACGAGACCTGCCGCGTCTGCGACCTGGAAAACAACAACCTGCGCGTCATGGAAACCGCCCCGCCGGCGGACCCGGCTGAGGCCAAGCAGCGCAAGCAGCTCGCCCGCAACCTCAAGCGGCTCAACGGCATGCTCACCCCCATGAGCAAGTACTACTGCTCGGAGATGTGCATCCGCGTCGCGACCGACGCCCTGCAGGTGCTCGGCGGCTCCGGCTACATGGCCGACTACCCCGTCGAACGCCACCTCCGCGACGCCCGCATCACCACCATCTACGAGGGCACCAGCCAGCTCCAGATCGTGGCGGCGGTCCGCGGCGTCTGCTCCGAGGCGTTCACCAAGTGCGTCGAGGAGTTCGAGGCCCGCGAATTCGCCGACGAGCAGCTCGCCGGCCTGCAGGGCCGGTTGGTCGACGCGAAGAACCAGATCACAGCCGCTGTGCAGCACGTCAAGGCGGAGGGCGGCAACTACATGGACCTGTCGGGCCGCCGACTCGTCGATGCAGCCGCGGTGGTGATCATCGGCCACCTGCTGCTCAGCCAGGCGGCAGCCAGCGAGCGCAAGCGCAGCGTCGCCCGGCGGTTCATTGCGAACGGCTTGGTCGAGCTGCAGCGCAATCTGTCGTTGGTATTGAGCGGCGACAAGTCCGCCCTGGAGGAGTATGCCGTACTCGCGGGAGCAGCGGTGCGTTGAGATCGCAACCGCTCAGGAGCCAGCGGGGCTGCGCAGCGGCTCGTGGTCTCGGTACTGGCGGATTCGCGTCCTCAGGCTGTCCGCCGACTCCTTTTGGCCCGCCTCGTCCACGATCTTCACGGCGCGCTGGATGACGTCGATCGCCTCGTCGAACTGCCCGTTCTCCGCGTAGGCGGCTGCAAGCGTGTCCAGGTAGTTGACGTTCTTCTCGCCGGTCTGGGTGCAGGCGACCCGCGCCCACTTCAGCGCCGCAGCCCCGTCGCGCAGGGCGTCGATCGGCGCCGTGGCCAGCAGCCAGCCCAGGTTGTTCGCCAGGTTGGCGTGATCCGGCGCCAGCTCCAGGCCCCGCCGCAGAACGCCGTCAGCCGCCTGCCAGTCTCCCGTCTCCAACAGCAGTTGCCCCAGCGCATCGTACGCGTACACGTTCTCCGGATCGATCTTCAATGCCTGCCGGTAGGATGCGATCGCCTCGTCGTTCTTGCCCTGGACGCGAAGGACGTCCGCAATGTTGACGCATGCCGTTGCGTTGTCGGGCGCCAGCTCGGCCCACGCGTGCAGGTGCGGCAGCGCCGCCTCCGGCTTGTTCATGCTCAGGAGCAGATTGCCCAACTCCCGCTGCGGTGCCGGATCCTCCGGGGATCGCTTGATCGCCTCTTCGTACAGCCTTTGGGCTTCGTCGTTGTTGCCGAGCTGCCACGAGGCCCGGGCCAGCGCCATCCGCGCCACGTCGTAGCCCGGGTCGATCTCCAGCGCCTGCCGGTAACGTTTCACCGCCTCGTCCAGCTTATTCTGGTCCACAAGCGCATTGGCCAGCACGTAGCACGAGCGCGCCAGAACCGGCTCGACCTGCACCGACGCCTCCAGCACCGCTATGGCATCGTCGGTTCGCCCCACGTGCTGCAGTGCCTGTCCCAGTCCGGTCAAAGTCTGTCCATTGTCCGGGTCCCGTCGCAGCGCCCGCTCGTACCACTCGACCGCCTCGTCCCAACGTTCCTCCTTCACCAGCAGTTCCGCCAGCGACACGAACGCCCAGGCGAATCCGTGGTCCGGGTCGGGCGCCGCCGCAATGCACTCGCGCAGCCCCGCCTCGGCCTTGCTCGCGTCCGTCTGCATCAACCCCAGCACGTGCGACACCTTCGTGATCAGGTCGGTGTAGTCCTTCGGATCCGCCCCGCGCGGCTCGAACAGATCGAGTTCGTTCTCCACCTCGCCGTGCGTATCCGCCGGCCCCCCGGCATAGCCGAGGCCGCGCAGGTTGTCCAGGGCGTCGGCCGGCAGTTGGATGCGCGCGTCGTCGTCCCCTTCCGGCAACGGCGGCGCCTCGGCCAGCAGCGAACGCAGTTGCTCGCGCATCTCGTCGGCACGGGCCGGCTCGGTCGCGATGACGTTGTGCATCTCCTGCGGGTCGGCGCGCAGGTCGTAGAGTTCCGGCTTCGGCGCCAGGATGTACTTCCAGTTGCTCGTCCGCAGCGACCGCAGTTGCGATAGCCCAAATGCGCTCACCGGATAGAAGCTCTCGCTGTACGCCGTCAGGTCCAGGTCGGCCGCATCGCCGGCGATCAACGGCCGCAGGCTCACCCCCTGGATGTCCGCCATCGCGTCGTTATCCAGGTAATCCAGCACCGTCGGCGCAATGTCGATCAAACGCACCTGCGCCGCGATCTGCTTGCCCGCGGGGATCACCTGCGGACAGCGCATGATCAGCGGCACGTGCAGCGTCGCGTCGTATATGAAAGCGCCGTGCGTCTCCTCGCCGTGCTGCCAGAGACTCTCCCCGTGGTCCCCGGTGAAGATCACCAGCGTGTTCGCGCTCAGCCCGGTCTCGTCCAACGTGTCGAGAATCCGCCCGACGCCGGCGTCCATATACGCGATCTCCGCCTCGTACGGCTCCTTGTACTGGTTGACGAAAGGCTCCGGAGGCTGGTATGGCTGATGCGCGTCGAAGAAGTGGGCGAAAATGAAAAACGGTTCGTTGCCATGCTCGTGCAGCAGGTCGATGACGCCCAGGCTGATCTCCTCCGCCACCCGATACTTGACCAGGTCGGGGACGTTCTCGACGCGCCGCGGCGTGTACGTGTCGTGGTACTGCTCGAATCCTTGGTTCAGACCGAACTCGCGATTGAGCACCATGGCCGCAACTTCAGCAGCCGTTGCGTACCCGGAATCACGCAGCACCTCGGCCAGCGTCCGGCAGTTGCCCGGCAGACGATACGAACCATTGTCGCGCACGCCGTGCACCGGCGGGTAGAGGCCGGTCATCATGCTGGAATGCGACACTAGCGTGAGTGGCGCGGCGGAAATGCACTGCGTGAACGTCGCTCCCTCCCGGGCGAGACGGTCGACATGCGGTGTCCGCACGCGCGGATGACCGTAGCATCCCAGATGGTCGGCGCGCGTCGTGTCCGAGGAAATCAGCAGCACGTTCAACGGCCGATGGTCGCCCCGCCGGTCCTGCTCGGCGCGGGGCGCGCTGTCCCGCTTGCAACCGCACAAGCACAGGGCCGTGATTGCCATCAGCACCGCACACGCAGCCGGGCGCAGATGCCGCTTCCATGTGTCCATAACGCCAATCGTCCGGAAGGCTGCCATCAGGAACCACTCGTGCTCATGTCCACGTCACGCGCCGGCGGGAGCGCCATGCCATTCGTCCCCACGTTGACGCTCATTTTCTGCCGCGCGTCGGTGAACATCGCCAGGTCGCGATCGATCACCCCGGCAAGCGTCGTCTCACCGGCATTGGCGGCCAGATTCTGCGCCTTCTGCGACGCGGCAATGGCCGCGTCCAGCCGGCCCGTCGCTGCATAGGCCCGCCCCAGCGCATGCAGGTAGCCCGCATTGGATCGCTGCGTCTGCTCGTTCACTCGTTCGAGGATCGAAACCGCCTCCCGCTGCCGCGCGCCCGTGGGATCGGTCCACTCCGCCAGGTTGATGCCCAGGTTGGCGGCCAGGTCGAGCCGCTCCGGCTGGCGGGCGCAGCCCTCACGCAGAATTTGCACAGCCTCCTCATATCGCCCCGCTGAGCGGAGCATGCGCGTCAGGCGGTTGCGCAACTGAGCGCTGTCCGGCACGCGCTGCAGCATTTTCCGCAGCACGGCAAACGCCTCGTCCCGCTGGTCGCTCTTGGCCAGTGCGACCGCCAGGTTGATCGCCACGTCCACATCCTGCGCCATCATCTCGTGCGCCCGGCGCAGCACCGGCACCGCCTCCTCGGTACGCCCCGCACGCAGCAGCAGGCCCCCCAGACGGGCGGTACTGAGCATGTCATCGGGCATTTCGCCCAGGATCACCTGGTACAGCTTGATGGCATCGTCGACGTAACCCTGCTGCGCGCGCACGAGCGCCAGGTAGCACTGCACGGTCACGAGGTCGGGACGCAACTCCAGGCACGCGCGGTATTGCTCTTCGGCCTCCTCCAACCGGCCCTGCGCGAGGTACGCACTCCCCAGTTCCTTGCGCGCGACGTAGAAGTCGGGATGTTCCCGCACGACCTTCTCGACGATCGTCGTGCCGTGGGCGAGCCAGTCCTCACGCGACATGTCGAATGCCTGGTTGACCTCGCGAAGCAGCGGCAAGTACTCGTGGGGATTGAGCCGATCCTCGGGCGCAACTTCGCCCCCGTTGCCGCCAAAGACATATCCCAGGGCTTTCAACTTCGCGATATCGGCTGCACTCGGCGCCGTGTCCGTCTCCAGGTTGCCCGCGGCAGCCAGGTCCCCACCGTAGAACGCGGACACCGCAGCCGCCAGTTCGTCCCCGGCGTGCGGATCTCTCTGGAGCAGGTTCTTCCGCTCCAGATAGTCTTCCTTCAGATCGTACATTTCCGGCATCGGGCCATAGATGTACTTGCGCGTCGCGCGCTGGGCGCCGAAGAACGGCGTCCACCCGTACTCGGCCATGCCCTCGAGCGTTTCAAAGAAAAGCGTCCGCGTGCCCTTGGCCGGTTGCGTCAGATTAACACCATCCACCGCGTGCGGCACCGCCACGCCCAGCAACGCGAGGGTCGTGGGCAGCACGTCGATCAGGCTGGCCGGGCGGTCCACCCGCACGCCCGCGTCGCCGCGATAGTTGAAAATCATGGGAACGTGCAGCGTCGCGTCATAGACGAACGTGCCGTGCGTGGCCTCGGCGTGCTGTCCAAGACTCTCGCCGTGGTCGCCGACGGTTACGACCAGCGTTCGATCAGCCGCCCCGATCTCCCCCAGCGCGGCGAGCAGACGACCGATCTGCTCGTCCATGAAGGCGATCTCACCGTCGTACTGATAGTGCGCATACTGTTCGGCGAAGGGGGCGGGCGGCTTGTATTCCCAGTGGGGGTCGAACAGATGCACCCACAGGAAAAACGGGGCATCCCCATGGGGCTGACCGCGCAGCCAGCCGATCGCCTGGTCAATGGTCTTGTCCGCCGATCGCTCCGCGACCGCCGACCAGTGCTCCGAGGTCGTGGCGACCTCGATGTCGTAGGTGGCGAATCCTTGAGCAATCCCGTACTGCGGATCGAGCACATGCGCCGACACGAACGCCGCCGTCTCATAGCCGGCGCCCGCGAGAATTTCCGCAAGGGTCTCCTGTTTCTCGTTGAGGCGGTTCAGCGCGTTCACCCGGGCGCCGTGATGATAGGGGTAGAGGCCGGTCATGATCGACGAGTGCGCCGGCAGCGTAACCGGTGTCGGCGAATACGCGTGCGTGAAGAGGACGCCCGTATTGGCCAGTTTGTCCAGGTGGGGTGTGGCGATATCCTTGTTGCCGTAGCACCCCAGGCGATCGGCACGCGTCGTGTCCAGCGTGATCAGGCAGAGGTTGGCCCCGTGGGCCGGAGGCAACTGCACGTGATCTGCGGGCTTCAATGAGTCAGCCACGGCGATGCGCGCCGGCTCCTTGCCCAGCGACGGCCAGATCAATGGAAGGCTGCGGTAGACGGCTGACGCAGCAGCCACCGCGAGGATGGCCAAACCGAGTACCCACTGCCACCATGCGCGTCGCCCCTGCCGCTTCCTTGACGCGCGTCCGCCGCCTTCACCTGCTTCGAGATTCAATGCAAGGGATCCCTGTGAGTGCTACTGCAGCCTCAGTTTCTGCGCAGCATGGCAGCGAAGCTGCTCCAGACGGAAAATGACCAAGCGCACGCCGCGTACCGGCAGAACTTGCTCTAACTTGTTGCGCCGCCGGATGTTCCGGGCGGGCCATTCTAGGTGCCGGCCCATGCACGGTCAACGCATTGGATGAATCGGCCGAATTCGCGCATCGCTCCTGCCCAGCCCTGGCGTCATCGACCCCTGCGCGGGCGCAACGCCCGAGAAACAGAAGGACCCTGCACCCACGCAAGGCGGGCACAGGGTCCGTCGTGTCTTCAATTGCAGTTCGCGTGCGTCTAGCGACGACGACGCAGGACCGCAAGGCCGCTCAGCGCCAGCAGGGCGATCGTGCCCGGCTCGGGAGCGACGTCGACCGAGTAGTAGAAGTCCGACCAGGTACCGCTGGACAGCGTCCACATCGACCCGGTCTGGCTGAAGCCGTCGTGGCTGTAGCCAACGGTGCCACCCGAGTTGCCGGTGAGCAGCGGGCCGCCGTTGAGGACGCCGTTACCCGCCCAGTCCTGCTCGATGTAGAAGTCGGCAGTGACCGGAACGCTCAGCCCGGTGATGTTGAACGCGTTGACGCCACCCGGAAGACCGGTGAGCGTGAACGACGTCAGCGAAGCGGCGCCACCGAATCCCGGAGGATCGCTGTCCGTGGGATCGCCAGGCCAGAACTTGATCGTCACTGCGAACGGCCCCGCGCCCGACACGCTCGTCGGAACGTAGTAGCCGAACACGAACGACGTGACCGTACCGCCCGACGTCGCGTGAATGTCATCACCGACGGGCAGCGGATAGGACGCACCCGAACCCTGGTTCAGGTACGCCAACGCCGTGTTCAGATCGGCGTAGATCGGAATGACCCGGTTCTGGCTGATGCCCGGCGTGATCACGCCCGACTGGGCGTTCATCGTGGCGAAGTTCATCGTACTTCCCACGGGCAACGCCGTCCCCACACCTGCGATCGCGGGCAGTGCAGCCACCGCCAGAACCGCGACCATTGCAATCAACTTACGCATTTCACAATCCTCCTCGAGAGCCTTGCGGGTCGACGGCGAGAGAATTCCGTCAACCCCTCCTCCTTCGTCTTCCGCCTTGCCCACCCGTCACCCGGCCCGATCACCGGAATCCGCAATGAGCACCTGTTTTTCTCTGCATACCTACAAAAAAAGAGAATCCGGCAGACGCTGCGCCTCCGCACAGCGTCTGCCAGACTCTCTCTCGTCGCCAGCCGCCTCTCCAGGCCGACGATCAAATTAGCCCGCCAACAGCAGGCCCCCTCCTTCTCTCTCTTCTCGCCTACCCCTCTCTCTGTGCGATTATCACGGTTGTTGCATCGAAATTCAAGGTTAATTCTGGAGAATTAGGTCATCTCTACGACCGATAACACCCACACCGGTGAAATGGGCGACAGGATCCATAAACTGCTGCCTGGAAACACGTTACGATTCGTCCTCCGCCGCCGCCACGACCGCCATCAGAAACCGTGCCGGATTCCTCGGCTTCACGTCGGCCCGATCGAACAGTTCCCGCACCAACTCGCGCGTCAGCACCTCGAACTGCTGCTGCTTGAACGTCGCGATCAGCTTCGGCTGCATCTCCTCGAAACTCGGCGTTTCCGCCTCCTCGATCCCCGCGCAGCGCACGATAAACAGCGTATCCGGCGTCTGCACAATGTCCGAAACCGCACCCTCCTCCAGTTGAAACAACGCGTCAGCCGCCGGCTGCCACCGCGCCTTCAACCCCTCCGCCTTGATCCAACCCCAGTCACCCCCTGACGCGGCGTTCATGCCCTCCGAGTACTCCCGGGCAACGTCACCGAATGCCTCGCCCGACCGCAGCTTGTCCAGCGCCCGCTCCGCACGCCGCCGCGCGTCCTCCAGCGGCACAGCCACGCTCACCTCCCGCCCCGTCGCGTCGTGGTCGCCATACGGGATGTCGATCAGCTCCAGGTGCCGTTTGCGGTTCTTCTGCGCATCGGCGGTGTACTCCTGGTGGAAGCTCTCGATCTCCCGGCGGGTCGGCTCAGCCACCCGCGGCCCCACCGTCCGCTGCAGGTACGCCACCACCAGCAGTTCCCGCCGGATCCGCGCCCGATCCTCCTCCGGAGTGATCCCCCGCTCGCGCAACCACTCGCGGTACCGCGATTCCCGCCCGCCATGCTGCTCGTTGATGATATCGCGGATCCGCCCGTCCACGAACTGCTCGATCCGCGCGCTCATCTGTTCGCCCATCTTCTTCTCCGCCTCCTGGCTGAGCACGCGTCGCTCAGCCAGGGCGCGGACTTCCGAGCGCAGCAGTTCGATCATCTTGACCTTGTACTCGTCCGGGCCGAGCTCCTTCTTCATCCGCGCCAGCTCCGGCCGCACCCACTTGAGCACGTCCTCGACCGTCAGCGGCTCGCCGTTGACAAACAGCACCGGGGCCGGCGTCAGCGTCTCATCCTTCTCCCGCGTCTGCTCCTCGCGAATGAGGTCGCGCCGCGCCGCCTCGATCGCGGGTTGATCGCGCCGCGGCGGATGCTTCTTGTCATCCTCGGTCTTCTTCTGGCCGCTGCACCCGCCCAGCGCGACGAGCACCGCGAGCAACATCCCGCGCCCTCCGCGCAACAACCATCGATCCATCCAGGTCATGCAACCGTCTCCCTGGCCGCCGGACGCTTGCCCAGCAGGCGGCGCAGATAACTCAGCAGCGTCGGCTTTTCGAAGTACGCCGGCCTCAGCCGCAGGTGAATCGTCCTTGGATCCGGCATTCGCACCGTCCCGGACACATCCGCGAACAGCGGCTGAACGTGCGCGAGATCCGTCACTGAGAAGATCACGTCCGGCTCCTCGACGATGATCGACGTGATCTTCCACTGCCGGGCCAGCACGCGCAGCTCCGCCAGCTCCAGCAGCCGCTCGACCGCCTTCGGAAACGGCCCGAACGCGTCCGTGATGTCCGCCTCGAGCTGCCGCAGATCCGCCGGCGTCCGGCACGCCACCGTACGCCGGTAAACGTCGATCCGGCTGCGTTCGGACGGAATATACTCGCTCGGCACGAACGCGCCGATGCCGATCTCGATATGCACCGGCGGCCCGATCGGATCGGGCTCCTGGCGCAGCTCCCGCACCGACGTCTCCAGCATCCGGCAGTACATGTCGTACCCCACGGCTGCAATGTGCCCGCTCTGCTCCGGCCCCAGGATGTTCCCGGCGCCCCGGATCTCCAGGTCGCGCATCGCGATCCGGAAGCCCGCGCCCAGCTCGCTGAATTCCTCGATCGACTTGAGCCGCCGCGTGGCCTTCGGTGTCAGCGTCCGCTGCGGATCCACCATCAGATAGCAGTAGGCCCGGTGATCGCTGCGCCCGACGCGCCCGCGCAACTGATGCAGGTCGCTGAGCCCGTAGCGGTCCGCCCGGTTGATGAAAATCGTGTTCGCCCGGGGGATGTCGATGCCGCTCTCGATGATCGTCGTCGCCACGAGCACGTCCGCCTCGCGCCGCACGAACGCGTGCATCACCTTTTCCAGCTCCTTGTCCTTCATCTGGCCGTGGCCGACGAGCACCCGGCACTCCGGCACGATCTTGCGGATGTGGTCGGCGATCCCGTTGATCGACTGCACGAAGTTGTGCACGAAGAACACCTGCCCGTCGCGGTTCATCTCCCGGATGATCGCGTTGCGCACGAGCTGGTCGTCGAACCGCGACACCTGCGTCGCAATGCTGCGGCGGTCCACCGGCGGCGTCGTCAGCGAGGAGATATCCCGAATGCCCAGCATGGCCATGTGCAGCGTGCGCGGAATCGGCGTCGCCGTCATCGTCAGTACTTCGATCGTGGCCCGCAGGCCGCGCAGCCGCTCCTTGTGCTCCACGCCGAAGCGCTGCTCCTCGTCGATGATCAGCAGCCCCAGGTCCGCGAAAGACACGTCCTTGCTGAGCAGGCGGTGCGTGCCGACGAGCACGTCCACGCGCCCCTTGCGCGCCTCCTCGATGATCTTCTTCTGCTCGCCGGCGCTGCGAAAGCGCGACAGGCACGCGACCACGAACGGGTAATCCGCCATCCGCGCGGAGAACGTCTCGTAGTGCTGCTCGGCCAGCACGGTCGTCGGCACCAGCACCGCCACCTGCTTGCCGTACTCGCACACCTTGAACGCGGCGCGCATCGCCAGCTCGGTCTTGCCATAGCCGACGTCGCCGCACACCAGCCGGTCCATCGGCCGCGGCCGCACCAGGTCGGTCTTGATCTCCTCCGCGACGACGATCTGGTCCTCGGTCTCCTCGTACGGAAACGCGTCCTCGAATTCACGCTGCCAGATCGTGTCCGCCGGGTAGGGCACGCCCGCGTTCGTCGCCCGCGCCGCCTGCACGCGGATCAACGACTCCGCCAGCTCCGCGATCGCCGCCCCGACCCGTTCCTTGGTCTTTTTCCAGCGCGTTCCGCCCAGCTTCGACAGCTTGGGCCGCACCGCCGCAGCCCCCACGTACTTCTGCACCTGGTCGATCTGCGACACGGGCACGTGCAGCACGGCCTGCTCGTCGAACTCCAGCGTGAGGTATTCCTCGGTCTTGTCCGAGTCCCCCTTGCGCATGGTCCCGATCGCCCGGAACCGCGCGATCCCGTGCAGCGCGTGCACCACCAGGTCGCCCGGCTGAAGCTCGAGCCAGCTCTCCAGCGGCCGCGACGCCTCGCTGCGCCGAATCCGCCGCCGCGGCCGGGCCCGGTGGAAAATCTCGTGGTGCCCCACCACGACGTCCCCCGTCCCCGTCCACTCGAACCCCCGCTGCAACCGCCCGCGCACCAGGTGCAGCCCATCGGGCACGGCGCCGTGCGCCTCGACGATCAGCTCCCGCAGCCGGCGCTCCTCGCCGTCGTTCTCGCACGCCACCGTCACGCGGCGCTCTCGGCTCACGTCGAGCAGCTCTCCCACCGCCTCTGCCGCCCGGCCCTCGAACCGCGTCAGCGACCGGACCCCCATGTCGAACGCGTCCTCGTCTTCACCGACCGCCGCCCCGAAGCGCGCGTAGTGTACCTGGGGAAAGGCCTCCATCCGCTCCAGCAGTGCCGCGAAGCTCAGCAGCGCCTCCGGATCCCCGAGCCGTTCGCGGAACCGCTCGGCGTGCTCCTGGATTTCCATGGGATCGTCGAGGATCACGATGCTGCCCGCCGGCAGGTAGTCGAGAAAGCAGGCGGTCGCCGCACCGGCGGTCTCGGTCGGCGGAGCGCACACCTCGACAGACTCCTGCTTCTGCGTGGAGCGTTGGGTGCCCAGTTCGAACCGGCGGATCGACTCCACCACGTTGTCGAACAGCTCGATCCGCACCGGCTCGCGGTCCCCGGCAGGAAACACGTCCATGATGTCGCCGCGAACCGCGAAGTCGCCCGGGGATTCCACCAATTCGAGCCGCTCGAACCCGTGGTCCACGAGCCAGCGCACGATTTCCTGCAGTTCGACGCGATCGCCGACGCGCACCGTCAGCGTGTGCGCCCGCAGCGACTGCGGGGTGGGCACGGGCTGGAGCAGCGCCTGCACCGGTGCGACGATCACCTCCGGCCGGCGCGCCGCATCCTCCGCAGCCAGGTCGGTGCACAGGCGGTGCCGCTCGGCGTGGATCTCGCCCGCCCCCGGCCCCTCCCCGGGCAGGGTCTCCCACGCGCTCAGCAGTTCGCAGGAACGTCCGAGAAAGAACTCGACGTCGTCGCGGGCATCATCGGCTGGCTCGAGATGTGCAGTGACGTGAACCACCACCCGGCTGGTGCGTCGCCGCAAGTCGGTGGAAACCAGGGGCGCAGACGATCCCCACAGCCCGGAGACATTCAGGGGTCCCCGGGTGCGCTCGATCCGGCGGGCCAGTGCGGCAAGTCGGCTGTCGGCGGCGATAAGTTCGCACACCATCACAGTTGCATGGTATGCTGCCTCCGCGGCGCTTCAAGCCGGCTGCGCCGCGGGCGGTGCCGCCAGTGACAACATCCAACAACAAACCACAGGACGTCGCTAGCGTGGCCCGGTGGCGCCGGCTATGCTCGATTGCGCGTGTATGGCCCACTATTGTGCGGCGGATGATCTTCCGCCCCCGCCGGGCGGCCGGCCGACCACCGGCATCCGCTCAGCGCTTGAGCCGACGGAACTTCCATGATGTCCCTGAAACCCGCGTTCTCCGTGCTCCTGCTGTTGAGTGCAGCCGCAACTGCGCCCGCCGACGACCTGACGCCCGTACCCGGAACGCTGGCCCGCTACGTCCCCGCCGACGTCTGGATGGCCACGGCCAGCATCTCCACCCCCGAACACGCGTTCGTCTGCGCCCACTGGGACCGGGTGAAGAAGGCCCTGTCTGTCTGCGGCATCGACCGCGAGATCCGCGCGGGCATCCTGGCCTCACTTCCGGAGGCGCAGCGTCCCGAGTTCGAGAAGACCTGGGACACCCTGCTCGACGCCATCCGCAGCGTGAACTGGACCGATCTGACCGGCAACGAACTGCTCGTCGCCGAGCGCTTCACCGGGATCTTCCCCGACGTGTTCCTCGTTCTGCGGCCCGAACCGGCGACGCTCGATCAGAATGTCGCGGGCCTCGCCCGAACGCTGAAGACGCTGGCCTCCTTCGACAAGGACGGCGACATCACTTTTTCGGATTACGAGGAGCGCGGCGTCAAGGTCTGGGCGCTGGAGATCAAGGACGCACCCGTAGGCCTCTATGTCCTGCACCAGGGTCCCATCGTGGAGCTCGTCGCCGGCCGGCCGGGGCGCGACGACGCCCTCGCCCTGCTCTGCGGCAATGGAAAAACCAAATCACTGCTCGATAACCCGCGCTTCCGCCGCGCGCTCGGCGAGGTTCCTCCGCCGCAGCATCAATACGCGTTCCTCGATCTGCACAGCCTCTTCAGCGTGCTGCCCATGCTGCCGAAGATGATCGCCGGCCAGCAGGCGCTCGAGGCCCGCCAGCGGCGTGAGGCCGCTGCCGCCAGCGGCAATGCGGTCGGGGAAGTACAGGAAGACACGTCCGAGGTGGATGCCTGGCTCGGTCTCTTTGCGGCGATTATGGACAACGTTGACGTGGTGGACTATATCGTCACCTCGTCGCGGATGGAGGGCACCCAGGAATACTCCTACTCCGTGACGCGGTCGCTGGCCTCGGCCCGCGACAAGCCCGTCTACCGGATGCTCGCCAATCGCCGCCCCATCGAGTCCATCGAGAAGTACATTCCCGCCGAGGCCAACTCGTTCGGCGCCTACAGCACCCTCGACGTGGGTATCCTCTACGACCTGATCCTCAGCCTGATCCGCGACCATGCCCCCGGCGGGGCCGCCGTCTGCGACAAGTGGGAACAGCTCCAGCAGGCCTGGGATTTCAATCTGCGCGAGGACGTGTTCAGTTGGCTCAGCGGCGAACTGATCAAGATCGAGCTGCCGGCCCGGACCCCCACGCCGTTCGGCAACGCCGCCGGCGTCACCATGATCCGCGTGCACGATCCGCAGAAAGCGCAGGCCAAAGTCGAGGCGGGACTCAACCGGCTCGCGGGTTTCATGCAGAGCCGCGGCCAGTCGCTCGAACTCGTCTCCGCCGAGAGCGCCACCACCGCCGGCTTCAAGCGCATCGAAACCGGCATGTTCATGGCGTTCATGATGAAACCGTGCATCGGCGTGTGGGAGGACTGGCTCGTGTTCGGAACCAGCGATCACGCGATCCGCACGGTGATCGACACTGCGACCGGCCGCCACGACAACATCCTGAAGAACAAGCGCTTCCGCGCGGACGGCCTCACGCCCGAGGGACCGGTCGTCGGCGCCACGTTCGCCGACCTGAGCCGCGTCGGCGAGCAGCTCACCGCGTTCTTCATCGGTATGGGTTTTGCCGCGGGCAGCATGCCCGATCAGCCCGAATTGCGCCCCATCCGCACCATGATCCGCTCACTCGGCAGCCTCGGGCCCGTCGTCAACGAGATCAATTTCTTCAGCTCGATGAGCAGCGTCACGACTTTTGCCGACGGCGTCTGGCACACCACGACGAAGCTGACCTACAAAGACTCAGCCCCCCCGGCCGCCGCCGCGGACTGACGAATACGTCGTCCGGGATTGTATGGAAGTCGCCCAACGGCACTGCGGGCGTGCATCCGCAGAAAACCACTCCGCCACTGCGATTTTCTCTCGCGGAACAATACCCTCCCGGTTGATTGGGAGTAACGCGCTCGCGCCGCAACAATTCGCGCAGAAACCCTGGGCGCAGACGCTACGCGTGAATGGAGCCTGCTTTTGTGCAAGCTCTATTCAAGTGTAGCGGGTGTGACCCGATTTCCTTCGAGCACGGTCCGCACTTTGACGCTAGCGGTGGACCGGGGACGCTCTAGCCTGCAATCCCCATCTGGAAGGTTCGGAATGCGTAGAACAGGATCAGCGTCGCCGAAATCGTCGCGCCCCCCAGGAAGAACGCCACCCACGAACGCTTGTTGTGCGTGTTGCGCTTCTGCCCCGCGCTGGACGCCCCCATGACCGCACCCGCCCCCGCCATCAGCAGGGCCAGGATGGTTGTGGCGTAGATGACCGGGCTGTACATGCCTCCCGGCTTGTAGATGATGAGCTGCATGCTGGACCGGTAGTTGCGCATCAACAGCACGAGCAGCGCCACCATGCACAACGCGGCTGCCCCTGAGACGTAGAGCGAAATCTTGGCCTGTACGTCGAATCGTCGCAAACTGCCCTTTGCCACGGTCTTACCTCACACTCGTTGGACCTTCGATGCCCATCCACCCACCCGGCGCGAGCGAAGTACCCATCCTAACGGATTACGACCGGATGCGTCCACCAGTTCAATCGCCGTAGCAGCTATTTCAACGCCGTCTGCAGCGCCAGGACCGAATATGCCGTCACCAGTTGGGGGTTCGACTCCCACCAGCGGTCCTCCTCGTTGTACCAGCTCCCGTCGGCACGTTGGAGATTCAGCAGCCGCGTCATGAGCTCCGCCCGCCAGGCATGCCGCCCGCCGTGGGCATCCACGACCACGTCCTCACCCCATGCATCGAGCGCCCGGGCGAAAACATGGAAGAAATAATAGAGCCCCTCCTGGGCGTGCGATTCGGGCATGTTCGGGTTCTGCTCGAGCGTGTAGTTCCGGCCGATCCAGTCGTACGCTGCCCGCACGCGCGGGTCGTCCCGTTTGACGCCGGCGTAGAGGAGGCTCTTGAATCCGGAATAGGTCATGGACCCATAACAGCGCAGCACGCGGTGGCCGTTGCGCGTGACCTTGCCGGCCTTGCTCTCCCCGCCGTGCGCCGGCGAGTAGATGAAGCCGCCGTCCCCGCCCTTGGCGAAGTCCTGGTCGTTCGTCTCCGCCAGCATCTGGCAGCGGCTGATGAAGACGAGCGCCTTGCGGTAGACCGGATGCTCGGGCGAGAGCCCGCTGTCGTGCAGGGCCTCCAGCATCATCTGGGTGTTGGACAGGTCCGGGCGGCGGCCGCGGCCGTACCCGGCCCCGCCGTAGAACACGTGCGACGGCGCGTAGTCCTCGCCCTCGTCCCACTGCAGATCGACGAGGTACTGCTGCGCCTTGCGCACCGCGTCCTGCACGCGCTCGTCCTTGGACAGGTGCAGCGCCATCAGCGCCACCGACGTGTAGTAGTTGTGCATGCCCTGGTCGGGATCGTAGATCCCGCCGTCGGGCTGCTGCGACTCGAGAATGAAGTCGTACGCCCGGCGCACCAGCGGATGGTCCGGACCGTACTCGGGATCCTGTGCGAAGCACTTCACGACCAGCGCGGTGATCGCCGGGTCGCTGCCCGCGAACGCCCGCCACCCGCCGTCCGGCGCCTGCGCCGCCTTGAGAAATTCCAATCCGCGGTTCACCGCGGCCTGCGCGTCGTGACGAAGCTCCGCGGAGATGCGCACGCCCACTTCCTGGGCCTGCTCGCCGGATGCGCCGGGCGCCAACGGCAGCGCCGCCAGCAGCATGCCCCATGCGCAAGCTCGAACGTCCATGGCCCTTCGCTCCTTTCGCAAACGCTCAGGCGGCGTCCACCGCCCGCTCCTTGGTCTCGATCGCCTGCGCCTGCGGCGCCGGCGTGCCGCCCGGGTCGTGCCGCTCCCCCCGGTACGTCGTGCCCCGCCAGGTCGTCCGCCCCCCCGCCAGCTTCCGCATCGCCGCCAGCAGCATACCCACCCCCAGCAGCGCCCCCAGCGGGTACGTCATCCACGCCCACGACGCCGAACGCGTCAGCCGCATGAACCGGTAGATCACGCTCTCCAGCATCGCCACCACAGCGGCTGTGATCACCAGCGCGATGCCCCACGTCCGGCGTTCCGCCCCCTCCGCCACGGCGTACCCCACAGCCGCCACCACCAGGCTCACGCACGGAAACACGCTCGCCGTCAGCAAGAGCCCCAGCGTTGCCGCGAGCCGCCGGAACGTCTTGAACACCCCGTAAAAAATCCGGCTCCAGCCCCGCCACGTCTCCGCGAACGACGCGTACATCCGCGTCAGGTACAGGCCGTCGTTCTCCACCACGAACAACCGCCGCCCACACTCCTTGGTGATGCGGGCCATGTGCATGTCCTCGTTCAACTCCGTCCGCACCCGCTCGTGCCCGCCGATCGCGACGTAGTGCGCCCGCGACATGAGCATGAACGCGCCGTTCGCGTACGCCGCCTTCGACTTCGGATCGTTGACCTTCTCGGGGTTGAACCAGATCACCAGGATCGCGGCGCAGACCGGCTGAATGAGCCGCTCCCAGAAGCTCCGCGTCTCCAGCACGGGCAGCACGGAAAGAAAGTCCGCCTTCCGCTCCAGCGCCTCGCGCAGCGCCGCGGTGAGCGTGCTGCGCGACGTCTGCCGGCAGTCGGCGTCCACGAAGCAGAACCACTCCCCGTCGGCGGCCGCCACGCCCGTGCGCATCGCGTTGTTCTTGCCGAACCACCCCTCCGGCAGGTGCGCGACGTGCAACGCCCGCACCTTGTCCGGGAATTCCTCCGCGAGGGCGTCGATGATCCCCGCCGTCCCGTCGGTGCTGCGGTCGTCGATGACGATGATCTCGTAGTTGGGATAATCCTGATCGGCCAGCGTCCGCACGCACGTGGCGATCGTCGCCGCCTCGTCCTTGGCCGCGACCAGCACGCTCAACCGCGGCGCGTCCGCCCCGAACGGGGGATGCGACGCCGCCGTCAGGCGCCGGTTGTGCTTCTGCGCCCGCGAGATGGTCAGGTGCCGCAGGGACCACGTGAGCCCCACCAGCGCCACCATCACCAACCAGATCACCATGCCCCAGGGCATGCATCCGCTCCCGCCGACGGCAGCGCCGGCCCGCCCGGGCGCGCGCCGGCGCGCATTCCGAGCCCTCTGCTTTCCGGTGGATGGGCCCGCACCGCGCGCGGGCAGCCGCGCGGCGATTATACGACCCCGCCGGATGCTGGCAAAGACTCGCGATTTGGCGCTGGTTCAGTCGGACACGCCGTCTTCCGGCGCATCCCCCTCGAATGGTGCAATGGTTCCGCCCGGCAGCGGATCGCTGATCACGTAGGCGCCGCTCAGCCACTTGCCCAGGTCGATCTGCTGGCAGCGCCGCGAGCAGAACGGACGCGTCGGCAACTCCTCGCGCTCCTCGACGGCAACCTGCCGCTGGCATTGGGGACACGTGTAGCGAATCATGAGCGACGCGTCAGGTGCCGGACTTGGAGAGTTTGCCTTTCGACCCGCCCCCGGACGCGTCCGTGGACTTCTTCGGTGCAGCGTTCGGCTTGGCTGAAGAATCGCCGTCCGGCTTGGCTGCAGACTTGCCGTCCCCCTTGTCCTTGCCGCTGTCGGCCTTGGGCTTGGTCGATTCCGACTCCGCCTTCGCCGCCTTCTTGTAGCTCTCGCTGCGGTAGTCCGTTTCGTAAAATCCCGAACCCTTGAAGATCACCGCTCCACCCCCGCCGATCAGGCGACGAATCGGCGCGCGCTCCCCGCACCCCGGGCACGGCTCGTCCGGCTTGCGCTTCGGCTTCGCCGTGATCGACTGGAACATCTCGATCACGTGACCGCACTTCGTGCACTCGTATTCGTACGTCGGCATCGCCTTAGTCTCCTGGCCCGTCCTCGTCCGCGGGCGCCGTCGCCACGATCACCTTCGCCGGCCGCAGCACGCGGTCGCGCAGCCGGTAACCCCGCTGCACCTGCTGAAGGACCGTGCCGGCGGGCACGTCCCGGCTCGGTTGCTGCAGCAGCGCCTCGTGCTGCATCGGATCGAACGGCGCGTCCTGCGCATCGATCGGCTCCACCTGGTGGTCGCGCAGAAACTTCGCGAGCTTCTCCTGCACCATCTTCACGCCGTCGATCACGCTCGCCGTCGAATCCGCCTGCTCAGCAGCCGCCACCGCCCGCTCGAAATCGTCCACCACCTCGAGCAGATCCTTGAGCACGCCCGCGTTCGCGTAACGCACCGCGTCGTCGCGCTCGTTCGCCGCCCGCCGCACCGCGTTCTGCATCTCCGCCCGCGCCCGCAGGTACTTGTCCTTCCACTCCGCGACCTCGCGCTGCGGGTCGTCCGCCGCGCCGCCCGCACCAGCCGCGGCTGGTGCAGCGGTGTTTTCCTCAGCCCCGGATTCCTCGGACAATTCGCTCTCCGCCACTCCCGGCGCGACGCCCGGCGCGTTCTCGTGAATCTGATCGTGACCGTGCTTATGTCGTCTGGACATCGAACTCCGTCCCGTATTGCGGTGAACCACCGGTTGACAACGCATCGCCGCCCGGACCTGACGCCTTCACGCCCGAGCCCGTCCGCAGGATCCTATTCCGCGCCCCCGTCGGCGCCGAAGTATGCCTTGAGCCGCTCGAAAAACCGCTTCGACTCGGGCAGCACGGCGCGATCCTCCGTCGCGGCAAACTCGCGCAGCAACTCCTCCTGGCGCGGGCTCAGCTTCTTGGGAATCTCCACCAGCACCTGCACCAGCTCGTCCCCGGCCCGCCCGCTGCGCAGGTCGGGCATGCCCAGGCCGCGCAGGCGGAACACCTGCCCGTGCTGCGTGCCCGGCGGAACCGTCAGCTCCGCGCGGCCGCTC